>BNJT01002073.1_pt1 | contig 110868 bp, 147 predicted proteins | sample 8540491 | NCBI WGS metagenome assembly BNJT01 (sample SAMD00202455, study PRJDB9452) | human saliva metagenome | host: Homo sapiens
AAAAATTATATTCCAGAATATAAATATAGATTCTCCAAGGAAGTCACCGCTTGTTATCATAAGACATCCGATACGGTGCCTTTGAGATTTTATGGACAATTATAATTTCTGAATAAGATGAGATGATTCAAACTGATTATCCGGCACCACATCCATCTTTGTCTAAGATTCCAATTTAAAGCTACATCTACATTGTTCAAGGTTTGGGGTAACAGAGATCTCAATCATCTTAAACCATACCTGTTCCATAGCCTGGTGTCCACATTTATTACTGATGAGATCTGATGACATGATCAGAAGAGAGGCTATGGTTCATGAATCCATAAACTCCTGAATCTAAGTCTAATAAAGGGAATCCTACCTGTAAGGACTTGAACTGAAGAACCCTAAGTCATGTCTCTTCCTAACATCAATTGTGTCAATATACCAAATGAACTTAAGAATTTCCTTTGCGAGGAATGATCCCACAAAGTCCTAGCTATCATTCCACCCATTCTTCTCCACTGTTTGCAAGCAGTCTTGGATCATTCATCTTCGTAAAATCTTGTGTGCACTTTCCAAACCATTTTGGCTCGCCTTGTAATGTCATTAAGTCGTCACAACCTCTTCACCCGCTTCACCAGAGCTACGCAAGCTCCACCATAAGCTTGTTGCACTGTGCTGTTTGGCATAAAACGATCGTGCGGAAGTTCGCCTCAGCATCTGTATTTACTATCAATAGTTTCACCTCATTGAACCATGATATTTTTCATAACCATCAATGGATATCTGGCTTCGCAGGCCACTAAGGAAGATATTAACTTTACTCATCTAGAGCTTGAGTGTATCTATTGTACCCATTACTGTAATTTCACGCACCATTTGTATGGTTCACCATCCTTGTATTAATGGCAATCCACTTATTTGGGAACCCTTCCGTGGAAGGGCGATCCTTCTATCTGATCTTGTATATCCAGTAATTCATGAGTTTTGGCTGCACCTTCCCACCAAGAGAAGGCTTCATTCCTTCTCCCATTCTCCTACAACGGTAATTTTATAACTTTATCTTTAGTATATATTGATGTTCAGATTGCAGGCTGATCATGTTAAGGAAAATGGACTCAATCATTTCAGTCTCACCTTCTCAGTTCAGTGCTCCACTGAATCGGATGTAGTTTACTATGAGTTCAGGTGTTTCCTTTCTCTGATTGAATTTGTCAAACTTGTAAGTATGATAGACAACCTCCTGCTGCAAAGTTTGTATAAAGGATTGTTTAACTTAGGCTGTAATTGCCACCTGTTCCTGTGCAAAGCACTCTTCACTGAGCCAGCTGCCCTTCTGTCAAATTGATATTTCTCCTGCAATCAATGAGAGAGATTTGCACCCAAATTTCATCATTGAGAAATAAACCTCTGTCAATTACTTTTCAGCTATGCCTTTTACAAATTGTATCCAGTTTCTAATACGAGTTCTTCTTTTAACTCCGCCTGTTTTTAATACAAACCCTCTAGTATATCCCAAAATTTGATTAAAAATCCCTAAACCCTCGGCAGTCTAACTCATAAACTCAAATAAAAACAAACTATTCATAAAATTTGTTTTGTGTCAAGTACTCGTTGGCAAATTTCACTCTTTTCTTTATCATTGTATTTTTATGTGTATCACTAGATTAGCACTTCTAAACAGATATCTGGTTGCTGGGCATAAAATTTCATCGCTCACCTGCTGCTACATGGTACCAGTGGAAGACTCTCTGCCTACTCCATATAGGCAGCCTCAAACGTCTCTGTAACGGTGATTTTCGAAGCGCTGAGGGCTCTTTTATCTCGCCTGACTCCTCATCAAATATCAATTCCCAGAGTACCAGCAGACGGTCTCTATGAAGGTCTCTCGCTTTTTTCCTGCACAGAAGCTTCAAGGTTATCAGCTCCTGACTCGACCATCTCCTGATGCGCCTGTGCTTCTCATTCCTCAGTGTACAGTGACTTGTGTTTCCTGTATACGATAGTGTATAAATGATGCCTTCCCAGGTTCTGGGAGTTTTTATTCCCCGCTTGTAGTACGGCAGCAGCCCTTTCCTCTGTTATTGTGAAGGTAGGCGCACAGCTCCTCGGCATACTGGTTTTACTCGTTTTCATCTTCGCTTTTTACCTCTTATATACCACGTATAATCAAACATTTCTTCAATCTTCTCCAGAATCAAAGAGCTTCTATGTGATCCTTTTGTACAGCTTTTACTGCTTATTTCCTTAAAATTTCCTGATAAATATGGTATCTGGTCAAGCTGAAACACCGCCTCATCATCATAAGGCTCTTTTATCCAGCTGCCACCATCTCCATTTAAGATACGCCTGCCTATTTCGTCAGGGTTATATTTCTTCTGTATCACAGCCTCTTTTATTGTCAGAAACCCGCTGCTCCATCCATGCCTGCAAAACACCACTCTCCACTAGAGTGCTACGCCCTTCCTTTCTCTTCTCAGCATCCCAGCCCTTCTACATGGTAAAGACTTTCATCTCCTTATACGCATGCGTTTATGCCCTCTGCCCTGCATCGAAAGCCATACTCCATCCATTTCCTCAAAAGAACTCTGATTTCCTTTTCCCATCAGGTCTGCCTGCCTTCTTCTTCACATCAGGTCTTCCTCTGATGTTATCCTCTGCCAAGCTTCAGGCCATATTCCCACACGCCTCCCTACTTAGTGGTCTGTCCCAGAAGAGCTTTTAACATCTCAGCAGATGCCCTGTACGGAGTTCCGAACTGAATTGGCAATCTTCTGCAAGATTAGTAGATATTAAGCCTCATCTTCTCCATACCCATTTGTTCATCAAGAAGTAAACATGGGCTTTCTCGTTCCATCTCTAAGCTCCTTGTCTGTACACTCTTCTTTTCATACTCGACATCTCCATATACGTGGTCCTTATCGAGTCTTTTCTCTTTCCTTTATTCTTATATTTAGAAGTATCCCTCTCTTTTGAAAGAATATCATCATAGTTTTTCAGCATGATTTTAGTGTGTTCCTGGCAAGCTTGCAGGCCTCTTCAAAAACTTTTCTCTCTAAGGTCTTGAATGAAATCTTTTTCTTTTATACAGCATTAGTCATACAGTTTTTCCTTTATGTTATTTTTCTCAAATCAATAATAAAAATAAAATCTGTATGATTGTAAAGGCAACCCTCTGCTATTGCCAATTATAATCTATATCACATCAACATAAAACTTTTTCTTAAATAGATTAGGCTGAGTTCTTTAAAGTAAACTCCCAGTTGCCGAGATATACTATATCGCACAGAGAATTTTCTATATATAATTAGGTACAGTTAATCCGCTAGAACAAAAACAGCCGGAAAGCATTAAGCCCCTGACTTTACTTCATCTTTCTAGCTGATCCCTTTATAGTCCATTATCCCGCCTCATATTTTTACTACCTTTTTCTAAATCCAGCTTAGTAAGCCCTGCACACAGCGCTTGCTTCTGCACCGCTGTGTGCAGTATACATAGATAGGCACGCTCTTATCTCTTAAACATTGTCTCAGCTTCCCATAAATCTGCTAGGGAAGATTGATGCTTCCCTCAACATGTCTCTCCAGCATACTCGTCTGCCTCTGGCATCGAGAAGTATTGCTCTTTCCTCTGTCTGATAGTCCTTAAGTCCCTCATTGATATCAGGACCGTTTATTATCAAATATTCCCATCATCCTTTCTACCTATTCCAATATTTTCAAATACATATTTCAAGTCTGGAGTTCATACAACCCTGCAAACAGTTTCTCCATTGCAGAAAGATTGTGTTTTTTCGATGATACTCATCAAAAAGCCTTGTAATATCTCCATCCCTATCCGTAAATTTTTATATCTATTGGAGGATACCCCTGCCTTCATAAGTTCCAGATTAACCAAAAGCCGTCCTGTTCTTCCGTTTCCATCTATAAAAGGGTGTATTCCCTTCAAACTCTATATGAAAACGAGCCAGCTTTAGTTATTATATGCTCCTTACCTTCCATAAGCTTCTTCAGCAGTTCTTCCATCTTTCGGCTCAATCATATAAGGCTGTACAGGCTCTATGCTTAGCCCCCATTATACGAACCGGCACTTTTCTATATACTCCTCTGTCATCCTTGTTACCTCATGACACAAGAAAATGAATCTGCTTTGATAATACGCTCACTCAATGGCTCATTTTGTTTTACTAATTCACTTACAAACTCAAAGGCTTCCTTGTGTCCAACTGCTTCCATATGGTCTTTTTAATGGTTTCTCATCTATTGTCAGACCTCTAGGTACCAAATCTGTTTCCCTTTAAAGTAAGGGTATTCTCTATAGCATTTGAGTTATAGGTATACTCTACGGTAAATTCTTCATTAAGTCTTTTTATTTTCACCCTCTGTAAGCGGCCTTCTATTATCCAATTCTTTTTCTTTTTATCTATAAGTGTCAGTAAGCTTTCGTTTGATTTGTATCTCCCATCGATAGGTTTTGAATCTGTATCAACAGGAAATTTTCCAGGTTTTTGCCCTCTTTAACTGTTCCGGATATTTTCCCTTCTGCACACAAAACCCTGATTCTTTCTGTCCGAAATTCCCACTTAGCTGATGCTTCTTTTTACTGTCATAAATCATAAAATTATTCCTCCTATCTTGGTAATGATAGCACTTTATCGGAATAATATCAAGTTTATCGGAATAATGTTGAATTGTATTATTACCTTAAACTCTTTTAATACATAACAATGTTCCATTCTTTTCCCACCAGCTCATCACCTTCAAAATCAAGCTCTATAACATAAGGCATCCGGTCTATAATTCTTATCATCACAGCCAAAAACTCTTATCATAAAAATTAAGTATCGTGCTAAGTGCAGTTCCATGTGTACCAACTACAACTTCCTTATCTATATTATCTCTTAAAAATCTCAGTCAAGGCTCTTAAATGTTTCTCAGCTTCCGCACCATAGCAATAGATTCTCCGCCTTCTTCGTGATAATCATGATCAGCCCAGCGTTTATGAAACATTCCATGATTGTTACCGTTTTCTCCTTTTTCACGCTCTCTTAAATCTTCATCTGTTATTATGTCCCTTACCAAAAAAATCGGCAGAATCAGCAATGGTATCCATACTTCTTTTTATATGGACTGGAATAAAATGCGTCTATATGTTTTATCTTTTTTAAAAACTCAAATACAATGGCTGAGTCTTTTCCCCTCCCCGTAAGCGGTCTTGTTCTGTCATCTTCCCAGATAGTTCAGGCTGTCAGATGGCGCACAAAATAAATTTCTTTATTATGATATATCTCCTCGTAATCAACTAGTTTTTTCTTAATCCAGTTTACCACCAATCTGTTAACTTTTTCCATATTTTACGAGTTTCATCCTGCAACTTTTCAGAACTTTCATCCTGCAATTTTGTAAACTTTACTGGCCATTAAATATATTTCACTTTTTCGTTGTAAAAAGTAAGAGTTAACATTTTTTCGTTGTAATTTTTGTATTGATATAATATACTCTAGATATAATTAGTTCTGAAACTCTGTTTTGATCTTATATGGAGGTAGGATATGTACAGAAAATTAATAGAAGAACTTTATAAATGGAAAGATAAAAAGAATCGTAAGCCCTTTATTATCGAAGGTGCAAGGCAGGTTGGAAAAACTTGGCTTATGAAAGAATTTGGAGATAAGGCTTATTCAGACTATATCTATATAAATTTTTGACTCTAATTCTGTAATGGCAGATTTATTTTCCACTGATTTGAACATCGAACGAATTATAATGGGGATTGAGATTTATGCAGGAAAAAAAGTCAATTCTGCTACTACTTTGCTTATATTTGATGAAATACAGGAGGTACCAAAAAGCACTCGCCCTCGTTAAAATACTTTCTTGTGAAAAATGCCCCTGAATACCACATTATATGCGCAGGTTCTCTACTTGGTATTGCACTCCACAGCGGAACTTCATTCCCGGTTGGCAAGGTGGATTTTTGAATCTTTATCCACTTACCTTCAAAGAATTTTTTTGATAGCCGTTAAAGGCGAACATTTTTGCTAAACTACTGGGAACCTCCGATTATACAATGATTACATCTTTTAAAGAAACTTATATTGAAGCACTTAAACAATATTACTTTGTAGGCGGAATGCCGGAAGCTGTTCAAAAATTTTATAGAAGAAAAAGACTTTAATGAAGTAAGAAATATCCAAAAAGAATTCTGTCTGCTTATGAACAGGATTTTTCAAAGATCAGCCAAATGATATAGTGCCTAAGATAAGGATGATTTGGAACAGCATCCCTCGCAGCTTGCAAAGGAAAACAAAAAAATTTATCTATGGGCTTGTGCGCGAAGGCGGAAGAGCCAAAGACTTTGAGACTGCAATTATGTGGCTTTAGCGATTGTGGGTTAATACACAAGATAAGCAGGGTAAAATCCGTCGGAATACCGCTAAAGGCCTATGAAGATTTTAAAAGCTTTTTAGCTATTCCTGTGGACATCGGCCTTCTTGGCTATATAACAGGCCTGTCCAGCCAGACTATACTTTACAAAAATGAATTATTTACGGAGTTTAAGGGAGCAATTACGGAGCAATATGTCTGCCAGCAATTAAAAATCAGTTTCTGACTTAGGACTTTATTATTACACCAACGACAGAGGTGCCTGTGAGGTTGATTTTTATTATCGATACAGGAGAAGATGTTATGCCGATAGAGGTAAAAGCAGAGATAAATCTGAAAGCTAAAAAGTCTTAAAACTTATCGTGAAAAAAATTTAACCCTAAGCTCTCCATCCGTATGTCAATGGCTGACTATAAAGCTGAAGATGGCCTTATCAATCTTCCTCTTTATATGGCAGAAGAAATTTTTCATATGAGCAAACTCCCCATATTATCTTAATTTTTTTAATATAATTTTTAAATTATATACCATATTTTTTTGACATAGTAAATGATAAAAATTTAACTATTATAATAATCAAAAACATACCATTAGAACAAGGAGGAAAAACTATGGAAGGTATCAAAAATTTGCCTGACAATCTTATCGTTTGTTGTAGTAATTACAGTATTTACAGCTTGTGGAAACAGTAAGGATAAAGAAAAAAAGCACAAGATTCGATGAGCAAAGATTTAATTAAAAAGCAATGTATCATATGAAAAAGCAGGAAATGAGGATAATAACTTAAATTCTACGGTAGATGCTGATGTAGCAAGTACGGATAGTTCAAATGTTGAAAAATCATCTAAAAATAAAAGTGAAGTAAAAAGATTCGAATGGTCATGGTGGGATGACAGAACATATGTGGATATGGGATATGTTCTGAGTGCTTTTAAAAATGTGGTACAGCAGATGGAGAAATTCGTACAAGCAATGATGAGGCTCCTGAAAAATGATGAATCTAATTTTTGGTACAGGATATAGATATCAGAAAGCAGATATTAAATATTTATATGTGAAGATAGATAATAAAATGGCAGGTTTTTTTCAGGATATAGCAATAAGTTCTTGGGTAATACCTGAAGGCGTAGCACATTTTGAGGCGGAAATAATAGAAGGAGATAAAGAAAGAATATTAGTTAAAATTACAGATTTACCAAAGGAGTTTAGCTATATTTTTGGAAATAAAAAGACAGAGGAAATAAAACCCTGTACAGATAAAGCTTAAAGAGGCAGGTATATTAAGCGGTATCAAAACCGGTAAAAAAATAGTGAATTACAGGGTATAAAGGTATGGTTTAACGGCGAGATAATTGGGGATAAGCCTGAAATGTCAAATCCCATAGAGCTGAGAGAAGTATATGAAGTATCGACTTTTAGAATAAAGATAAAGCGATACTGTTTCTCTTACTATTTTTCTCCTTAACCAACACTGCCTATCGGAGAATAAAAACAAGAAATTGTCTATTGTATAAAAATCCCCAAGACCTATGTTATTATCCAACAAAAAGTCTTGGGGATTTCATTTCTTAATCATCAAACTCACTTTACAATAGCAGATACTGTCTGCTTTGCATCACCGTAAATCATAACAGTGTTCTCATTGGTAAAGAGTGGGTTCTCTATACCTGAGAAGCCTGTTCCCTTGCCACGCTTAAGCACGAAGACTGTTCTAGCCTGATGTGCATTGATGATAGGCATACCATAGATTGGGCTTCCCGGATCGTCAAGGGCTGCAGGGTTAACTACGTCACTGGCACCTATAACTATGGCTACATCCGTCATAGGCATCTGTGGGTTCATTTCATCCGCTGTCTTAAGCTTCCTCATAAGGGATGTCAGCCTCTGCAAGAAGTACGTTCATATGACCCGGCATTCTTCCTGCGACAGGGTGGATGGCGAAGTTTACTTCCGCACCGTTATTCTCAAGCTTTTTCTGTAAGTTCCTTTAACTGTCATGCTGAGCCTGCGCAACCGCCATACTGTAACCAGGGATAAAAACTACATTCTTAGCTGCTTCAAGTATCATATAAGCATCTTCTGTAGAAATAGCCTTTGCTTCTCTACTGTCTCCACTTGCACCTTTACTTGCTCCACCGCCAAAGCTGCCAAAGAGAAGGCTGTAGAAGCTTCTATTCATTGCCTTACAGATGATAAGGGTAAGGATGAGTCCTGATGTACCCTACAAGACAACCGGATACTACAAGTACTGTATTATTTATTGCAAAACCTGCAAATGCTGCTGCAAGTCCTGACAGAGCATTCAGGAAAGAGATAATAACAGGCATATCTCCACCACCGATGCATACTACAAGGGTAATACCTGCAATAAGGTAAGCAGCAGTAACTAAAACTATGCCATAAAAGCCAAGTTCCACACCACAGAAAGCATACATAATTATGCCTGCTATACCAGCAATTACCAAGGCTCCGTTTAATAAATTCTTAGCCGGTATAACTACCTGCTTCTTAAATAACTTACCTGAAAGCTTGCCCCAGGCAACAACTGAACCTGTAAATGCAACCGCACCGATTGCTATTGTAAGTCCGAGAGTAATGTCAGTAAATGCATCAGTCTTAGTGGCATCTGTAGACATATACTGAGCTATAGCTACAAGAAGAGATGAAAGACCACCAAAGCCGTTAAAAAGAGCTACAAGCTCAGGTATGCTCTGTCATTTCAACCTTCTTTGACCAAACCGCTCCAATCACTCCACCCTACAAGTATCGCTAATATTATATAAAAATATCCGTTCTTTAGAATGTCGTTATTCCAAGAACCAAGTACATCTTTTTCACACATTACGGTAATGGTTGCAATAAGCATACCAACCGCTGATAAAAAGTTTCCTTTTCTCGCTGTTTCTGCCTTACCTAGAAGCTTGATACCTCTGATAAAGAAGATGCAGGCTATCATATATGAAACCATATTATGCTGTTCATTTAATCCTCCTTATTCTGCCTCATTATTTCTTTTTTTCTTAAACATACCAAGCATTCTGTCTGTTACCATGTAACCGCCGATAACATTGATTGTAGCAAATACAATGGCAAGAAAACCAAGTGCAGTACCTACAGGTCCTTCTATATTGAGGGCTGTAACTGTAATAGCACCAACTATTGTAATACCTGAAATTGCGTTAGTTCCTGACATAAGCGGTGTATGAAGCTGTGAAGGCACCTTCGCAATAAGCTCAACACCGAGGAAACCTGCAATTACAAATACGAATATAAGCATTATCATAATCTGTATTTCCTTTCTTTATACAAATCTCTCGTGAATTATTTTCCCATTCTGAGTAAGTAGACAGCCCTTCATTATCTCGTCTTCAAGATTAACTACAAGCTCATTCTTCTCCTTGTCGTGGAAATGAGTTAAAAATGCGCTGATATTACCTGAAAGCATAAGGGAAGCATCAAAAAGCCACCTGTCTCTCAAGGTAATCGCCCGACATAATGGTAACTCCGTTTTCAGTCACCACATTCTCAAAAAGCTTAGAGCCTTCCACATTACCACCTGTTGAAACAGCCATGTCTACTACGATGGAACCGGGCTGCATACGGTCAAGCACATCCTTCTTTATAAGTACAGGCGCCTTTCTGCCAAATACCTTAGCTGTAGTAATAACTACATTCGCCTTCTCGCACACCTTCGCCTGTGCTTCCTGCTGCTTTGCTATCTGCTCAGGTGTAAGCTCTTTGCATATCCCTGCTCAGTCTGTCCCATTTCACCGAGGTCAATCTTTACAAAGTTAGCACCAAGACTCCTTACCTGCTCCTCAACCACAGGCCTTGTATCAAAGGCATCTACCCTTGCACCAAGACGCTTAGCCGTAGCTATGGCCTGAAGTCCTGCAACTCCAACACCTATGATAAATACCTTGGCAGGAGAAATAGTTCCCGCAGGCGTCATCATCATAGGGAAGATCTTAGGAAGCTTAGCTGCGGCATTGAGCACCGCCACATAGCCTGCAAGAGAAGCCTGAGAGGACTGTACATCCATCTTCTGCGCAAGTGTGGTTCTTGGTATCATTTCAAGCGAAACCGCCTGTATACCCTCACTTGCAAATTTATTTAACAGCTCTTTTTTTCATTAAACGGATCAAGGTAGCTTAAATGTAAGGTATCCTTCTTTAAGCCCTCCGTACTTTCAGGTTTTAAGATACGCACAACAATCTCGCTGTCAGCATATCCCGACTCATTGCTTGATACAATCTCTGCTCCCGCTTCCTTGTATGCCCTCTGTCCGTAAAACCTGATTTAAGTCCTGCTCCGCTTACAACCTTGAATGAAAATCCCATTCCTATAAGCTTTTTTTAATATCAGCAGGTACCATAGCTACTCTGGTTTCCAGAGCATCAGATTCTTTACAAATCAATACCTTCTTCTATGTATATTGTCCTTTCTTAAAAGTATTAGTTTTCCTGTTGTCAGTATACAGCAATGTTATATGCATTTCAATCAAAAATCTTGGCTATAGAAGTGATAAAAATTTATATATCAGGTTTTTTTATATTTAACCGCCATTAACACATATATAAATGAGGGATTATTTGTATAAATAACACATATAAGGATGCAATCTAAGTTTACCTACTATTATTATTGATAAAATAAGGATTAGCAAACTCTAACTTTTTTTCATATTAAGTCTTTCCTATTGCAAAAATTTTTATATCTGTTACAATCCTAAGCTAATAAGTTTAGCATTTATGCTAGATTGTGAAGAATTTAGCAATATAATTAATCTTTTATTTTTACAGTCTTTTTGTTGTATAATTAAGCTAATGATATGTGAGCAAACATCCATTTTAAGAAATATGTGGATTGCGAACAATTTCCTAGAAATAATATAAACCATCAGGGGATAAACACATGTTTATAAAATTTAACTGTTTTGCAGAAGGAAATACCGAATCAACTGAAATCTGTCTCTTTCAGGGAATAAGATTTAACAAGATAGGCTTTTGCTGTTCTCTCAACAGAGCATATAAGGCATGATTATCTCTTGCCTATGGATAGGTCTACCCTATGATAACTTCCTTAAAAATGCTTGAAAAATCAATAGCGGCGTCTCACCAACATTGTTGAAGTTACAGGGGAAATGTATACAGAGTTGTTAAGGGAAGTTTCTTGAATGTAAAAAGAGGCTAAGACAGCTAATTTCGGCATCAAGATATTGGATGAAAAATAATTATGAGATTTGAACTCGAAAGCGGTAATCTCATTCTAAGGGCACTTGGCGAAGATTATGCTCCTAATGTATGTGATTTTTATAAGAGGAATTACGATTATCTATCCAAATGGGAGCCAAATCTAAACGATAAATTCCTTTCCTTAGAGGCAATGGAAATGTTTATGAAGGCTGATATGAAGAATATGCTCCTTGGAAGCAGTGTAAGATACTGGTTTTCTTTTTAAGGACTCTCCTGAGAGGATAATTGGTGGCGTTAATTTTCAGGATATAAAAAGAGGTGCTTTCAAATCCTGCCAAATAGGCTATAAGATAGATGAGGATTTTTCAGGACGCGGGCTAACCAAAGAAGCTGTACACTGCGCTATCTCCTCTATGTTCACAGATGAAAAGCTGCACAGGGTAGAGGCTCTTATTGCAGTAGACAATCTTCCCTCAGTAAGACTTTCCGAAAGTCTTGGCTTTACAAGGGAGGGAGTTAGCAGGGAATTTGCCCTGATAAACGGAGACTGGAAGGACTGTTTTTCAGTATTCCTTATTAGAGGGAGAATTAAAGGGACTGTGACAACAGTCCCTTTCGGATTGTTTTGTCAAGGACATAAATAAAAATTTTTTGATAAATTTATATCTTTTCTGTGTCTCTCTTGATTAACTTTAGTATTTTATCTTTGTATGTTTCGCCTGTTCCTTGCTTGAAATGTAGGTTTACAGTGTATTTTGTCTTTTCCAATATCCATAATTAACTGTTTATTAGGTGGTGCTTTTTATTTCTCTTTTTTTCTTCCATAAGTTCTTGTATGAAGTCTATTATTAGTTTTTTTATTTTTCTTCAAAGGATAATTCTTTTTGGTAGGGCGATGATAAAATTTCTTGCAAATTGTGCGTTATTTGCTTTTTTTCATTTTAACTCTACTGAGTTCCATAGATAACTTCTATCTTGAAATTCTTTTAGGATGTTCTCAGGTAAAAAAATATTTCTGAATGGAGTAGTCCTTTTTTTGTTGTGGTAGTCGTGGATTTCTCCGTCCCACCCAATTGTTAATTTTTTTCACAGGATATATATACTGCACTTACTACTGCTGATTTACTTTTTTTCCTCTGCTTATCATTGATATGTAAAAGTGAAATGTTTCTACCATCTGTCTCCTCTCCTTTCTCTTTTTGGGAAAAGAAAAAAACAGTAAACCTCTTTCAGTTTACTGTTTTTTTCTTTTTTATTTGATTTTCTCAAATTTTAAAAATTTTTTTATTACTTCTTCAAATGATTGCGAATCACCTATAACATAAGTTCCACTTTTTTTAATTTATAATTATTTTTCCTTCATATAGGCACTCAATTTTTCTTCTTTTTTTCGTTAGTTATATAAAAATTCGCTCTCTTCATTTACAGGTTCTTCATAATCTCTATAAGTAACAATTATGTTTTCCCCAACCTCTATTGTTCTTTTTATTTACAACGGATAGTCCCTCATCTTCTAATCTTTGTAAATATTTGTCAAAAGCTATTTCTCTCAAGGGTTAATATGCAAGCAAATCCTAATAGAAGAAAAATCAAAAACACACCAATTATTTTTTTAGTTTCCATTTAATTGCTCTCCAGCAGCTCCCGGGTAATATCCATAAAAACTATCTACTTTTTTTCTTTTTTTCCTCTCTACTTAATCTATCATATACATAGCTAGGTATTTGCCACTTTGTACGAGCAATTTTTGTTGACAACCCACCTGCCGCCAAAGCTCTCACCGCAAAAGTTGTGCAATTATAATTAACTATATGGTATTTGCTATTTTTTATTTTTCTCGACATACATTTTACCTCCTACTTTGATGTCAATAGCCTTTTACAAAAGGTAAGAAACTATCGCATTTATACTTTTTTATCTATATTTGTATACTTATTTTAAATAAAAATTAAATGTATTTCCGTTCTTATACCTTTGAGGATTTAAACTTTTTCATAACTTTTTTTGCCTCCTTTCTACATATTTCAAAACAAGATGTAATTCATTAAAATTGTTACATTGTGAGCACTCATACCTTCCAGTATTATCTAAATCGAATACCTTATATATACAAAACACCCAAAGCGTTAGCTATATTCACTGCTGTCATTAAAGTTGGGACTGTCTTTTTCGGTTTCTATTAGATTTATACTTGTCCTTGATACTCCTATCTTTTTGCCTAACCTATATTGAGACAACCCTAATGGTTTTCTATACTGCTCTATTCTATTTTTCAATTCTATGCCTTCTTTCTTTTTGGTTAACCGTATTTTACCATTTAAAATTATTTTTTTGTCAATGATTTTGATAACATTATTCATTTTTATTTTTTTCTTAGCTAATTTTTTTCTTTTCTAAATTTTTTTCTAGTTTTGAACAATAAAAAAACAGTAAACCATTTTTCTGATTTACTGTTCCCAAGATTTTTATAGCCTTTTATTTATCTCTTTGTTACTTACTACTTGTCATTTAACCCTATATTACCTATGAAGTTGAAGTACACATCCACTTGCTGATTTCTGTCTTTTTCTTTTTCTTCCTCCTGTTGCTTCATATACTACAACTTTTTTTCTATACACTCATTTATCGTCGGTACCGTTAGTTCTTCAAAGTCTGTATATTTTTTTCTATCATCTTCAGGAATTTATCTGTATCTATTTTTTTCTTTGATGATAGTTTTTCTAATTTTTTTCTTTATCTCCTTGATACTTTTTCTTCCTTTTTCATCAGATAACTTATTCATCACTTTTTAGAAATTCTTGCTTTTTCTTCTTTTGCAAAAATCAGTTATTTCTTTGATTGATTTTAGGAGAATTTCATTCACGGTTTGTAATTTGATGTAATGCATACTACAAGAGCCTTTTAGTATTTGTATAATCTAAAATTACAGCTTAAACTGTACTTCTATCTCTTCTTTTTAACTTCTTCTGCCCCTCTTGATGCAACCTTTTTTGTAATATGAAGCGAATACACCTCATCCTTTGCATAAGGCTCAAGAGGCTCTATCTGAACTTCATTTTTGGATGAATCATAGCTTATATTTACCTTGAGCATACCTGAAGCAGAGGTCACATACATATTGTTGCTGTTTACTGTCCTTGGATCAAGAGGTGTGTTGAATCTCACTCTCCACACAAAGTTACCTGTCTTAAACTTAAGTGACTGCCTCACCGCCTGGTCAAGCCCTGATGTAGACTCAATATCAAGATAATTTGCCATAAACCCTATCCTCCAATTCATAAAAGTTTGACCGCATTCTTAAATGTTGCTTCTACGACTTCATCCATTGAAACTCCCAATATATCAGCTATTTCAGCTACTACATATTTTATGTTTCCTGAATTATTCCTTTCTCCTCTAAAAGGTACGGGAGAGAGGTAAGGAGAGTCCGTTTCAAGCACTATGCCTGCCAAACCGATTTTTTTAACTGTTTCCTTAGTTTTCTTGGCATTCTTAAATGTAACTACTCCACCTATTCCTATGTAAAACCCAAGCTTTACAAACCTCTCGGCCATCTCAGCCGAATAAGAATAACAGTGGATAACTCCTTTATTATAACCGAAATCCTTTAGCAGATTGTAAGTGTCCTCAGCCGCATCCCTGCTATGAATCACAACAGGCTTGTTTAACTCTTTTGCAAGTTCAAGCTGCCTCATAAACCAGTGCTTCTGCCTCTTTCTTACTTCTTCGTTTTTCTGCTCTGCTTCTCTTTCAAAGTAGTCAAGACCGATTTCACCTATCGCTACCACCTTTTTACTTGCCGCAATCTCCCTAAGCCTCTTAAGAGCCTCTTCGTCAGACAGGTCTTTTAAGCTGTCTACATCATCAGGATGTACTCCAACTGCTGCAAAAACTCTCTCAAATTCCTCAGCAAGCTTAACTGAGTTTTCACTGGTCTCAAAAAGTCAGCTCCAATATTGGTTATGTATGAGATGTCAGACGAGCAGGCTTTCTATCAGCTCTTTTTCTATCCTCATCAACCGGTCATCATCATAGTGGGCGTGAGTTTCAAATATTTTTATATTCCAATTCGGTCTCCAATTTCTATTATCAGTCGTAGTTTTTATGATGGGCACTCGCCCAAAGCAGGCTTAAATCCGCTGCCCATAGCATTTACATAGTCTTCATAGCCAAATTTGACATAGTTTAAGTTGGTGTACCCTTTATCTCTAAGAAGATTAAATGCCTGACCGGATCTGTTTCCATGATAACACATAAGAAATACCCTACTATCTTTATCGGCTCTTTTACTTAAATAATCAAGCATTTTTATACCATTATCTGTAAATGGGCATATTTATGGCATTTTCTATATAGACCTGCCTCATAGTCTAGCCTCATCTCTAAGGTCAATTAATATGGCTTTCTCATCTTTAATCCCTGTATTAAGCTCATCTGCACCAAGTACAATATTGTAAAGGCTTAGCCTCAGACACCAGCTTCATAATAAAAATTAAAGACGACATTAGTAGAACAATAAGTATAACTATGATAATAACAGGCTTTTTGGTCTTACTCATTAGAATCTCTCTTTCAATCCTTTTTATTATCAAATTCTTTTTGCAGGCTTTTAGCGTTGTCTGGAATAATCATCCGGTTACTTCACACTCTGTAGTCATCATGATAGGATATCACTAAGGCAGGCAAATTCCTTAAGTGTAAGAGTCTCACCTCTGATTAAAAGGATTTTGCTTCATACCCTAGAGTTTCCTGCATCTTAAGTATGGCCTCTGTAACCTCATCCTTTGTAAAGTCAAGCTCAGCTGAGTTGGTAAGCCCATTTTGCAGGGTTTTTCTTCTCTGTGCAAAGGAGGCTTTTAATTAACTAAACATCAGCTCCTCATTCTTAACCCCTAACAGGAGGCTCCTTATGACATTTAAGATTGACTACTGCACTTCCCCACATTGGGGCGAGGCATGAAAAAGCAGTTTTTGCGGTACGAGAGGCTGCTATATAAGGCACAGAATAGTACTGAACCGCAAGCGAAAGTGCACCATAATCCTTATTCCCGGGTACTGCTGCCATCCTTTCTTGCCACCTCTTCCTGCATCATAAGAGTCATATCCGTAACAGGAATCCTCTTTTCAAGCAAGGTCATAATTATCGGAGTTGTTATGTAGTAAGGAAGGTTGGATACCACCTTGATAGGCTTTGCCTCCGTTTTTCTCCTCTACCAAGGCGGCTATATCCACCTTTAAAGGATATCCTCGTTTATCACCTCTACATTGTCATAGGCTGAGAGAGTATCTCTTAGAATTTAATTAGCTTTCTGTCTATCTCTACAGCTATTACCTGCCTTGCAGCTCCACAGAGATACTGGGTTACAGTACCTATGCCGGACCAATCTCAAAGCACCAGGTCATCACTTTCCCTATGTCAGCAGCATCCACTATCTTTTTCAAGTACATAGTGTATCTATAAGAAAGTTCTGACCAAATTTTTCTGAAAGGTAAAATCATACTTTTTAAGTATGCTATTGTATTTTGTGGCTGTCCTAATTCTGCCATTCAATCTCCTCTTTAGCGATTTCTGCTCCACTTGGCATAGTATTCTCAGGTGTCATAAGTGAAAGATTCCCCTCTGCATCCTCAGCACAAAGAAGCATTCCCTCAGATAAGACTCCCTGCAAGTTTAGCCGGTTTAAGATTAGTAAGCATCCATGACCTTCTTGCCAACCATATCCTTAGCCTCATAGTTCTTTTCTGATTCCTGAAACTATCTGTAAGGTCTTACTTCCCACCTTTCACCTGTGAACAAAGTAACTTCTTTGACTTTGGTACTTCTTCACATTTAATAATCTCTGCCTACCTGGAACTGGCACTTCATAAAGTCATCAAACTCAATCTCAGGCTTAGCTTCAAGGTCGATAGCCAGCACTTTCAGCCTTTGCCTCCCTGCCGTAAAGCTTATCAAGAGACTCCTTTGCCTCAGCCTCGTTTATCTTTCCTGCCTTAAAGCAGGGTTGTTAATGCTGTCTCACTGCTCTTTACAAACTCTTCCCTCTGTCTTGCAACTATCTTCTCTGTCTCAGCAAGAACCTCTTTTACATCCTTTTCTTGCAAATAGCATTGAAGGTTTTTCTTCTACCCTTGGTACCATTCTTAATGGAGACCGAAACTTATCAAGATCACTAAACTCACGAAGCTCAGAATTAAATGCCTTTGCTATCTTTCTCTGAAGTCTCAGGCATAAATGAATATAAAAGTGAAGCCCCTATCATTATGCTCTCTGAAAGATTGTAAAGTACCTCTTTAAGACGAGGCAGCTTATCCTCCTCCTTAGCAAGGAGCCAAGGCTCAGTCTCATCTATATACTTATTGCAACGCTTAAAATAAGGTAAATATCTCAGAAATTGCATCAGCAGCTACGAAGCTCCTTCATCTTGTCAACTACCTTGTGGAGGCAGCTTACAGCCAATTCTTCAGCTCGCCATCCACAGCCTCTACTACTCCTGTAGACTCAAGCTCTCCTTCAAAGTACTTGTTGCTCATTGCTATCGTTCTGCTTACAAGATTGCCAAGTGTATTAGTGAGGTCAGAGTTGTAACGCTCAGCCATGAGCTCCCCAAGTGATTACTCCGTCATTTTCATAAGGCATTTCGTGAAGCACGAAGTAGCGTACAGCATCTACTCCAAAGAGGTCTGCCATGTCATCCGCATAGATAACATTTCCCTTTGACTTTACTCATCTTCTCCCCACCCTGCAAGAGCCAAGGATGTCCGAATACCTGCTTAGGAAGAGGCTCATCAAGTGCTATAAGGAAGATAGGGTCGAGTATATGGTATGAAACGGATAATGTCCTTACCTATAAGATGTAAGTCCGTAAGCTAGTATTTCTTATAAAAGGTCTCCATGGTTTCCATCTGCATCATAGCCAAGACCTGTGGTATAGTTTGAAAGGGCATCAAGCCATACATAGACTACATGCTTAGGATCGAAAGTCCACAGGTATACCCCAGGTAAATGAGGTTCTTGATACGCAAAGGTCCTGAAGTCGGTATAAGGAAGTTGTTCATCATCTCATTTTTCTTGAGACCAGCTTTATAAAGTCAGGGTTATTGTTGATATGTTCAATGAGCCTGTCAGCATACTTGCTCATCTTTAAAAGTAGACTCCTCCTCTGCAGGATGCACCTCTCCGTGGCACTCAGGACATTTCCCGTCCACAAGCTGTGCATTGGTATAAAAGGTCACCACACTCAGTGCAGTACATTTCCCTTATAAGAACCCTTGTAGATATCGCCTTTATCATAAAGCTTCTTAAAGATTTTCTGCTACCTGTCTCTCGTGGTCAGGATCGATTGGTACGGATGAAGCGGTCGTAAGAGGTGTTGCAAAGGTCCCAAAGGCGTTTAACCTCTGCTGCCACGCTGTCTACAAATTCTTTAGGTGTCTGTCCTGCTTCTATTGCCCTTGTCTCTATCTTCTGAGTATCTCATCTGTTCCTGTCTAGAAACCTTACATCATAGCCCTCTTTACGCTTAAATCTGGCTAGTTGCATCTGCAAGAATAATCTCGTAGGTATTGCCGATATGTGGCTTTTCCTGAGGGTATAAAGCTATCGCTGTTGTAATATAATATGGTTTTTTCTGACATTTTTCTCTCCTGTCTTTTTATAGGTTTGCCTTTTAAGTCTACTTTCCTAACTGCATTTTGTCAACTGTATCAATTCTTCCTTTTTCTTTAATATCCAACCACTGAAAGTGATGATATAAGCAAGAAATATAACTCCAAACGTACCTCCCTACCAAAGCCGAAATGCTATGCTCCTTTTATGCTCGGTTTCCCTGGTTATTACTGCTCTGACATTGCTTTTTGATTGCCAGCCGCATCAATAGCCTGAGCTTGATATCATTTCACCCCAGCGAGCCTTTGAGTGAAGCTAAAACTTCACTTCTTTACATCTTTTTCTCTGTCCATTTCACAATGAGGGGTGGCATCTTCGGAACACTCACCCGTAACCTCTATCCTGCTGTCAGAGGTTACCGCACCGTCTATGACCTTATCAAGCACCACCTTCTAGTATAACTGTACTCAATAGTGATTTCCTTTGTATAATTCTTGATGTTTCTGTTCTCATCCTTAACACTAACTATTATTGTAAGGTCTCCGTCAGTCACAGGTACAGTGTAGGTTCCACTGTATCTGAATCCCTTATTCGGACTTTTCCATTCACATTTATGTCCACATACAGTTACCTGTAAAAAGCACGTCTCATCGACACTACCTCTTCATTTGATATCTCTTCTACCGGGAATCTCACCATGGCATTGGGCTTTTTCCTGTCAGGCAGGTCATAAAGCTTGAAGTCTCCGTTGTTGCCGTTAATATTTGATGTTGCCACATAGTGAGATACATTTTCTATACGCTAGGTATGTCAGCAACGAAGGATTTTCTTTGGTATAATTCTTTGAAATCTCCTCAAGTATCGCTGTTATAAAAACCGCGACCAGATAGTTTTTATCGTCTTCTCCATCCCAGCTAATCTCAGCCTTATCATCCACATACCTGCCAGTTATTCCTTCGACCAAGGGTTGCTTTCCACTGTCTTTCATAAACTCTATGCCAGCTAAATACCTGTCTCCTGACACATGGGCAGGTAACTCCATTAGTTTTTCAGTGGATTTTGCCTTTCTTGGATACAAACTTAAAATAATAATATCCTGAGTTAGGTACTCTCACATTTATCTTTTCTTCTCCACTTGCATCTGTACTCTTTAACTTAACGTAGTACGAGTCAGTATCTGTTTTTTAGTAGAATAATATACTGTATTGACAAGCTTTCCTCTTTTTGTCCACCCCTGTAACAGAGAAGCTAGCAGTCACTATTGCACCCGCTTGTCACACGCTTCCTGTCTACTATCCTGCTCCACAAAAAGAGTTCACTTTAAAAGCTCTTCCCGTCTTCTGGGAAGCCTCCAAGCGAACTCCTTTATAAAGGTAAAGTGTAAATGTAAAACACAAAGTAAAGAAAATAAATAATATAATCTTTCTTTTATTCATAGTTTTTATCAAACCACAAATCAGGCGCTGAAACCTCCTGCTCTCCATCCCAGGTGCCACCAGAGTTTCATCCAGGTCAGGCACTCTTCCATAGGTGATGCCTGCATATACTCTCTGAGTATTCTCCATAACAGGCTTAGACTCATCTGTCTTTGCCACTTCTCTAAAGCTGTCACCAAGTTTTCTAATCACCTCTTTCTGGCTTCTATCTCCTCTTTCTTTCCACTCACCAGTGCAAAGTTAAGGCATCTGCTCCACATAAATGTAAAGGTTTGCAGATCACTTACTAACCTCTCAAATTCATGTCGAGGGCTTACAAGCATTCCTTCACAAAGGAAATTGCCTGTTTAATCTCATTTCTATAAGTTTCCCTGTCAGCTTCTGCGCGCCTGCCAAAAAGCGAGATTTTCTTCTATTATATCATATATTATAACAATAATCTCGCTTTTTATTTGCGAAGTTATTCTTCTTGTAAATATTTTTACAGACTCAGCTCAAACTAAGTACCTCCATCAACTCTGTAACAGTGTAAGTATGGTATTAGGACGCTCATTAGCCTGAGCAAGTACGCTGGTTCCCGCCTGTGAAAGCACTCTCTGCTGTGAATTCGGTCATTTCCTCAGCTATATGTCTGTATCCACTATTCTGAGAACGCACTAGTCATACCTCCTGTAGTCCTCGTCAAGACTTAGTATGGTCATGTTCTGTCTAGTTCTGCATCCCCTAGCTTTGCCGCTCAGCTGATACCATTGTGAGTAGCCTTATCCACCATCTCTATGGCGTTTCAGCTTCCTTGCTTGATCTTAAATTGATTTTGCTAAGTCCCAAGGTCTCAGTATCTATTCTGTCTATGCTTACATCAAAGCTCTCTCCGGTGTTAGCTCCCACCTGAAGAGTCATATCCCGCATCAAATACTGTAAGCTCAACCTCTCCACCCTTGTCATTCTCCGTGGTGTAGTCGTTTACCTTAAGCTCAAGCTCAAAAGCCGTCTCTGTCATGATTACAACCTTGTCTCCATCCACATTTTACAGTAGCTGTTTTTCTCAAAGCCTTCATCAAGTGTAACCTTAGCATCCTTACCTCTTGGTGCAGGGATCTGCACCTTCCTTAGAGTCAAGTGCAGCAGATAGCTTATCAGCATTATCCTCTGCAGATACTGTATTGCCGTCTTCATCCTTTGTAGCAGTTCCTTCTATCCTGATATCTATCTTAGCCTTGCTTCCGTACTCCTTGGTTACAAAGAGTAATTCTATCCCTTCATCAGAGTGCTTCTGCGGTGTAGCCTCCGTAAACCTCTTCACCGTTTGCATCAGGGCTATCCACCATTGCCTGCAAGGCTTATGCCTGCTCTTTCAGCTCCTGTCTTAGCTTATTTAATACAGTTTCTGCTGAATCGCCCGGTTTGATGTCTACCACTTCGCCGTTAATAATAACTCTTCCCTGTACCTTAGAGTTCTCGCCAAAGTCTGCACCATTTACTGAACCGCCTGTATACACTGCCTTTTTAGGATCTTCCTCAACTGTCAGCTTATATTTCCCATCAGGTACTATTTCAGTAGAACGAGATTACCTCAACTCCCTGTGTTTTTTTGTAACTGAGCGTCTTCCAACCTCTCCGTTAAGGAGGGTATTCTGGTTAAAATCCGTATCTGTGGATATCCTGTTTACCTCAACAAGTAACTGATCCACTTCCTTCTGGATAGCATCTCTGTCATCACCTGAGAAGGTATCGTTGGCAGACTGAACTGCCAGTTCTTTAACACGAACGAGTATGGCACCTACTTCATTAAGTGCCCCTCTGCTGTCTGAATAACCGAGATACCATCTGCTGCGTTCTGTGAAGCCCTCTCTAACGAGATGAATCTGGGTACGCATTCTCTTTGATATAGAAAAGCCTGCCGCATCGTCTGCTGCGTGGTTTATCTTTTGGCCTGATGAAAGCCTCTGGGTGCTATTATCAAGCTTTTTATCAACTCTGCTAAGATTGGTATTTGCTCTAAGTGCTGAAATATTATGTTTATTCTCATTTTGAAAACCTCATTCTCTAGCCTCTGATACCAAAACCGTAAGCAAATGTGTTGCTACCACCTTTGCAGTTCTGTAAATATCAGCCGTTTTTAACGTTATCACTATATATATCGTCAGAATTTGTAATTTGTGAAGAGGAACCACCCAGATGATAAAGAAATCTCACCAATTTCCATATCAAGACCTGCAAGAGCACTCTTAAGTCCATCCTCGTAGGTCTTTAGGTTGTCAAGGCTTTCCCTCGATTCTGTTCTAAAATACCCCATTATCCTTTCACTTACTATTCTAAACTCTGAAGTCACTGTCTCATTCTCAGTGGTTAAGATAATTCCTACCTTGCCCTTGTCCACCTCGGATCTGCCCCTTTCTTACAGTAAGGGAGAGGTCATAAAACTTATCCTCATCATAGATGAAAAGGAATGTCATAGGTTTTAGTCTCTTCTCTTTTTACAGATAGAGTAATTGTCTTCTTAACCGCCATCAGCCCTTTAAAGGCTGTCGTACCTCATTTCAGACGATTCCATCATCTTGGTAACTTTTTGCTGAGTGCATCAGTAATAGCCTTTTCATTTTTCTGCTGCAAAACGGTCTCCGTCAAACTCGTCTATGAACTTCTCCGCAAGGTCATTTACCTCCCTCTTCTCCCCTAGTCATTTCACGAACCACACCAAGAGGCTCCTTCTTCCCTTTGCTATATCTGACTGGGCAAGCACATTTGAAATGTAATCTCCGCTCCCTCATCTATTAGTTTTTCTACATCAGCAGTCTGTATTTCTCTTGCTATTTCTGCTTCCTTCTCTTTGTAATACTCTTCACTTACTTCACTAAGGCTCTCCTTAAAGCTCTCCTGCAAGAAGCTTTGCATAAGCTCTATCTATCTGATTATCTATCTTGTCAGCTCCGCCAAGTACGTTGGTAAGCTCACCGAAATTATCATCTATCTTCTCATTAAAGCCTCCAAGCTTCCTTGTTCTTACGGCTGATAGCATATTTCTAAGCGTGAAAGGCTCTGATTGGTTAGGCTCACACTTCCCTACCGCCGCATCATCACCCTCTTTCAATCTGGTTAAGGAGGCGGTATATGCCTATAAGCCTCCCTTTCAGTCTCCCTCACTTCACCGCTTCTTTTCCAGGTTATATAGATATCTGCTGTATTTTTCATCACTTGGAATTATCTGTTCATTTATCTCCTTTGCAGCCTTAGAAGCTCTTCCATATCCATATCAAGCGGATTGGTACCTGATTTTATAAGGCTTGCAACAGTAGCAGAGCTTTAATTCCTTTAGCGCTGTCTCTGTAAGAACAGCGGCAGACTTCATCTTGGTCACAGACTCCACAGTCACCTCTGCCTTATTATAAGCTAAAAGCCTTACAGCCTTTCTGTTGGTACTCCGAAAGTTCCAAACCGTTATCCTTTAGAACCTCATCAATATTACCAAATGCCTTGCGGATATTGTCTCCAAGGTCTGACCCTAATTTCGGTTGCGCCTTCTCATAAGCGATACCAGCCTCGTGATATGAAGCAAGTGTAATCCTTGTCTCCTGCCTAAAGGTCTCAGATACAGCACCTATCTTATAATCTGAGCTGTACTCCCTTGTAATTGCATAAGAGCGGATAGATACCACGCTTCTTAAAAGTTCTATCTGATTTGTGCTGTTTTCTAACTTTCCTGCTCTTTTCAGCCACATTACCAGAGGTCTTAGCTCCGTCAAGTAAGCCCCTTAAAATAGCTCCTCTTCTTTTCTAAGATTGTCAACCAGTCCCTTTAAGTCAGTCACATCTATTTTTATGCCTTTTATTTAACATGTTTACTGCTGATTCCTCAATCAAGCTTAAGCCTTATTTCTTCAAGGCTTCTTCTCTTTGTAACCTCAGTAATGGTTATCTCTGTGGTACGCCTAAAATAATTAACCACGTAGCCTGCCTGCCTGTTGTTTGCATTTCCAACTATGACATCAGGGTTGCCTTTGCCCTCAGACATCCCATTTGCAATCTTAGAAGCAAGGTTATTAAATCCTTTTTTCGCTTCTGGCTTCTTTTTAAGTTCACTAAGGCTTAGGTACTTAGCCACACTGGCAGGGTGATTTCCATTCCCTTGGTAAATAGCCACTTCGCTGCCTCAAGGCTTTCACTATCTGCAGTTACTCCCTTACTCTCAAGTAAGTTTACTGCCCTGATCGACACCTTTTCCCAAGTTTCTTCTGCCTCAGCATTTACAGTACTTCGCTGTGGGACTCCATATGCTCCATCCTGTAAATGTTTGAAATAGTTTCAGACAAGTCAGCCTCCACCATACAGCTTATGGTAGGCTCATTTATATTGGAAACCACCTCTTTTGCGAAGTTCACCGCAGAAGAGTTTGTCCATATTCTCCCTTGTTACTGCCATTCCTGAGTTTTACAAGCTGCTTTGCAAGGGCTGCATCACCAATTGCCGAATAAGACATTTCCTTTATATCGTCCGCAGCCTCACTAAGTTTTTCTGCCTGCTTAGCAAGATTTTTCCCTACGGATTTCTCTATTTTGAACTATATTTTTCAATGCTCTTCTTTACCAAATCCGCATCTGAGTCCTTAGCTGATATTCCCTCGTCCTCAAGCTCCTTAATCACATCAGGAGTAGGCTTTTAGCATTGTATTCAAGAGTTTCTACAGCTTTTTCAGCCTTTTCCTTGAACTTGTTAAGCTCTCTGTCTTCTTCCATAAAGCTTATTAACTGTGTCTCCATAAGTTAGAGACTTTGTTCTTATATTCTTATTAGATGCCTCTCAAGGCTTATCTTTTTCATAAATAGGTTCTTGTACTTTTACATCTTTATCGATATCTTTAAGTCCCGTTTCAAGTACCTTTGTACTATCTTTTTACACTGTTTATCTGCATGAGACACCTCGTCATAATGTTAACCTATATTAACCGCAACACCTGTAATATGCCACTTTGACGACAGCTCCCGCCACTGCATATCTTAGTTGTTCCATAATTCTTATAACATTTATGTCGGCAAAACCATGTGTTTTATTAAGTATGATACAAGTGTCAAAAAGTATAAAAATTCGAGAGGGCTTGCTTGCAAAGAATTTATAATCTTTTGACGCAAAAATATTAGTAAGTAGCCATTTTTGTAAAAATGTTTAAAAAGAAAAAGATAGCAACACAAAGGCATATACATACGTAACATGTGTGTATCGTTATCTTTTTCTATCGAGTACCCCCAGAATGACATCCCCAAATGTCCAATTCTATTCCGCTACGAAGCCAGTTCGTCTTCCTACTCTCTCCTGTCGACAAAAAATATTCTAGCACCATTTTGTGCATAATGTCAATAAAATATATTAAATTAGAGATGATAAATTTATATTTTTGCACAATTAATCTGTCTCATCATTAATCCTCTTCACCAAGAGTCTCTGTTAATACTTTCAGCACTCATATCTTACACTAATCGTTTCTCAAACCCTAAACCAGGCTGATAATATTATAAATATTTATAGCTATCATCACCGCCATAAGTCCTATAAAAGAGCTTGTCTACAGTCTTATCTGCAATCTTCTTATTCACTATTCTTCCTACAACTCCGCCAAGGATGCCGCCAGCCACCATAACAACCAATACCTTTACGGAAATTCCGGTACGGTGTTAGTAATGATAGATGTAGCGAGACTTGCTATCTGGGAGATGAAGATGATGTAAAGTGAGGTAATTACAGCCTCTTTTCGTGGTCATTGAAAAGCAGATAAAAATAAAATCACCAGATTGATAGGACCACCGCCAATGCCAGAGGAAGGATGACATGAGTGCCAAGGGTAAGCCCACAAGTATGAGGATAGGAAGACCTCTTAGCTTCTTAGTAGTTATCCTATCCTTAAATACAGTGTAAACCAGAGTAAATACAGTTACTATGAGAAGGCAGGCAGCCTGTACCACTCCCACCTTGTTGGGGTTGTCGCTAAGGCTTTTTTATAAATGAAAACAGCCATTTGCCTACTATTCCTCCTATAGCGCCGCCCACGCCCACAGGTAAAACCATAGCTATATCAACCTCTTTTTACCACTAAAGCTTAGATTTAATCACAGAGTAAGTTGACATAGACAAAACCGTACAGCCTGATAAAAAGCTTATCTGACTCACATCCAGGAATTGAAGCGCATCTAGGAGAGGCTTAATGATAACCCCTCCGCCTATTCCACAGATTGCCCCAACTATTGATGCCAAAAACAAACTACAAAAATAATATTTCCATCGCTATTTTTCCCCAATTATTCTACACTTGTATTATACAACTGCTGCCTCTTAAAAAGATGATAAATCCTCTGAAAACATGCCGCAATCAGATTTTATACTTCAAACACCTGCATCATTAAAACAGATGCCCTATCTTAAGCTCTTCAATAAGGCTTACTACTTCCTTGCTTCTTGTACAGCCAAACTTCCTAAGCAGGCTTTTAATCTGCGTCTTAACTGTACTGTTTTCTACCTTTCTTATATCAGCAATCTCAGAGACCTTACACCCTGAAGCAACAGCTAACCAATTCCCTTTCAGCTCCTGTAAGGTTTGATATACAGTGAATAAAAAAAAACAAGCTTCTCTCACTTTTTGAAGCCTCTCATATTCCTGCATGACAGTATCCCTAACCCTGCTTTGCATAATAGGATTGCCCTCGTAGGCACTTCTAATATGGGTTAAAAGGACCTCATCTTCAAGTCCCTTTACCACATAGTCAACTGCCCCAGCCCCCATAGCAGTAAGTATCATTTCCTTAGTTTCGTGCGCTGTAAGGAAGATAATCATCGAGTCGGATTGTCATCCCTAATGGTCTCAGCTGCAAGTATCCCTGCATTGGTCTGCTCCATTTCAATATCCATAAGCACAATATCATGGTCTGTATTTTTCCGCAAGTTCAATGATTTCACTTCCACTTTCGGCAGTTCCCACCACTTCCATATCTTCCTGTTTATTTATAAGCTCCGTCAAAGTCTTCTCTCAAATACACGAAATCATCCGCAATTAAAAACTTTTATTTTACTTTCCAACTTTCACTCCATCTTTTTTATCTATTATAGGTGTCATATGCTTATGACACCCACATCATTTATACCTTGGCAGCATTATATAGAAAGCTGCTTCCTTTCCTTCCACACTTTCTATATTTATTTGTCCAAGGTGGCTTTTCACTATTTCCCTTACATAATAAAGCCCCATACCCCAGTTATGATTCGAATTCTTACTTGAGAAAAAAGGGTCAAAGACGCTTCTTCTTTAGCTTCTTGTTCATCCCCTTGCCATAGTCCTTTATCTCAATCACACTGTAGAGCCTCTCATTGTAGCACTTAATCTCAATGCTTCTCTCTTTAGCCGTTCCTGCCTCAAGCATCGATTCATAGCCATTTGCAATTATATTGCAGACAGCCTCTGATAAATGTGACTTGTCCGCCAGTATCTGCATTTCTCCACTAAATGACTTATCCACCTTTGCATCAGGATATTTTTTTCATGAAACCTGCTAACAGCAGATTCCACTATTTCTTCCATAGAAACCGGCACCATATATATTTCATTAGCCTTTACGTGCCTGTATAGCTCTTCCACCCTGTTTAACATGTTTTGTATTAGCATTTTTCAAGAGCAGATATATACTCCTTTAATTTTACCATGTCAGGGGGCTCATGTTTCAAACAGATTCGATATTCTTTTATATATTACCTTGTTTGAGAGAATCTGGTTCTTCATACTGTGTACAAACATAGAAGCTCCGATTCTTGCGGTGTCAAACTTCCTCCTTATGATAGCATCGTCTTTACTCTCGGTATAGTTGTCACTGGTGAAGCTAAAGAGGCTGTAAAAGCCCATTACACAGCACACCACACTCACTGTAATAAGTGTAATATAGCTAATTAGAAGAGGATTCCCTTGCAGATATCCTATTCCCTATTCCAGGCAAAAGGGAGGCTGTAAAACTTGTATACCTGACCGGGATCCCTGCCTACAATAGAGCAAATAGATACCTGTAAGAGCAAGGAGGCTTATAATAATCTTCCTAAACTGTACCTTGCAAAGCTTTTATCGTTATAGAAGCATACTCTACCATAAGCAAAACTGTGGCTATGATGAGATAGGCTACTATCCATATCATACTCCCCTCAGCTATATATATCTGCCAGCTTTCTCTTGTATCGACCAGTTTGTGGTAGATAGTTGGATAATATAAAACAGTTGTTAGTACCGGCAGAATCAGGGTAATTGTCTTCAGCCTGTTATTTCGTCTTATTGCTTCAATCATAGAGTAGCTTAGGGCAAGGTTTAGCAAAAATAAGGAAAGAAAAAGACGCCCTAATGTAATCAGAAATCCCAGCTGCCCGAGGCTGATGTATAAATATCTGAATTTATCCCTTAGGGCATCGGTAAAATAGAAAAAAACTGCATTACATTGTAGGATATACCGCCCTTTTTGGCTATGTATATCATAACTCCGGCTATTTCCATCATCAGGCAGATGCAAAGTCCTAAAAAGTAATAGCATCTCCCTGTTCTTTTTAGAAATACCATAGATTACAGTTGATATAACCAAAAATAGTCAGTATAATAAGCATCTTTCTCTCCTAATCCAAATTCCGTTCTTACTTTCTCTCCTGCTTCTTCCCCATAACAAAGACCTCTGATATCTTAGCATCTTCATCAAGTAAAAACCAGGTCAGCATCCTTTCCGTCAGCTATAGAGCCTTTTTCTGTCATATACGCCTACAAGCTTTTGCAGGATTTTTCCGTAAGTATAGGTAAAATCTCTTCAAGAGGCCTGCCTGTAAATTTAAGCAAGTTAAGTAGGGCTACATTCTGAGTAAGCGTACTTCCTGCCCTTACTCCATTCTCCTCAAGCTTTGCATCTCCGTCTTCCACAACCACATCATTTACACCTAACTTATACTTTCCGTCAGGCAGACCTGCTGCCATAATTGAGTCTGTAACTGCAACCACCTTGTCAAGCCCCTTAACCTTGATAAGAAACCTTACTACTCCCGGATGTAAATGCCTTCCGTCACAAATAGCCTCACAGTATACATCCGTCTCAAGTACAGCTCCCCATGATGCTTGGAAAATGCTGATGTAAAAGCTTCCATCGCATTAAAGGTATGGGTGCAGGCGGTGGCTCCGTTTTCAATAGCGCTTCATCGTTGTTTCATAGTCTGCCCCTGAGTGCCCTAAGGAAACAGCTATACCAAGTTTCGTTATTTCTCTTTACTCCGCCTGCTATTCCGTCAACCTCAGGTGCAACAGTCAGATAGCGTACATTTCCTCCTGATTTCTCCTGATATTCCCTAAAGTAGGTCTATGTCAAACTTTCTAAGGAGGTACTCGGGCATGGCTCCCTTGTACTCTTTTTGCAAGAAAAGTCCCCTCAAGGTGTATCCCTACAAGGTCTGCACCCTTTCTTTCTGATTTTTGGTATTCATTAAACTGCTCTATGCACCACTCTGTCTGTTCTTTTGGTGTCTGTAAGTATGGAGCATAGCCAGGAAGTAGTACCGTTTGATGCAAAAACTCTCCTATTTTTTTCAAGTTCATCTGCTGTAGCAGAGTTTACATCAACTCCCACTCCTCCATGAGTATGGATATCTATGAAGCCGGGTACGAGCTTTTTTCACTTCACCGTTTACTTCAACTGCATCACTTGGGAAGGGCGTAATCCTCCTCATGTATTTTTATTTTTAGAACACTTCTATCTCTATGGTTTTCCTTGTAAATGCCTTGTCAATGTAAACTTTCGCTCCTTTAATAAATGTATTTCCCATATCTTCTCTATTTTTATCTCCGCTACCAACCTCGGAAATTTGATATTTATATCATTGTGTGACTGTAATAGGCTCACTGGGAACTCTGTCGTCATCTCTCCATAGGCAGCCCTTCTTACCACCGCTCTGTGCCAGTCTCTAAAACAGCCAAAGCCTTATTTTTCTTAGACTCTGATATTTCCTTAAAGCCAATCGTTATACAGTACTTGGCATATCCTCAATAGCACCGTTTAATGCGCCTACTGCGTTGATTGCCCTTGTTTCAGGCTTTATCTCAAGCATCCTTGTCTGAAGACTTCTAAATTCCCTCAACACTTAGGCTCTCCTCAGGCTCATTAAATGCCACATGACCATTGATACCAATTCCTCCAAAGCAGATATCCACACCGCCAAAGCTCAGCAATGAGCTCAGGGATATAATTAAGCCTTCTTGGATCTGGAAATACTCTCTGGTTTTCAGGCATTACCAAAGTCTTTATCTATTCTATCATATACTTCGCTGTACATAAATCCCCTAAAAGCTAAGAGGATGCGTCCTTACTTATCCATTCTCTTTTCATCTGTAAGGTATTCGTCCATATTTATGAACCATACATTTTTAAGGCTTATCTTTCCTATATTCACTGCCTCTACAAAAAGTATTTATACTGTCCAACAGGTCCTACCGGGCAGATAAATACAGTATTTTTCTCCGTTTCATTGTTTTTTCTATCTCAGCCACCATTTCCTCAGCCATTGACTGAAATACCTTCTCACCGTCCTCCATAGGGAATAAGCTCTATCTTGGGATTCTTAAGCAGCTCTTCCTTTGAATAATTATAGTAGTCGTGTCTCATATTCCCTCCTTTAAAACCTGATAAAGCTGTCAGAAGCAAGCATCCTCCCGCTTCCGACAGCCATATAACTTCAGTTTACTTGCCTGCTTCAAGCATTACATCAAATAGTACATAGTCCTTAACTGCAGGATCTCCTTCTACTGCACCTGCTGCAATGAAAGTCCTTTTTCTGAAGTTCATAGTACTTCTCAACAGTTCCATCCGCTGCACCTCTGCCACCTCTTTACCTGTAAGCCAGTCAGCATCGCCTCTCTGCGCATACACTGTATCCTTGTCACTTGCAATACGCTTTGGCTATAAGCTCTGCTGTCTCTTCCTGATGGTCTTTTGCCGCATAGTCCATAGCCCTAAATAATGCCCTTGTAAATCTAACAAGTACATCCTTCTTCTCTTTAGCAAAAGTTAGGCATTACAATCCAGCTTGCAAGTGAAACTGTAGTATCCTTAAAGGTGAGGTTGTCAGAAAGCTTTGGTAGCGTCCTTCATCTCATCAAGTATCTTAAGTGTATTTGGCGACCAGGTTGCACAAGCATCTACACCACCTGAAAGCATAGCTGTTACTATAGCGGAAGCATCCATATCTACTGCCTCTACATCTGCAAGCTTCATTCCTTCTTTAGCAAGAGTCTTAAGTAAGATATCCTCGCTTGAAGTACCTGAGGAATAAGCAACCTTCTTTTCCCTTAAGGTCTGCTATCTTCTTGATATCCTTTCCTCCGATAACAGCGTCACCGTTTGAAATATGTGAAAGTGCAAATATTGAAGCCTTTCCGTTGATACAAAAGCTTATGAGCACCCTGTCCTATGTATCCGATATCAATGCTTCCAGATTCCATAGCCGCTATAATTGTAGGTCCATCCTGGAACTCAGTCAGGTTAACTGTAATTCCCTCTTCCTCCAGATAGCCCTGTGCAATGGCATTTTCAATTGCCCAGAGGCTTCCATAGTTAGAGCATATATGCCACATTGAGGGTAACTGCCTCAGGCTTTGTGCTGGCAGGGGTTTCGCTCTTAGCCTCTGACTTGGTTGAAGCTGTGCTTGCAGCCTGTGAGGTGCTTGCTGTGCTTGCCTTTGTGTCTGATGTGGTCTTTGTGGTATTGCCTCCACAACCTACTAAGGCACTCGCAGAAGTGTAGCACAAAAGTGCCAGTCCCATTATTCTTTTCTTCATATCTTTCTCCTCCTTATATTGTAAATATCCTGCACGCAGGTTTTACTTCTTTACTTCCAGATATTCCTTGTATACCTGGCTCCAAATATGGTTCTTAAGCTCCAAAAATCTAGGTGACATCTTGGTTTCCTGATCCCTAGGATAAGGAATATCTATCTCAACTATCTCCTTGATTCTTCCCGGTCTTGCACTCATTATGATAACCCTTTGAGCAAGGATGATGGCTTCATCCACGTCATGTGTGATGAAAAAAAGCAGGTCTTTCTCTCCTTCTCCCAGGTCTCCAAAAGCTCCTGCTGAAGCTGGGTTCTGGTCTGTGCATCAAGGGCTCCAAAAAGGCTCATCCATAAGCAAAATTGAAGGATTCACCGCATAGGCTCTGGCAATTGCAACCCTCTGCTTCATACCTCCTGAAAGCTCCTTAGGATAATGGTCAGCAAACTCTTCCAGCTGAACCATTTTTGATGTATTTCATAGCTCTCTCTTCGGCTTCTTTTCCCTTAATCCCTCAAGTTCAAGTCCGAAACATTACATTCTTTTTTTACTGTAAGCCAAGGAAATAGGGGCATATTGTTGAAATACCACTCCTCTTTCAGTACCTGTTCCCTTGACAAGCTTGCCGTCACAGTAGACCTCTCCTGAGGTAGGCTCTGACAGTCCAGCAATTATATTCAGCAAGGTAGACTTACCACAGCCTGATGGTCCTACTACACAGATGAATTCATTTTCCTTTATATCCAGGTCAACCCCGTTTAAGGCTACCATTTCACCGTTTCTTGTGTTAAAAACTTTTCTTAGCTTGTTTATCTGAAGCTTTACATTCCCGCTTACACTTCTCTCTTCTCCTGCCATAATGTAAACCTCCTCTCTAAGAACTTAACCAGCTTTTCTACCAACATACCGATGATACCGATAATAATGATATACATAAGCATAGGTGCTGACTCAAAGCTGTTATTTAGCGAACGTATTCTCATACCCAGTCCTGCAACCGCTCCTGTAGATTCTGCCGCAATCAGTGTGGTTAGAGCTGTCGAGCTTCCAAGCCTTATAGCTGTTATTATAAAAGGCAGAGTCGCAGGGGCAATAACTCTAAAGAATATATCCTTATCAGTTGCGCCAAGTACCCTGGCAGCCTTTATAAGGGTTTCATCCACATTTACAACACCCTGATATATAGTCACTGTCATTATAAGAAAGGTCGCAATAGTAATTACTATAATCTGTGGCCTCCTGCCCACACCCGCTGAAATAACTACAAGCGGAACATAAGCAAGAGGTGGGATATTTCTGATAAACTGTATCCAAGGCTCGATAATATTTCTTACCGGTGCATACCAAGCCATAAGTATAGCGGTAGGTAAGGATAATACAAAGCCAAGTAAAAATCCCACACTGACCGAAATCAAACTGCTGCTAATGTCTGTAAAGAAAACTCCCCTGCCAATCATTGTTTTTACAGATTCTACAGTTAAGACTACGTTAGGAAAACTTCTTGCAGTCTGTGGATTGATAGATAAGAGGTACCACACCACCATTGCCGCAAAAGAAAAACAATAGCCATAACTGCTTAGGGATTACAGAGAGTTTACTTTTTTCTTCATCTAACCATCTCCCTTCATCAAGTTAAGGCTATTGTATCACTGTGCTTGTCTGATTATAAGTATGATTTTTTTATCATCCTTTTTTTCTTTCTACACCTTTATCTGTAAACATTTCTCCTTTATCTTCATTTTTTTCTGAAATATTCATTTTCCTTGGGTATCCATTCATTTATAAATCTTTGAAGCATTACCTCCCCATTTCTCTTTCTAATCCTTTCAATCTGTTGCTCATAATCAGCCTCTACGAAGATTTGAAGTTTGTAGGGAGAGTTAAAATAAGGATGACAGGAATAGGAGCCTTCTATGATGTTTAAGCCTCTTAAATCCTAAAGTTTCTCTGTATTCTAAAACGAAATCAGGGTGAATGCAGGCATACACCCCTACTGCTTCACCCTTTTTAAGAGGCTCAATCACCTCTTTCTTAAATCTTTCATAGTCTACATTACCGCCTGTTTCCCTTAACCTCTCCTTTGTCCTTTGGAGCTTTGCAGATAATAATCATCCATATGAAACACATTACCGCCCAAGGTCGCTTTGTAACCTTGCTGCAAGCGTGGTCTTGCCAGCAGCACAATTTCCCGTCAATTGCAATTAAAACAGGGCTTTCACCTTCATCCTGCATATATTTTTTCTACAAGATTTTTTTATTTCCTCATAAGAATATTTCATTTCATACCCATATAGTTTCTACTGATGTAGCCCTGTGCTTTGCAAGATAATACATAAGAGCAGGGATGATGATTAGCTGTCCCTACTATTCCCGGTACAGCATTTAGTAAATGCTCCGGCAATGAACATTTGGAGTGTAAGTGTCTTGCCCATCATTCTAAAGAGGATGAAGGTTACAACTCCCCATACTGCCCTTCCTGATAGCATTGATATAATGAGGGCAGGGTAAACCGAACCTTTTGCTCTTTTGAATAACCACATAAACAAGTCCTGCTACAGCGCCGTAAAGCGGCAAGTTCAAATGCCATAGCTGTGGCAATCGGAAAAAGAGGAGGCATGCCAAAGATAAAGCTTCTTAACAGTGGTGTTATCACTCCTGCCAGAGCACCATAGCCCGCCCACAGATAAGACCGCAGATAATGATAGGGAAAATGCATAGGAAGCGAGCATATTGCCTATCATTGGTACGTTAGCGGTTATCATAGGCAAGGTCAGTCAAGTGCTATAAATAATGCTGTTAAAACTACTTTTTGTTCTTAATCATCTTTTTGACCTCTTTTACTTTTTGCAGATTCCCTCTCAATCAGCTTGAAAGGAATCATCATTATTACATTTATGTCATTTCCATTAAGTATCCTGTCCACTATGAACTTAGCTGCCTTTCTTTACCTAGCTGCTCTTTCGGGAATACTTACTGTAGTGAGCATTGGGGTTGAAAAGCCTGCCATCGCAATATCATCAATCCCTATAACTGATATGTCTTTTGGGCACCTTAATCCCTTCTTCAATCAGTGCGCTTCAGCGCACCTAGTGCCGCCAGGTCGTTGCCACAAAACAGTCCTTCGGGCAGAGCGCCCTTTTTTAAGAAATGCTTCATCTTATCGTAGGCGGCCTGAAGCCTAAAAGGTGATTCTATAGTATAGTCAGCAGGCTCCTTTGCAAGGGCGTGCTTGCCTCATAAAGTCCTTAAATGCCTTATACCTTGCTTCACTTTTTTTGTCTCACCAAGATAAAATATTTTTCTTATCCCTGCCTTTTGTAAAGTGCTTCAATGCAGCCATTCCCGCTTCATAGCCGTCACAGATAACCTGGTCTATGTCTCCATCTATCTTGTTAAGTCCTACATAGACTACATATTTGTTGTACTTACATACTAACTCAATTATCTTCTTATCAGGTCTTCCAAGTATGATAACTCCATCCACCCTCTCAGTCTTAAGAAAGGTCTCAAGTACCGCCTGTGGTAGTCCCTTATTGTAAATGGAATACTTCATAATGAAGCCCCTGTCTTAGAAGTTCAGTCTCAAGTGCCCTGGATATTTCCGAAAAACGGATCACTTTGGTCTGTGTCAGCCCTTGCAAATACACAGGCTATCGTTCTAAGACTATCCCTGTCTGTCTCCCTGCTCCTCTTTAGAAGCTGAGCTGCAGTATTAGGGAACATAGTTTAACTCTTTGGCTAGTCCTCCAGATTTCATCCTGAAGCTTTTTGTTCGCTGCCTTTATCGAATTGCCATTTATTACTCTTGAAACGGTTGATACTGATATTCCAAGCTTGTCAGCTATATCTTTAAGGGTTGTATTCTTTTCCATGCTTTTCCCCTTTTGCCTTATAAGGTAAGGATATTGTACCATAAATTTAGGCAAATTAATACACAAATTTGAGGCAAACGATTGCTATTAAAACCTAAAAATCAGGGATGCTCAAATACTCTTTGACATCCCTAAAATGTATAGCTTCATCAGTTCCTTTTCAGACAAAATACGTATAACCCATTCATTATTAAAAATAGCTAAAAACTCATATCTTATGTGCTAAAACAATATGCTTTTTGCGTAAACAGGTCACTAAAAATTTGTTTATACTTTAGAAACTGAAGTCAGTAATTACTTCAAATACCTATCAGCTACTGGCATTGTATCGTCCTTCATCATAAGGTGGACTGCAGCTGTGGTAAAGGTTCTTGGGAGGGCAAGGATGTTAGGCTCCTTTGGAAGATATTTAAGTCTTGCATCCTTAAGTGCCTCTTCAAAAGTCTCCTGGTCTTTAAGCCCATCGCCCTTGCATATCCCGGCTTCTCAGCTCCTACAATGTAGATTGCTGATGTATGTTTTCTCAGCCAAATGTCCGCAGGATATCATCTACAAAAGCTCATGGAAAGGATGGAATGCATTTGCATAGCGGTACTTTTCTGATATATTCCTCGTTTGTAGCAAAGTACTCCCCATATCTGTTTAGGTCAACCAAGGTATTACCTTCTTCCTTAAAAAGCTCGAAAGAGCTCAGGAAGATAAGGCCAAAAGCCTTTCGTTAAAATATCCGTTGCAGGTGCTTGAGCAGATGAATACACAGTTATCACTCATTATTCTCTTGTGGCGGATAACCTGAGCAGAAAGTGCCTGCATAAAGCATAATAGGGTTGGTACCCATCGCCGTCTCCGTAGTGGAAGAACTGTGGCATACCAAAAAGACTATCACATCGTATTTTTTTCTCTGCAAATGGCACATAGGTCCTCTGATTTGCCCCATTACCCAGGGCCTTTTTCCTGAACTCCCGTCAGCACTGCCTGAGTTTATCTCTATCTGCCTTGACTTGGTATCAAGGACAGCATCACAGCAGAAGAATTTCTTGCCCATGCATTTTTCCATATATGAGCCTATTTCATCGAACTTATGGCGCATAGCGGAGCTGTTGTTTACAGGCACAAAGTCTTCTCTGTGCATTACCTTTGGTACGTGGTGGCTTGCTATTGAACGCCAGTGGGTAATACCTGTTGCACAGTGTTTGTATCCTCCTGAATACCCTCCATAAGGGTTGCCCTGAGTATGTCCTATAAGCACTGCAAAGTCCGCATCATAGACGTATTTGTTCATAATAACAGGGTCGCCCTGTGGAGTCTTGCCAAAGGTCTACAAGATGCTCGTAGTCCTCACTGTCGTGGTTTATTATCTGTCCAGTGTGGATGAATTCAAAGAAGAGCTCATCTCCTAATACCCCTCTTATTTCTTTTTTTCAGTATTTTTTTCCTATGAAGTCCGTTTGAGCAAATAAGGAGGATGTCCTCTTTTTCACTCCTGCATCGTAGAGCTCCTGTAAGATTAGCTTTATGGAGATTTTTTTCTGTGAGATGTAGGCTGTTCTCCACCCTTAACCCCTGTCAGGGAAGATGATGGTAACCTTGCTTCCTGCCTTAACCTGCTTGCTTATAGGCTCCATCCCTATAGGATGCCTAATAGAATACAGGGTCTTCTCCACAAGGAGCTCCTCCGGTATGTGAGGAGGGTCTGCAACTGTCTCCCCAGGTATAAAATATATCTGTATTATCCGGCAATTCCGCCTTCATGAAGCTCATGTCCATATTCAAAAATTTAAGTTCATGTTTACCTCCGAATGAAATGTTTATTTTCTGCTTATATCTTTTAGCAGATTTTAATATTCTCCCGCCTTAATCATATTGTCAAATAGCACATAATCTGAAACAGGAGGATCTGCTTCTACTGCACCTGACTCTATAAATTGTTTTTCTGTAATTCATAGTATTTTTCAATACTTCCATCAGCTGCTCCTTTAGCCACTTCTTTTCCTGTAAGCCATTTGGCATCTGACCTCTGTGCAAAAACAACATCATAATCCTGGGCTGTCTGAGCTGCAATATATTTTTGAAGTTTCGTCAAAATGTTCATTTGCAGCATAATCCATTGCCTTAAACAACGCCCTTGTAAACCCTCAATATTATATCAAGATCTGCATAAAAGGAATAACCACCCAGCTGTCAAGTGAAACCGTTTTATCAGCAAATGTCATATTATCAGTCAGTTTTACTGAGCCCTTCATTTCCTCCAGTATCTTGATTGTGTTAGGTGACCAGGTTGCGAGGCATCTACAGAACCGGATAACATAGAAGTAACTATAGTAGCAGCATCCATATCTATAGCCTCAATATCACTCATTTTTCATGCTCCTACTTTGCCCTAGCGAATTGACAAGAATATCCTCACTTGAGCTTCCTGATGAATATGCGACTTTCTTTCCCTTTAGTTCTTCAATCTTGCTTATTCCGTTTGCTGCTATAACTGCGTCACTATTTGAAATGTGTGAAAGTGCAAATATCTTAGCCTTACCATTTATACAGAGTTTATGCGCCCCTGACCTATGAATCCTATGTCAATACTACCTGATTCCATAGCCGCTATGATTGTAGGTCCATCCTGAAACTCCACAAGATTTTACTTTCAATCTTCTTCTTCCAAATATTTCTTGTTAATTGCATTTTCCAACTCCCCATAGGCTGCAATAGTTAGGCATCATAAGTCACATTTAATTCTACTGCTTCAGTCTTTGTAGAAACCTCCTGTTTCTTTTCTGATACTGTACCAGCCTTATTATCCGACTTGTTGCTGCATACCTCCACAAGCAGTAAGCATTACTGCTGCCATGCATACTACAACCGCTGTAAGTTTAACTAAATTTTTCATAAATACCTCCTCGTGTGAATTATTCACTATTAAATTTATTATTAAAATCATAAGGCTTTAACTCCTATAATTAAAAATAACCCCCATTGTAAAATCACATATCACCCCAAATACAGCCTAATTATCTCCAAATACTCCTCAGGGTAAAATCCTATATCTCCGGTAAACCTTGTAAGTGCTATGAGGGTACTCCATCTACCCTTCTATCTTTTGAAATAGAGGCTGCATTATCACTCTTAAGACCACCACCATAAAGAACAGGCACATCAACAATTGACTTGATAAAATCAACCACTTCTTTTTATTTCCTCAGCAGTTGCAGGAGTCTTGCAGTCCTATAGCCCCAAAAGCGGCTCATAGGCAATCTTTACCTTTGTTAAGTCAATTCCCCTTAAGCCCTCTTCTATCTGTAGTTTAAGAACTTCTTTCCAGGAAGTCTGCCTCTCCTCAAGGCTCTCTCCTATGCAGTATAAAGGAGTAATGCCAGCCTCTATGGCAAGGAGCAAGCTCTTTGTTTAATATCCTGTTCACCAAAGCCTTGTCCTCAGTCCCCGCCATTGATAAGAGATTGTTCTTATCTTTTTCTCTCTTCAAAATGGCTAATAATTACATCCTTTACCCCTATCTGCTTCATTGCCGCAGCTACCCTGTGAGTTGTAAATGCTCCAAAGTTGCCTCCCTTGCTCACATTTTCATAGAAAATACCCTGACAGCCGACAGATATAGTTTTCATCAGCAGTCTCTAAGGCATTAAATAAATGAAGCTCAGGGAGATACATTACAAATTCGACATCTGACTTAGCCTTAATCTCCTTTAATGGCTCTGTTATCTTTTTGATGATGTTAACAGACCAGTTTTTAAGGTCTTCAGTCCCCATTAACACCGCCAAATTCTCTCAGTACATCAAATCTTTTTTTAAGTTAAGATATAAATACTTTTTCATCCTTCCTCCTTACTTTCTACTCTTGTAGTAACCAGCCATTTCATCAAGTGTATGAGGCACTACAAGGGCATTTTACCTAACACTGCCAAACTTGACTATCAGAGTTCCGACAGTTTCCTTGACTGCAAGCTCTACCTCTCTTACTATCTCAGCCACACCTTCATTTGGAATATTTCCCGTACATAAGTGTATCCATTATAGGGTGTAAGTAGGCTCTAGGGATCTGACACCTTAGGGTTTGCTTCAAGGAGCTTTAAATATCTCATCACAGAAACTGCACATTTTTAAGTTCAGGCTTGTTCTTAAACAACTCCCTCATATTCCTCGTGGTAGCAAGCCTAATGTCTGTATCTACATTTACTTTGTTAATGCCGCTCTTTGTGACCTCAACAAGCTGGTTTACATCTATTCCGTAAGCATTGGTAATGTCTCCTCCAAGCTCGTTTATCTCTTTCACTATGTACTGAGGAACAGTGGAGGAGCCGTGGCTTCAAAGGGAAGCCATCAATTCCCCTCGTGCCTCATTATCTCCTTTATAGCGATTGCAATCTCCTTTCCTGATAACTGCATTCTTACCCTTGTTAGGGACTCATGCATGGTTCCATAGCTAATAGCGAGGGCATCAACCTCTGTCTTCTTAAAGAAGTCCAAAGCCTGTAAAGGATTGGTATAGCTGCTCTTTTTCGCTGAATACATCATCCTCTACCCCTGCAAGTACACCAAGCTCACCCTCTACCAGATACTCCTCTTTCGTGGGCATACTTTACCACCTCTCTGGTAAGCTCCACATTCTTCTCATAAGGGAGGCTGCTGCCATCTATCATAACACTGGTGTAGCCACCGTCATGGCAGCCTTGCAGGCATCAAAGTCATTGCCATGGTCAAGGTGAAGTACAACAGGAACCTTGCTGTTCTCTGCATATTTTTCTAACCGCATCCCCTATGTTCTTAGCACCTTTTTCTTATCTTCAAGCGTACATTTTAGTAAAAATCAATGCAGCCTCCCATAAAAGCCGTTGGCAAGGTTTGCTCCCTGAATAATGGCTGGACTTCTAAGCTCTTCGTGTATCTCGACAAGAGCCTTTATCTGTGCTACGGAATTGGCATTAAATGCACCCTGCCCGTATAAATTGTCATCTGCTGCCTTTAGTACATCCCTCATATTTACTAACATATTCTCACCTCGTTATATCATTTCTTTATTTCATTTCTTTATTAATTAAAAATTTTATATATACCGTTAAAAATGTATTTTTATTAGTTACTTCTTTGACTACTTTTTCTAATTCTTTTTCATATCTTTCAGTATAGCATTTTTATATTTGCACTCTTACATAATCTCAACTTGCTCTGCTATCATATATTTGCATATTATGAACTACTTAAAACTCACCATTTCATTTCCCTATTTCCCCGACCAAAGGCTCGCACCATTTTATAAAATCCTCAGTCACTCCGTTTTTGGTACTCATTTTATAAAATGTTTTTGGAACCTTCTTTTTCAAACATCATTACATCTTTTTATATCTACTGCTGTAGTATGAACCTCCATACTCATTTCCTTTCATTTCTAGAAAGAGCTATCATCTTGCCGCTTTCTCCGTTAAGTACAGCCTTTACAGCTTCAACTCCTACAAGTATGGCTTCTTCGACATCTATCTCACTTTGCAAGGTAATGGATGCCCTGCCAAAGAAGCCCCCGGCTTCTCACCTCTTGCCTTGTAGCCAAGCTCCTTAATCACAAGATTTTGCAAGGTGTGAGCTTATGTCTCGAAAGTAAGTCGCCCTGCCAACCTGAAATATAGGTTTAACTATAGGTTTCCCCTCTTTATCGCTAAGTCCTTCCACTGACAACAACCACTATACCCTTCTTTGTTTTAAGCTTTTCCCTTACATCTTCAAGGAATCTTTCTTCTGAAAATGGAACTTCAGGCAAATATATCAAGTCTGGTGCATATCTACCTTCTCTATCAGCAAGAGCACTTGCTGCGGTTATCCATCCTGCATTCCTGCCGGATGCCTCAACTCACCACCATATGGATGAGGCAGGGCTTTTCGACATCGAAGCACAGCTCCCTAACGCTTGTTGCAATATACCTTGCAGCACTTCCAAAGCCCGGACTGTGGTCTGTAATTGCAAGGTCATTGTCCATAGTCTTTGGTATACCCATCACAAATATATCTTTCCCCATCTCCCTACAAGTCTCACAAAGTTTGCCACAGGTATCCATAGTTGCCGTTGCCACCGTTAAAGAGTACATACTTTATTCCGTATTTGACAAGGATATCCACCATCTTTTCATAATCCTCTTTTTTAAGTGGTCTCTTGATGTCCCGATAGCCGTGCCGAGGTCTGTTTAGAGTAGTTCAAGCTTTTCATCAGCTACATCGCTAAGGTCTATCAGTTCTTCTTTTAAGAGTCCTCCCGTACCGTTTTTTGACATAGATTTTACCTACTCTCTCATCCTTCTTTGCAAAGTTAAGACCCCCATAGAGGAGGAATTTATCACCGCAGTCGGACCTCCCCGTGTATAACTATTAGATTATCTGCCATAAGTTTCTCCTATTTTTATGTAAATATACAAATGACCCAGCTACAAATATTTTTGCCAGATTCCTAAGAATCAAAAGCTATAATAGTCTTTGAAAAGAATAATTTTAAAGTAACTTTACTATTATAATAGCATCTACGCAAACATTTTTCCATAAATATTTGTGCAATCGTTATCATAGAATTTCAAATGCTTTCAGAACTCACATCTCAGATATATTTATAGCTAATATATTAACTATTTCTTGACATTTTACCCTATTTTTAGCTAATATATTAGCTATGATAGCTATAACACAGAAAACTCCTCCTGAGAGTTGCAAACAATATAGCGCATAACCTCATCCAGTATACGAAAGAGGCGAAAACTCTCACAGGCATAAGCTTGCCACAAAGTCAGGCGTAAGTCTTGGCTCTCTTAAGCGGTTTGAACACACTGGCGAAATTTCGCTAACATCACTATAAAACTTTCCATAGCTCTTGAATTGGAGGAAGAGCTTAATAATCTGTTTAGCAGTACCATATAAATCAATTCAGGAGTTAATAGGTGAAAATACAAAGTTTGAGAGGTAAACGGAGAAAAGCGCTAACCCTGATATGAAGCATCTGATAAATGTCACTAAGAATATCGGAATCAGCACCGGTTATGCTAAGGCGGCTTCTAATGAGATAAGAGATGTTGTTAATGAGATGCTGGGGAGTATTTATAATATATTATATAAATTTCTCCTAAAAACTAACCTGCCACTTCCGTAAGGAAGTGGCAGATTCAAATATTTATTACTTATTTAGTAATTCCCATCTCTGTTGCAGCTTGATTAACTTCCTCTATCATATCTGAAAGACCATTGCTTTCATAGCTTTTAAGTAATTCATCAACCATATCAGGAACAGGATGCACGCCATCATAATCTGCATAAAATCATCATTTACATTGAATGTAAACTCATTTTTAAGTGGTGTTGATAAGAAAAGTACACTGTCATAATACTTTCTGTAAGAGTTCCGTTATTTACAGCATCCATATGCCTATCTTCGCTCAGCTGCCTATATTCCATAGGAATACTTGATGGATAGTTTATATCCCAAGAAGATGGTCTCCACATAGCAAGGCTGTTTGCTGATGCTGTTCCAATAAATTTATGTTGTTATTAAAAATCAACACCATCTTTAACTACAACTTTACAAATCTTCTTCATAATCTTCACGCTTCAATACCACAGAACATCAGTCTCTTACCATCTTCAGAGCAAAGAAAATCATAGGAGTTTGCATATAGCTTTCATCTTATCATCATCTACATTAGAAGAAAAATAACTTTCACTCCATCTTCTGTATCTACAAAATAATGTTTCTTACCGTCAATCCCAGGATCAAAGCTTTTGCAATCTTAATATCATTTTAAAAATTTGCGGTCAGGATAAAGTTGTTCATAATCTTTTGCCATATTGTTATAAAGTATGGCAGGACCTGCCCAAAGCAAAAAGCAACTGCTACGCTTTCACCCCTTTAAAATTTTTCTTTACTTGTCTCTATCTTCACCAAAGTGCAACATCCTTCTCTATTACACTGCTAGTATAAAATTTTCTTGCAAGTTCCATAGCCGCTACAAGAGCATCTCTATCTGCAAAAATAGCTAGGGCACAAATTTACCCTCTTTATTTGTTACCCATTTCTTCTCAAGTATTCCGCCATAAGGGAGAATTAAACCCGCCAGCATACTTGGTGAGAGCTGTGTCAGTCCTGTTATGCTCTCAGGATCGCCTTAACTATCTTTTTAATCATATCTGCAAACTCATCAAAAGTCTCAGGCTCTTTGGTAACACCTGCTTTTTGTGCGAGATCCCATCTGTAAACTATATTTCTGTCCAAGAACGCTGTAGAAATATCCTTATATGTTCTTCTTGGTATCATCAGTGCTTACCATCCCTCATCGCAGCCTGCGCTTTATCCATCTTTAGATATTCTGTAAGGTTTGGATAAGCAGATAAATCATCTGGGAGAGCTCTTATTGTACCTTGCTCAATCCAGTTGCCAAAGATTTTGCAACAAAATCGCCTACAAAAGATATCAGGAAGTTGACCATTAGTTGACCAAAAGCTGAACTTTCTGTTCTGCATCATCCCAAGTAATATTCTGTGGTATCAGGTGAACTCCCGTTTTCCTCAAGAGTCTTAAGAATAGCATCATTAGGATCAGAGAGTGCATCCTCAATTCCCCATATTGCTACAGTTACATCTACCGGTTTTGCTGCCTCAGCAGTGCTTGTCTTGGATGATTCAGATGCACTTGTTTTTAGTGCTGCACTGAGATTAGTGGTTGTCTTCTGTTCACCTGTACTACCTCCACAGGTAGAAAGCATAGATACCGCCATTGTAATTCCCAAGAATGCCGCTAATAGTTTTGTGTTTTCTCATTGCTTTTCTCCTTTTTTGTAATAGATTTATTATCATAAAATTGCTTTGTACTAAGTACTTTTGCAATCTTTAACCATACACCGATACCAGTGCTGCTATTCTTGAGTTTGAGCCTATCATTATCCCTGTTACAAAAGTATTTCTGTAAAAATGGATATAGACAGAGTATAGATAACATTGTGACCACTATTGTAGCCATCTGTACTGACTGTATAAATATCTTGTTCTGAGAAAGTACTGATTAGTGCCTGCGCTGTAAGCTGGGTATTAAAGTTTACCAACACTTCTCTTAAATATATCTGCAGAGGTTTGATATTTTTATCGCTTATGTAAAGAGGTATCCCACCAACCATTCCACCTTTCAACCGCATAAAAATAGGGCGAACGTTGCCATAAATGGCTTGGATATGAGCAGATATATTTTAAGCAGAATAACAAGTGCATTGGCACCATCTATGCTGCCGCCTCCTGTAATCCTATTGGGAGGCTTGCAAAAATAGTTTTTCATTATAATTACATAATAAGTGTTTAACATAGTAGGAATTATCATTGAAAATATGTTATTAGTCAGCTTAAAAATCACTTATTACAATATAGGTAGGAATCATTCCTCCTGAGAAGAACATTGTAAATAGTAGTGATACTTAGTAGAAATTTCCTTCCAATCAATCCTCTTCTTGAGAGTACGTAGGCTGCGATAATCGAAAAAGATATGTTCAGGAGCCCACCTACCACAGTAACAAATAACGTCACAAAGAGTGACTTAAAGAAATAAATATCGCTTCATTACTGTCTTATAGCTCTCAAATCAAATACGTAAGGTATGATATAAAGGAGAATGTTCCACGCTCGCCTTTGTATTTGAAAAAGATACTATAAACACATTATAAAATGGATAGAGGGTTATAAGTGCAAGTATTCCAAAACAATATATACAGCACTACATCAAATACCTTTAGTTGTTTTTACTTTCATTAGAAAAAGTCCCTCCTCTCCCATTTTAGTGGCTACTTTATTTGCTGTGAGGAGAAGAACTACACCTACAACTGATTTTAACAATCCTACAGCTGTAGTATGTCCAAAGTTTACACCTGTTATAAATGATTTTCTATATACATAAGTATCAAGAATATCGCCTACAGGGTATACCGGAGCAGAGTAGAGATTAAATACCTGGTCAAATGAAGCCCCACGCATAATTCCACCAATCTGAGTACCAGCATTATACTTACTACTCCTCTTATTCCAAGTATCTTATATTTGCCATGAAATCTATTTGCTCCATCAATTTCTGCTGCCTCATAAAGCTGAGGATACTATACTTGTCAGTGCCGCCATATATATAATAGCATCCCAGCCGAATTCCTTCCAAATGTTAGATATCCAGATAAAAAGGTCTGAAGCCTCCTATTGTAGTAATAGGTGCAACCGCTTCCAGTCCATTGCTCCCAAAGTTTGGTTAACTACACCGTTTGAAGCAAAATATATTAATAAAGTATACCTGAAAGCACTACCCAGCTTATAAAAATGCGGAAAGGTAAATATAGTTTGGAATAATTTTTACCTTTTGCGACCCTAATTTCATTCAGTAAAACAGCAACTATAATAGGAACCGGGAAATGAAACAAGAGCTTACCAATACTGAAAAATGATGGTATTCTTAAAAAGCAACTATAAACTCTTTATTTGCAAACATTGCCTTAAAATGCTTAAAAGCCAACCCAGGGGCTTCCCCATATACCGCCATCAAATCTAAAATTCTTGAAAGCGAGTGTAATACCTCCCATCGGTAGGTAGCAAAATAGTAAATACCAAACTAATACCGGTACAAGCATTGCATAAAAGCAACCAATCATTTTTAATTTCTTCTTTATCTCAAATTGCTATATTTTTACCCTTTCACTTCTTCATTTTTTCTTCCTCACTTTTTTGCTTATTCATTTTTAGTAATTCAAGTATATATCTTATTAATAAACATGGTATTTTTTTATATCAGCTTTTTAGTAATTTTTCTCTAAGTCTTTGTTTTTACATATTTAATGTTAAAATATGTAATAATATTAGCTATGAATAATATTTTTGCATATTTTTCAACTAAATAATTGTCTATAATGGTACAAAGAAAAAGGGGAAACGTTATTATATATGTCTGATTACAACTCAAAATCAATATTAAGGCAGTTCAATTTTGTGATTGTCTGCTTTATTACACTCAGCATAGGTCTTTTTGTACTTAGCTATACTGTGATTGACAGTCTATTAACCGCCAATGCATCAGCTTATGCAAAAAGCACTGCAGAAAAATTTGAAAATGAAATTAATTTTTAACCAAAAGAGCAGATACTATATTTACCGCACTACTTTTTGACAATAACATAGAAAACCTAATGCTTTCACCATTTTCAAGAATACTCCAGACTATTTAAGTTCATTACAAACTCAATTCTCTTCTTATTCTGTAATGAACAGGGATATTGTAGATATCGCCTTAGTATCCAACGATTTTGCGTGGTCAAATTATTATGATAAGATTACACTTAGAAATTTTTTTCAGATAGTATCAAAGATACTTACGGTTCGCATTGCTTTGGACTGGTAACTTCTCCTCTCTTGTAGTGTAAATTTACGCGAAAAAGGGGCTTATAAGCTACTTTTGGACATAATATCTATGGTATGGAAGTAGAGCTCAAACTATGGAAAAGCTGCTTGGTGCTACTTTTCTTTCATTGGACCTTAATAAATCAACCATTATTCTTCCCGATGATAGCAAGGTTTTCACTTATTTTTATACTATTAGATAACAATGGTAACAGCTTTTCTTTCAACGCTGATTTAGAAATAAAAGAAAATTCTTACAGAGTCAACCCTCAGTAGCGTCATGCAAAAAGAATATCTGATTTACTCATCTAGACTTGATAAAGCATGGACTTACAGTAATCACTGCATTGGATAAAGGCTCCCTTACAGCTGAGGTAAAGTCCGCAACCTTTATTATAATTGCAGTCGCTCTGGTTTCATTTATAATAATAGCTATCTTAATGAGGGGAATATTAAAAATATAGCCGGGCTAAATCACAAACTACAGGAAGCAACTGTAAGCCTATATGAATCAAAAACTAGGCAAAAACAGGCAGAGTTAAATTTTTCTAAGAAGCCAGATTAACCCACGCACTTCTGTATAACTCTCCAGGTCAATTGCTGCACTCTCCTTGGAAAAATCTAGACCCTGCATTGCAGAAGCCATTGCTGCCCTTGGTAAGCTGTTTAGATACAATATAAAGGGAGAAAGTATAGTTCCTTTAGGAAAAAGAGCTTGAAACAATACGCTCTACCTAACTATATGTAAAATTAGGTTTCCTGAAAAACTAAATATTATCTATAGCTTAAGAGAAAATACTCTATCCATACCAGTAATGAAATTTATTTTACAACCTTTTGTAGAAAATGTATTAAAACACAGCGTGGAGGCTGGAACTAAAAATATTACTCTTTACATAGGCGCCAGACTTGATGAAAGCAAACTTATAATAAATATCTATGATGATGGGAAAGGGATAGCTCCTGACACTCTTGCAGTATTAAAGAGGGTTGTTTCAGAACCCCTGTCATTCAAATGATGATATGGAAAATAAAACATATTGGCTTGTACTAATGTTGCTAAGAGACTATTTCTATACTACGGAAACGATTGTAGGATAGAACTTGAAAGTGAACTAGATAATGGAACAAGAGTTAGTATAAGTATCCTGTTGAATATATGAAAGTGAGGAAAATAATGTTAAAAGTAGTATTAGTTGACGATGAAAGTCCTGTATTAAGCCATTTACAGGCAGCAATACCTTGGAATGAACTTTCTATGGAAGTAGTGTACTCTGCAAATTGCGGTGGTAAAAGCTTTAGAATTTTTGTAAAAATAACAGAGCTGATATTATAATTACAGATATCCGTATGCCTGAAATGGATGGTACCTGACGCTTTGTAAGAAATAAAAATCTATATCCGGAAACACAAATTATAATTCTTTCCGGCTTTTCTGACTTTTGCTTATGCAGCTATAGAGCTACAGGTAACCGGTTGTTGTCTTAAACCGATAGACGCTCTAGACCTGACTAATACCCTAAGAAAGGCTGCAGGGACAATCCTCAAATCAAATAAGTCAAATGGAGATTATCTTCTTGATGCAATTGGAAGAAATGATATAGAAAATATACGTTCAATACTATCAGATCTTTCTCTAAGTACTGAAAAGCTCTATCTTGCAGCTTCTATGAATGTTCACAATATAGGTGATAAATTGGGCTCTGACTTCACCCACTAAGCTTGGAAAACATAATTATCTTTATATTTCAAATACACCTTTTTCATATATTGAAGCGGAGAAAATAATCGCCTTTGCAAAGGAAGCAGGTGGAATAGGGATATACAAAGGAAGCTGTAAAGGCAGATGAGTTAAATTCAATTCTTGACGAAGTTATCTCTATGGCTTTCCAGTTTTTGTAAACAGTACCCTCAACTCTTTGTACAGGAGCACCTAATCCGCAGCTTACAGAAGAAATGTTTGCTAAACTAGAAGAAAGCAGGCAAATCATACGACACCTTAAAAGTCTTTCTTACAGAGCTTTCCAAGGCAAACTGTGCCTTACTGTTTGATATGAAGTCAGCTTTTAGATTCTGACAATAAGCTTTGCTTCTTCTAAATACATACAGGCTCCATACAGCTCTGACGAGATTATCATTTACGGCTATACACAACTTCTTACAAAGCTTTAAGACATTTTCCGAAATGCTTTGTAAGACAATCCAAAACTATTCATTTTAGTTCATCTGATGAAATTAAATCTGAGAATAGAGGTATCCCAGGAGGCGGTTTCTTAGCTATTCTTAAGTACATCGAGGAGAACTATTCAAAGGAAATTTCTCTAAGAATTATAGCAGAGAGTTTCACCTAAATGCAAACTACATCAGTCAATTAATAAAAGGTGAAACAGGGCTTACCTATACCCAATATCTCACCGAACTTAGAATTGGAAAGGCAAAAGAGCTTCTTAGCTAAACTCTATGAGTCTTGCTGAAATAAGCTGAATCTGTTGGCTTCAATGACTATTTTTATTTTATAAAAAGTTTAAAAGAGGTAGTAGGGGTTACTCCGGGAAGTATAGAGGAATATAGCTATATAGGCTAAAGCTGATTTATACGTAGTTACCGTAAATATTAAACACTGAGACTTTTTGTAATTATTTTGATTGACAATATAAATAAAGAATGAAACATAGAAAAAGTGAAAGACAAGCGGGAACTTGTCAATGTAACGAGCAAAAATAGCCGTTCTGCGCTTCTTCCTAGGCAAAACGGCTATTTTCTAATTCTCCTTATCACCTCAATCTTATTATCAACCAGCTCATACTTTTCCACCTGACATATTTTTCTTAAAAATGGTGTGCGCTTCCCCTTACATAAAACTCATTTTCTGCAATATAGGCGTCAGGGTTACCCTGCAGGACTTATGGTTCCACCAAGGTCATCTACACTTATATTGTGCCCTAAATGTATTGTTAACTGCTTCCTCAAGACAGAACATCACACAGCCGCCCTCATTCAGCCTGCTGTAGTTATACTCATAAACCGTTCCATCTCCCGAGTCAGCATCATAAGCCATTTCCATCCTGATTTAACTTAGTGTCAGTCACCTCATTGTATCTAAATAGGGCATCCTTACACTTCCAAGTAAGACTCCTGCTGCCACCTTGCCACTTCTCTTTTCAGGATATTTATAATCTCTGTCATTCATCTCTGTGGCTACACTGTCAACAGTATTATGCTCTATACGAGGTGTTAAGCGCATACATAGCAGTGATGGCATCACCACCTGCCTCAGCTACATAATTATTCTTAATGACAACATTTTCGTGTCCATGTTCCTAAACGCTTCTTCGTCAAGATAAGCTCCAAGGAACTTGATCATACTCATAGGTATAGCCATAGCTATTCCCCACCCTGCTTACCACTTCTCACTGTGCAGCCCTCTATCGTAAAGCCATCATATCTTGCTACCACCTGTAGTCTGCTCATCATCAGGTGTAAGTGCAGTCATAAATCCACCATTGTTCATATGCTTGTCATGAGACATTGCCCTCTACATCAGTGAATATATAGGTTTTTAAAGGGAAATATCATGGAGTGTTCCGCAGTTTTTCGCTATTACAGCCACCCTGTCCTATTCATCTTATCTGCCTGATTGTAGGACTCTCCAAAGAGTAACAGGCTTATTGCTTATTTCAAGTCCCTCAACTTCAATATATTCGCAGTCATACAGTAAAAACCGCAGAGGACACATAGCCCTTGAAAGTATGGGCCTTTGAGTCAAGCTCCTTTCCATAATCCTGATACCAGATGCCACAACCGCCGCATTTTATAATAGGCAGACTCCCTTCACCATACGAAGACACTAATATAGGGCTCTCTTTACTTCCTCTGGCGCTTAAATAGAAGATATTGATTTTCAAATATCGAATCCTTTTCAAGAAAAACCTTATCCCCAGCTTTCTAAAGCTTAAGAATTTATCTTAAATAAGTTTCCAAATGCGGAACTCTCACTGAGTCCATCATTGTCATCGTTTCCATTAAAAGCTGCTCACATAATAAGTTGACATTTTTCTCATACTCCAATTCTCTGATTTTCTTTTTTACTATGAGTCTAACCTCGTCAAAGTCAAAGCTTTCACCATTTGCCCTTGTAAATAGATCTCTGTTTTTCTCATAGAAGCAGGTTGCATCTTTTTCAGATATATCAGTATATTTATAGTTGATAACTGAGTCCTCACTTATAAAAATCAAGCCTAAATCTTGTAAGCTCATATCTTAAATACGCCTGCCTGGAGTATGAACTTAGCCCATAGACTATTTTGTTTTCAGCTAAGGCGTCAGTGGTTTCTGCTTCCATTAGCACGCTTCTGCTTTCTACACCTTGTAAGCTATCATCAGTTATCAAACCTATATTAACAGCAAATTTTAACTCTGCCATTACCTTATTTACTTCTTCTTCATCACACCAAAGTCTCTTAAAGTCAAATTTCCCATCATTTTGCCTTTCTATATTCTACTTAATATTCTGATACAACAGCCTTGTTAGCTTCTCAAAATAACTGTCCTCCTCATTTTCTATCTCTTTCTTTTACCATATTGGGATAATCAGTAATTATGCCTGTCACATCCTTATGAAGATATTTTACTATAGTTTCACCATCATTGATAGTCCATATAAAAATATCCTTTTTCTTTTTCTTTTGCATCTGCACTCAAAATATCGTTAAAGGGAAAAGTCTTCCAGCACAAAGAAGTCTACCTTTTCATCCGAGAAATTGCCAAACTGCAGGGCAATAATGTGCCCTGTCTCTATTTCAGGCGCCTTATCTTCTATTTCTTCCATTATATCCAGATTCCCGGACATGGTTTTTATAAGTCTTCTCAACACCAAGCCTCTTCATTTCATTTTATAAAAAGTTCGGCGTAGTTATCAGGCTCCCCCGCCGTGAGGCTTTAATTCCACCAAAAGCTTGATATTAAGCTCCTTTGCACGTTTACAAATTCTTCAAAGGAAAGATGTGGCTTTCAAAATCTCCCTGTCTTAAGGTAAGCCTTTCGATTTCATCAAAGTTCATATCTTTTACCTTTTTATCAACTCCTAGCAAGTCTTTTTGAGGTTGAAATCATGCATTACCACAAATTTATTGTCCTTTTGTTAACTGTATATCAAGCTCCACATAGTCTGCCTGCCATCGCCGCCCCCCTCAAGGGCTTCTATAGAATTCTCAACCCCCATCTCACTATAGCCTCTATGAGCCACAATAAGAACATTTTTATTTATTTCTGTTGAAAACATCTGATAGCCCTATATGTCCAAATATTATTATCATTATTACACTCGTTGTAGCCGTCAGCTTTTTACGTTTTTATCTCGTTATTAAGCCTTGGAACTGTGCAAGCAGAACTCTTCACCCCTATCAATTCTCAGCTTCACTATAGAAGATATGATGATGAGTTTGGAAATGATAATAAAAAGAATAATATTATCCTTGAAATAGTGTAAAAACATTATTATATATGATGTTGCTGCCTGATGGGTCTAAAAACTCGAAAAGCCTCCAGTATTTAGCCAAAAGCAAAATACCTCCTACTATGACCAGAATCATTTCAAGCTTTAAACCACATAAACAGCAGTCTAATCTTCCCTTTTTGTCATTTCAAAGCTTTTCTCATGTTGGCAAAGAACAACTGATTATTGATGGCAGTCAGAGGTATAGTAAAAATTAACCTCATATTGAGATAGGCGCAAACCGCAAAGGGAAAACTATATAAACAGCTGTTCCACTCTTCATCTTCAAGAGTTCCTCAGTAATGAACTTAGGGTATGAAGAATTTCTCCGAAAATGCTGAACTAAGCCCAAGGTTTGACATCAGTATCATCAATAGAAAGTAAATAACGAAAAAGAATAACTGCTTTGGGGTTAAAGTTTTTCCACTTTGCAAATCCGCTTCTTAAGGTTATCTCTCAAATTGATTCTCACATTTTATATGCACAGTATACCATCAGCGTAAGTACCGAGAATTCTAACAGTGTAAATCCGCTGAGCAAGGCTATAAAGACGAATAACAGGAGAAGAGCTCAAAGGGTGCTCAGTATGTATACTATGTTGTGGGCGGTAAAATTGTCCTGTCCTGCACTCATAAGGATGAGTTTGAATATGAATCTAAAGCGAATAACTTCCGATAGTCGACAAAAAGTTACAAAAAGCACTGCCTTTAGTATAGAATCCGAATTTATTGCTGTATATATTCTTTATTACTTCCCTGCTTAATGTTTTTAATATCCGGTTTCACGTCTTACCCACCATCCTTTGCCTTGTTGTATACTGCTAAACTCCCATCGTAATTTTATACGAAAACGGTGGGTAATGTAAAGAGGCAAGGGTAAGTCGGAAAAATGTGTGATTTTGTTCTTATAATGTATGAAAAATGTGTAGAATCATATTTCAAATATATCATAGGTTATTGTAGTCCCCCGCATTTTAATGCTACAATTACCATATACCAAAAAGGAGGAACTATGAAAAATTAAATATACTTCCCATATTAACTATAGCAATGCTTTTGATGATAGGACTTCTTTAGTATGCTCCGGTGCAAGTAGCTAAACCAGACTAAATAAATCATCCATAAATCTTCATAGAACAGGGATACAGCTTAAAAATAAAAGGTCTTGATAGAAACTTACTGTTAAATGGTCAGCAGGAAACAAAGAAAATAGCCACTGTGTCATTAAAAGGGGTTGTAAAAAGGACAAACTAAAGGAAAAACTGTCATTTACGCTAAAATCTATGCAAAGAACAAAGCTTAAATATACTCTTAAAGCAAATGTTAAAGAGTAGATAATAAGGGCTATGCCACTACCCAGGCTACGCTTGTAAGCCTCCTTTAAAAAATAAGAGAGTAAGTGATATCATTGTAAATGGAAAGGCTAAGTATACCATACCAAAGGGGAATTTCGGTAAGAATCTTGAAAGTGCAGGAGAGACTCTCTCACTTAAGGTATCAGAGGGAAGCTTGCTTAATTCGGTGATAATAACAGGCTCTAAGGCAGTGAACATCGAGGTCGCTAGGGACAGCTATCTTACCTCTACTTAAGAAAAAGACAATGCGAAAAATATCTCTTAAATCTTCAGGGAAGAAAGCAGTTGTACATACCGTCTTCCTTGAAAATCCTGCAAAACTTGATTTTTGTATCAGATAGCAAAAAGAACCTTGCAATATCTACGTACTTGCAAAGTCAGATATTAAGATAAGCGGTAAAAATAAAAAGAAAGATGTAGTTGCCATAAATGATTCTGCAGAAGAGACAAAAGGTTACGGCAAATAAAAAGCATCACTCTTTTTGCTGATGCCCGTACTACTATCGTAGTAAAACCGTGGGGCTAAAGACTCTAAAATAACAACCCTTGACTATAAGACACCCTATAACAGTCACAAACAATACCGATGTGATCGCTTATTGTCACTACCCGCTTCAGCTAAAAACTGTGGAGGCAGGCGAAACTCATACAGTGACTGGAAAGAACTAGAACTTATAAAGCGCTTAAAATGGGCTGTCGCAATGAGATATAGTCAACAAAAATATAGTGGATTTATCGTCAAATTATCACTGTATTTTTGTGTATCTTATTCTCAAGGCTGCAGCCCATTAAACATTATTTTCTATTGTAGCCTTATAATCTTTCAATATCTCCTACCAGCTCATCAACCTCAGCCTCAGTATTAGCCCAACTTGTACAAAACCTTACTATATGGGAGTTTTCGTCATATCTCCCCTCATATTCAAAGGCGTATTTTTGAAAGCTCATCCATCTGTCCCCTGCTTAGTATTACAAATTGCTGATTGGTTTGGGCTTTCAATGTATGACTTAATCCCTTATCCTTAAAGGCTTTCTTTATCTTCATTGCATATTTAACAGAGGACTCAGCTATATTAAAGTAAAGTCCGTCTTCAAAAAGGGCATTAAACTGTGCACCAAGGAGCCAGCCTTTAGCAAGGAGGGCACCGTTTTGCTTCATATAGCTTCTAAAGCCTGACATAAGAGACTTGTTGGTAATGATAACTGCCTCACCAAACATTGCTCCGCATTTCGTACCACCACAGTAGAATACATCTGCAAAATTCGCCAAATCTTCCATAGTTACATCATTTCCCTCTGCTGCCAGTCCATAGCTAAGCCTTGCTCCATCTATGAAAAAATAGAGGTCATACTCCTTGCAGACCGCACTTATTTCTTCAATTTCCTTCTTAGAGTAGATAGTTCCATACTCTGAGGGAATGAAATATAAACCATCTTTGGCTCTGTGATATGCTCCTTTACACCGCTGATTCTATAATTTTTCTGCCACCTTTTTACCTGTGCAGCAGTAAGCTTACCATCTTTTCCCGCTACTGTCTCAACCTTATGCCCTGTATTTTCTATCGCTCCGGTTTCGTGTACACTAATATAGCTTGAATCTGCACTGATTACACTCTGATAGCTCCTAAGCTCAGAAGTTATCACGATGAAGTTAGTCTGTGTGCCTCCCTACAAGAAAATGCACCTCTGCCTCAGGCTTATTTATGTATTTTTTTATCTCAGCCTTAGCTTTTTCACAAAGCTCATCCAGCCCGTATCCCGGGTAACTTACATCACTTATATCCATAACCGCCTTTAAGCACCTTGCTGTGAGCAGGCTTATTATAGTCGTTGTTAAATCTAATCATTTTGTCTCCTTACATTATGCAATATATCATCTCAATCTTTTGGCTTAAATCTGATGCACTATATAAAACATTGATTACCATTACATCACTCTTGTTGATAACATAAAATATCGAATAATTGTCAACAAGCATTCTTCTAATTCCTCTTGAGTGCTCAGGCTCTGAGTCCATTATCTTAAAGCGTTCAGAAGTGTATCCAATTTCAATATTGCATCTGCTATTCTATTATACTGTTCTATTGCATTCCCTGGAGATAATAATACACAGGCGATATGTTCATATATGCTTTCCATATCTTTTAGGGCTTGCTCAGTAATTTTTACTTCATACTGCACCATGATTAATGCCTTTCATTAAAACTCTTGAATGCTTCAGCTGCCTTTTTACTCTACCTGCCTTTACATCATCATAGCCACTTTGCAATTTCACATGAATCTCTTCATCAGATATGACATCAGCATTAATATCCTCTGAAGCCTTTTGGCAGAGTTACTGCAAAAGGAATACCTCCGGTAAGCAGAAATCTGAGTTTAATACATATTTATTGCAGTAGACATAGGCACTCCCAATCTTGACAAAACTATTTCTGCCTGTTCTTTTTACTGTAGGATTTACCCCTCAAATTTAGAGTCGCCGTTTTTCCATAGCATCATACCTCCTATTAAAGACATTGTAACGCAGATGTCATCATAATGCAATGATTAAATTTTCCTCAAAAAAAGAGGGTTAAATCTCACCCTATCTTAATTCCATTCTTATTAAGCAAATATCCCATAACAGAGCCTACAACACCACCAAGTACATGGGAGAGATTGGAAACATTGTCCCTAACCATAATACCGTCATACACCTGCTGTCCCTATGAAGATGACAGCTACCAATATAAAGGTAAGCGGTATTTCTCTGTCCTTGAAGCCTGTAAATGAGCTAAGTAAAATAAAGGTAAAAACCACTCCGCTTGCTCCACAAAGGGCTACATTCGAAATAGTATATAATTCACAAGTCCTGTAATAAGGGCAGTAATTACTATCGACTGTATGAGGAGTTTACTTCCGTACTTTTTCCTCAAGCAGCAGGTCTAAGAGCAGGATATAGGTGATATTTCCCATAAAATGGTCCACCCCGCTATGCCCGAAAAACATGGGTGAAAAAAATCTGAGGTAGGTCATTGGATTGGTAAGCGAAGAATGATAGGTCATAAAAAAACAGCTTATTAGTCGCCCCCTTAGTAAATATATTAAGAGCCAGCGCAATCAGACATATCGCCGAAAATCCAAGTACTACCGGTGAATTAATCGAAATCTTAAAACCCTTTGTTCATTATATCTTCTCCTTCTACAACATAATAAGTGGTATATTATCACGCCAAGATGTATCAGTCCTGTCTGTAAGTTACCAAAAAAACATCTCCTCAACGCAATAAGTGGCATAATATCATACCCAGACTTTAATCAGCCCCGTCTGTAAGTTACCAAAAAGTGAATGTGCGAAGTACGCTGAACTTTTTGGTACTTGAGAGGTAGGGGCGTCACTAAGTATATAATATTATACCACATATCAGTTACCACACTCAATACTAATTTCCGTAAATTTCCCAAGTATATCATCTACCGTTATCTTAGCCTTCTCTTCCTTAGCTTCTCTTCCTTAGCCTTATCTATAACCGCCTTACCCTGATGCATCATAAGCAGCCTATTTCCATACTCCACAGCATATCTTAGGGTTATGAGTTACCATAATGCTAGTCAGCTTTTTCTCCTTAACCACCTTGTTGGTAAGCTCCATAATAAGGTCTGCTGTCTTGGGGTCAAGAGCCGCAGTATGCTCATCAAGAATCAGAAACTCAATAGGAGTGAGAGTTGACATAAGCAGGGTTAGAGCCTGTCTCTGACCGCCTGAAAGTGACTTCACCTTTGTATCTAGCTTGTCCTCAAGTCCAAGTCTAAGCTCTGATAATATTTCTTTATAATAATCAATCCTAGCCTTATTTATCCCAAAAAGAAAGTCCAAATTTCTTGCCCTTATTGTCAGCAAGGGAGAGGTTCTCAAGTATTGTCATCTCAGGGCAGGGTTCCAAGGGAAGGGTTCTGATACACCCTGCCTATCCTCCTATTTCTCACATATTCAGGAAGCCTTGCTATACTCTTTCCTTCTATCAAAATATCACCCTTATCAAGTGGAATACTTCCACATATGAGATTTAACATAGAAGTCTTGCCTGAGCCGTTACTTCCTATGACTGATACAAACTCACCTTTTTCTATATTCAGGTTAAAATCTTCAAAGAGGCACATTTCATTGACGGTGCCGGGATTGTAGTATTTGTAAATATTTTTTAAGTTCAATCTATGTCCTGCCTCCTTTCCTCTTTTTAAGATTGCCTGCTGCAAGTATAATCAGTAGCAGAGCTGCTGTGATAAGCTTCAAGTCGGATGGCGCAAGTCCCATAGAAATAGCTATGGATACGCAGGCTTTATAGATAACCGCACCCATTACTACAGCTGTAGTAGGCTTTATAAAGTTAAAATGCTTCACAAGGCTGATTCCAATGATTACATTTGCAAGTCCGATAACTACGGTTCCTGTGCCTATAGATATCTCAAAGAAGCCGTTCATCTGACAATATACGCTTCCTGCAGAGCTGCAAGGCCATTTGCAATGGCAAGTCCGAGTATCTTCACATTTCCTTTATCCTTTGCAAGGCTGGTTACAAGCACATCATTGTCACCAACCGCACGAAGTAAAAAGCCTGACTTAGTTTTAAGATAAAAATCAAGCAATAGCTTTTACCACCAAAACAATGATTACTAGTATGATGAGGTTGCTGTACTGCTTCATTCCTCAGGAAATATTTTCGCAAGGACATCGTTTTCAAACAAAGTCTGTTTGCTAAAAAGTGGCACATTTGCCTTACCGGCTATTCTTAGATTTACAGAGTAAAGAGCTGTCATCACTATGATGCCTGAGATTAGGTCACGAATCTTAAACTTAACATTTATAATTCCCGTAATCGCTCCAAAGATGACACCTGCCGCCGTTGCCACAAACATAGCAAGGGGAATCGGTGCTCCAAGAAAGAATCATAGCTACAGTTACCGCCGCACCGAGTGGAAATGTTCCATCCACAGAAAGGTCGGGGAAATCAAGTATTTTATAAGTAATGTACACGCCCAAGGAGAGGATGGCATACATGTTTCCCTCCGTAAGCACTCCCAATATAATCTGCATTTTTAGCCTCCCACATCTATTAACAGCCACTAAAAAGCATTTAACTATGAGTCAAATCTATCTTTAACTCCTTGAAAATGCTAATATCCCATATATGTCATCATTGTTTATTTTAGATGTGTCACCTACAATATTTGACACATCTAAATAAAAGTAAATAACTATTTTTTTATAGCAAGCCGTATCCATTCTTTTTACTTTCCTACTTCTTTATATCCTTCCAGGAAGTGTAAGTCCGTAAGACTTAGCCGCCTCTTCATTTCCATATAAATCAGCTTCTTCAAAGGTGAGAAACTTCATGTCACTTGCTTTTGCCTCGCCCTTAAGCACCTTTGCTGCCATCTTACCTGTCTCTTCTCCTACATATACATAATCAAGCCCCATGCTGGCAACACAACCCCTTCTTAACCTGCTCTATCTCACTTCCATAGACGGGCTTCCCTGCTTTTTAGCCTTATCAAGAACTATGTCAAGGCTGTTTACCACTGTATTGTCAGTTATGTTGTTTAAGCAGTCAACCTTTGTTAGTATACTGTCAGTTGCAAGAGGTACATCTGCTGAACTTGTTACCGCCTGCTCTATTATTTCAAAGCCGTATTCTGGAGCGGCTTCCTTGTATTCCTTAACTGACATTTCTGAGTTTACCTCACTTGTACAGTAAAGAATGCCGATTTTCTTTTGCATCAGGCATTATCTTCCTAATCATTTCAAGCTGCTTTTTGATAGGGAGCTTGTCGCTTGTACCAGTGATATTGCCCACTGAACTGCCGTCTTCCTTTGCAAGCTCTGCTGCTACAGGATTGGTAATGGCTGTGTAGACAACAGGGATGTCTGTGTCCTTTGCGGCACTATAGCTTATCTGAGCCATTGGTGTTGTGATTGCACAGATTAGATTTACTTTTTAGCTACAAAATTATTAGCTATCTGGGCTGCTATACCACTGTCTGCTCCTGCATTCTCGTGGATTATTTCAAGGTTTTCTCCCTCTTTATATCCTCCTTCTGCAAGACCTTTTATAAAGCCCTCTCTGCAGTTGTCAAGCGAGCCATGCTCTGCAAACTGTCCTATACCTACAACTACCTCTCTCCGCCTGTCACCTGACTACCTGATGAAGTGGCGCTAGAGCTTCCTGACTTAGAAGTGCTGCCTGACTGTATAGAAGTATTAACAGTACTGCCTGACTTAGAAGTGCTTGAAGAAGTCTGCTTATTAGCTCCACAGCCAGTAAGTGCTGATACCGCAAGTGTAAGTGCAAGTCCTAATGCTACCATTTTGTTTGATTTTCTCATATCCATTTCTCCTTTTTGGTGTAAGCTAATGGACCTACACAGTTATAGTATTCAGATGTTCATTTAGCACTAAACAAGGTAGAAGGATTTTTCGTAAGAAAGAATTCTTCTTTTGCAGGATTCACCGCCTGCGGCGGTCGCACTAGCGATATCTACATATCCGCCGCAGTGCAATCTCTCGAGAGTTTTTATTAGATAGGGAATTTCGGAGAAATCTTCTATCAATAAAAAGCCCCAAGCAGAAGAAAAACTTCTACTTGGGGCGAATATTATCCGCGTTGCCACCCAATTTGATGCAAATGCACCATCTTTACCCCGTGCCATCACACAGGTAATGAGAATAACGGTCATCACTCCGTCTTACCCTACTTGGTTCGGATAAGCCCTCAGGAGTCCATTCACTAAAGCTTCCTCATGCTGATTTCCACCGTCACAGCTCTCTGGTATGAGTAACCCTTAACTACTACTCTCCCTCACAGGTTTGATGTTTGATATGATAACTGATTGTGATAAAGATGTCAATAGGGAAAATTATTTTTTGCTGTATTACAGACACCTATACTAACTAATGTTATATTTGCAGTACAATTCTATTGCTTATATTTCATTTACAAATTCCGTTGCAGTCATAACCTTAGGATTTAATATTCCAGACTCAATAAAATCCTTATCGCCTGTTAACAATATATCTGCTCCAGCACTAATTGCGGCTCTAAGAATTGGTCTGTCATTTATATCACGTATTTTTGATTCAATTTCCTGTTCTTCAATAGGTGTAGGAACAATTTCAAGTGTTAACAATGCTAAAGATAAAAAGCTCTCTGGTACTGTATCTTAGCTGGAAATTTGCGATTAAATATACGACGCATTTCATCAATATTTTGCTCACAAATCACCCCATGGTTAGGATAACTTACAGCTTTTACAAATGCCTGATAAGGAAGTCCATTATTACTAAGAGCTGCTGAAATCAGTATATTAGTATCAATAGAACTTTCATTAATCCACGCTTTCTGTACGGATTTCTTTTTACCATATCTATGACCGCATCTTCCGTGTTTAATCCTATTTTTCTGTTTCACCTGCCATTTGTGCCTGCAATATCTGCATAGCGTATACTGCAGAATTAATCAGGCGTACATTTTCCATTCTCTACGATAAAAGTTATCCTATCACCACAAGAAACTCCAAGAATCTCTCTAATATCCTTTGAATTGTGACCTGCCCCTTAGACATAATCTTTGCATTATCTATAAATGTGTTATTAATCACTGGTATTACCTCCATTCTTTATATGCTAAAAGTAGGGATTCCCTACTTTTAGTATATAAAAATTCTATTTAATTATGCAATTGTTTTTATATAACAACTTTTATGCCACTTATTTGAAAGAGTAAATCCTACAACTTTTCGTATCACTATATGTCCCGTATATCTTAACATTTTTCAACTTTAACAAATAATGACCGAACTTTTAATATAACATTCATATTTTTACACTATATAAACATAAATGTCATGAGTAATTAAGTTTATTTAATCTTATAACTGGCTTCCTATAAGCTCAGCCACTGAATATCCGTAGGCTTTTAACTCTTTCGTGGTACTTTTCCTGCCATTCTTCCTTGATAGTTCCGTCTTCACCTATGAAAAAGCTTTGGCTCCATATAGCGGATTATAACAAATTCAGATGTTCTCTGACCGAAACCATCTCCTGCTAAAGTCGATTCCCTTTCCTGTATTTCTCATCATAATTGCTTCAATTAGAGGGAGGGTAATTTCATTTACCGGCAGAGACAAATCAGGAGTATCAAAAGAAGCTGCCCTTTTGCTTTGGTGTAGATTGCTAAATTGCTAATTGTACCGTTTGTTATACATTTTGCCCTGCAAATCTTGTCAATTTCAACCCTGTGCTTAGCACTCGCTTATAACACCGTTTGAGATTCTGATTTCCTTCTCTTTAAGGCTAAAGCCAAGGGTAAGGTCAAGGTTAAATAAATTGTCAGGAAATGCCTGTGTAAGCTATACGCAGCAAATGCGACCAGAATAAGCTTTGGTTTCTAAAAATGTTGTGCCCGTTGTTGGTACCTTTGTATCTGTATCTATGTCACAGATATTTTTCCCCTGATTATCTCTAAATATCAGGTTGTAACTTTGATTAGAATTGCAGTATCTCATCGGCAAGATTGCACCTACTCGGAAAAACTTAATCTCAAGTGATTTTTCCCATCTGCGGTATTGTAGGAAAGTCCCTCTGCATTTAGAGAAATTGTGTATTTAGGATTCTCAATAACTATTTTTCTGTTCGCTAAACAATGTCTTCATCGTTTCATCCTCGGATATTTATTGTTCAACAATATTATATCATAAATAATAATATTTTGCTACAGAAAATTTGAGAGTTATTTAATCCATTAATATTTCTGTGCGGTCCTCATCTTTCCTCCCTTCTCTCATAATCCTCTTTTATTTCTTTATCCCAGCCACTGTTATCAAGGCAGGCACTGACCTCCCGCTACACTGTCCGCAGTCATCACTGTACTAACAGCCTTTGCTACGCATGATACATCTCAGCCGTACCAACTCCGTCACATACATAGTTTACTGCCCTATCCTTATGTATGCCAAATCTCTCAGCTTCTGCATAGGCATCGATATTGGCTCCGATGAAAATAAATTCCCAGCCATACTTATCTTGCTGCCTTTTAACCATTTTTTTGTACTTTATCGTATGAATATATAAAAACTTGAATTCTCCATTCCGTCAGTGGTGATTACAAAATGGTCTTCTCAGGTCTGTCTCTTCAGTCCCTTGCTGTACTTATGAGACATTACCGATGTGGTCAATCGCACCGCCTACTGCATCTAAGAGGGCTGTACCTCCTCTTACAAAATACTCTTTGTCAGTCATAGCCTTAACCTTGTCAATCTGCACCCTGTCATCGCAATACCTCGTGTTCAGTGTCAAAAAGCAGAGTCGAAACCAAAAGCCTTTTCCCCTGTCTTTCTCTGCTGTTCAATCATCGAGTTGAAGCCACCCTATTGTGTCCGCTTCAAGCCCTTCCCATAGATCCGCTTCTGTCCAAAAATGTAAACTATCTCTGTGTAACCTTTACTCATAATGATACCTCCGTTTTCTTTGTTTTTATTTGATGATATCATCATAACTCGAAAAGCATAGAAAAAGGTCAACCCTAGGGCGACCTTTTTAATTTTATATGATACCAGCGTCAAATCATCCTCTTTATCCGGAATCAGATTTTACTTTTTGCAATGTCATCTCTTATTATTCTAAAAGACATAGAAAGTCCCTTGGAAAAGTTGATGTTTCGTCTAAAAGTTCCTTGAAAAGTTTTTGGCTTTAGCTACAATGATGCTTATGATAGCATATTTTTAAGACCATTATTATCCAAATCAAAAAGTAATTACTTTTTCAAACCATCAATTCTTAGTTCCTCTTTTTTAAGAAAACCTCAATAAGGTCACAACATTCCCCGGATTATCTTCTATCCAGTCCCATTTCAATACATTATTTAAAAAGTTTCTCATTTTTAAGTTCAAGCGTACCTAAGTCAAGACACCCATACTCATCTTCTCCACCAGCAAATACAAAGTAATACGGAGCTGTACCAGTGTTTTTCACAGTACCAGCTCTGTTAGAAAAAGCATCCTCTTTGTTTTTATGTGATATCATCATCCCTCGGATGGCATAAAAAGGACTTGTAATTACATTTTTCAAGTCAAATATTGTCAATTTATCTTTTTATATAGCCGATTAATTTGCTCTATTTTATCTCACTGGAATCGAAATTTCTTCAAGCATATCACAGCTTTCATCAGGGCATTCTTCATCAATCCAGTTCCAAGCTTCAATATAAGGAATTACATCTTGCTGTTCTTCTCACATAACATTCCAAACTCTAAAGCTTCCAAACTTATCTTCTCCGCTGGCAAACTCAAGGTGATATGGATCTTTTCCTGTGTTTTTCACAGTACCTACCCTGTTAGAAAAAGCAGCCTCAATATTTTCTTTAAGCCGGCTTAACAAATCTGGGGAAATATCTTTTTAATTCAATTATTGACCTATTTATAGTATGTACAATAAAGCTTTCTACGCCTATTGCCTGATGAAAATATCCCTGATAGTAACAGTATAAATTCCATTTGCCTTTTTCATCGTCAATATGCATTGAATGTTTTAAGTCAAATGCTCTGTCATTGTGTTTTGGATTATAAGTTCCATGCATTCCCGACCTTCCATTATGTCTTGTTGCTTTTAATCCCATCTAATTCTCCTTTTTCCTTATTTTTGCATTAAAAAAAGAACCGATTTCTCGATTCCTTTAGGTTAAGACTATTTAATTTTTATATTTCATAAAGCTGATTATTCTCGATTCTGCGGAGCAAATAGCTTGCGTTCTCGCCAAGTAATACCCAGTGCTTGGTGGCGAAACGCCACTAACTGGGCAATGGCTGCGCCCTTGACCCGCCAAGAGCTTTACCCTTAAACTTGATGATGCCTTTCCCTACAGCTTGTATAAAGTTCTGTATTTATCATCCTGCGAACTAGTAGCTATACCACAAATATCTCACTGAATTCTTGTTGCTCAATCAAGTAATGTGACCATACATATTTAATCTGTCTTTCAAAATAGGTTCTTTATATTATGTATATATCAAAAGGTTCACATAATTACAACTACCCTATTCTTAAAAATCTTTCATTAAAGCAAATACCTTTTTACTACTCTAATTTTAGCAGTTTCAACCAATAATAGTCCGGCAATAATATATAGTTCTATACTTTTAACATATATCATCCAAGTGAAATCCACCAGTATGAAAAAGTCTTCAACTTGGATTTTTATCACCAGTATGAAATTCTTTTTAATTGCATTGATTCTCAAGTATATGGGAATAATCTCATTTTCCAATACAGATTTATCTGTAACCCAATTCATAAACTCACTAAAAATACACAAAAATAGGGTATCTTTATTTTACCTTCACTCTTCTCCAAAACATTAGCATATTCAGCATCAGATATTTGAAACTTAAATGACTTATTCCCATTATATACTTCCAGCGTATTTAAGTAGCTCTCACTAGTATTATTATATTGTCTACTATGAGGAAAAACATCTATCAGCGGTTACTTTAACAAAATCAGAAAAATGCTTAATTTTTATCAGAAATTGTATTCTCTAATAATGCTTTTCGTATCATTATTTTCATTATTTCACCACAATCTGTAGTATATTTTATTCCATCATGAAATTTCTTTGCGATTCTCTTCACTTATACTTTTTCTTATTCTCTTTCAAATATTTTTCTATTTCATTGACATATTCATTATTAATAATTATTTCACCTCCTGACTTTATAATATTATACCAATCACCAAAAATCTACTTCTGTACTGCTTGTTAAATCGAGTCTAAAGCCTTTTATATTATCAAATTTAATGAATATATATATATTCTTTTCTATATATATTCTTTTTCAATTATTCAGTTTCAAGCAGTTTATTTTTCAATTGTCATGTGATATATCCTCTATCTGAGGGTTGTTCATTTCTGATACTATTTTTCAAAAAAATTTATTATATTGGCAGCTATATCTTGACATTGTTTCAAATCTTCTGGTAAACGATCCAAGATTTTTGTACATCAATGTCATTCATCCGATTCTTTAGCTTTGATAATTCATCTTGCCAATACTTTACAAATTCCATCTGAATCGATGTGCTATATATTTCATTATAGATAACAGCAGGAAATATTTTATCTTTTATACTTTATATCTTTCCTATAATTTCAAGCACTTCATACATACAATTTTTTTAGATTTTAAATATGTCTCTGAAATAAAAAGTATTACATAATCCATCTGTCTAATTAGATTGCATATACTCTCTAATACTTGCATGTGTTTATTTCTAACTTATCTCTATGAAAATTTATCTGTGTACACTTGATTAAATCGTTATAAACCTTATCCACTATTTTCTCATCTGCCCAGCAATATGACAAAAATACTTCTGCTTTTTTCCTTTCATATCCCTATATCCGCTTCAAAAATTATTAGTCATAATTTACAACTATTTCATAGTTAATATTCTGATTAAGTTTACTGTCAAATTTCAACTTATAGATATAACCAGACACAAATTAACCCTATATATACGATTTCTTTTCAACATTTCTATAGCTATATCATCATAGGTAAACCTTACTTTATCTGTTTTTCCCCACCATAATGATATAACACTTTTCAAAGCCCTTCAATTATATCTTGGTTGTATCTTAGGTTAGTTTTTGTGTTAGTCTTGAGCTGCTATTTTTCTATTCCTCGTTACATTCATATCATCAATTGCAACAACTTTATCCCTTCACCATTAAGATAAAAGCTTTAACAGCTGTTGCAATCTCATATGCAAGATTGACTGGAACTGCATTTCCAATCATCTTATATGCATTGTTAGTGTCTTCATATATAATTTAAAATCATCTGAAATCCCTGTACTCTTGCCACTTCTCTAATTGTCATTCTCCTGTAAAGATCTTCTTTTTCTGCGACAAACCTGCAATCATTAAGTCCGTATTTAACCATTTTTAGGGTGCTTGAGGGATGAAGCTGACACTGCCTACCTGATGCTTGTCACAGTAAAAGCTTGTTCATCCCACCCTTTTTACTCTGTTTCTACTCATAAATATTGGAGAATAAGCTCCTGTAAAATATTCATTGTTATTTATTGCTTTAGGATTACGACGATGCAGAAAGTACTGCAGTCTTGCAAATCCCATATAATATCTCTTAAAGTGATTTTTCTTATCATCATCCTTTGTTGAACCCATAGGAAATCTAAAATTTATTTTTAAATCTTTCCTAAATCCAATATAAAAAAACTCTCTTCTTTCTTCTGCCACACCATAATCTTTAGCATTAACTAAAGTTAATGATACATCATAACCAGCTTCTTCAAACATCTTTAATATATTCTTAACAGCTTCTGAATGCCTGTTTTGCAAGCATTCCACTTACATTTTTCTGCTAAAAACTTAGGGTGGAATTCTTTCAAGAATACGAATGTAATCAAAAACAGCTGTCCTCTTGCATCTTCAATACCTTTTTAAAAGCTCCTGCTTCAGACCAAGACTGTGATGGAGGTCCTCAATGATTCCATCCACCTCTTCCGACAAATATGGTAAAAATATCTTCCCTTGTTATTTGTCTTACATCTCCTCTTATAAGATGTGTTTTTGGGATGATTTACCTTAAATGTTTCCCATATAGTTTTTTATCATACTCGTTAGCTACCGGAATGTTAAATTCTGCACGCTCAAATCCAAGATCAAGCCCACCACATCCAGAAAACAAACTAATAACATTCATATATCTATATCTCCCTAAATTTATTTTTTAAAAACTCTTCATCAACATCTATTCCTGGCTTTTATATCAGTTACATTTCTTTTTACCAAGGTATGCTAATGCTCTTTTTAACCAATGGTGCCATATCTTTCCAGTATACTTTAGCGGATTATCATAATGAAAAATCGGAATCATTTTTCCATCAATCACTTCCCATTCAATCCTAACTGCTAAAGGCTCTTTTGCCCATCTGCACTATCTACATCAGTTCTATAGTTGTTAGCTGTAAAAATAAAATATGTATCACCTATATTGGCATTATCAATTAATTCCATTTGATTAATCACATCATTAGAAGTCTGAATGTTTTTCAATACAAGTAACCAATAGAAAGTCTGCCACACCAGAATTTGGAATTTCTTTACCATTAACTATTGAGTCTTTCTTATCCTTAGTTAAATTTGTCCCTTTATAAATATAATCTCTAATTTCCCTATCACTTAAAGGAATTGGCACTGATAAAGCTCTTGGTCTATCCGCTAATTTCCAACTTCCAACCGACTGTAACTGAGTTTTTGTTTTGTCGGATGATGACCCGTAGCATACATAAGAACTCTTCTCTCAAAAGAGCTTCTTATCGAAGTGCTTGCATTAATTAGTATATTCTCCCAGTTGGATCCCTAAATAAGCTTCAACATCTTCTTTTTTAGCTTATTTCCCATAAATTCCTTATTCATATTTTTACTGAAATTTTTTAGTTCAAGCTCTTTCCCAGTATTTATGTCTCTTGCTTTTAACAAAAATATCTGTTTTACACTCTCCACCACCCTTAGGTCTTGGTTTTTCCGGCATATATTACCTCACATAATTTCCCATAATATCGAAACAATCTGTCACTTTCAAAAAGTGTTAATAATGTGTTCTTCTAATAAAGCATACTTTTTGTTTGACATTTTTACACTCCATAATACACCAGTTGTTACTTATAGTCAACATTACATATCCTTAAAAAAATTCGCTAAATTTTACATCAAGGGCATAAATTATTTTTTTCTAAGCTTTTAACTGAAGGATTCCCTTTTTCCTTGTTCAACTCCAGCTAAATATGTCCTGTCAATTTCTGCTTTCAAAAGCTAATTTCTCTTGACTTAATCCAAGTCCGGTTCTTAATTCTTTTTACTCTTAATCCAACTTTATCTGTAATCATTTTAGCCCTCCACTACTTAAAATTATAACCATTGGTTACTTATAAGCCAACGGACTATAAGTAACATATCCTGATAAATATTTACAAAAATTCAATAAAAAGTGCTTCTGGCACATCAGCTCCCCTGCCCCTCAATCTTGAGGGGTAAGGGCTTTTCTTTTTTCCTACTTTTGTATCATAATAATCTTATGAATAAATATATGAATATATTACAAGAGATTTTTGCGATCATTACGAAGAAATATTGCTCACTCTTCATCCACGTGCCACAGAAATGGAAAATATTGACAGGATGATTAACTGTGGTGCCCCCTCTTATGGCGGTACCATGTATGTCTCGTACCAAGTGTGGGCATATGAAGTTTGTTCCTTTTCCGCTGTCATTCTAGGTTCTGTCCAACCTGCGGAAAATCTTTTATGCCCAAAAACGTGCTGATGCAATGGCAAATCGGCTTGTCGCCGTCAGACACCGACACTGTGTTTTTACCATTCCTGAAGAATTGAGACATTTTTCAAGGAAAAACGCACTCGCCTTGACTGTCTCTTTACCGCCGTACATTCCGTAGTAAGTCGTATGTTTTTATTCAATGAACAAGTCCAAAAACTTTTACTCCCGGCTTCATTTGTGTACTGCATACATTTGGTAGTAGTAGAATGGAAACCCCATATTCATTGCCTAATATCTGAAGCGTGGACACTCTGATGATGGGGAATGGAGAAATATTCGCCACTTCAACTACAAACTCCTGCGTGAATCATTCCGTACTGTTTTTTGTTAAATCAAGCTTGAAGCTCATCTTGGAGCATCGTTTTAAACGTGTAAAGGCACAGATGTACAAACAGCATGATCAAAGGATTCTATGTTTATGCAAAACCAACTCTTGCCGATCCTAAAACGGTAACCAAATACATTGGCAGATATCTTGGACGACCTGTCATTGCTACAAAGCGAATAGACCATTATAACAAAGAGGAAGATACCGTTACCTTCCCATTACAACCGCTATGAAGATAACAAATATGTAGAAAAACACTTCCAGCCATTGAATTTATCAAACTACTGATGCAACATATACCTGAAAAACATTTCAAAACGATTAGATACTATGGCATTTATGCAAGACATCGTAAAATTGATGAGAATCTACGCAGGCAGCGTACCTTAAAAACAGCGTCGCTTATTCGCTTCTTTTTACACGCTGGCAAGAGGCGATCCTTATTGCCTTTGTATCATGACCCTATTCAATGTCCTAACTGTAAAACAACAATGGAAATTTTAGAAATTTACCATAATCATCACCGGGTTTCTCTCAAGAACTTTGTGAAAGGGTACATATTCGCTATATGGCGAAGCATTGGCGTTCCAGTGCTTAATTCATGTATTTACAGCCTCCGCAAAACGGTATAAAAATTTAGGTAAAGGAGGCGACTAATATGACTGAAAAAGAACTTTGCAGAGGAACTCATATATATTCTCAATCCGCCGGAAGCGTATGACCAGTGATGACATCCGTCGCATAGAGCACCAAGGACTTACTAGACATGGATTAGCTTTCTCAAACGATGAAAGACACAGACGATGTAGGTGAAGAAAGCTTTTATATCTTTTAACCTCGCATCGCCTTGTTTTCTATGCCCGCAGACTGGCGGGCATTACTGTTCAAATGCCTTTACACCACTGAAAATGGAGGAATTTCTTATCAAAAAACATAAAAAGGCAACCCTAGGGCGACCTATTAGTTTAAATGACGCAAGCGTCAAATCAGTCTCTTTATCCGGAATCAGATTTTACTTTTGCAATGTCATCTCTGATTATTTTTAAAAGGCGTAGAAGTCCCTGAAAAGTTGATACTTCGCCTAAAAGTCCCTTGAAAAAGTTTATACTTTGTCTAAAAACTCCCTTGAAAAGTTTATACTTTGTCTAAAAACTCCCTTGAAAAAGTTGATACTTCGTCTAAAAACTCCCTTGAAAAAGTTGATACTTCGTCTAAAAACTCCTTTGAAAAAGTTGATACTTCGTCTAAAAACTCCCTTGAAAAAGTTTTGGCTTTTAGCAACAATGATGCTTATGATAGCATATTTTAAGACCATTATTATCCAAATCAAAAGTAATTACTTTTTCAAACCATCAATTCTTAGTTCCTCTTTTTAAGAAAACCTCAATAAGGTCACAACATTCCCTCGGATTATCTTCTATCCAGTCCCATTTCAGTACATTATTTTAAAAAGTTCATCATTTTTAAGTTCAAGTGTACCTAAATCAAGACACCCATACTCATATTCTCCACCGGCAAATACAAAGTAATACGAATCTGTACCAGTGTTTTTACAGTACCAGCCCTGTTAGAAAAAGCAGCCTCGATTTTTTCTTTAAGCTGGCTTAATATATCCGTGGGGATATCTTTTTTTAATTCAATTATTGTACTGTACAGTCCAACATGAGCATTTATAACCCTATTATTTAATAACTTAAACCAACTGCATCCTTCTATTATACAATGTCCAGCTGTCATCTTTATATATCGCAACTTTATTATATGCTTTGGAATTGTCATAAACTACAACAAAATCGCACAATGGCGGTACTCTTGTTAACATATCTAAAGATGCCTCATATCTCTTTCTTATGACATCCTCAGGAATCCCATGTCCACCACTTGCAACTCTACGCTTAACTCGTTCTATTGCCAGTTCCGGACTATCTAACCCAATATAATATAAATTAACTAAAAATCCGTTTTCTTTTACGCTTCTCAATGGTTCTTAGAATAGTCTGCCCGGTTAAGGTTGATTCCTGATTAAGTGAAACACCCTGTTTAATAAAAGGAATTCAGTCTACTTAAAGCTTCCCTGCCTGCCTGTATCTGGTCTTCCTGATTACTCCAATCACCACCACTTGCAGCAAGAATTTCGTCTGCATTCACTCTGTTTTCATTTTCATCAATCCCATTGTGCGGTAAATGGTCGTTTTCCCAGCTCCATTTACTCCCCGCAAACAAGGTATAAATTTTATTATTTTCCATATTTTTCTATGTTCTATAGTTCCATTTGTTTTTCTTTGTAAGAAAAATCACCCACGATTTTTGTAGAAAAATTCCTCTTCCTCACTTTCAAAATCTACCCTATTATTTACCAATAAGTGTTTTGGATCAAAAACAGTCTTACATTTTAAATATGCTTCATGCATATTTTTAGCAGCTTCATTAGTTGTATATTCCATGGTTTTTTCCTCCTTCCTATAAACAGTGGTCATTTGTTGATTCCGATTCTCCAAAAATTAGAATAACGGTTCAAAAAGCATCCTCTTTGTTTTTATGTGATATCATCATCCCTCGAATGGCATAAAAAGGACTTGTAATTACATTTTTCAAGTCAAATATTGTCCATTTATCTTTTTTTATATAGCTGATTAATTTGCTCTATTTTACCCTCACTGAATCGAAATTTCTTCAAGCATATCACAGCTTTCATCAGGGTACTCTTCATCAATCCAGTTCCAGGCTTCAATATAAGGAATTACATCTTGCTGTTCTTCTACACATAACATTCCAAACTCTAAGCATCCAAACTTATCTTCTCCGCCGGCAAACTCAGGTGATATGGATCTTTCCTGTGTTTTTCACAGTACCTACTCTGTTAGAAAAAGCAGCCTCAATATTTTTCTTTTGAGCCGGCTTTAACAAATCTGGGGAAATATCTTTTTAATTCAATTATTGACCCATACATACAAAACTCCTTTCATATTCATATATTAAATAGCTAATCTCTTGCATAAAAATTAATTGCCCAGTTCTTAAGCTCTTCATATTTTTCTTTATTGTATTTAATGTTAGAGCCCATCAAAACACATATCATGTGTATGATAATAATTACTAAGTGCCTCAGTCAGGGCTAGTTCATCAGTATTTCCATAATCCATAAATAAGTCATTAATGGCTTGGTTTGCACTTGAACATAAGATGCTGTCATAGGTGAAAATAATCTATATTATCAAACGTATCAATGACATGATAATCAATATTCTCATATATTCCTCTGCTCTTCGCATATACATAAATTTTGCTTTCACCAACATAGCCATCAAATAATTGAAGATATTCTAATGCAGATACGCCACGTAAAATTACATCTTGCCCCCTCAATACATCTCTGAACCATGCTCTATTGGATATATATTTATCACTTATTTTCGTTATCATTTATAACCCTCTTATCCAATAACTTAAACCAACTGCATTCTTCATCATACAATGTCTGGTTGCTGTCGTTATATATCGCTAATTTATTATTTCACATATTTTTGTCCTTCTGTTTTCTTTTTTATTTGGTGATATCATCATACCTCAAGTGGCATAAAAAGGGTCAACCCTGGGGCGACCTTTCAATTTTAAGATGTTGCAAGCCTAAAATCAGCCATTTGAAAGCGGTTCCAGACCATAGTCAAACAGTACGATATTTATTTTTAAGACATTATATTCCTGCTTCCTGATGAAATATTCTACAACTGTATCCGTCTGAGATATAGGCGACAATGCGAGCCCTGCTATCCGTAAGAAATCAACTACCTCATCCATATTGAGTCTCAAGTCCCTACTGCAAGTGCAAGCATCTTATCCTTTGACGGCTTTACCTGCCCTTTAAGGAGCTTTGAAAAATACTGCTTGGATATGTTGGCTGCTGCATGCACTCGGAATTCCTCAGTCCTTTTTATTGATTAGTTGTTGCAAATGCTTCTCAAACGACTCCTTGTAGATATTTTTCAGGGCAGCTTCTAAAGAGCCTGGTTGCTTTTGCAGAGAATGAATCTTTAGTACAGGCATTGTCAAGCACATCATAAGTCTCTTCTTTTAATAGCAGATGAAATCTCTCGTTAGGCAATGCGTAACGTTCTATATTTCTATCTTTTTGTATTCAGCTTCTAAAAGCCTCTTTAACGTACTTATCATCTACAAAGCTTCTAACCTCATCCATAAGCTTTACCGCTTACATTTACAGCATCATTTCCAAATACAACAAGGGTTATATCCATCTCGTATTCTTCTAAAAATTCCGTAAATGTACTGACTGCAACATCTAATCCGATATCCTTAGGAAAACCGTATGTACCAGTCCCAAGAGCGGGAAACGCTATGCTCTTACACCCTTATCCAGTGCAGCTTTTTAGAGCTTTTTCATAACATTCTTTAAGGCATCTGGCTTCAAACGAATTACCACCTTTCCAATAGAGTCCACTTAAGATGAACTATGTATTTTGCATCTAGATTAAAGCTACTCGTATCTAACTTTGCCCGGTTGCAGTCTCCTAACTCTTTTCGTGCTTCTAAGAGCTTCTTTTGCCCGCCGCCTGATATATGGCAGACTCCACCCCTGCCACCGATGCACACCTCAGGGTTTACAGGGTTTACTATGGCATCGGCTTTTACTTTTGTAATGTCATCTCTGATTATTTTTAAAAGGCATAGGATTCTCCTAACTATTAAGTTTTTATTTAACTTCTTTTAATTCGATATTCACAATTCACAGCATCAAATTCTTTATATTCTATCTGATGCCCTTCTATATCAGATAAACGATATTTTTCCTTTGGTTAGCTGTAAAATTTCTATTTCATTACCATTAATTGCTGCCTGTGTTATTATGGTGCAATCCATAAGTATAGCCTTGCTATTTTTATATGATACAACTGCCATTTGATGTTCACTTTCCTTATCTCCATCATTTATTGTGACGATTTCATACTTAGTTTTGTTTTGCGGTATTTCTACTATTCTGTCAGATGTTATAAAGAAAGGAGCAATAAATGCTATTGTTAATACCGTCGTGGAAATAAACGCATGGCAATTCCTTTTATAAAGTCTCTAATTTTTGCAGTAATTTCTTTATAAAGTCTCTAATTTTTGCAGGTAATTTCTTTTATAAAGTCTCTAATTTTTTCACTACAATTCCCTCTATAAGACCTATAAATTTTGTAAATCTACTCTTTGGTAGCTACATTTTTGTGTAATAATTCTATCTTCACTAGATGTATTATCCCCACTATATCTCCTTTTATTTCATGAGTTATCACTTTCTGCAACTTCTTTTTTTCTTAAATTTCTTTGTCCCTTTTTCTTCTTTTTCTTCTTATCGTTTCTTTCTTCTACTTTTTCTTCTTCGGGAGTACTTACCTGTTTTTCTAAATCCTCTTTTCTAGCACCAGAAAAATCTTTCATAAATAAATGCATATATAATACGAATGTTATTATTGCTATTGATACCCCTACTGCTATTATTACTGTGTCAGTTATATTGTCTTTAGCTTCCAAAATTAAAAATACCAATTATTTTAATAATGGATTGAATAACAGTCATACTCACAAATAAAGTAATAAATAGTGAACAAAAAGACTCGTAAAAATCAAATCTATTAATCTTAAATAGCTTTCTGATAATTAATGGCGACCCTAACAACATTAAATATGCAACTATATATACAAATGTCACGAACTTATCATCTATGATACTATTAACAAAATATCTACTAGGAATCTCATAAAAATTCCTCAGCTTTTCCTGCATAATCATAAGTTAAAAAGTTTAATATAGCATTTCCCTACAGCATTTCCTACAGGTACTGCTAGTGGAATAAATACAGTTAATACCGGAATCCACTTTGATATTGCATCTGTTATCTCCTTTTTCTCCCTTGTCATTAGTTACTTCACTATCCATCTTCAACCTCCCCATAATTCATCTGATAAATTACTCACTTTTTAATGTGTGTTCTTCTCCATCTAGACCTATAGTAGCACAGTTACACAACCTCTTCAATCTTCTATTTTTTAATATTTCTTATAAAACTATCTATCTTGACTAAATGTTACATAACATCAATTTACAACACTCCCCTAGAAAAATGTATCAAAAACACAAAATATTCCCCTAGAAAAGTGTAGCTTAATCCCTAATATTCCCTAGAAAAATGTAATATACTCTTGGAAACTCCCTAGAAAAGTGTATTTAACAGTCTAAAAATGCTTATTTTATGGCAATTATAGGATGTTTATCATTTTACCTCTGCAACACCTGGGGAAGTAAATTAAGGGGTTTGCTTACAAAAATGTGAACTTTTTCTTAATTTTTATAATTTTATTTTGCCTTTTTAAAAACAATGTTATAATCCATATAATATCGTATGGTCGATAAAAGCCGAAATATTAGGAGGTTTATTATGAGTGATAGGAATGAATTTAAGGACATTGCAAAGAAAAATAGCATATACCGGAATAGGAGCTATTGCGGTAGCTGCCGAGGCTGCGGGTGAGGTTGTAGGAAAGCTTGCTGAAAAAGGCGAGAAGGTTGCTACAGGCAGCAAGATCATCCATGAAGGCAAAAAAGCAGCTAGAGATTTTAAGGAAACTGTAGTAAAGAGCAAGGCTAAAAAGCAATGGATGCTGTTGTCGAGATGACAAAAGAAGAGCGTGACGAACTCCGCAGAAAGCTTTGATGAATTTGAGGCAGAAATAGAGAAAGCCAAAGGCAAGTAGACGGCGAAGAAAAACGCAGAGGATGACAAGGACATCGAAGTAGAATTCTACAACGATGCAAAGTCTGAATGTTGTTGCTCTCGCAGTGAAGAGGACAAAAAGAAGACAAAGAGGAACACAAAGAAGAGGACGATTATGAGGATGAGGACTCCTGTTCAATTGACAGCTGCGGCTGTGATGAGTGCAGAGAGAGATAATCCGTAAATAATCACTAAATTTAAGCTTCGAATGATACCACTTATACCAATTTATAAGATGTTATTATTCGGAGCATTTACTTTTGTGCCATAATCGCAAAAACAGCTTACAAAGCCTCCCTACGACTTCACTTTTCTCCACTCTATTATATACTTCCTAAGCATTTCCCTTTAAAGTTTCAATATCTGTTTCATCAGTGAGAGAAATTCTATCAAATTCCAATGCCCCGCTATCATCCAGTTCATCAAATTCCTTTTCTGAAATGGCATTGTAAAGGATATCTCTCACCGCCATCAAGTCATCCCATATCTTCATTTCTTCGTAGCCGAGAGCTAAAGAATAGGCTCTTGTATCCGGATTATCTCTGCTTTCACTCCTGTGTAAGACATAGATTACCTTTTCCAAAAGCATTAACTAGCTGTATGTATGCATCTTTTGATATAATAATTTCATCACGCATTTTTTAAGTCCTCCAATAAGACATAATTGATTTATAAGATTTCCAATCGGCATTACATTGCCATTGTACTCCAAATCAGAGCGTTTTTAAACCATTATCCAAGTGGCAAAAGTAGAATAGCCTAAAAAAAGAGCCCGGCATAACCGGACTCTCTACACAAATAAACAAAAGGAGTAACACGCTTACTAGATTAGAAATCAACTTCTGTGTCATAGTAGCAGCACTTAAGAAGTTTTTTTCCATCTCTTCCTGCTTAGGCTGTCTTGGATTAGAGCCTGTACAAGCATCTGCAATCGCATTTTTAGCAATCTCAGGAAGTCTCTCAAGGAAGATGTTCTCAGGTACAAAGCCCTTCTCTGTAGGGAAGCTGTCTGCACCATAGTGAGCAATGCCGTGAGGGATTCTAAGGCTGTCATTCATGCCTCTTAAGAACTTGATAAGGTTAGCAATCTTCTCGCCTTCAGAAGCACCGCCAATTCCCATAAAGTCTGAAATATACGCGTATCTCTTAGCTGCTGTAGTATCCTTTGCATTGTAAGCAATTACCTTTGGAAGATACATAGCATTTGCTGCACCGTGGATAATATGAGCACCCCTGGTCTTCAAATACAGCACCTGTCTTATGTGCCATAGAGTGAACTATACCATGAGAGCATTTGAAAATGCCATACCTGCAAGACACTGTGCATTGTGCATATTTGCTCTTGCTTTCCTTATCTCCCTTATAAGACTCTGATGAGGTTAGCCTTAATCATTGTCATAGCGTGAAGAGCAAGCGGATCTGTATAATCGCAGTTAGCTGTAGATACATAAGCCTCAATAGCGTGTGTAAGGGCATCCATACCGGTATGTGCAACAAGCTTGATCGGCATTGTCTCTGCAAGGTCAGGATCTACGATTGCGATATCAGGGGTGATTTCAAAGTCAGCTATAGGATATTTGATACCCTTTGAATAATCGGTAATGATTGAGAATGCAGTTACCTCTGTAGCTGTACCTGATGTTGATGGGATTGCACAAAAATGTGCTTTCTTTCTAAGCTCAGGTATGCCAAATACCTTGCACATATCTTCAAATGTACATTCAGGATATTCATACTTAATCCACATAGCCTTAGCAGCATCGATAGGTGAGCCTCCACCCATTGCTACTATCCAATCAGGTTCAAATTTGAGCATAGCCTCTGCGCCACGCATAACTGTCTCAACAGAAGGATCAGACTCGATTCCCTCAAAAAGCTCAACCTCCATGCCTGCTTCTTTAAGGTAGTTTTACTGCTCTTTCAAGGAAGCCGAATTTCTTCATTGCGCTTCCACCGACACAAACCATAGCCCCTCTTTCCTTTGAGGTTCTTAAGGTTCTCTAAAGATCCTTTTTCCGTGATAAAGATCTCTTTGGTAATGTAAAATCTTGCCATTGTACTATCCTCCTAAAGTTAACTTATGATTGCTGTTTGCAGACAATCATTGACTATTTTTAACAATCTCATTATATACTTTTTCGGAGCAAAAGCAAAGCATTTTGCAAAATTTACAATTAATTAACAAATTTTAGACGATTTTGATAACAATATTCAGTATCATTAGAATTTCATTATTGACATAACCACTATATTAGGGTACATTTCAGGTATAGACATTTGCTTGTAAACCCCATAAAAGATACATTTTTGCTTCAATTATGGGTTAAACGACACTACATTTCTTGGTCAGGAGGATGATATGAATAAACCATGTATAGTAGGAATAGCAGGCGGAAGTGCTTCAGGTAAGACAACAATAGTAAATCAGCTTAAGGCTTCCTTTGGTGATGATATACTTGTTATCAGCCATGACTCTTATTATAAAGGCTCACAACGACCTTAGCTATGATGAGAGAACAAGGCTTAATTACGACCATCCTGATTCATTTGACACTGATTTGATGATTAGGGATATAGCAAAGCTTTCAAATGGAGAGGAGGCAGATATACCTGTTTATGATTTTTCAATTCACAACAGAACCGACTCCACCACTCATGTATTTCCTAAAAATGTAATTATCGTGGAGGGCATTCTCATCCTTGCAAATAAAGGAACTTCGTGACCTTATGGACATTATGGTTTTTGTGGATACAGACGCCGATGAGAGGCTTCTTAGAAGGATTAAGCGTGATGTAAATGAGAGGGCAAGAACTATTGATTCTATTATAAATCAATACCAGCAGACGGTGAAAAGCCTATGCACGAGCAGTTTGTAGAGCTCTTCTAAGAAGTATGCGGATATCATCATCCCCAGGGGCGGCGAGAATTCTACAGGCATAACCATACTTACTGAGCATATTAAGCATAAGCTGGCAGGATAATGTAACCAACTATAGCGAGATTCATATATTTCTTTCTCTATACGGTGTGTTACGTGAATCCGCTATACCCTAAGTTGACAAAGACTGACACGAGTAATACAATGGTATTACAATAACAATGGGAGGTTTGATATGTCAACAATTAGCTTAAGAGTTCCTGAAAATGAATTGAATATTTTTAAATCGTATGCAAGACATAATAATTGTTCGTTGTCTGAGATTATCAGGACTACAATGCTTGAACGAATTGAAAACGAATAGACCTGCATTTGAAGAGTATGAGGCTAAAAACAGGACGCTGAATTACAAGACCAATTGGTGAACTATGGAAAGAACTGGAACTATGATTTATCAACTTCTACTACTGATAGATTTGGACAAGGCATTTAAGAAACTCGACAAACAAACTCAAAGAATAATCAAGACTTTGGATTGACAAGAACTTTGATGGTTCGAAAAATCCCTCGTTTGCATCGGGAAAGGACTTACTGCCAACCGAAGCGGACAGTGGAGATACAGAGTTGAGATTACAGGATTTTAGCTGAAATACGAGATAATGAGATTGTATTGGTATAGTTAAAATATACTATCTGATATTTCTTGCTAAATCATATTTTTAATGCTAAAAATACATTGCATACACGAATACATTTTTAATCATTTACGGAGGTTTTATGGCTAAGAAAAAAATATACCGATATGACAAAAGAAGAACTCCTGGAGCTTTAGGGATGTGCTTAAGGCAGACTATAAGAAGATGCAGGCAAGAGGCTTAGAGCTAAACATGAGCCGTGGTAAGCCGTGCGTAGACCAGCTTGACCTTTCAATGGGTATGATGGATTCCCCAAACAGCTCCCTCAGACCTTCTTGCGAAGATGGTACAGACTGCCGTAACTACGGCGTACTTGACGGTATCCCTGAGGCAAAAAGAGCTTATAGGTGATATGATGGAAGTGCCATACGACCATCTGCTTATCTACATGGTAACTCCAGCTTAAATGTAATGTATGACACCGTTTCACGCTCAATGACTCACGGTGATGGGCAGCACCCTTGGTGCAAGCTTTGATAAGGTAAAATGGATATGCATAGTTCCAGGCTACGACAGACATTTTGCCATCACAGAGTATTTTTGGAATAGAGAGCATATGTGTACCCTATGTTAAAGACTGGTCCGATATGGAGATGATAGAAAAGCTTAGTAGCTTCTGGACGAGAGTATAAAGGAGTTTGGTGCGTACCTAAGTATTCTAACCCTACAGGCAATTCTTATTCAGACGAGACAGTTAGGAGATTTGCAAAGACCAAGCCTGCTGCAAAGAGATTTTAGAATATACTGGGACAATGCTTACACAGTTCATCACCTCTATGACCACGACCAGGATCACCTTATAGAGATTCTTGCAGAGTGTAAACGTGCCGGTAACCCTGACTTAGTTTATAAATTTGCTTCAACCAGTAAGGTAAGCTCCCTGGCTCAGGTATAGCAGCCCTTGCTACCAGTCTTAATCAACCTTGAGGACATCCAGAGGCAGGTGGCTATGCAGACCATAGGACATGACAAGGTAAATCAGCTCCGTCACGTAAGGTTCTTTAAGGATATACGATGGACTTGTGGAGCATATGAGAAAGCTGATGCAGACATCCTCCGTCCCTAAGTTTGAGGCAGTTGAGGAAACTTGAAAAAGAGCTTGGCGGTACCGGTATTGCTGCCTGGACATCTCCAAAGGGAGGCTATTTCATCTCTTATGACACTCTGCCAGGCTGTGCTAAGCAGGTGGTTTCACGTTGTGCTAAGGTACCGGTGTGGTCATGACTCCTGCAGGCGCAACTTCCCCGGCGGTAAGGACCCCCAGGATAGTAACATAAGGATTGCTACTTCCTTCCTCCTATCGCAGACCTTAAGACTGCTGCAGAGCTTCTTGCACCTCAACCAAGCTTTAGTGACGGTTGAGCATTTGCTTGAAAAGATGGATACTCCTGAAGCAGCTTCTACCACAAAATCAACTAAAACAACTAAATAAATGTTAGATTTCAACATCCAAATCTGTGGTTATTACTTCCTACTACACAGTTTTGATGTTTTTACTATAAATGATTGAAATTTATCATCATAAATCCATTTGCTTTTTGTATACTATAATTGTAATATTACCGACTATGGTAATTTAAAACTTGGGAGGAACCGATATGAAAGTTCTTATTATAGGTACTAATCGATGTGGGTATAGCAGCTGGCAAAACACCCTGCTTGACAATTATCCGGGAAATGAAGTTGTAATGATTGATAGAAATATCAACCTCAGCTACCTTGGCTGTGGTACTGCACTTTGGGTAGGAAGACAGATCGACTCTTATGAAGACCTTTTCTACACCTAGTGCTGAAGCCTTTGAGAAGAAAGGGGCCAAGATTAGCCTTGAAAAACAGCAGTCGATCACATCGACTTCGGTAAGAAGATTGTATATGCAGCACAAAGAAGAACGCGAAAAGTTCTGAAGAGAATTAGTGACAAGCCTCGTACTTGCCACAGGTTCTCTCTCAATCTCACCTGCCCTTGCAGACTATGAGTTTAGAGGGACTTAAGTTCTCAAAGCTGTTCCAGGGCGCCAGGAAGTAGACAAAGAAATCAGCAAGCCTGAGGTTAAAGAGGTTGCTGTAATAGGTGCAGGCTACATCGGTGTTGAGATTGCTGATACTTGTCTCCTCTGTGGCAAGAGCGTAAGGCTTTTTGATATTGCGCCAAGCTCACTTGCAAGCTACTATGATGAGTGGTTCACAGAGGATATGGACAAGGCCATATCAGAAGCTAGGAATCGAGACTCATTTTGGCGAGAAAGTACTTGAATATAAGGGAAATGGCAGAGTATCTTCAATCGTCAACTGAGAGTGGCGAATATCCTGCTGACCTTTGTTATCAACGCTATCGGCTTCTGTTCCAAACAACGCCCTGGTAAAGACCACCTTGAGCTCTGGAAGAATGGTGCTTACTCAGTAGATAAATATCAGCAGACCAGCTGACCCTGATGTATACGCAGTCTGGTGACTGTGCTACTATCTACTCTAATGCACTTAGAGACAAGACCTATATCGCACTCGCTTCAAATGCAGTTCGTACAGGTATAGTGGCTGGTCACAACATAGGCGGTACCAAGCTTGCAGCGTGCAGGGAGTACAGGGCTCTAACGCTATCTGTGTATTTGGCAGTAAAGCTTGCTTCTACAGGACTTTCACTAAATGCCGCTAAGAAGGCGGGCTTAGATGTAGAATATACCGATTATGAAGATACACAGCGTCCTGCTTTCATGGGAAGGAAAATGCAGATGTTAAGATAAGAATAGTATATGAGAAATCAACCAGAAAGAGTAGTTGGTGCTCAGCTATCTTCAAAAAGAAGATGTGTCAATGGCTATTCATATGTTCTCACTTGCTATAGAGGAAGGCGTTACCATAGATAAGTTAAAGCTCCTTGATATCTTCTTCCTCCACACTTTAATAAGCCATATAACTACATCACTATGGCGGCGCTTTAATGCTAAATAAGATTTAAAACTACTAATGTGCAGAACCTGATATAGGGTTCTGCACATTTTTTAATCTCAACCGACTTGTCATAATGAAGACACTATTTTATCATACACTTAGTCTTCACTGGATATTATTCCATATCCTCATTATAATGCTGAGGCAAATATTGTCCTAAGCTTTTATTCTTTTACTTCATATTACTTAGCCTCAAAAATCACTAAGTATATTTAGCTCATCTTTTTAGTCGTAATGATTCTACCTTGTTGAAGAAGTCCATTAGGCTCTATAGGTTCATAAACTCCGTTTTTATAATCGATAACATAGAACTCTGTTGTGTTCTGATGATAATAATGCTATCAGATATCCTCGCAGATTCAAATATATAGTTCCCGGAGGCTATTTCAGGTATCGTGATATGGCTGTAAGTTCCATCATCCTGTTTGAGATACATATTACCAGTATTCTCTGCGCATTCATCATCATCTCCTACAATCACATTGTGTTCAAATCACCACCTATATAGTTAACTTTTTACTCGGAAGTTATGGAAGTTTGGTTGTTTCTTTTTATTTAAAATCATAGCTACCAGACTTCTATACTTTGAACTCCTTTACCTTTACTGTATCAGCGAGTTTCAACCTCAAAGATAACTCCGTCATTAAAATCACGTCTAACTCCTATAGACTATCTACTGCCCTCATAAGTTCTCCATTGTCATCAACTTTTATACTGATGTTTTGACTATTTCTTCTACCTTTTTGTCTGTAAATTATATTCATTGAGGATACCTCTCCCTTCATCGTCACTTGTAGAGATATAATCTATCTCAATTATTTTTGATTTTTGGCATCCTGAGCTTTTGCCTGATATATTATCTCACCTTGTTTTAACTTCATTCTATGAAACGAAAATGCGTCATCCATCCGCTGATTCCTCTTTCTCAGATTCGACTAACAACTCCTTCAATCGAGGTCAGTATCATACATTCCTGATAAAATCCAAAGTTGACGCTATTAATCTTGTGAACTTCCTTGTTGGTATTTCCATCATTTACATAATATACACACTATTTCCTACATATTTGAAAACGAAAGTCCATCTATTTGTAGCCTAAAGCGATACTCCCTTGGCGGGATATTCAAGATGTTTTGTCTGCTTGCGTAGCCTATTTCTCCCCTTCTGAGCTCAGTCACAGTATTGAGTTCTTCTTATCAAGCTGATTTTTCATTTGTTGCAGATGCAGCGAGTCCATAGTATGCTTTATACTTGTGCTACTGTGGCTTTTCGGATGTTTTAGAGACAGGTTTATCTTCACCTTTACTACAGGCGGTCAACACTATGATAAAAGTAGCGGCTAAAACAGCAATCTTTTTCATAGGCACTTCTCCTTAGTTAAAATAGTAATTAAATGTCTAGAACCTCTACTGCTATCATACTATTTCCAAAAGTAAACACCATACAAAACCTGCAATTTAAATGACTAGTCTATATCTTCTCCATACCATTTTTATAAATGCGGTACTGCCGCCTCTACAGCATCAACTATCATTCCTTTTCTTTTTGCTTTTATAGTAAAATACATAGTTTTTTGATTAAAATCACAATCCTCCCGCCACTTTTAATAATCCGGAGGACTTTACCTGAGGAATATCAGCATCGATTTTAAAGAGACACTGAAGAATTATTACATAAACACTGGATAAAGTCACGTGGTAATTGTCTAACTTCGATGCCTCAGTTGCTTTACCTCCTGCATTTTGAAATTCATGCAAACTATCCACCCTCAAATCTATCAATCTGCAGTCTTTAAAAAGCCCTTATGATAAGTTTCAGGACCTTGCGTGCATTGCCTCACTGCCCTCCTCGGTGTAACGCTCGCTTATTTCACGGACATGTGGCCTGCAGAATGCGAGGCGGGCTGCTGCAAGTCAGCTTCTGTCCTCATATTCGCTCGAGATATATTTCGGCCTGATATGAGCTTCTGCTAGCAGTTTCGCATGTCATTTCCTCCTAGCCAAAAGGTGTCGTCACTTTCATTTGTGTCAAAGTGCAACCTTGTTTACTGAGTCCTTCCAGAAGCCTTTTGCAGTTATTCATCTCCACCAGGAGAGCTATACAGGCTAATCGTCTCCATTATACTATGCAAGCACCGGCGGGTAGGCGGTGCAGCCCCTCAGTCAAACACGGTAAAATGCTATCTATCTACAGTATTTGTACTATATCTCCGATTGTGCAAAGTTCTTTCGACTGCCTCTCATGCATTTTAAAATCTATGTTTTGTACCTTCTAGGATTGCCATCAAGTTCTACTATTTCAAAGCCACTCTAACTACCATCTCTGCATGGCAGCATAAGCCACGAGAATAAGATGCAGTAATTAAGCCGACGAGACAGAGTACCGTTCTGGTGGTGCTTTACCATAAACGCTGCCTCCATCCCATGCTCTCTTTGGGTACCTATACATCATCCACTGAGTCTCCGGGATGTGGCTTCCTCCTCAATATAATGTGGAGGCAGGCTATGTCCCTCTGACTTTATTCTTTGCTTGCTTTTCTGCAGGCTCCGGACCATGGCTCTGGCTCGATGGATACTAGTCTGCTCCTAGTTCAATTATAGTATTAAACTTCACCACATCATCAGAGATATAATCATGCTACTTCTACAACTGTCTTATCAAAGGTTCATAATAGTTTCACGCACCTTGGCTTGCTGTATTTCTTGTCAAAGGGCGAGTTCCCTCCTCCCCAAGAAGCACAAGAGCAGAAAGTTATAGAGGCGAGGCTCCTTGCTCTTTCTATTCTCTGTTTCTGAGCCTCCTGAAATGTTACGCCCTCATCTTCAGTGCCATGAGTCGAGACCATTTGCTCTGTAAATTCTGCAGCCCTGCCTGTTCTATAGCTTTATTGCTTCTGCCTCAGTAGGAAATCTTTTCCAAAGAGTAATCTTATCTCTCTTGAGAGTTTCCATTAAATACCGCATGGGATTTTGTGATATAAAGCCAAGTCTTCTGTGCTTTAACTCTTTGTCAATTTAACAGCACCTTTCCTGAGTCAGGTTTCGGTTCTCTGCGCCTACTCGGCTTAGTGTATGTGTTTCTCTTGCCACTTCCGCTCTCACCCTGCTGCTGCCAAAGATTTTACTGCCCGTCCGCCTTAGAAAATTTCTTAAAGTATCTCTTTGTCCCTCATTGCAAAGGCGAAAATCCCTCTTTCAAATTCGATTTTCTTTACATCCTCAACTTCTCATTTCGCTTCGTCAGCATCGCTAAAGCTATTTATATTTTCTCTGATTGGCTCAAGTTGGTTTAAGCACAGCCATAACAGGACCTGCTATCTGTCCCAAGGCCCACACTATCCAGCGCTTGAATGCTGAACCCGCAGCCGATGGTAGGCTGGTATAGTAGTATAGCCTTCTAATTCCACATATATATACCTATTACAATAGGAATTAATATTCACCACAATACACAATGTTCCTGTATAAAGTGAGCGAAAATTTCCATCTCTCATAGCTTTCTATCTGCAAAGTCCTTCTCACTCTTTGATGTATTAGGGCCAAAAGTAACGAGTATCTGTACCCAGTTCTGTTGTAATTAATTGCGAGTCCACTGTTTTGAGTCGCATCTTTTATAAGCGCAATAGTTTTCTGCTTATACTCTCAGTATTAACTGGTTTATCATCTCCGCAGTCTCTTTGATAACGCTGCCAAGCATGGAAACGGACCCTATTACAGGTAAATAAGTGCAAATATCGGTTGCGCTAAAGGTGAAATGTGATGGTAATCATTCTACACACATGCGAACTTTTTATTATTATTATTCTCTTCCTCTCGAAAATGGTTTGCCATGCTCGGCTTTAAATCATTGTCTATACATAGAATAAGCCGTGCAGGTCAATTCCCTTCTGCAATTTAGCGATAACGACAGTGCGTTTTAAGCCTCAGTTATTACCTGTGCCTTATAATTATTTATAGCCTTCAATCGCTTTTCTTGCACTATCATCAGGTCGCATATGATACCACATAGATGTTCTCGACAAACAGGAAGCAGCCACTCTAACCTCTGATATTCCTGTATCAGCCATGAAGAACAGGCGCTGAGGTCCTGTGTCCAAGTGAGGGTTTCAAGCCCTGGAAAAGTGTCAGAATAGCTCGCTGTCACCATTTGCAGGCCTTTCTTGTGCATTTCAAAGCTTAAATTATTCACTTGCTTCATTTTCATTGGCTCACTCCTCACTTATTTTATAATGTATTCAATGTATAGTATTGGATAAACAGCTTATACCTTCTAAATTGATATAAGTATTCTATCAGATAGTTACGATTAAACGACATACCAAATGCTACGTTTTGCTAGATTATTTTTCTCCGTCGAAATGCCAGTTCCGATTACTTTTACCGGTGAGAATTCCATAAAATGAGTATATACTCTTCATAAATATCCATTTGTTTGTATTACTGTGTGGCAACTAAAATTCATGATTCATTTGTCTACTGGTCTATTTACTCAAACATTTTACAGCCACAAATTATTTATACACACTTCTTGAGGCAAGATGACCTCATGCATGTGGTCCAGCATAGTTAACGAACATTCCTTTTCTCCATTTGTGGGAATGCTGTGCTTTGAAGACTTATAGTTCTCTGCAATTCAAATAATTGTATTCTTTTCATAGTGTAATCATAATGCAAGCACTAACCCATTGTTGCATCAACCGAGCATTGCCATCATTTACTGTCTTAATCTCTTTACTAGGTTCATAATATTCACCATGGAATTTTGTGCTAGACGTCTCATCTGTACCTTTGGGAGAATGAGCGTAACGTTTTGAGTCCTAAATCAAATTTATAAAGCCCGCCATAATATTTTTCCGCTACTCTAGCTTTTGAAGGCCTCTCTCAGAAATTCAATAGTTTTATTATTTTCCTAAATAATTAGTTCCTGCCTTTTTATTCTGCCGTGCAGAGTATATTATATCTATCGACTAAAGCTCTTTAAGTTCAATAATTATATCACCATTGCCCATAGTACTTATCACACTAGGTGCGAGGTTTGGCTTTCATCCACTTCTTTTCTCTTCCAAAAAGTCTTTTGTCAGCCAGCCATGTCTCTTTATTAGATTGCATCATCAAATTTATAGAGTTGTTCATTGTAGAAAAGTTGCTTTCGAAAAATTGTTTGATTATTGGTTGTAAGTTTCTAACATATCTGTGAAATCCTTGCTGCCTTAGAGATATATCACTTGCACTGCACAAGGCTTCAGAGGCATTAAAGATGTAACCAGATGGCTACTAGTGTTTCGTCACATTACCACTAATATCTTCACCATGCCACTTTTGCTAAGCCTCTATTAAAGGGGCTTTTATCTTTTCTCCCAGATTTCGTTAATTTCATTTATAGATACTATATCCACAATCCATCTTTCTTAACAGTAGTATTTCCCCATAATCCTAGATTGGAGTATTATACCTTTTCTAATAATAGAATACCTAGCATACTGTCTATCGCTGCTTGTGCTTGGTGTAGTTCTAATCGCATTTTGTCCTGTCATGACCAATAATCGAGGTCTTCAAGCCTATCCACCTCTTCATGTCTCACGCATAAATTTGACGAGATGTACGATATAAAAGGGATCTCACCATTACTACATCTATTTTACTTGCTTTTACCTGCTCCATTTTATCGCATTTTTCTAGTCCTTTCGACACTTTTGTTTCTATACACAGTCTGTTTACCAACTTACGTGCAGCCATCTGTATTTATCTGGCTCTAAGTCTGCTGGTTGCACGAATCTTCCCGGTTCTCAAGGGTGCTTATCTTTTCCTTGTTATTACAAATGCATTTTCCCAAAATCAAGCTAGGTAAGCACTCCTTTCACAGGCTCTCTTTTTGCATCGGCCATCATTATAGATAGCCCATAAAGCACCGCCGTACCACCACATGCTGCCTGTCACCTTACTTTCCATAGATAGCTGTTCTTCTTGACGGCTTAAAATAATCTTCTGCCTCTTTATGTGGTCGCTTTCTGATGCAGTCTGGATATGTCTCTTTTCCATTTCAAAGTACATGGGCTATCTGCAGCAAAGCCTTGTCTGCAAGCTATCACTTTTTCAAGTTCTAGTCTCTTTAATGGCTGAAAGATGCTATGCACTAGGGGTTGACTTGCCATTTTCTATCCTGGATGTAGTCTTTACATCTGTCCACTGTAAGCTTCTGAGAGTTCCTCTTGAGAATATCCTGACAAGTCTCTCATCTCTCATGTAAACATGAGGATAAGGTAAAGTCTATTTGTTCTGTCTGGCAAGCTTTCCCACGGCCTTATATCCCTCTGTCTCGAGGTTCCTTTATATTTCTACAGCCACAGCTCCACTGGTGCATCCCACTTTTCTTTGAGTGTGCCTGTCAGCTCCTGTGGCCTATGGCTTGGTAAAGCACATGATCCTGTCCTAAAGGCATGGCAGTGCCAGAGAGGCAAGCCAGTATCCGTCAATCCATCAGTTCCACCTACGGATAAGCTCTGAGCACCTTCAGTAATTCGTGTTACCTCATGCTTGCTTTCACCCATCAAGCGAAGGCAAGTTTGGTGTATATATTTGTCGCTCTTCACTTCATCCTCGTATGTTTCTCTACATGAGTCAAGCTGTCTTGCGCCACCATCGCTTATATTAGGTATTCTTAGCTTTCATTTTCTTCTCTTAGCACTCCGGCATCAGGATGTCATGTCCTCTTCGCAAGCAAAAGAAATCACTTAGTCTATCACATCTCAAATCTCTCAGCTTCTGAGTCTTTTACCCAAAAGGCTTATGATAAAGTTCCAAAACACTGCGGTAGCTCACATCCACGCTTCCTCTGAGGAGTATAGCTTGTTTCAGGACATGTTACACTTGCAAATGAGAAGTGGGCTGCTTAGGTCATGTCTGCCTCCTTATTCGCTTCAGAGTCTGTTCAGGCGCTTCGATGTAAGCATTTTTCTACTAGCAGTTTTGCATATCTGTTTCCCTCATAGTAGTGAGATGTCTCGTCACTTTCATTGTGCCACAAAGTGTGACTCTGTGTTTACTGATGTTCCAAACCTTTGAGTTATCCTCTCCACCAAGGAAGGACTCTTGCCTGGTATCTCCATTTGTAAGCCCTTTTAAGCGCGGTGGTAGGTACACACACGCCCTCAGTCAGCTTTTCACTGGTGGAAATACCTGTATCTGAGTGTTATATCTCCGTGCATGAGTTCTTTTCGTTACCAGCTCTCATACATTTCGATCTATGAGTATGTATTAAGGATTTTCCACATCTTATTGCACGTAATTTCAAGCGTTTTAGCGCACTAGCTGACTATCCTATTATATCTCAGATTATATCTTCAGCTAAGGTCCTGTAATTTTAGCTTACAATATCCTCAAATTCTATAATAGCCATTTTACACCTGATAGGAGCCTAATGAGAAACTATAATGAGGATTTACAGAAATACTCTCCTCTATATGAGAGGAATTCGCACCAGAAACTCCTTGTCCTGCTCGCTGTATGTGCCCATACTCATTTATTCCCCTGTTTGGGAATTGGATACCACATATATATACCATCTTCACGCTATCACTTAGGCTTAACAATGGCTGCAGTCTGCTCTTTGCACTTTTTGGGCTTGGTACTTTTACCCCACTCTCTTTTCCTATATCTGCATTGCTGTACGCTTGCAATCAAAGTATAGAAAAAGAATTCATCTGGTCGAAAGCCAGAGATAAACTGCTAAAGCAGCAAGCGGACTTATTGTCAAATGTATCTCTCTCGAGATCCTGGCATATCATTTTTAATAAAACAGTTTATTAATGTCAAATTTTTGATATAGATGAACTAAGTCTATCCATAGTATTATTGCATCATCAAATTTATGGAGGTTATGCATTATGAAATTACCTTTACTCCTGGTGGCTGTTTCTTTGGAAGCAAATAGTTATCCCTCAACTTTTTTCAAGTAATTTCAAATTTCCTATTGATGTCAGTTAGCTTTACACTCTTTGTTTTATTGTTCAAAATTCAGAAAAAGAGCTTGCACCAATTTTCCCTTTTCTTTTCAGCATTTCCACTCTAAATAGCATTGCCCTCCTCCTCGGTAATGGTTTTTCTAAGCTTCAGCTAGAATATCTCCTGTCGTCCATCTTTTGTGAGAGTTCTCACGACATCCTTGCAATATCTCTAAGGTTACTACTACCTAATATGCCCATTATGCTTTTTAGCTAAAGGAAATTAGGCTGCTTCTCCACTACCAATAACTTTATTCTCCTTTGATAATGTTGTTAGAGTTCTATACAGGTATATTCTTCGGAATTAATATCCATACTCATAACAATAGCATACCTCTGTTTTATCAGTTGATCGATTCGGGCTTTTTAGATGGGGTATTGTTGGTCTGTATCTAACTTCGTCATAAACTTGTTTAGTGTATAACAATCTTTCCAGATACATCCTAAAATACTTTTCATTTTCCAACCCATGATACACACAAATACAGTCTGTGTCAAAAATATATAGAGTTGAGTCAATAGACACATCCCCTCCCCATCAATTCCAAAAACTATATCATTTCTGATGCAGCCAACAACAAATTCTTCATGCCTTGTGATATTCTGTCTTCCTCTAAAGAGGTTCTCTCCTGCCGATATACTAGTGTCAAGGTTGTACTCTTATTAATATCTGAATTACGATATATGACAGTATCATAGCCGAGAGCTTAGCGGCGCTTCCTCGATAACTCCTGTTTCCATATCTTTTGATTTGTGCTATCCCTTAGATAACCCTCATTCAATGAGTCTATATAGCATAAGCTTTATGACTTACACCCATAATACTATCCAATTTTATAGTATCTTTCAAAGTAAAGCTGTATTTTATTTCCTTTTTCTGCGTAATATCTTGAATCATAGCATGCAGTGATGATGGCGTTAGAAATATCGATGTGAACTGAGTCAGCGCTTCTTTTTCATTTTCGTCACCCGCTTCAATCGAGATAGGGAGATTACAGCATTTTGTTGTCGAATCATCAAAATATAAATGATAAAGCTCATATGCTAAGGAGACCTCTGCCTCCCCTACTGACATATCTGAATTGATAACTATCTACATTTGAGCTGCCACCCTTATAATGAGCTCCACTAATATTGTGAACCAGGCGAGATGAAAAGACAAAGTGTGAGATTATCTCTCTTTTTGAACCAATTTAAAAAATATCAATGGGTGACTCACTATCTTCTCCTAGTTTTTTCTAAGTTTGAGTAGCCTTATTGACTCAAATCCATTTTATCAATCATTTATATCATCTCCAACATGAGAGTCCATTTCAAATTGGTTCAATACAATCTTATTGATGACTGCCAAAAGATTTGAGAAGTCTTCCGCAGTTAAATTATTATCTTCTAAAAGAAACACTACATCTTTGTCCGGTTTTCCCATATAAAATATAGTCTACAGTACAGCAAAATAACGCAGATAATTTCTCAATCACATCTGACCGTGATATTTCTTTCTCCCTTTTCGATTTTTGCAATCATCCTTTGGTCTAATGATAAATACTCAGCAGCTTTACTTTTGAGTAAGTTTTTGTTTCATCTCTAAGAGCTTTAATTCTTTTCCAATTTCTACAAGTTCATCATATCCATTTCCTCCTACTACCTTGTGTGAACTTATAATATCAGTTTTTGTCATAAATTCAATATGTATATGTTTATAGATTTATGACAATTGTTTTGAAAAAGTAAATGTCCACATTAGTATGGATTTTACTTTTCCCCATGCTAAAACCCTCACAAATGCGGGGGTTTGTTACTATCTAGTATTTATATACTATCTCTCTTTTCTTAAATGTATAGCCTAAGCCTATAAGTCCAAGGTGTACTTTCTACCTCCTAGGTGTAGCCATATCTCGTCACATATAAGTATGTTACCTTTGGCATCAAGTTCCTAACCTCCATATTTGATAATGTTTCCTTTGGCTGAGCTATTTCACTTTGATTTTTAAGTTTTGCAAGCTGTTTAACACCAGCTTCTGCCATTTACCGAACCTCAAGTTTGATTTTACCGTTTTAAGCTTTTGCTTGTATGCAGCCTTGGTTTTAACCAGCTTATTAAGAGCCTTGATGTTTCCTTAGCATTTTGAGAATACAGTAAAAATCTACCTCTAATTTTCAAATGGCTTCGCATTGTAATACAAGCTCAGAAAAAGCCTTAGAGTAATTACAGCACTTATCTTTGTCTTATTCCTGTGGAAGAACACGCTCTTATACTGGACTTAGCAAGTCCTTTAAGAGTACCTCCACCTATTATCTTCTTTGCAAGAGGAAGTGTGAGAGTCTGCTTATCTATGGCACTTCCTTAGGTACTCTCTCAGCTTCTGTGACTTCTGTTACTAGAGGTCCAACCTCATACTTTATCTCTTCTACCGGCTCCTTAGGTATAACCGGGCTACAGGGATGACAGGAATACCTGAATTAGAGATGTCAGGCACTGCAGCTTTGGCTCCAGCTTTGGTTCTGGCTTTGGCTCCAGCTTTGGTTCTAGCTTTGGCTCTGGCTTTGGCTCCGGCTTTTGGCTCCGGCTTTGGCTCGGCACTGGCTCTGGGAGCCTTTGCCTCTCATGTTCAACCACAAACTCTACCAAAAGCTTGTACCAGTTGCTTCTTTCCTTAGTTATCTTAATCTGTACCTCTGTGTTTACAGGCTCTTTACCCGCCTCTACTTCTACAACAGTCTTGTCAGTTCAACTTTCAAATCTCGCCTATCTTTGTCCAGTTTTTCTCCGTCTTTTTACTTCAATATCAATGCCTGCCTACAAAAGTCAGTCTTCCCACATCCTCAGGATAAACTATCGTCCTTTCTTTTACCCTTTACAGGCTTAGTGTAAATACAGCTTTATCCAGCTTCCCACCTGCTGTGCTGGTGAGAAACCAAAGCAAAGGTATCCTCTTTTCCATCAACGATGTTTCCTATCTTAAAAGATTCTATAAGTTGATTTGTTGGCAGAAGGTTCGGCTAACAATGGCACATTAGAAGTCCGTCAAAGTGCATTTACTGCCTCTTTTAACTACTTTAGCTTTGCTTTAGCCTCCTCAACATCCTATTTCACTTTCAGTTAAAACTGCTTCTGCTGCCTCAAGTGCCTTATCAAAGGCTTCCTTCTTATCTTCAGTTGCATATCTGTATTCAGACTTTTTCTTTAAGTCCTCTTGCAGATGAGATTTCATCCCTTAGCTCGCTAATTTCCTTAGGGTCTTCATCGTTGAGGATAACCATTGATCTTAGATGCTAGCTTCGCCCTTGGTAGACCGCTTACCTTTACTTCCCCTTTTTCGCCAATTGCGTGCTGATGTATCAGGTTCTTCAACCTCTCATTCTCGTCTACAGAGATATAGTTGTTTCGTCTCCCAGTATGAATATTTCACTTTTACTTCATGGTCTGCGCTGTCCCTTCAGCTGCTAGAATCTTTTTACGGTATTACCTGCTTCGCCTTCAGTCCTGAGTGCCCGCTTCTGAGTCAAATCCTGCTCCTCTGCTCCAGCCACCCTTCTTCATTTACGCAAACTTCCAGCTCGTATAATCCAGCTGCCTCAAAGTTGATGAGTGCTTATCACCAACAGTCATACTTCTTTTCTTCGCTTTTCAAGTGTAGCTATGTCTGGACTTTTCTTTTCGAAGAAAGGTGCTAGCCAGTGCCCTTTCTCATCGTAGCGCAGAGTTGATGTATGCATATTCCATCCATTTATCAACTGAGTTATATAATTCCTGACTTTCTCTCTGAGCGCCTGCGAACCGCGCCATGTGCTCAACTTCTGGTCCTTTAAGGCTTGTTACGGCTTCGCTTCCTTGTTCTCTTTATCGTCTGATACACAGGGCTGGCTCTGGGTGAGCTTGTCCTTAAGTTCATCCAGGATGCTGCTCAAAGGGTCTTGGGTGTCATGCAGATTCACCGCTAGCTCTGTTAGTGACGATCGCAGAATGTTCCAGCTTCTAAAGCTTTCTCGCTCTTTCTATATAAGACTCTCATCTGTTTACTCTTAGCTTTAGCTTACCACTGCCTCCATAGTCCTGAAGAGCTTTGAAACACTCTCCCTTGCTTTGGGAAGTGTGATGCTATGACTGTAGCAAATGGTGTAAAGCTTTCTCTCTTGTATGTGCCGATTTCTTTAGCCACTTCCTCTCCAAAAGTCCCTGCCTTGCTGATCGTTACTGCTATGCCAGTCTCTTGCGAGGGGTGGGGTGGAAAGCTTATTTGCCCCTGCCCCAAGTACGTCATCCTCAGTCATTTGGCTTACGCATGCCCATCATCTAGGCGCTTCCCTGCAACCTACCGTCTTCCTGCTGTGGTGGTCTGATGAAGTAAGGTCACTTGCGTATCCGTCTGTCCTCCCGGAACCAGATACAACTCCATTCTCAGTTTTCAGTTTCTGCTTTGTATTCTACGGCTGTCTTGCTCTTCTGCGTACGTACTCTTTGATAGGTTTTACAACAGCCTCATACTTACGGCGGCTCATCACCCTTTGCTTGAAGCTAAAATGATATCTTTCCTCTGCTTCACAGCCTCAGCGAGCAGTCTTACTTCATTGCCGTTTATCTGACATCAGGGTGATTTCAGATACCTTGATGTCTGTGGGAGCTTTTGAAATCTACAGTCTTTGTGGCAGCACACTTTCCTTACCGTCTTTTCCTACTTTGACAGGCATGACATGATCTTGTTTCCTTACCCTTATCAAAAGAAATGATCCTTTACATAAAGCTTCTCGTCCTTATATTCTGAAGTGAAACTTCTGCTCCTTACGCTTTTCACATAAAGCACGCAGGTATTTATCTACATTGTCATGGCTGTCTATCCTCCATGAAATACCATCTGTTTATCACATCATATATACGCTCTATCTTGAAGTTTTTCCGGTGATATGCTCATCAGTATGCGAAACCGAAATTCTGCCTATATTCATCTGATAGTTCTCTCGAAGTTCCGTCAAATACAAGGCAGATAGCAGCTATCTTTTCTACCCTTATGTGCAACCAAGGTCTACCTCAGCGCTCTTATATTCATCGCTCTTTGCCTCTGTTCCTGCTATCTTTCAATTTCAGATTTATTTTATGAGCTCATCCTCAAATATAAGATAAACTTCATCTCGCCTCATCAGAGGAGGTCTTTCTATATCTAGAGTCTTGCCTTGGTTGTATCTGTTACATCAGAAACAGTCTTGTAAAAGCCTTAAGTATTCTTTTGCAGAGGTCCATGTCACAAGAGCTTCCGCCATTGTCGGCGTAATCTGAGTGAGGCGGCTCTCTCTACGACCGCTTATGTCATTTTCTTTACTTCTTTTTCACCAAAATCAAAGTCAGCCTTTAAGCGCTTCCCTCTGATTCAAACCACCACTGCCAGCTGAGGCATAGTATCCCTGAATCATTTAGGTTGGTCAAACCTCATCGTTTACAGCTGCGCTGGCAAAGTACTGCATACCCTTCTGCGATGTTGATTCGGTGTATGTGTTATTTCCTACTTGGGCTCTCAGCACTCAGCATAGCTCTCAGGTAATAAGAGGCCTCATTTACATCTCATCTTCTCTGGCCCTTGTGGCTGCCTGTATCATAGGATCGCGGTAACTCCTGAAATACATACGCTCTCTCAGCTGTACCATCCCACTGATAAGCAGAGTGACTGGGTGTACAGGTGGGGAGTTCTTTCAATCAAGCCTCTCCTCAAGTCCAATCTGTTCCTCTCTGATACATATCACTGAGGTGTAAAGGGGGCTATACTGCAGAGCAGTTCTTGTCTATTTCAGATGTGTAGGGTTCTTAACCAGGTTGTTGTTCGCTACCGATCTTCTAATTGGCCTCTATGCAAGGAATGCCGCCTTGTGGATCACACTCCTATCTCCTTTTGCGTGTTCTAGGCTGTTTCTCCTCTCAGCCATAGTTTACCAAAATGCAGAGTCATGTCTTTTTATACTCATCATTTTAAGCCACTAGCTGACTTGTGGCATGAAACTTGAGTCTGTGTTATAAAACTGGGTATATAGGCTCTTTCTCTGAGAGATATGCCATAAACTCTTTGAAGCGTTCATCAGATCTCTCTTCGATTTGTTAGAAATATCCATCTATTCATACTCATCTGCAGGGCAACAAGCTTCTTTTGCCACCTTAAATTTTCCCGTCTGTATCTCTTACAAACATCTCATTGATTGTCTGTCCGGGACGGAAATGCGGATCGAGAGATATACGCAGGCTACAGCCGCTACTCCGTTTTATCGCCGCATTGATATATACGCCTGGTTTGGAATGTTACTACTGCCAAACTCAAAGCCTCTTGCCCTCAGTCACTGGTTACAGGGTTGTAGAGACATCAGGTACGCCTAGTAGCGCGCACGCATGCTGAAAGGCAGAAATAATCAGTGTACTGCCAAATTAAAAAGCCACATTGCCATGAATTATTCGCTATGGTACTGTTAAAAATGAGTTGCCATAGTCACCCTGCATAAGCATAAAGCTTCTGTCTTGTCATTAAGCCCCGGATTAGTACATATGTTGCACTAAAAGCCTCATTTCTCTTCTGCGAGTGGAACTCTGCCCTCATAAGGTCTAGGTGAGGATCGTCTCCCTTATCCCAAGCTTCGATAGTGCTTACAGTATAACCACTAAAATGTGGTTGAGCTGACTTGATTTTTCGCCTCTCGCCTATATCCAGTCAGGTGTCAGCGTAAGCCACATCCCCATTGATACACCACAAAGCGAGATACCGCCATACTCATAGTGCAAATCTTGCAATTTGTATCTTTTTGAGTTTCCTCATAATGCCTCCTTTTGTTGAATATGTTGATTAATAAAATACCTCACACTAAATACTGCATTATGCAAAATATTGCAATAATATTTGGAATTATTATAATTATTTTATGGATTATGTTAGATTTTTATACTTATTATTTTGTACATTTTTAGATGGGTGCCCAAGCACAAAAAGAAGCTGAGGGACTTCTTTTGCTTATTCACTCTTTTCAGTAGCTTTGTCAGTAGCTTCTACTACATTGATGGTACCAGATGCTCATATTTGCCATGTAGATTTTTGAAATGATATGAGTCTTGCCACTACCTTTTTAGCTAGCACCTTTCCTGGAGCTTACCTGCAACGATATCAGTGCTCAAGACTTGTAGATATTCCGGTTTCCGCCGTTGTGTTCGGCTTCAAGTATAGCCTGCAATGTCTTCGCTTTTGCAACCTCAGGTGTAACTTCACTCCAGGTGAGTCTTATACCTTATAGCAGGGGGACCTACATATACATTACACTTAAATACAGTGTCTTCTTTTAGCTGTCTTATCCTTAAGGGTAACAGTAATTTATGGTATCTCCACTTTAAGTGCAGAAAGTTTACCCGACTTTAGAAACACTCACAATGCTGTCATCACTTGACTTAAAATGCACGCTTCTGATTCTCTGTCAAAGTTGTGAGACTTTCAAATTGAGACTGGCTCTCAGTTACAAGAGAAACCTCTGTAACATTAAGCACTGGTTCACAACGTTCTCCTGCTGTCAGTACCTCCCCGGCATACGGTTTTATTCTGTCATTGCTAGAGGACAAAATCAAACATAGCATAACCACGACTGACAGAGCGACTTTTTAATAAAGATTTTTCATCTTTAACCTCCGTCTGTCCTATGACATTAACATAATACAATCAGATTTTTGTCATAATCGTGTCATTTTATATATTTTTTGTAACCTTTGTTTAACTTGCAGCTATGACTGAAAAGCTATATAATCTATAAAGACACGAATATTTTCTGCAGGACTTTGCTCAGCATCATCTTGTAATCAATCCTGTATCCTAATGGGTGTCAACTAGTTTTAGACACCCTACAACATAATACTAAAACGACCGAAAGGAGTGTATAGACTATGCATAATATTTTGATTGCAGATGACAGTGCTGATATCACACAGGTGCTTGCTGCCTATACTACCAAAGAGGGATACAACCCTATCATTGCAGCAGACGGAGAAGAGGCTCTAAGGCTGTTTGAGTGAGAACCAACCGCCCAGCCGTACTTCTTGACGTAATGATGCCTGAGATTGACAGCTATGAGGGTTTGCCGTAAGATTCGTGAAAAATCAGATGTACCTATCATCCCTTGTTACCGCCAGAGGAGAGGGCTTTGAGAAAATAATGGGACTGGATATAGGTGCTGATGACTATATAGTTTAAGCCATTTAGCCCAAGTGAGGTTGCTGGCAAGGCTTAGGGCTGTGCTTAGAAGGATGGTTACTCCCTGGACCTCAGCCAATGTAACCAGTGAGAATTATATAAAAGATTGACAACCTTGAGATTAACCTTGACGCAGTATTCTCTAAGCATTTGGAGCAGAGCTCTCCCTTACCAAGAGAAATCGAGCCATATGGACTCTGACATGAATCTAACAAGGTATTTACAAGGGACAACCTCTTAGACAGCCTCTGGGGCTTTGACTACTTTGGAGACACTCGTGGACTGTGACTCACATATCAAAGAGACTTAGGTCGAAAGCTTGAGTGAAGTCAAGCATCCAAAGCTGAGTGCACAAAGACCATACTGGGGGAGTAGGTTATAAGTTTGATATTGAATCCTAAAGAGGACAAGTGGAGGTTGCATAAAAATGAATTTAAAAAGGACAAGAGACACAGTGAAGAAGAATCTTAGAGCAGGCGCTTTGAGAAGAAAACTTCAATGCACAGGCAGAAGCTAATGGCTTTTATTTGTGTTTGGTGTGGTGATTGCTTTCACAGTGCACTTTTCAAGCATATATTCTATGTCGAGAGCAGGGCAGGCTGTCATCACGCAGTTTGGCAAGGTGGATTTGAGGTTGGACGCAGGGCTCATTTTGATTTCATTTTATTCAGGAAGCTACAGGGGTAAATACCACCCAGGGTATGCCTATGGCTATGAAGAGATCAGGCACCACTGATCCCACCGGGACACCTACAACTACGGCGGTAGTAGTGATATGCCAAAGTTTTAACTTTGTAAACATTGATTTTTATCTTGAATACAGGTCGTAAAATCCTGGGATTTTTCCTATTTTAATACAGCTGACCTTTAGATACCTTAAGGAATCTCACCAAGGGCATCTATCAGCTCAACCATATCTAAATACGCTTGTAGATGAGGTGATGAGCTACGTGCAAAGGCAAGATACAGGCTGAAGTCGAAAACAGAGCTGATTGCAGAGATGCAGAGAGGTTGACCTGGGTATGAGGTGGTAAATGTATCCATCAGGATGCAGCCTCCTACAGCCCGAGGTAGTACAGGCATTTAAGGCAGTTGAGAGCAGCATGAAGCAGTTGCGGAAACAGCTATAAATAACTGCAAATAAATATCAGAGCAAGCTTCCATCAGTGATGCTGATGCGGATCAGAATAATAAAGCTGAGGCCTATAAGGAAAACCGTATTGCAGGGAGTAGCAGAGGACGGGTGGCGAGATTTAGTGATACCTATAAGGAATATCAAAGTTCCCTCTCATAGCAAGAAGCGTATGTTCACGAGGCATGTGAAGAAGTCCTTCTGAATCTGGATGTAGTCATAACAGACGGAAGACTCAATCCATCTGCACCGGTAGACAAATTCAATAATTGGGAGGAAGCTTATGAAGAGCAAGAGTTTTTACTTTTTATAGTGGTATTAATCTTCGCCTTTTCTTGGGCTTTAATTCCATATTCATAAGGAGAACAGTATGGCATCAGACTTCAGTTTAATAGATTGTTGCCATGAGACGACCATGCTTGGGGACTTTATTTAAGATTCCTTTTATGCAGAATGTAAAGAAAGGTGCCTGAAGTCAATACAGCTTTATGACATCACTTCCAGTGATGTAATGACCTCAGATAAGAAGTCAATGATAGCTGATATGTACATGCACTTTGGAGGGTTAAGTAATCCTACCAGTTTTATTACGAGACCTTGAATGCAAGATGTAAATAATGCAAAGGACAGGGACAGGAATCACAGTTTACAATTCCGTAAAGTCAGTAATTTCCTCAACGGCACAGGATGAAATAATAGAGGCAGAGGCGAGAAGCTCACTCAGACCAGTACCGCCGATGCCAATCACATGATATCAAAAGTATGGTATAGAGATAGTTCAGGCTCAGCTCAAATCCTTGACCTGCCTGATGACAGCAAGCAGGCTGTGCGAGGCGTATGATATCCGAAAATAACATAGCTGGCACCTCCTACACCGCAGAGGGCGAGAGCAGAGGCTAAGAAGATACAAAAATGGAGACCGACAAGCGGATATCGCCATACTCCAAGGCTCAGGTGAGAAAAAGTCTGCAAAACGCTGAGGCTGAGGCGAGGCAAAAGTACATCTGGAGACCTTGCAGCAGGTATATAACGATCGGGACAAGGCAGACTTTTTATACTTCATCAAAGCCTTGATGCCTTAAAGGTATCGCTTAGCAGCAGGGTGAAGAAAAGCTCTATCTTGGCAGGGACAGCGAGACTAGCTGAGATACTTTCACGGTAAAATTCAGTAAATACATAGGTGGTAGTTTAATGAAAAATGAATCTACGAGTCGACACGCCATAGTGAAAAAGGACTTTGAAGCAGATAATTCTCAGTCTTTTCTTTATAATGTTTTAGAAAATTATGCCATAGGTCGTGGTGGCTTTTGCCACTACTTACGGGCTTAATCTTTGTCAGCTCTACTCAAGGTCTGCCATCGGGGCTAACAAGACCTCCTCATCAAGCGAGGCAGAGTCGATAGCAAAGAGAGGAAAGTGTCTTGTGGATGAGTGAGGGATTATAACCTCATCCATCTTTCCTTGAGGTGCTTGAGGACTGGAGACTCACTGATATATGGATAATTGCCAATCCTAAGTCACCCATCACCTGCAAAATACACCAACATAGATGTGACCAGGAAAATCAGCCCGGGATTGCCCCTCTGTTTTGACTCTGCATTTGCAGAGCAGATCCAAGTCAGTAGATATACATTTCCGACACCTATAGGGGCTAACTGCCATATTTACCTCCGTACCGATAATCAGCACTAAGTCAAATCAAAATCATTGGAGCTGTGTTTGTGAGATCAGATATCTGAGTCCAAAATATAGTAATAAACGAGGAGTTTTACTATCATTATCATAAAAGTACACCTTATAGCCCTGCTGTTCTCCCTTATCTTTGCGGTTTTCCTGGCAAAGCTCTCTACTCAATCTCAATAATGAGAAAGACCGCCTTAAGGACTTGCTGGTGAGGACTACAGGCGCGCATACCAATAACTGGAGGGAGGCGAGCTGGGCGAGCTGCCGCCGCCGATGTTCTCTGACGAGAGCAAAAGTGAGCAAGCAGAGAAAGAACCTGGAGCAGATGGGACGGTTTCTTTGCCAATGTATCTCGAGCTCCGTACACCTATAACTGTCGTCCGTGCCTACTCAGAGACCTTGTGACGGCATCATCGGATGGGGCTACCAGAGACCGAGTACTACGACAAGATGCTTACTGAGGTATAGAAGTCCATCGGAAGGCTGGTGGGTGACCTCCTTGTGCTCTCAAGATGCAAAATCAGACTTTGTCCTTGAAAAAGAGCCCATGTAAACCTCGTACAGGTATTCTCCGACATGACTGCGTGGGCTCAGCTCTTGCAGAGAAAGTGTCAAAATCAATTTTACGACTGCAGACGAAGTCCTGCTTATGTACAGGGATTACGACAGGATACGTGAGATGTTCACTCGGTCATAGTGGATAATGCCATTAGTTCTCAAATGACAGCGAGATATCGATATTATTACTCAATAGCAAGTACCGTGTAAGCGGAATAGACTCTAGTTTCAGAACTACCCTTGCAGGTGATACCTATATCGATTCGGTTACAAGCTCTTTTGTAGCGATCAGAGACAACAGCGTGGGTATATCGAGTCTGAGGCTACCTCCCATATCTTTGAAATTCTACAAGTCTAAAGCTTGAGGCAAAATGCTCAGAGGTTCAGGTCTTGGTCTTGCCAGCAAGGCGAGATAGCCCCATAAAACATAATGGCTCTATTGAGGTGAAGCGAAAAGGGCAGTGGCACTAGAGTTTAAATTCAATTTAATGAATTGATACTTGAATAATTGATGATTTGCTAGTAAAAATAGATTCATTGCAGGTGGTATCGAAGTGGTTATAACAGGCTACATGACTCTGAAAATCAGGTAGTCTCTGACGAGGCTCGTGGGTTCGAGATCCACCCTCCGTTTCTTATCTACCTACACCATTGTGAGTAGGAGCTTATGACAGAAATTTCTCAGTGCCTGTCAAAGATCTCTCGAGATCGCACTGCGGCGGATGTAGATATCGCTCGCGACCCCGCCGGGCGGAATCCTGCAAGCAGGATTCTCTTATATCAGCAGCAGTGCTGAAAGCAGCTTTCTGCTGTAGTCAATCCTGTATCAATGAGTAGTCAGATACACTGCGCTTCACTAACAACATTTATCAAAATACTCACACGCTTTTAAATATACGTTATATAAGGTCTAGTACTCAATCTTCTCCACAGCCTGGCCGGTCTTTAAGTCAAATGAATATACCTTATTGACATTGTGCAGGCACTATGTAGAAGTAGTCTCCTATATAGTAGTCCTCTGCAATCGCTTCTGAAGTAGTTCTCTCCCTCAAGACTGTCCACTAAACTTTTCATAGAAGCCTTTTCCCTGTCAAAGCCGTATACCACATACTTTTCAAGGCTTTTCCCTTGCTTTCATCGTAGGTTGCGACCGCTAGGCCTGCTGAGGTTCTTGCCTGCATCTATGGTTATTGCCTTTCCTGTCATATTCTGCTGTTGAGGACGAATACTTTGTCCTCACTATATATGGTTTTAGCAATTTTCCCTTACATCATAAAGGATTTGGAGATGTCAAACATAGACAGCTTAAGCCCCTTTACGCCACCCTCTTTTCATCCGCATCCTGTCCAAGTCCAAAGAGGAGGCTACTTCCAAACGGATGGAGATACTCCGAAAATCCCGGTATCTTAAGGTAGCCAAGCACCTTAGAGCAGATGGGATTGCTTACATCTACGCTAAAGAGCGGGATCAGTCTGTCTAAATGTAACAAAAGTAAGCCATATCTCCCATAAATCTTGCTGACTTGATATACTCTCCCTTTGCAAGCCCTTCAATCTTGCCTTTTTACCTTTAAGTCCTTATCGAAGATGTAGAGTGAATTTTCTGTGGTATCTTCCTCTTCATCATCATCTGCCACATCAAAAAGGATTATCTAAAACTGTTCTTTTTCTTTTTGTAACCACGACTCTAAGGTTTCCTTGTATTCATCAAGGGAGAAATCATCATTGAAGGTTCCCATAACAGAAGTGCTTGCCTGAGGCGTGATTATACCATTTTTGTAAGAATACTTTGTTATCTCAGTCTTGTCTCCGGTTATAATGTAGTCTGTATGCCAAAAAGTAAATATTTTTCACTGCTCACATATACATTATAGCCTGAATCCATAATCAGCTTTTTATCGATTATCTTCTCTGGGTTCTTAACATCAATTGAGGTCACAACTGTGTAGCTTTCTCCATCAGAATACTCTGGCACGTAGATTCTTCCGATATCAATCTTCTTGCCGTCTACCTTTGGAACCAGCTTACTGTAGTCAACCTTTTTCACACCTTCCATAAGGTAATAATAGTTATAATTATAGGTATGTGAAAATGTATAGATGATGCCATCCTTCATCCTTGTACTGCCTATAGAACCCTCTTGAGTGTGCTTTGTCTTAAGTACAGGCTTCTCAGGATTGGTAATGTCATAAAATAGGACTTCCGCAGTGTTGACATTCGACCCATCCCTATATAATGGCCAGGCTCTTTGCTCTACTGCATATGTGTCTGCAAAGACTACAAGTGTAGTCCCTTCAACCATCATATCGTTGTAATAGTAGCCTATTCCTTTCTTTTCTCTATCAAGGGAAATCCTTGAAGTTATGGCGTTCATCCTGCCATTATCTGTCTTTATTATCCTGACCTCGGACACTCCGTCATTGTCATTCTTAAGCACATAGATGTATTTCCCATCCGTCTTTACTATGTCAGCCTCGTCCACTCCCTCTGTTCTGGTATTTGTTTTTGAGTAATCATTTTCTGTTTTGGCAGTATCATTTTCTGCACCGCTCTCTTCTTTCGCCTGAGGTGCGGCATCTGTAGCCTCTTCTGTAGCAAATGATTTTTTGCTATCTAAAAGATAGTCATAGGTATTTCTTTTCCCTGATGACTTTGCAAGGAAGGTGTATAGCTCCTTGTAGTTCTTAAATTTCTTTATTCCCTCGACACTCTTCTCAGCTTTTTTTCTGCTTTTTAGCGCCAGCCTTCTTCCCTGCGACTACATTTGGCAGTCCTGTAAGCACATTTCCTGCCATATCAGAAGGATTTATAAATCCTGTATTTATCATAACAGCAAAGGCTGCTGCAACTGCGCCTACTGCTGCCATAGAGCCAACCATCCAATGTTTCATAGTTTTCCTCCTTTTTATTTCCCTGCTTGCGTCTTCTTTAAGAAGCTTCTCTTTTATTCTCTCAGGCTGCAAAGAATCCGGTATTTCAATGTCTTCATCTGCCAAACCTTTAAGCATTTCAAGAATCTCATCTTCTCTATCCATATCGGCTTCATGCCTCCTTACTCTTTTATTACCGCTTTAAGCTTCGCTAGTGCTCTTTGCTTTTTTGACCTGACCGTAGCAGGCTTTAGTCCTAATATCCTTGCTATCTCATCCCCCTTGTACCCCTCAAACACCGACAGGCAGATTATGAATCTCTCTTCATTTTCAAGTTCCATAAGCATTTCTTTTAGCTCAAGGCTGTTAAACTCTGTATTATAAGCTTCTCTCTTTGTCCTCTCATCTGAAAGCTCAGTTACATTATCGCTGACCTCTTCCTTTGACTGGGCATAGTATTTTAGCTTCATCCTGCATTTATTGGTTAGAATTTTTACTATCCAATTCCTAAACAGGCTGTCATCTCTAAGGCTTTCTATCTGTCGGTACGCATCAAGCACTGTTTCGCTCACTATATCCTCAGCATCTTCTTTATTCTTTAGAAAATACAGGGCGAGTCTGTACAGAGTTCTTTGCCACCTCAGAGTACAGCCTTGTAAATACCTCAGCATCTCTAATCATCGGTTAACCTCTATCCGCCAATCGGCAATAAACTAGTTTCACTTAATAAGTGTATGTTTTTGCGGAAATGTTGCAAAGGGAAATAAATTTTTGAAAATAGCCATTAAGCAAAAGGATGAAAATCCCATCTAGGAGATTTCCATCCTTTATTATCATAGAATATTATAGTTTACATACTTTTTTCATAGCATTGGTGAAGTTGTTTTATCTAATTAAACTCAACGCTTTTTAGCATACTATAGATATCATCCTTATATTTCTCATACGCAATTTCATCATTAAAAATAATATCTCCGCCATCCGTGGAAGCTCACTGTTGTCATAGTATATAAACTGATGGCTGATTTTTGTTCCCGGTATCAAAGCTTTCCGATACGAAGTTTCATCCCGTTATTTGCTGTTATCTCCTCTATATCTGTTACATCTTCCGGGAAAAGAGCTCCGGAATGCTTCTGTAAATGCTTACTACATTATTGTCATTCTTATAATATAGCCTTACACCTACAGTAGGAGATATTCTCTATCAGGTATCCCCTCAGCCTTGATCTTCTTCCAAGGTGAAGTCAGTATTGTATTTTGAGCAATGGTGAAATCTCTAGCATCCGACTTAAAGGTATATTCCTTATATTCCTTTACGGAAATATCTTAAATAAATGGTGACAATTACCCCTGCTGCAATGACTAAAAGCAGAATCCATATTTTTTTGAAATATTCATAACTGCCCTCCTTCTTGAATCACTTGCTCCACTTTTAAAGCAGCAATGAAGACCCTCGATAGAATTCTTCAGTAGCACGAGACTTTGCATTGTCAATAATGTAGAGCTTACTAAGCGGAAGTGATTAGCCGTCTCAATCACATCATCCACGTTCAGGTTTCCGTCTTTTTACACCGATATTATTGGTTTTCAAAAACATACCTGCATCTGCTCCTCCACTGTTTCATCTCTATAGTGCGAACCACATTGTGCTGTTTCAAGCATACTATCAGATACCTTAAATACAATACAGTTCTTATCATCTATGCAGACCTCCAAAATCCTGCTAAGATTTCCTGATAATGGTTCATCTTTCCTGTGCAATTATATCCATTACGGTTTATATCCTCTAAAGACGATTAATTTTTAGAGTGTCTTGCGACTGCCAATAAACATAATCTTCCCAAGCTTCATCTGACCAGATTTTCTTCAATCTTTCTACCTCTATCAGTTCATGATTTCCTTGCCTTTTCCTTCTTTCAGCTGTTTGGCTGACCTTTCAAGTCGTTCCATATGCAACACTATAAAATGGATCGCTTTTTACCTCAAAAGGAAGTCTCTGTTCTCTAATAACCGTTTTTAACAAACATATTAACAGCAACCGAAAGCATTCATACCTACCTGTTCACAAAAGGTTTCAAACCCACTTTTTATCCTCGCTATTAATTCTTATACTTAAAAGTAGACTGTTGCCATACATATATCTCCTTTTTGAGTCGTTATCATCAGTTTGTCTAAAAATAATTAGTTCAATAAATTTCATTTCTCATTATACTGCAAAAGTATTATATTTGCAATAGCAGAGTAATATAATAGTGTTTTATCACCCTGTTTTTCATAATTCTTTATATTAAAATTTTAAAATTCACACAATCTACCTCTTCTGAATCTCAACCCATTCATAAAAGCTTTCCTTTAATCTACATAAGTTCATTCAAATCAAAATTAGTATATTTATTATGCCTCTATCCTATCTATTCTTGCCTTTTCCCAGCACATGCATTATTACCGCTTGATTAACACCACTATCGCCCCCATATGCTTGCTATGTGTACAGATGGGTGTTGATAATGATGACAGCGAATGAATTGATTGCGCGTTGCTTGTAAAACTCGGGCATGAGTGAATTTGACAAGTGGAAGATCAAACAAAAACATCTTCCATAGAATACTGCTATAACCGTTGCTATGCGAATATTGTAGCTTCATCTTAAGGCCTAAGATTGCGGACAGAAAAATATAAAACACGCAATTCAAAATAATATAATACCCATACCGAAATCCAGTACCGTGAGACCATCAGTAAAATAACCATTTGCAATATCCGGTCTCTAGCAAGACAGAACAAAGGCATAGCCGGCTGAGTTAAGAACACAGTATAGATTAAATGCCAAACGAGTGGCAAAAGCTAACAAACAGCAAAGCTTCGCCCTCGAAAATCCATCACGTTATTTTACTCGCTGGGAAATATAGATAAAAATAATGTGACTCTATTTCAGCAGCCCTTAAGTCAACGGTAAGGATTGCAAACAAAATAACAAAAGACTCCCCAACGCCTCCCAAAAAGCATAGCCAATAACATTGTGAGGCGACTTGAGGGATAGAACTACCAAAAGACATAATTGACCTTATGACTCGGTGTTAAGGTTAAAACCAGTGGTAAACCAATAGAAAGTAATTGTATAACGGTAATCATCCAGAATTCACGTCTCCTAAGCAATTTGTGCAATTCGAGTCCTAAACAACGCTTTCATTTTGATTTTACCACTCCTTAAACATTGATGCAGAATATTATCCTGTTGAATCTATAATTTCTACCCTTCCATCTTGGCAATATGGCTAAAGGACACTGTGTATCCTAGGCTGTGTATCTTGGTCTGTAAAGGATACAGTGTTATCCAGTATGTCAAATGGAATGTCTAACGCCTGGAGACTCCTTTTAATGGCTGAAATATCCACTTCTCCCGCTAGTTTTATATCGTATTTATGTATCTTGTGAACACTGTCGTTATAAACATAAGCGCCCCTTATCAATCATCACAATTCTATCGCATATATCTGCTACATCATCTAAGTCGTGGCAGGAACAATACAGCTAGTCCGTCTTCTTTAGCCTTAGCTACAATTGGCTCTCTTTTACGATTTTCTTTTGCCCACAGGATCAAGCCCTATAAATAGGCTCATCTAACATCATAAATGTTTTAGCAGTTAGAATCATGCATGTGCAATCCTAAGCGTTGCTTCATACCAAACGAGATACGACTTAACCCTCTTATATTTCATCGCTTAGTCCTACCAGCGAGAAAACCTCGTCCAGCTTCTCTTACGTCTTTAGATGGATTATTCCTATTCCACGTACAAAATGCTCAAATTCCCGTATGCGTTTAGATAGTCTAAAAATGCACATTCCAGCAATATTCGAAGTTACTGATAACGGTGGGGTTTTGGCAGATATCTTCTCGAGGCTTTTAATTTCTCCACCATTATAATGAAGCAGTCCTGCTATTGACTTAGAATAGGTGGATTTTCCTGCCCATTCTTTTCCTATCACTAACTTCCCCAGAGCTACAGAAAATGACACATCTTGGATGAGCTTGCACTTCCATAAGATTTACACAAATGAGATACTTCAATCATCATATAATACCTCCTTTTACTTAGTCGCTTTATAACTATATAATATATTAATAGTGTCTAAATATCAACAGACTTTAAAGTCCAATTTAGTACATATAATTGATAAATACTTTTGGGCGTAAAATGTATTATAACCTTTTCTTATTTTGGAAGAAAAACTTAAAAGGATGAAATCCCATCTAGGAGATTCTCATCCTTTATCATCATAGAATATTGATATGTTACATACTTTTTCATGTCTTAGTGCTGACTGATTTGTTCAGAACAATCATACAAAAATACAGATTATGATTGTTTCTTTATTCCTTTTACTTTTATCAGTTCTTTTTATTTCTTGCTTTAGTTTTGTCGCCTTTTTCTTTTTATCGAATCCAAAGCTTTTGCAAATAACTCTTGCCATTACTATCATCCTTATGCGTATCCTTCACGAGTCAAAAAGCCAGCTCTGTAAGATTTTCTCTGCTATTTCCTGATGAAACATCAAATATATAAATAGTTACTCACATAACCATTACCGACCAATCTATAATCGCCTTTCTGAAATAACCGCTTTAATAGTTGGATATAGCTTAAGTGCTTTTAGGATAACCATCCATTCTTCATCATAGTCTGGTGGCTCATCGATCTCGCTATCGGCCTTGCAGGCTCTACGATATCTTCAATGTCAAATTTCAGATATGATTTTACTAAATGCAACACATCTTGCAACCTTCTTTCCTGTTGGTATATCCATTTCTTTGGAATAAATAGAAAAGCTGCTATTGTAAATCCTAAAAGAATAACAAGCGGCAGCAATACGTA
>BNJT01000329.1_pt1 | contig 110834 bp, 128 predicted proteins | sample 8540491 | NCBI WGS metagenome assembly BNJT01 (sample SAMD00202455, study PRJDB9452) | human saliva metagenome | host: Homo sapiens
TGAGGTTCAGATTGATGGGATCTTTGATTTGTCTTCTCTAAAAAGATAAATTTGAAGGAGAAGGGATTCAAGTAGAGGAAATTACTCGCACCTCTGCAAAAAGTATTGTGAGAATAGAGGGAAGCCGAAAGGCTTCTTTTTGTATAGAAACTACAAATAGATTAAAAAGATGGAAAGAAATGGAAGAATATGGTATAATAAAACGATATAAAAAAAGGAGTATCTATGGACATTTCAGAAATTCGTCAGAAAATTGACGCAAATCGTGAAAAATTAGCTTCTTTTAGGGGGTCTCTTTGACCTCGAAGGATTAGAGGAAGAGATTGCCATCTTAGAAAACAAGATGACAGAACCTGATTTTTGGAACGATAATATTGCGGCCCAAAAAACGTCGCAAGAATTAAATGAATTAAAAAACACCTACAACACCTTCCACAAAATGGAAGAGTTGCAGGATGAAGTTGAAATTTTATTAGACTTTTTAGCAGAAGATGATTCCGTGCAAGAAGAATTAGTAGAACAATTGAGTGAGCTAGATAAGATGATGACTAGCTATGAGATGACTCTACTTTTGTCTGAACCCTATGACCACAATAATGCCATACTGGAAATTCATCCAGGTTCAGGTGGTACAGAGGCTCAAGACTGGGGTGATATGTTGCTTCGTATGTACACTCGCTATGGAAATGCTAAAGGTTTTAAAGTTGAAGTCTTGGATTACCAAGCTGGTGATGAAGCTGGAATTAAGTCAGTTACCTTGTCTTTTGAAGGGCCAAATGCATATGGACTTCTTAAGTCGGAAATGGGTGTCCATCGTTTAGTTCGGATATCACCATTTGATTCTGCTAAACGTCGCCACACATCATTTACATCAGTAGAAGTCATGCCTGAGTTGGATGATACCATTGAAGTAGAAATACGTGAAGATGATATTAAGATGGACACTTTCCGATCAGGTGGAGCTGGTGGACAAAACGTCAATAAAGTATCGACAGGTGTCCGTTTGACCCACATTCCAACAGGTACTGTCGTTCAGTCAACAGTAGATCGTACCCAGTATGGAAATAAGGATCGTGCCATGAAGATGTTGCAGGCAAAGCTCTATCAAATGGAGCAAGAAAAGAAAGCTGCTGAAGTAGATTCCCTAAAAGGTGAGAAAAAGAAATCACATGGGGAAGTCAAATTCGTTCTTATGTATTCACACCGTATACTATGGTAAAAGATCACCGAACTAGCTTTGAAGTTGCTCAGGTAGATAAGGTTATGGATGGAGATTTAGATGGTTTTATTGATGCCTATCTCAAGTGGAGAATTAGCTAAGATAGAAAGGAACTCACATGTCAATTATTGAAATGAGAGATGTTGTCAAAAAATACGACAATGGAACGACTGCCTTGCGTGGTGTTTCAGTTACAGTTCAACCAGGTGAATTTGCCTATATAGTAGGTCCATCAGGTGCTGGTAAATCGACCTTTATTCGTTCTTTGTATAGAGAAGTAAAAATTGATAAAGGCGACCTTAAAGTTGCAGGTTTTAATCTTGTTAAAATTAAGAAAAAGGATGTTCCATTGCTACGTCGTAGTGTCGGGGTGGTATTTCAGGATTATAAACTTTTACCTAAGAAGACTGTCTATGAAAACATTGCCTATGCTATGGAAGTAATCGGTGAGAGTCGCCGCAACATTAAAAAAAGCGTGTCATGGAAGTTTTAGACTTGGTTGGCTTGAAACACAAGGTGCGTTCTTTCCCTAATGAGCTTTCAGGTGGTGAACAACAACGGATAGCGATTGCCCGTGCCATTGTCAACAATCCAAAAGTTTTGATTGCTGATGAGCCAACAGGAAACTTGGATCCAGATAATTCATGGGAAATTATGAATCTCTTGGAACGTATTAATCTCCAAGGTACAACTGTATTGATGGCTACTCACAATAGTCAGATTGTAAATACTTTGCGCCACCGTGTCATTGCCATTGAAAATGGTCGTGTTGTCCGTGACGAAGCAAAAGGAGAGTATGGATACGATGATTAGTAGATTTTTTCGTCATTTATTTGAATCACTAAAAAGTTTGAAAAGGAATGGCTGGATGACAGTGGCAGCTGTGAGTTCAGTTATGATTACATTGACACTTGTTGCTCTATTTGCATCTGTCATTTTTAACACAGCAAAACTTGCCACTGATATTGAAAACAATGTTCGTGTTGTTGTATACCTTCGTAAGGATGTAGCGGATAACAGTGAAACAATTGAAAAAGAAGGTCAAACAGTTACAAATAATAACTACCATCAGGTGTACAATGCCTTGAAGAATATGTCTACTGTAAAAACTGTGACTTTTTCAAGTAAAGAAGAACAATATAAAAAGCTGACAGAGACAATGGGGGATAATTGGAAAATATTTGATGGTGATGCAAATCCTCTTTATGACGCCTATATTGTTGATACGAATGCACCAAGTGATGTTAAGAAAGTAGCGACAGAAGTTAAAAAGATTGATGGAGTTTCTGAGGTTCAAGATGGTGGTGCCAATACTGAACGTCTGTTCCAGTTGGCTTCGTTCATCCGTGTCTGGGGATTGGTTATTGCAGGATTGTTGATTTTCATTGCAGTATTCTTGATTTCAAATACCATTCGTATTACAATTATTTCCCGCAGTCGAGAAATTCAAATTATGCGTCTGGTTGGTGCTAAGAATAGTTACATCCGAGGACCATTCCTACTTGAAGGTGCCTTCATTGGTTTACTAGGAGCAACAATCCCATCAGCTTTGGTGTTTGTTATTTATCAAATGGTTTATAATTCTGTTAACCAGTCATTGGTAGGACAAAATCTATCAATGATTTCACCAGAAATATTTAGTCCCTTGATGATTGCCCTTTTATTCGTTATTGGAATTTTTATTGGCTCGATTGGATCAGGTATATCAATGAGACGTTTCCTAAAGATTTAATCTTACATTTCTTAAAATACTAGAATAATAGTGTAAATATAAAAGAGGAAGTATAAAAACTTTCTCTTTTTCTCTATTTTTTTAATAAAAGCCTTTACAAAAAAAATTAAAGTGGTATAATTAATACATAGTTAAGTGCAAACGTTTTCGTAAAACGTTTGCCTAAATAAAATTAAAGGAGATTTGAATGATGAAAGATACATTCAAAAATGTCTTGTCTTTCGAATTTTGGCAAAAATTCGGTAAGGCTTTGATGGTGGTTATCGCTGTTATGCCGGCTGCTGGTTTGATGATTTCAATCGGTAAGTCACTAGTGATGATTAACCCAACTTTTGCACCACTTGTCATCACAGGTGGAATTCTTGAGCAAATTGGTTGGGGGGTTATCGTTAACCTTCATATTTTGTTCGCCCTCGCTATTGGAGGAAGCTGGGCTAAAGAACGTGCAGGAGGTGCGTTTGCAGCAGGTCTTGCCTTTATCCTAATCAACCGTATCACTGGTACAATCTTTGGTGTATCAGGTGATATGTTGAAAAATCCAGATGCTATGGTTTCAACACTACTAGGTGGATCAATCAAAGTTTCTAATTACTTTATCAGTGTTATGGAAGCCCCAGCACTTAACATGGGTGTCTTCGTAGGGATTATTTCTGGTTTTATTGGAGCAACTGCTTACAATAAATACTATAACTTCCGTAAACTTCCTGATGCACTTTCATTCTTTAACGGAAAGCGTTTTGTACCGTTTGTAGTTATTCTTCGTTCAGTAATTGCTGCAATCATTCTTTCAATTTTTTGGCCACTTGTGCAAACTGGTATCAATAGTTTTGGTATCTGGATTGCTAACTCACAACAAACTGCTCCAATCCTTGCACCATTCTTGTATGGTACATTGGAACGTTTGCTCTTGCCATTTGGTCTTCACCACATGTTGACTATCCCAATGAACTATACAGCTCTTGGTGGTACTTATGATGTCTTAACTGGTGCAGCAAAAGGTAGCCAAGTATTTGGTCAAGATCCACTTTGGCTTGCATGGGTAACAGACCTTGTTAACCTTAAAGGTACTGATGCTGGTCAATACCAACACTTGTTAGATACAGTTCACCCAGCTCGTTTCAAAGTTGGACAAATGATCGGTTCATTTGGTATCTTGATGGGTGTGATTGTGGCAATCTACCGCAATGTTGATGCTGACAAGAAACACAAATACAAAGGTATGATGATTGCGACAGCTCTTGCAACATTCTTGACAGGGGTTACTGAACCAATCGAATACATGTTCATGTTCATCGCAACACCTATGTATCTTGTTTACTCACTTGTTCAAGGTGCGGCCTTCGCTATGGCTGACGTCGTGAACCTACGTATGCACTCATTTGGTTCAATCGAGTTCTTGACTCGTACACCTATTGCGATTAGCGCTGGTATCGGTATGGATATCGTTAACTTCGTTTGGGTAACTGTTCTCTTTGCTGTAATCATGTACTTTATCGCAAACTTCATGATTCAAAAATTCAACTACGCAACTCCAGGACGTAACGGAAACTACGAAACTGCTGAAGGTTCAGAAGAAGCTAGCAGCGAAGTGAAAGTTGCAGCAGGTTCTCAAGCTGTGAACATTATCAACCTTCTTGGTGGACGTGCAAATATCGTTGATGTTGATGCATGTATGACTCGTCTTCGTGTAACTGTTAAAGACGCTGACAAAGTCGGTGATGCAGAACAATGGAAAGCAGAAGGAGCTATGGGTCTTGTCATGAAAGGACAAGGAGTTCAAGCTATCTACGGTCCAAAAGCAGACGTATTGAAATCTGATATCCAAGATATCCTTGATTCAGGTGAAATCATTCCTGAAACTCTTCCAAGTCAAATGACTGAAGCGCAACAAAATACTGTTCAATTCAAAGGTCTTACTGAGGAAGTTTACTCAGTAGCTGACGGTCAAGTTGTTGCTTTGGAACAAGTAAAAGATCCAGTATTTGCTCAAAAAATGATGGGTGATGGATTTGCTGTAGAACCTGCAAATGGAAACATTGTATCTCCAGTTTCAGGTACTGTATCAAGCATCTTCCCTACAAAACATGCTCTTGGTCTTGTGACTGAAGCAGGTCTTGAAGTACTTGTTCACATTGGTTTGGACACAGTAAGTCTTGAAGGAAAACCATTTACAGTTCATGTTGCTGAAGGACAAAAAGTTGCAGCAGGTGATCTTCTTGTCACAGCTGACTTGGATGCTATCCGTGCAGCAGGTCGTGAAACTTCAACAGTGGTTGTCTTCACAAATGCTGAAGCTATTAAATCAGTTAAATTAGAACAAACAGGTTCTCTTGCAGCTAAAACAGCAGTTGCTAAAGTAGAATTGTAATATACTTGAGGTTGGAAGCTGTTTTCCAACCTCTTGTTTTAGGAGAAAAGCATGAAATTTTTAACACTCAATACTCATAGCTGGATGGAAAAAGAAGCTGAAAAAAATTCCAGCTCTTGCTTGAAGATATTCTTGATAAAGACTATGATTTGATTTGTTTCCAAGAAATCAATCAGGAGATCACCTCGCCAGAGGTAGAAGTTAATGATCTCTATCAAGCTTTGCCAGCAGCTGAGCCGATTCATCAAGACCACTATGTTAGACTCTTGGTTGAAAAGTTGTCAGAGCAGGGAAAAAATTACTATTGGACCTGGGCTTATAATCATATCGGTTATGACCGTTATCATGAAGGTGTGGCTATTTTATCTAAAACACCTATTAAAGCACGAGAAATTTTGGTTTCAGATGTGGATGACCCAACAGACTATCATACTCGACGCGTTGCCCTAGCTGAGACTGTAGTCGATGGTAAGGAGCTAGCAGTTGCCAGTGTCCACCTTTCTTGGTGGAATAAAGGTTTCCAAGAAGAATGGGCACGATTTGAGGCTGTTTTGAAAGAATTAAACAAGCCACTTTTGCTAGCTGGAGATTTCAACAACCCAGCTGGTCAGGAAGGTTACCAAGCTATTTTAGCTAGTTCGTTAGGCTTACAAGATGCCTTTGAAGTTGCTAAAGAGAAAAGTGGTACTTACACTGTTCCACCTGAAATTGATGGTTGGAAGGGGAATACAGAACCTCTTCGCATTGATTATGTCTTTACAACAAAAGACATAAAAGTGGAAAGCTTGCATGTGGTCTTTGATGGCAAAAAAATAGTCCTCAAGTCAGCGACCACTATGGTTTACATGCAGTTTTAAAAATGGTAATGAGAGTAGTAGATATTTTTTTAGACAAGGATTAAGAATCAAGTATAGTGTTTGATAAGGCTGTAAAAGTAGTAATTTTATAGAAATACGAGTACAGAAGTGCTCGTATTTTTTTCTATATACAATAGACTTAATCTTAATGAATAGAAGTTGAGATAGAGTAATTGAATTATATTTTTTTCACTACAATATGCTTGTTTATATTCTTTCATAAAAAAATAAATATATGTAAATATGTTTATAATTATTTTTTTATAAAATAGAAGAATCGGAATGTTTGTTTTTAGAAAAGAATCGATACGAGAAAAAAAGTCAATAATCTTAATAATTTCTATAAATTTAAAAATTCAGAAAAATTATCAATATTAATGTAAGATATTTCAAACAAATTGTTTGTATATTCGTTTATTTTTTTGTTACACTTAATTAACTATTTATGAAATTTATTTGGAAATATCATATAATTTTTTTATATTTTTATTTTTGGGAAGTGATTTTTCCATTTAAATAATTTTTTTGTAGATGTATAATAATAACAGGAGGTTCTTTATCTCATGAAGAGAAATCAACAAGATTTTTAGAACAGAAAAAAATATCCGTTATGGAATTCGTAAGTATAGTTTTTGGAGCAGCATCTGTAGCGATTGCAGCCGGTTTGATGTTTCTAGGTACAGGAGCAGTAGCAGCGGCGGAAACACAAAGTGAGCAAAAAACTGATACGGCACTAGTAGCTCCGGCACATCCAGCAAATCAATTGGATTCTGAAAAAGAAGAGGTATCTCCTGTAAGCGATGATACACATACTCCAGTTGATAAGGAAGCAGAAACTGGAACAGCTCCTATTAAGGAAGATGAAAAACAAACTGTGACTCCTGCAACTGAAGAGTCAACTCAACCTCAAGAAGCTGAGAAAAAAGAAGATGTAAAACCATCTACAGCTCAAGAAGTTGAGACTAAGGAAGATACTAAGGCAGAGGTATCTCATTCAATTGAAAATAAAGATGTAAAAGAGACTTCTCTTAAGAGTGAAGAAAATCCATCTCTTAATCTTTCTTCTTTAAAAGAAAAATTAGCAGGTTTAGAATCTCAAATTGAGCGTATTCAAGGGAATGCAAAAACAGGCTGCTCATATTTCGAATGCAGAGAAATTGGCTTCTGAAGCTAAGCGATTTTTTTAGAATCTTTGGATACTACTCAACAAGAAGTAGACGCAAAAAGCTAAACAAATTAGCTCATTAACTTCTATCTTAAAAATCAATTAAAGCTGAAGAAATAGTAAAAGAAAATAAAAATACTGATAGCCGTAATGGTAAAAAGATGGAAGAAGGAGTAGGTTTCAGAGCTGATACAGATACTGGTACCGGTATCTCAGCTGATGTAAAAGATGCAACAAGTACACCAGCTGCGACAAGAGATGGTTACACTGATAGAGCTGCTGCGGAATCATTCACAAAGCAAGTTACATGGTTAGATTTTGGAGATACAGGTAACTGGCAAAATGTAGATAACGAAGGTGGAAAGATTTACTTAAAAGAAGGTTCAATCTATAGTAAAGAAGTTATACCAGGTTACGTCATTAATATCAAAGTGAAATCGTTAAAAACCATTCCAAGCAACAGAAATCTATAGAAAACGTATGGAAGCAGCTAATGCTTCAGAAGAAGAAAAAGCAACTTTCAATCCAAATGCAATAAATCAACATTTTGGTGATAAAAGTGGACTTACTAGAATAACAGCTAACAAACAAGATGATACATGGTCTGAAATTCGAAATAATGGAATTAATACAGGAAATAAAAAAACAGCGATTGGTGCTGAAAGCGATTGGTCAAATGTAGGGGTTCAATTTGAAATTAGTGCAACTTATAAGGGTAAAAAAACGTTCGCCCTGCAGTTGTTATGAATGATTCTGAGAGTGCGAACCATGGAGAAAATATCATTTTAACAACAAATGGTAGTCCGTGGGAGCGAGTTCTTGAATTGAAAAAAGAAAGGTTTGTAGGAGGAACATTTACACCTACACCTTATAAACCAATCAATAATTATAATTTAAGACATGAAGATTATCCGCAATCAGCAGGTAGAAATAATGCAGGTCAGTTATTATGGCATTTAAGAGAAGGTCTTCTAACTTTTGCTGACGGAAGAAAGCTGGCACCGAAATACTTACTAATCCTGATCAAGAAACGGGAGGTCTAGGAACAGGAGTGTTTGGTCCTGTAACTTCTTCTGGTGGTTATAGTCTTCCAGTACTAATGACAAAAGATGCAACTGAAGTTGGATTGTATATTTTATCATCAGGGATACAAACTGCTATGATGGGTGTGATTCCAATTGATGAAGGAGATGCTCCTGAAAGTTATGGAAAAGTATCTCATATGATGAATACTACAGATGGTTTAACGGGAGCAGAAGTAAAACAACCATATTTAGGAAGTACACGACCAGATATGGATACAGGCACTACTAAAGATTGGTATGGTGATGATAAAGATCTAGATGGTGACGAAGGTGTAAATCAATTGCTTCCTGAAAACCTTAAAGGAAGTGAAGGAAATATTATTAAAGCTAATATTTCTAATGCTGGTCACTATACATTAAATGTTCAAGCACATACAGGTGGTGCTGAGAAAGCTTACATTCGTTCTTGGATTGACTTTAATAAAAATGGTCAATTTGATGCAGATGAAGCTTCTGAAATTGCAACTATTACAACAGATGGTACTGTAAAATTAAACTTTAAAAATAAAATCTCAACTGATGCAGAAACATTACTAGAGGCAGGAGCAAGAGTTCGTATTGCAACTAAAGAATCAGAAATTGAAAATCCTACAGGAACTGCATTTTCTGGGGAAGTAGAAGACTTTATTGCAAAAATTACACACCCACCAAAAGGTGAAAAGAAAACAACTATTGGTAATATTAAAGAGACACAACGTGAAGAAATTCAGTTCACAGCACAAGGTAGAAATGTATATCTGGAAGATCATTCTTATGCAGAGATTGATACAACTGTTCAACCAACATATATTGATAATAAAACTGGTCAAGAAGTGACATTAGCAAGTGATGGTACTTATACAGTTGAAGGTCAAGGTACTTATAAATTTACTATTTCAGATAATAGAAAAGATGTAAAAGTAGAATTTACACCAGCTGATGGATTTGTAGGTAAAGCACACGGTATCTCTATTCGTCGTCAAGATACGAATAAAACAACAACAGATTGGGGTACTCCTGATGCTGCAACTCTTCCAAATGTAAATGATTCATTAAATACAATGGATGGACTATATATTCCAGAAGTTACAGTTCCAACTTCAGTAAACGCAACTCCAGTTAATGCTGAAAGTCAAAACTTACAAGGCTTACCACAAAAAGGTAAACCAACATTTACTGTTGAAACTTCGCCAACTCCAGTGACAGCTTCAGCTAAATATCCTGCGAAATTAGTGGACCCAAGAACAAATACAGTTACAGAATTAACAACTGTAGATGCATTTGAACAAGGGACAACTAATAAAATTGGTACCTATACAATTGTACCTGAAACAGGAGAAATTACATTTACACCAAATAAAGATTTCAAAGGAATTCCAGCACCAGCAACGATTTCTGCTGATGTAGAATTAACTCATGACAAGGATGGAAATGTAACGACTAAAACGTTAACAGCTACTTATACACCAACAATTATTCCTGTTGCTCCAACAGCTGAAGCTTCAAGAACAAGCGGTGTATTGGGTAAACCACAAACTTCTCGAATTGTATTAGACACAGAAGAAACTGGAGACGATAAAGGTAAGACAGTGAACTTCAACAAAGGTGCTCAAACAGGACCAAATGGAGAACGTGTTGAACTAAATCCAGATACACTAACATTATTAGATGGAGAAAATGAAGTAACAAGTGTTACAACAGCTGATGGTAAGTATGAGTTAGATAAGGCGAACAAGACAATTACGTTCACTCCAAATGCAACTTTCACAGGTGAAGCTAAACCCGTTCATGTTCGAATCAAAGATATGAATGGTACAAAAGTGGATACTACTTACACTCCAACAGTTACAGATGTAACAATGGAAGGTACTCCTAAGGAGACAGAAGCACCTCAAGGACAAACACAAACAGGAACACCAGAATTTACAGTATCTAGTCCAGATGTTCGTATTACAGGATATAAATTAATCAATCCGACAACGAATACACCAGTAGATGATGAAGAAATTGATGTTCCAAATCAAGGAACATATAGAATTGATAAAACAACTGGAACAGTTAAGTTTATTCCAAAAGCAGGATTCACAGGACCAGCGGATGGAATTAATGTACAAGCAGTGACAGATGTTGGAAAGACACATGAAGCGAAGTATACACCAACGGTAAATCCGTTTGTTATCATTGCTGTGAGTCAAGAGTCTAAGAATATCCAAGGTGTACCACAAGAAGGAACACCAACCTTTACAATTCCAGAAGATGCAACAAATGTATCAATTACAAGTCGAAAACTAGTTGATCCAACAGACAACACACCAAAAGACTCTGTAACAGTAGAAGGAAAAGGAACATTTGTCATTGACGAAACTGGGAAAGTAACCTTCACACCAGTACCAAGCTACACAGGGGATGTTCCAGCAATTGAAGTAGAGGCAACAGTAACTGTTACAAACGAGAAAAACGAACCAGCTACAATTACTTCAAAAGCAACATACAAACCAGAAATCGTTCCTGTAGAGTTAGGTAAAACACCAGCAACTTCAACAAACTTACAAGGTTTAGAACAAAAAGGGACACCAACATTCACTGGAAGCACAGTAGAAGTAAATGGTGAACAAAAAGAAGTAACAATTAAAGAAAATAGTTACACACTTGTAAAAGATGGAACTGAAGTAACAACAACTCCTGCATACAAAAAAGGAACAACTGATGTAATTGGTACGTACACAATTGATCCAGCAACTGGAGAAGTAACACTTACACCAACAGATAAAACTTATACAGGTGAAGTAGAACCAGCAGTAGTACAAGCAACAGGATCTAATAATGTAAAAGTACAAACAACGTACACACCAACAATTACTCCGGTAACACCAACAGCTGAAAGCTCAACAACAAGTGATGTACAAGGAAAAGTACAAACATCACCAATCAAGTTAGATACAGAAGAAACTGGAGACGATAAAGGTAAGACTGTTAACTTTGATAAAGGAACTCAAACAGGACCAAAAGGAGAACGTGTTGAGTTAGATCCTGAAACTCTAACTTTATTAAATGAAGCTGGAGAAGAGGTAACTAGCGTAACAACGACTCAAGGTAAGTATGAGTTAGATAAAGCTAACAAAACAATTAGCTTCACACCAAATAAAGACTTTGTAGGAACTGCAACACCAGTTAAAGTTCAAATCAAAGACGTGAATGGTACAAAAGTTGAAACGACATACACTCCAACAGTTATAGATGTCACAATGGAAAGTGTTGATAAGACATCAGAAGCACCACAAGGACAAACACAAACTGGAAAACCAGAATTTACAATTTCAAGTCCAAATGTGCAAATTACAGGTTACAAACTAGTAGATCCAGTAAGCAAAACACCTGTAGATGGTACTGAAATTGAAGTTCCAGAACAAGGAACATATAAGATTGATAAAACAACTGGTCAAGTAACATTTGTTCCAAAACCAGGATATACAGGAACAACTGATGGAATTACAGTACAAGCAACAGATGAAAACGGAGAAACAAAAGATGCGAAGTATACACCAAAAGTAACGCCATTAACAGTAACTCCAGAAAACAAAACATCTAAAAATATCCAAGGTGTACCACAAGAAGGAACACCAACATTTACAATTCCAGAAGGTGTAACAAATGCTTCAATTACAAGTCGTAAACTAGTTGATCCATCAGACAACACACCAAAAGACTCTGTAACGGTAGAAGGAAAAGGAACATTTGTCATTGACGAAACTGGAAAAGTAACATTTACACCAGTACCAAGCTATACAGGTGAAGTACCAGCGATTGAAGTAGAAGCAACAGTAACTGTAACAAACGAGAAAAACGAACCAGCTACAATTACTTCAAAAGCAACATACACACCAGAAATTGTACCTGTAAAACCAACAGCTGAAAGCTCAACAACAAGCGATGTACAAGGTAAAGTACAAACTTCATCAATCGTGCTAGATACTGAGGAAACTGGAGACGATAAAGGGAAAACTGTTAACTTCAATAAGGGAATTGAACAAGGTCCTAAAGGTGAAAGAACAGAATTAAATCCAGATACATTAACATTATTAAATGAAGCTGGAGAAGAGGTAACTAGCGTAACAACTCCTCAAGGTAAGTATGAATTGGATAAAGCTAATAAAACTATTACCTTTACACCAAATAAAGACTTCGCAGGAGAAGCTACACCAGTTAAAGTTCAAATCAAAGATGCAAATGGAACAAAAGTAGAAACTACTTACACTCCAACTGTTATCGAAGTAACGCCAACAGGTAAAGATTCAGCAACAACAGGATTACAAGGATTTACTCAAACATCACCTATCGTATTCAATCAAAAAGATGAAGCTGATAATACAACAGTAAACTTTGAAACAGGTCATGATAGAGTTGAATTAAAACAAGATACATTAACATTAGTGAATGAAAATAGTGAAAAAGTAACAACAATTACTGTACCAGAAGTTGGAACATATGAATTGAAAGATGGTGCGATTACATTTACACCAGTTAAGACATTCAAAGGAACAGCTGAAGGAGTAACCGTTCAAGTTGAAGATGAGAATGGAAAAGTTGTTACGAAGAAATATGTCCCAACAGTTACCCCAGTAACACCAGAAGGTGAAAATGCTGCAACTGAAGGACCAAAAGCACAACCTCAAACATCAACAATTGTATTTGATAAGAAAGATGAAGATAACTCTACAGTAAACTTTAACAAAGGTCATGAAAATGTAGCATTAGATCCAACAACGACAACATTAGTAGGAAAAGATGGATCACCTACTACAGAAGTGAAAGTTCCAGGTGAAGGTACATATACATTAGTAAATAATGTTATTACATTCACTCCAGAACCAGAATTTACTGGGAAAGCTACAGGTGTATCTGTACAAGTTAAAGATGCAAATGGAACAGTAGTAACGAAGACTTACACACCAACAGTTCGTCCAGTTACAACATTTGTAGATGAAACTGGAACTCCTATTACAGCAGATAAGAGTAATATCCCAGTTGTTCATGAAGAAGATGGAACAAAACCTAAAAAAGATATTTATGGATATAAATTTATTCGTGTTGAACTTGATAATAAAGGAAATACGAAACATATTTATGAACCTGCAAAAGGTGAAAGTGTTAAAGTAAGTTACGTATCAACTACTGGAGAAGTATTGAAAGATTCACAAACAGTAAAACCAAAAGATACTTTAGTTGGAACTACTTATGATGCTTCAACAGAAACTATCAAGTCTGAACGTATTGAAAAAGATGGTAAAGTATACCTACTGAAAGAAAGAAAAGCAGATTCAGCTTCTGAAAAAGGTAAAGTAAGTGATAAAGAACAAACAATCACTTATGTATATGAAGAAGTGAAAGAATCAGAACCAAAACGTAATTATGGAAGTGTAGTAGTTCTTTATACGGATAAATTTGGACGCCCAATTTCAGGTGTTACTGAAACAGGCAAAGAAGTAGGAAGTACAGTACTAGATACACCAAATGCACCATTAAATACTAAATACGATACTACAGACAATAGACCACAAACCATTACTACAAAAGATGGTAAGGTTTATACACTGAAGAAAGTTACGAAAAACTCTGATGCTGAACAATCAGGTGTTAAAGGTAGAACTTCTGTTGTAACTTATGTTTATGAAATCTTAAACAACACAGAAGAATTCCCAGAAGCACACATCGGAGTAGTATTAGTAAACTATCTAGATGAAGAAGGTAACCCAATTTCAGGAAAAACACCAGAAGGTCAAGAAGTGCCAAACGTAGTAGTAGATACAGATGCAGCATTAGTAGATACAGAATACGATACTACTGACAACAAACCTTCAGTGATAGTAGCTGAAAATGGTGATGTCTATGAACTTGTAAAAGCATCAGAAACATCAGTAGAAAAAGGTAAAGTAGTAGAAGGTGCAACAATCGTTGACTATGTATACCGTAAAGTTGTAACAACATTTGTAGATGAAGAAGGAAAAGAGATCAACCCTTCAGACAAAGGAACTAAAGATAAGAAAGATGTTCCAGAATATATCTTCAAAGAAACGAAGAAGGATGAAAAAGGGAATACAATCCACGTTTACCAAAAAGTTACCACAACATACGTAGATGAAGAAGGAAAAGAAATCAATCCTTCAGATAAAGGAACAAAAGGAAACAAAGAGATTCCAGAATACATCTTTAAAGAAACTAAGAAAGATGAAAAAGGAAATACAATTCACGTTTATCAAAAAGTTTCAACAACATACGTAGATGAGGAAGGAAAAGAGATCAACCCTTCAGATAGAGGAACAAAAGCTAACAAAGATATTTCTGGTTATACTTTCAAAGAAACTAAGAAAGATGAAAAAGGAAATACAATCCATGTTTACCAAAAAGTTACGTCATCAAATCCATCTACTTCTACACCATCTATTGATTCTGTTTTAACAACATTTGTGGATGAAAATGGTAATGTGATTATCCATGAAGAAAATGGTTCACATCCAGGTAGAGAAATCGAAGGATATGAGTTGATTGGTATCAAACGAGATTCTCGAGGCAATGTTCGCAATATTTATCGTAAGATTCCAACTTCAACAACAGGTCTAGCATCTACTTCTGAACAATCAGTTCAATCATCAACAGAAGTTAAGAATGAATTGCCAAACACTGGTACAGAAACCAATGCTAGTCTTGCAACTCTTGGACTTCTTGGATTATTGAGTGGATTTGGACTTGTAGCTCGTAAGAAGAAAGAAGATTAAGATTTGATTGATGTTAATTGTGAATATAGCTATTAGTTTACATTAACTTATTATCAAAGTAGTTTTGATTTCAAAAAAAGAAGCAGCGGTAAATCCGTTGCTTCTTTTTGCATCTTAGTAGGCATCATTTATTGCTGGTAGTTAATGGTTAACTATGTTGAAAATAAAAAAGAACAGTTGTACTGTTCTTTTTTATGATTATTTGAGACCGTATTTTTTGTTGAAACGATCCACACGTCCATCTGCTTGAGTGAACTTTTGACGTCCAGTGTAGAATGGGTGTGAGTCTGATGAAATTTCCACACGGATCAATGGGTAAGTTTCACCTTCGAACTCAACTGTTTCGTTAGAGCGTTTTGTTGAACCGCTAAGGAATTGGTAACCAGTAGTTGTGTCCATGAAGACAACTGGGCGATATTCTGGATGGATATCTTTTTCATTTTGCAATATTTCCTTTCTGCCATGGTCTCTTTGCGAGCCATAGATTGTTACCATACTAGTCTATCAAATTCTAATGAGTTTGACAAGTCTTTTACTTGTTTTTAAGCAAGTTTTTTAACTTTTGGTAGATGATTTCGTTTTCTTCCAGACTATAGGAATTCGCACCACTTGCTAGAGGATGGCCCCCACCATCATGTTCTTTAGCAATTTCATTGATTGGATGAATTTTACTACGTAGACGGACACGGTAGTGACCATCCGCTTGTTCAACAAAAATTCCCCAGAGGCTAACACTATCAATACGACCAGGTGCTCCGACAATGGCTGCTGTTTCAGCATCTGTAACATTGAATTTTTTCAAGACTTCTTGACTCAGGATAACTCGCGCTGCACCATTTTCATCCACTTCCAGATGGTCATAGATGTAGCCTTGCAATTTAGCAATCTTGTAGCTCATGGTATCCATTTTACGCGTTAGGGTAGCAAAGTCAAAGTCATGATTTCTAAGATAGGCAGCAAGTTGAAGCGTACGGGCACTAGTTGAAGGATAGAGGAAACGCCCGGTGTCACCAACAATTCCGGCAAAGAGCAATTCTGCAGCTTGATTGGACAAGCTTAGATTACTTGTTTGGGCAAAAAGTGTAATCATCTCACTAGCACTGCTTGAGTTAGTATCCACCCAAGATAGGTCACCATATACATCATCATTTGGATGGTGATCAATTTTAATGAGAAAGTCACCTTGACGATAGCGCTTATCATCGATACGAGCAGTATTGGCTGTATCACAGACGATGACAAGAGCTCCTTGGTAGAGCTTGTCTTCAACGAGATCCATTTCCGCCATCCAAGTAAGAGTTGGTTCATCAAAACCAACGGCTTTGATGGTTTTTTCTGGGAAATGATGTTTGAGAAGAGCTTTCAAACCTACCTGACTTCCCAAGGCATCTGGGTCTGGTTTCATATGTCTGTGAATGATAATCGTATCATATTCTTTAATTTTGTCTAAAATTTGCTGGCAAATGTCCATAAATAACCTCAATTCTTTCTCATTTCATTGTAGCACAAGAATTTTTATTTTTAAAATGAAAAAGATATGATATAATGGAGAAAGATAAATGGAGGAGGATGATATGGCATTAGCAAAAATTGTATTTGCCAGTATGACCGGTAATACCGAAGAAATTGCAGATATTGTAGCAGATAAATTACGTGAGTTAGGATTGGATGTTGATGTTGACGAATGTACAACGGTTGACGCTTCGGACTTTTTAGAAGCTGACATTGCTATCGTTGCAACTTATACTTATGGTGATGGTGAGTTGCCAGATGAGATGATGGACTTCTACGAAGATTTGGCGGATCTAAACTTAAGTGATAAAATCTATGGGGTTGTCGGTTCAGGTGATACCTTCTACGATGAATTCTGTAAAGCTGTTGATGACTTTGATCGTGTATTTGCTTCAACAGGGGCAGAAAAAGGTTCAGAGAGTGTTAAAGTGGACCTCTCTGCTGAAGAAGAAGATATCGAGCGTTTGGAGCAATTCGCTGAAGAATTAGCTGCAAAAGTAGGATAAAATTTAGCTGTGCTGATTGTGTAAGTCAGTGCAGTTTTTATTCCTTGTTTTAGGTTTTACTAGCCTATTGACCAACTTTTTGATACAATGATTCAAATACTGGAGGAGACTGTATGGATTTAGATATCATTCGCCATGAAATTGATCAAGTTGATGACCAGATTGTCCATCTTTTAGAAAAGCGCATGCACTTAGTTGAACGAGTTGTTGCCGTTAAGAAGGCATCTGGAAAACAGATTTTAGATACGAAAAGAGAAGAGCTTATATTTGAAAGAGTTAGAAATAAGGTAGAGGATAAACGTTATCAAGAGCCTATTGTTGCAATCTTTTCCGATATTCTTAAACGCTCACGTGCTTATCAGGATAAACATATCACATGAAAAAAGAACAATTTTATCCGCTAGGGATTTTTCTAGCTGCCATGTTTGGAGGACTTGCTCGTTATCTGATTTCGAGTTGGTTGCCTGTTAGTCCAGACTTTCCATGGGGAACTCTCTTTGTCAACTATATAGGAATTTTCTGCCTGGTCTATCTCGTAAAAGGCTATCTGGTTTATAAAGAAACCGCTAAGGGTCTTATTTTAGCTTTGGGTACTGGTTTTTGTGGGGGTCTGACAACCTTCTCTAGTCTTATGTTAGATGTAGTCAAACTACTGGATACAGGTCGCTATGTTAGCCTAGTCTTGTATCTGATCTTAAGCGTGGGTGGTGGCCTACTATTAGCCTACTACTTAGGGAGGAAGAAATGGTAATCGTCTATCTTGCAATTGCTTGTGGCTTAGGAGCGCTCGTACGGTATTTCTTTTTCTCGCTATAACCAAGTTTCAAACTTGCCACTAGGAACTTTGATCGCAAAATCTTTTTGGGATGTTTTTTTGATTGGACTTTTCTATAATCATGTGGAAGCCAAGGAAGTCTATGCTGTTTTAGCAACGGGTTTTTGTGGAGGTTTGACAACCTTCTCTACTTTAAATGATGAACTACAAAGGTTGCTGAGCGATAGGAAGGTTTTTTATTCTTATCTGGCTTTGACCTACCTAGGTGGTTTGGTTGCGATTTTTTTAGGAATTCTGTTGTAAATTTCTTTACTTTTTTATGGAAATTTGGTAAACTGTATCTTGTGTGTAATGGACGCACAAAAATACAGTTTATCCGCTGAGGAAGATTCCTCAAGATTGACAAAGATAGGAGAATAAAATGAATCCATTAATCCAAAGCTTGACTGAAGGTCAACTTCGTACAGATATCCCATCATTCCGTCCTGGTGACACTGTTCGCGTACACGCGAAAGTTGTCGAAGGAAACCGTGAACGTATCCAGATTTTTGAAGGTGTTGTTATCGCACGTAAAGGTGCCGGCATCTCAGAAAACTACACAGTTCGTAAAATCTCTAACGGTGTAGGTGTTGAGCGTATCTTCCCAATCCACACTCCACGTGTTGAAAAAATCGAAGTTGTTCGTTACGGTAAAGTACGTCGTGCGAAATTGTACTACTTGCGTGCTCTTCAAGGTAAGGCAGCTCGTATTAAAGAAATCCGTCGTTAATTCGACTCAAAAACTCTGCTCATTCAGCAGAGTTTTTCTCTAGCTCCCTTAGTTCAATGGATATAACAACTCCCTCCTAAGGAGTAGTTGCTGGTTCGATTCAGCAGGGGGCAGTAATTGGATATCAAAAAAACCGCTCAGCCGAGCGGTTTTCTTTTACAGTACCCATGTACGGATGGCATGGGCAACGCCAGATTCATCATTTGTTTTAGTGATGTATTTGGCGATTTTTTTATTTAAAAAAACGTGCTTTGAGAGATTAGAATTCAAAACTTAATTCTATTGTTCAAATAAAGATTTATATCCAAAATAGAAAGTGAAAAAATGTTAGATTTTTACTAAAAACGGCATTTTGTTAAAAATAAAAACAGTGACCGGAATCACTGCTTATCAGTTGTAGCAAATTCATAAAGTTTTTCCGCTGTGAGAAGTGCCATTTTGTCCATGCTTGTTTTTCCTTTTCTGAGATCAGAAACAGTAGTCCACGGAACTCCAGCACCTTGTGAAATTGCCGATGTAGACATCGAACTGTCTAACAATTCTTGAATAACTTTTCTCATCTTATTTGTCCTTTTTATTTTTTATATAAATATATACATTAATTGCAATTATAAAAAAATAGCTATTGTACTAATCATTACTTTCCTCTTTTCATTTGATAAAATAGAGGTGTGAGGGGCTTTCTCCCCAACCTCTCCTAGCGTATACCCTTTTTCTTTTTAAAGGGATTTATATTTACGCTTTTTTTATTTTTTTCCTACGACCGTTATTGCATTCTCTTTACTTGTGAAATTCGTTACTGTTTCAGGAATATTCTTTAGCACCGTTCCAAGTAAGCGAAGCCAATTTTTTTGTTCAAGTTCCTTATCTTTATTATATAGTATCATGGTATACAAAGGAAGTCAAAAAGTCTCGATAAAGGCTTTTAAAATAATTTTTGGACTGAGTCTATCCCTGAAAATAATTTTTTTATATTTATTTTTTTGTACGGAATGATTGAAGTTAGGAGATTTAATTATCACAAAGATAGAGAAAAAAATGTTCCATATAATTGTAGATAATGATTTGATTTTTTTAGGAAGTAAGGAGTAAAAATTTAATTAATATGATGATTAGTTAGGAGTGTAATGATGAATGGTTTAGTTTTAGGTTTAGATATTGGTATTGCTTCCGTAGGTGTAGGTATTTTAAATAAAGATACTGGCGAGATTATTCATGCGAATTCTCGTATTTTCCCAGCAGCAACTGCTGATAATAATGTTGAAAGAAGAAACAGTAGACAGGCTAGACGATTAAATCGCAGAAAAAAACACCGTGGTGTTCGACTTCATGATTTATTTGAAGATTATGATTTACTAACTGATTTTTTTCTAAGGTATCTATTAATTTGAATCCATATGGACTTCGTGTAGATGGATTGAATCAGCAACTAACGAATGAAGAGCTATTCATAGCTTTAAAGAACATTGTTAAGAGACGTGGAATTAGCTATTTAGATGATGCTTCTGAGGATGGTGGTGCAATATCTTCTGATTATGGAAAAGCAGTTGAGGAAAATAGAAAATTACTTGCTGAACAAACGCCTGGTCAAATCCAACTAGAGCGTTTCGAAAAAAATATGGTCAAGTAAAGGGGAGATTTTACTGTTGAAGAAAAAGGCGATAAGCACCGATTAATTAACGTTTTTTCAACATCTGCTTATAGAAAAGAAGCTGAACGAATTCTTAGAAAACAGCAAGAATTTAATAATCAGATTACGGATGAGTTTATAGCCGATTATTTAACAATCCTTACTGGTAAAAGAAAATATTATCATGGACCAGGTAATGAAAAATCACGAACGGATTATGGACGTTTTCGAACTAATGGTACTACCTTAGATAATATTTTTGGTATTTTAATCGGTAAATGTACATTTTATCCGAATGAATACAGGGCTTCAAAAGCTTCCTATACTGCTCAAGAGTTTAATTTGCTAAATGATTTAAATAATTTAACAGTTCCTACAGAGACCAAGAAACTGAGTGAGGAACAAAAGAAAACAATCGTTGAATATGCGAAGTCAGCGAAAACATTAGGGGCTTCAACCTTATTGAAATACATTGCTAAAATGATTGATACTTCAGTAGATCAGATACGTGGTTATCGAGTTGATGTAAACAATAAACCTGAAATGCACACTTTTGAAGTCTATCGAAAAATGCAGGCGCTAGAAACAATTCCAGTTGGAGAATTGTCTAGAGAAATTCTAGATGAGCTTGCTCATATTTTAACTCTAAATACTGAACGAGAAGGTATAGAAGAAGCGATTAACACAAAGTTAAAGGGTTCTTTTAGTCAAGACCAAGTACTTGAATTGGTTCAATTTAGAAAAAATAATAGCAGTCTATTTAGTAAGGGATGGCATAATTTTTCTCTTAAACTCATGATGGAATTGATACCAGAACTCTATGAAACTTCAGAAGAGCAGATGACAATTCTAACACGATTGGGTAAACAAAAATCTAAAGAAACATCAAAAAGAACCAAGTATATTGATGAAAAAGAAGTAACAGAAGAAATCTATAATCCTGTGGTAGCAAAATCTGTCAGACAGGCCATAAAGATAATCAACGAAGCAACTAAAAAATATGGTATCTTTGATAATATTGTTATCGAAATGGCGCGAGAAAATAACGAAGAAGATGCTAAGAAAGATTATATAAAACGTCAAAAGGCAAACCATGATGAGAAAAATGCGGCTATGGAAAAAGCGGCGTTTCAATACAATGGGGAAAAAGAGTTACCAGATAGTATTTTTCATGGGCATAAGGAATTGGCTACTAAGATTCGTTTATGGCACCAGCAGGGAGAGAAGTGTCTCTATACTGGGAAGAATATTCCAATTTCAGATTTAATCCACAATCAGTACAAGTACGAAATTGACCATATTTTACCTCTTTCTTTATCGTTTGATGATGGTCTATCTAATAAAGTATTGGTTCTAGCTACAGCAAACCAGGAGAAGAGGCGGCGAACACCATTTCAGGCATTAGACAGTATGGATGATGCTTGGTCATATTGTGAGTTTAAATCATATGTAAAAGATTCTAAATTATTAGGTAATAAAAAGAAAGATTACCTTTTAACGGAAGAAGACATTAGTAAAATTGAAGTGAAGCAGAAGTTTATCGAACGGAATTTAGTTGATACTCGATATTCTTCTCGAGTTGTTCTAAACGCTCTACAAGATTTTTATAAAGCGCATAAATTCGATACAACTATTTCGGTAGTACGTGGGCAATTTACCTCTCAGCTAAGAAGAAAGTGGGGACTTGAAAAATCTCGTGAAACCTATCACCATCATGCTGTGGATGCCTTAATTATTGCTGCTTCAAGTCAATTAAGGTTATGGAAAAAACAAGCTAATCCCCTAATTTCTTATAAAGAGGATCAATTTGTTGATTCAGAGACAGGCGAAATTATTTCGTTAACTGATGATCAATACAAAGAATTAGTATTTAAAGCACCTTACGCTCATTTTGTTGATACATTGCGTAGCAAGAAATTTGAAGATAGCATTCTATTTTCATATCAAGTAGATTCAAAATTTAATCGAAAAATTTCAGATGCTACAATTTACGCAACAAGAAAAGCGAAGTTGGATAAAGATAAAAAAGAATACACTTATACTTTGGGGAAAATTAAAGATATCTATTCTTTAGGGACTAAAACCCCTTCTAAAACTGGGTTCTATAAGTTTTTAGATTTATACAATAAGGATAAATCCCAATTCTTAATGTTTCAGAAAGATAGAAAAACTTGGGATGAGGCAATCGAGAAGATAATGGAACAATATCGACCATTTAAAGAATACGATAAAACTGGAAAATTAGTCGATTTTAATCCATTTGAGAAATACAGACAAGAAAATGGTCCAATCCGCAAGTACAGTAAAAAACGTAATGGACCAGAAATTAAAAGTTTGAAATACTACGATATATTATTAGGTAAACACAAAAATATAACTCCTGATGGGAGTCGAAATACTGTAGCTTTGTTATCTTTAAATCCTTGGAGAACAGATGTTTACTATAATTCGGAAGCTAAAAAGTATGAATTTTTGGGATTAAAGTATGCAGATTTGTGTTTCGAAGAGGGGGGAGCCTATGGTATTTCTGAAGTTAAGTATAAAAAAATAAGAGAGAAAGAAGGAATTGGTAAGAATTCTGAATTTAAGTTTACCCTGTATAAGAATGATTTAATTTTAATTAAAGACACTGAAACGAATTGTCAACAATTTTTTTAGATTTTGGTCTCGTACGGGGAAAGATAATCCAAAAAGTTTTGAAAAACATAAAATAGAATTGAAACCTTATGAAAAAGCAAGATTTGAGAAAGGAGAAGAACTTGAAGTATTAGGAAAGGTACCACCTTCTTCTAATCAATTCCAAAAAAATATGCAAATTGAAAATCTTTCTATTTACAAAGTCAAAACAGATGTTTTGGGTAATAAACATTTTATCAAAAAAGAGGGTGACAAACCAAAACTCAAATTTTAAAATATTTTTAAAAAAGAGTTGCAAACGCTTGTACAATGTATTATAATAGTAACTGCAAGGGACGCCTTGCACAGTTACTTAAATCTTGCAGAAGCTACAAAGATAAGGCTTCATGCCGAATTCAACACCCTGTCATTTATGGCTGGGTGTTTTCGTTTCGTGAAGGAGGAAAATACGATGACTTGGAGAATTGTGCATGTCTGTCAGAGCGAAAAAATGCAATTGAAGTTGGATAACCTTTTAATAAAGAAAATGGGTCAAGACTATGTTATCCCACTGAGTGATATTTCGATAATTGTAGCAGAAGGAGGGGAGACTGTTGTAACTTTAAGGTTATTAAGTGCTTTAAGTAAGCATAATATTGCCTTAATTGTCTGTGATAATGAACACTTGCCTACTGGAATTTATCATTCTCAAAATGGTCATTTTAGAGCCTATAAAAAATTACAGGAGCAATTATTGTGGACACAGGAACAGAAAGACAAATTATGGCAGATAGTTACCTATTTCAAAATAAATAACCAGCAAGATGTTCTTTCAATGTTTGAGAAGAATATTGATTGTATACAATTATTAGCGGAGTATAAAGAACATATTGAGTTTGGAGATAAAACCAATCGTGAAGGCCATGCTGCCAAAGTTTATTTCAATGAATTATTTGGAAAGAAATTCGTACGTCTTACACAACAGGAAACGGATGTCATCAATGCTGGTCTAAATTATGGTTATGCTATCATGAGAGCACAGATGGCACGTATTATTTTTGGGTATGGGTTAAATCCCTTAATAGGAATTTTTCATAAGAATGAATACAATCAATTTAACTTGGTTGATGACCTAATGGAACCTTTTAGGCAAATTGTAGATGCTTGGGTCTATCAACATTTACGAGATGAGGAATATTTGAAATATGAGTTTCGACTTGCTTTAACAGATACACTGAACGCAAAGATTCGTTACGGTAAAGAAACGTGTTCAGTAACAGTAGCAATGGATAAGTATGTCAAAGGTTTTCTAAAATGTATCTCTGACAAGGATACTAGTAAATTTTACTGTCCAGTGGTTTCGAGTGTAGAATGGAGTTGAAGAAATGAGGTATGAAGCATTGAGATTATTGTGTTTTTTTGATTTACCGATGGAAACCAATCAAGAAAAGAGAGTCTATCGTAATTTTCGGAAGGATTTAATTGCCAATGGTTTTGAAATGTTACAGTTTTCTGTCTATTATAGAACCTGTCCTAATCGAAGTTTTGCTAGTAAATTCTATAAAAAATTAAGTCAGAGTAATTTACCAAGTGGGAATGTTCGTTTGCTTGCAGTAACAGAGAAACAATTTTCTGAAATGGTTTTGATTATAGGTGGGAAGACAAAGCAAGAAGAAGTAGTCAGTGATAATAAGTTGGTAGTTATATGAAAATGAACATTAGTCATCCATATAAGGATAATATTTCATTAAGTTTTGGCCAATTTACTCAAATTGTAGGTCAAGATCAACAATTAAAATACTATATTTGGCAAATACTATTATGGTATTTTGGAGGAAAAAAATATAGTGAGGAAGATTTAGTTCTTTTTTTGAACAGAATGAACCTAAAATACTGATAGATGATACGGTTATTTCCCGTTCAGATTTTTAATGTTATTCAAATATCCAATATCAATGATTTAATTGAACAAATGGAATATAAAAAAAGGAACAGTAGCTTATGATTATATAAAGAAAAAGATTACTTCTATGGAGATAATGGAGCAAATCGAAAAATATCAATGATAATCTAGATAGGATTTCACTTCTATTGAATCAGAAGTTGAATCTTCAAATAGATGATATTATCTATCATACTGAAGCAAAATATTTTTAATGCAGATCAATTAATTCAAAAAAAATTTTTTTACCATACTTTGGAAAAAAAATGATAAAAAAATATCCTTTGAGTTTGTAGATAATAAGATAAAGTTTTTTTATTATTTCTTTCAATGTTAGAAACTATGGTGATGAACAGTAATGAAAAGGTCTTGCTGGTGCTACGCAATATGGACGACTATCTATCTTACAATGAGTTTATTATGTGTTGCGAAAAAATGGAATTGTTAACCAATAAGTGTAACCTTCTCTATGTTATTTCTTTTTCCTTCAAATGAGGGCTATCTTCATGTGACCAAAGAAGTAATGGAGGAGATAAATATCGTTTCTGAGTACATTGATAATCTTTATTCGTTAGAATTTATGTACGAACGATTTAGCAATCAATATCCAATAAATCAAATACCTAATGAGAAAGAATTTTTAATCTCTCTTAGAAAGATTGGGCCGTATTTATTTAGTTCAGAAATTCTTCATATGAGTTTATCTATAGAGGACCAAGTAGCATTGAAAATTCTGAATAATTTGTATCAGTATGAAATGAAAATAAAATTTCGTATTGAATCAATCAATCCAATGTTATTGAAATATTTGGAAGAATAGTATTGACGAGTTGGATCTAAGATTTTATAATGGTTTTGAGGGAACAAAATCCAAATTGACGAATTTGAGGTTTTTGTACTCTCAAGATTTAAGTAACTGTACAACCGACAAATCTCATTCCAAATAAAACGGATGGTTTTTGTACTCTCAAGATTTAAGTAACTGTACAACTTTTATCAGCAAGTTCATTCACTAATGCAGTTTTTGTACTCTCAAGATTTAAGTAACTGTACAACCAGTAGACGCTGAGGTTCACAGAGCATTTGGTTTTTGTACTCTCAAGATTTAAGTAACTGTACAACTGCTGAAAGCTATGCAGCAGTTGAACTGATGTTTTTGTACTCTCAAGATTTAAGTAACTGTACAACCTAATGGTTTCCAGAATGCTACGCAAGCAGGTTTTTTTGTACTCTCAAGATTTAAGTAACTGTACAACAAATACGCTGATGCTGAAACATCTGAAGAAGTTTTTGTACTCTCAAGATTTAAGTAACTGTACAACGACAGCCAGTATTGCAATTGATATTGTTTTGGTTTTTGTACTCTCAAGATTTAAGTAACTGTACAACTCTTTCTTAATTTTTTTAATAGATAGGTAAGGGTTTTTGTACTCTCAAGATTTAAGTAACTGTACAACACTTTTTAGACGTTTTATGATTAACTCCTTTGTTTTTGTACTCTCAAGATTTAAGTAACTGTACAACCTACCTCATAAAGTCCTCCTAATTCGTTAGGGTTTTTGTACTCTCAAGATTTAAGTAACTGTACAACTACTGAACAGCTCAACCTTCCTTGAAGCCTGTTTTTGTACTCTCAAGATTTAAGTAACTGTACAACTGAAGTTGAGAGACGACAAATAACAACTTTGTTTTTTGTACTCTCAAGATTTAAGTAACTGTACAACGAGCCGAAATGAAGAATATCGAACTTGTCAGTTTTTGTACTCTCAAGATTTAAGTAACTGTACAACGGACTGAAGCGCAGTACAATGCTATTGCCAGTTTTTTTGTACTCTCAAGATTTAAGTAACTGTACAACCACACCAAGATTTCATCATTCTATTGTTCAGTTTTTGTACTCTCAAGATTTAAGTAACTGTACAACCAGTTGATTGGGATGGTCAAACTTATATCAGTTTTTTTGTACTCTCAAGATTTAAGTGACTGTGCAACAGCCATTCAATTTATTGATTTACTTTTTATTGTGATATATTCATACTAAAAACCGCTCAGCCGAGCGGTTTTCGTTTTTCCTTTTATAGTACCCACGTACGAATAGCATGGGCAACGCCGGATTCATCGTTAGATTTGGTGATGTATTTGGCGATTTTTTTGATTTCTGGATTTCCGTTTTCCATAACAACAGGGTTACCAACGACTTCCAGCATGGCACGGTCATTTTCTTCGTCACCGATAGCCATGGTTTCATCTTTGGTCAATCCGAGTTTTTTAGCTAAGTGAGTGATGGCTGAACCCTTGTCTACATTCTTTTTAAGGAGTTCGAGATAGAAAGGAGCAGACTTGTTGATGGAGTAGCGTTCGTAAAATTCGGCTGGTATCTTTTCAATAGCAGCATCCAGAATCTCTGGTTCATCGATGAACATACATTTGACGATTTCCTTGCCAGCCATTTCTTCAGGTGTGCGGTAGAAGATGGGCATGCTGACGAGGGTTGATTCGTGCACTGTGTATTTTCCGATATTGCGATTGGCTGTGTAGATGCCGTCCTTGGTAATAGCGTGCATGTGGACACCGAGCTTGCGGCTGAGAAATTCCATATCCAGATAATCCTCATAGGTCAAGGATTCGCTGATAATCTCATGACCTGTAGCAGTTTCTTGGACAAGGGCACCGTTGAAGGTTACAACATAGTCACCCTCGTCTCTCAACTGCAAGTCGTCCAGAAGTTTGGCAACACCTGCGATAGGGCGGCCGGTTGCAATCACGACTTTGACACCGGCTTCTTTGGCATCTTGGATGGCAGAAAAGACTTCAGGAGTAATCTCCTTTTGGCTATTGACTAGGGTTCCGTCGATATCAACGGCGATTAGTTTAATACTCATAAATTTCCTCTTCTAGTTTTTATTTGGGGTAAAATGATCGTTCTCAATCAAGTGTAAAAATTGCTGGGTAATGCTAGCAAAGATACTGTTTTGATCCAACATTTCTTTTGGAAAATAGAAACGATTGTCTCCGTGGCGACTGCCTGCAAGAGATTGGACGATAGGAGATAGACTGGAAAGTTCTGCCTGTTGACCATTTCTGTAAAATCTCAATCTGTGTCCGTGGATTTTCAGATTCAGGTCGATAGATATCATAAGGAAGGTCAAAATTCTTATGAATAGCAGTATAGTAGTCTGGATCAAAGCCGATTTCTTCGACCAGTTTTCTCATGGAAGCAAGTTGATCTTGATCCTCTTGCGAAAAGGTGATGGATTTGAAGACCTTGCGGTTGACAAATCGCTGGGATAGGTCAGCTAGTATCTTGTCAGGACTAGACATCCATAGTTGGAAATAGGTGTTCATGACCCCATCATCAAGAGACAAATAGTCTGATAGAGTGACCTTTTTTTCAAAGAAAGCAAGGAGATGAGGTGAAGTGCGTGCAAAGAAGTCCCTATCTTCTGGATAAAGTTCCTTAGCCCGTTTGAGAAGATTTTGAAGGAGGACCTCCATGGCGCGTGTTGCGGGATGAAAATAAACCTGCATATACATTTGATAGCGACTGAGAACATAGTCTTCGATAGCGTGCATGCCATTTTGCTGAAAGGCAATGCCGTTTTCAATTGGACGAATGACACGGAGGATCCGAGTCATGTCAAATTCTCCATAGGATGCCCCTGTAAAATAGGAGTCGCGCAAGAGATAGTCCATGCGGTCTGCATCAATCTGACTAGAAATGAGTTGCACGACCTGCTTATTAGGATAGCTATGGTCGATAACACTGGCTACCTTTTTTGGAAAGTCAGGCGCCACTTGTAGCAGGACTTGGTGAATCTCTGTCTCAGGACTTTGGATGATTTCCTGGGTAATGGCCTCATGATCTGTATCAAAGAGATTCTCAAAAGTATGAGAGTAGGCACCATGCCCAAGGTCATGTAGGAGAGCGGCCGTCATAGTTAAAAGAGATTCACTAGGATCCCACTCGTCTGGATATTTTTCTTCAAAAATTTCTGTGATGCGACGGGCAATCTCATAGACACCTAAGCAGTGGGAAAAACGACTGTGTTCCCCACCGTGGAAGGTATAACTGGACGTGCCCAGTTGCTTGATACGGCGCAAGCGCTGAAATTCTTTGGTATTAATCAAGTCATAGATGATATGATTATCAACATGGATGTAGTTGTGAACTGGGTCACGGAATACTTTTTCGTTCATATGACCATTATAGCAAAAAGCTAGAATTTTTGGTAAAATAGTAGGACAAGAGAGAAGAAAGAGGACCTGATGTGAAGATTCGGATGCGAAATACCATTCAGTTTGATGAACATCTTGAAGTGATTGACCAGCTTTATGATGTAGAGTTAAGAGAAAAAGGGAGATTATAGCTATTTACTTTTTTACAATGAAGAAAAGGAAAAAGTGGTACTCAAGTTTCATGAGGAAGAACTAGTCATGACTCGTTTTTCTAAACCCAATACCATCATGCGTTTTTTAAAGGGACAGGATAGTTTAGCCTATATACCGACACCGATGGGTGTTCAGGAGTTTATCATTGAAACCAGTCGCTATGAGCTTGAAGGGCAAAAGATTTACCTAGACTATCAACTGCAAAACAAAGAGGGGCTACCCTTTGCCAGCTATCGTTTAGAAATTACTTGGGGTTAATAAGATAAGGTTGGCGATAGCCAACCTTATTTGATATAGAGTTCTTGATTTTTTAAGACGATTTCACGTACACTTGTAAACTTCTTGAGTTTTTTAAGTTCTTCTGGATGAGTAATGAGAGTGATAACATAGCCGTCTTTACCCATACGGCCAGTACGGCCAGCACGGTGAGTGTAGGTTTCCATATCTCTTGGGACGTCAAAGTTTATGACACATTCTAGACTATCGATATCAATCCCACGTGCCAGAAGGTCAGTAGCAAGAAGTAGGGTTAGTTGCTTGTCCTTGAATTTCTCTAAAATGACTTTCCTGAACTTGACGTTGACATCACTCGCGAGAGAAACAGCCAAGACATCGCGATACTGCAGTTTTTCCTCTGCGCTACCAAGGTCGGACAAGCTGTTAAAGAAAACTAAACCACGGAAATCTTCAACATAAGCTAATTTACGGAGTAACTCAACACGGTTACGTTGTTCCACTTGCATGTAGAAGTGCTGGATATTGTCCAACTTTTGGTCAGAGAGGTTGATGGTGCGCGTGTTAGGTGCAATCTTTTCTTGATCAAACTTAGTCGTTGCACTCATGTAGACCAGTTGGTGGTCACGAGGTGCGTAGTGGGTAATTTTCTCGACAAAGTGAATTTGAGAATCATCTAGTAACTGGTCAAATTCATCCAGGATGATGGATTCCACATTCATCATCTTGATTTTTTTCAGTTTAATGAGTTCAAAGATACGACCTGGTGTTCCGATGAGAATTTCTGGCCCTTTTTTGAGGCGCTCAATCTGACGTTTCTGGCTGGAACCAGATAAGAATAGTTGAGGATTTAATCCGATGGCTTCACCCCAAGTCTTAGTTACCTCAAAAATCTGACCTGCCAGTTCGGTATTTGGAGCCAGAATAAGTAATTGTTGGGCTTTTTTCTTTGTCAGTCTGAGAAGACTAGGTAGGAGATAGGCTAACGTTTTCCCAGTTCCAGTTGGGCTCACTCCAAGAAGAGTTTCTCCTGCAAGGATAGGATCAAAAAGTTGGGTTTGAATGGGTGTGAATTCTTGGAATCCGAGTTGTTCACTTAGTTTCTGCCATTCAGTGGGTAGTTTGGTTTTCATTTTTCTGCCTCAAATCTAATGCCAGCTTTCTGGCGCATGCTATAAAGTAGGTGGTGGACATGAGATGCATCATTTAGCCAGTTTTGGTAGAGAGATTGGTTAGGTTGCGTTATCATGTTTGCAAATGCTGCAACCTCCTCAGCCATGGTATGAGTTGCTTGCTGTATAGGGAGATGAATGTCATCTCCTTTATGGTCTGTGAAAATGGCAGAGCGGATATGCTCAATCGTATCTAGTCTTAAAGTTCCATCAGCAGTATAAATCTCGCAAGGAAGATTAGAAGTGATATTTTTTCCAGTCTTGATATGAACTTGGAAGTCAGGGTAGAATAGAATCCCATCTCCGTTTAGGTCCATGCTGTTTTCAAGTTGTTGCCCTTGATAGGAGGTATCTAGAGCCTTACCAAATAGACGAACAGCTGCATAAATGGGGTAAATACCCAAATCCATGAGAGCACCACCAGCAAAACGGTCTGAAAAGACATTTGGTCTCAGTCCAGCCAACAAATCCGGCATTTTGGAAGAATACTTAGCATAGTTAAAATCTGCCCCTAAAACCTGCTTGTCTACTAAAAAGTTTTTGATAGTAGTAAAAGCTTTTTCATGGTAATTACGAGCTGCTTCGAAGATGAAAGAGTGATGATTCTTGGCTGTTTGTGCTAAATCTTGCCATTCATCTGGTCTTGTAACAGCTGGCTTTTCAAGGATGACATGTTTACCCATTTCAAGAGCGAGCTTGGCTTGAACATAATGTAAAGAATTTGGACTGGCGATATAGACCACATCGAAGGAGCTATTGAAAAAATCTTCTAGCTTGTTAAACAAGTGGACATTACTGTAGCGATTAGCAAACTTTTCTGCAGTTTCTATCTTTCTAGAATAAACTGCGACAAGTTGGTATTTTCCACTAGTATGGGCAGCTTCTATAAAATGATGACTAATGGCCCCTGTTCCAATGATTCCTAGTTTAAGCATACTTTCTCCTTTTTCTGGCAAATCCTTTCTCAATTATATCATAGAATAGATAGACTATCCAATTACTGGGAAAATATTTAAAATAGACTACGATTTTCTTTAAGAAAATGCTAAAATAGAGAGATGAGTAAATGAATTGGAGTGAAAATGAGATTATTACCAATAAGAAAAATATCTCGTCAGTCTAAAAGACTCGCGCTTTTTTTGACTTTTTGTGCAGGTTATGTAGATGCCTACACTTTTATTGTGCGAGGGAATACCCTTGTAGCTGGCCAAACTGGGAATGTCGTCTTTTTATCTGTCGAGTTAATTCATAATAATGTATCAGATGTGAGAGATAAGGTGATGACACTAGTAGCTTTTATGATGGGGGTATTTTTCCTAACTTTTTATAAGGAAAAATTAGGAATTGTCAAAAAACCAATTTTATCCCTTTTCCCTTTGGGAATTCTTTCGCTCATCATTGGCTTTGTACCTCTAACTGTGGACAATATTTTTTTATCGTACCACCTTTAGCTTTTTGTATGGGCTTGGTAACAACTGCCTTTGGTGAGGTGTCAGGTATTGCCTACAATAATGCCTTTATGACTGGGAATATTAAACGAACCATGCTAGCTTTTGGAGATTATTTCCGTACAAAGCACACTCCCTTTTTACGTGAGGGACTTATCTTTGTTAGTTTGCTTTCGAGTTTTGTTTTTGGAGTTGTTTTTTCAGCCTATTTGACTATCTCTTATAATGAAAAGACTATTCTAGGAGTACCTATAATGATGATCCTGTTTTTACTCTAGTATGCTTTTTTTGCTTCTTGGAGGAAAAAAAGGTGAAAGAAAAAGTGTAACTTCTAAAAGTAACTTCCAGTTTTTAAGAGATGGAAGTTACTTTTTAGAAGTTGCGTTTTTCTGTTTTGTTTTTTTATTTGTGTTTTTTTGTTCGTGTTTACATTCTTTTGTTATTTTTTTGATATAATTGTTATGTTAGTTATTTTTAAAAACGGAAGGTATTTTTTTATGAAATTTAAAGATAAAAAGAATATTATTCTCTAAGAAAATTTAAAGGTGTAGGTTTAGCATCGGCTGTTGTAGGTTTAGCTTTATTAACACCTAGTGTTATGGCGGAAGAACATATGCTAAATATTGAAAACAAAAATGTTGATACGACGTTGTCTGTTGTCGAAAATGATATGACACCAAATAAACCTATAGACAAAGATGTGTCTAAAACATATGGGGCATCTAAAGTTGACGTTTCAACTTCTGTTAATAATGTTAGTGAAAACGTTGTGGGAGGGGGTGACGCTAAAAATGAAGTAAATAAAGGGAAAAATGAGGTTGACGCAACATCGTCTTTAAATTCTAAATTGGTGGATTCTAAAGTGAAAGATGATGTGAATCTTGAATCTACACAACCAGTTCGTTCTAGACGTGGGAAGCGTGATATATCTTCACAAGAATCACCGTATGTGTCTGATAAAGCCAAAGAAGTTGTTCATGAATTAAATGATACACTTGTTATGAAGAAAGAGGATACAACTTCAACTTCAGATACCTTGTTTAAATTAGATGAAGGTTTAAAGGTTAGTGAAGAAGAAAAAGCTTATGTAAATACAATTAAGGATGCTTTTAATGATTTACCTGAATTGGTTCGTTCTAGTGTGAATTCTTTAACGATTGTTCGTAAACCAAACGGTTTGTATGGTTATACTCATTCTAAAGAGGGTAATGTGAATATGAACATGCAATATTACCGTCCAGAATCGACACATGGAGAACCAGATTCTTTACAACAATCTGTAGAGGTTTTGGGACATGAAGTTGGTAATATTTTCAATGCCAAATCTTTCCGTGATGGTGATACATGGTCATTTTCACGAGACCCTAAATATGCGGAATTAGCTAAAGAAGTTTATGGTTCTGATAAATCTGGATTTTTAATCGATCGATGGGCATCTGATTTTGGTTCTTACCTTGGATGGATTTCTGGGAAATCGACTCCTCAAACTGATGGTGACCATAAAATCTATGCGTATATGAACTCACTATTCAAGGGTATTCTAACACCTCGTGAAGACCGTATCACACCTGAATTGAAACAGGCCGTTGAAATGGCTAAAGCCAGTGGTAAACGTTTGGTCTATGATGGACACGTGTCACTCGATGCCACTTATAAGAATGTAGATAGTGTTCAAGCTAAAGTAGACGAATTGAATCGCGCTGAAGTTGCAAAAGTTGCTGGGATTTCCGATTCTGGACACTTCAAAACTTATGGAATTAATAAGTTGGTGACGACTAGGTATACTGCTGATGGTGTTGACATCGACGTTCCAATAGTTCAAAAGACTGCATTGAATGATGAAAAACAAATTTTTGGCTACACGTTTACGACAAAAGAAGTGTCTCATGATGGCTTACTTGTGGAATATAAATATAATGTAAATAATCATGATTCATTAGATAATGAAACAATGTCAGCCAATCTGGAAATCACTAATAAAAAAATGTATAGAGTCAATGCACCTGGTAAATTACGATTAACTGTCAAAAAGAATGTGGATAATTTCAAAATTGTCTATGACATAACCAATCTTACAACGGGTGTGAGACAATCTTCTAATGTGTATAGTACAGCTCTTAATTCCGTACGCCATGATAGTGGCTCTGAACATCGTTTAGGTTCTGTTTCGGGCGGTTATTTCGCCATGGCAGAGTTGAATTATAGTATCGAGAATGGTAAGAAAGGCGATAATAATTATCGTTTGACAGCTCGTTTTTATAATGGCGACACTTTGTTGGGAGAAGTTCATAAAGACTTTGTCGGAGAATTGATTAATCATGAGAAGGGTGATTTAGCGAACATTGATATTAGAGCTCTGTTGATGATTCAACTAATGTGCCTGTAGCGGGGATTATCAAAAATGGATTGTTGTACGTACCGATGTCATTAGTTACTATCCAACGTTCTGATAAAAGTCGTGATGAAAACATGGCTATTAATAAACGTAAAGACAAAACATGGGGTGCAGGTAGCTCTGTTTCTAGCGGTACTTCAGTACGAGTGACGGTTTTAAATCCTGATTATAAAATAGCGTCACCATCAAATCCTGATTTTAGAATAGCGTCACAAACGGATTTTAAATTATTAGACGACTTGAAAGATTCAAGAGATACAAAAGTTCTTACGACTTATGGGTCTAATCAAAGCATTAATGCGTCTCCGACAAATTCAGTGACGATAGATGATAAAGCATTTTTTGATACCGTAGGGGTTCCTCTTAAATATACGGGTTCAGATAAATCGGTTCGAACTGATAAGGTAGCTATTAAAGTCGAATATCTTGATTCTTCAACGGGCGTAGAGAAAGTTATAGATGAAAAAACTGTCACAAGAGACGTTTCCTTTGTCAATTATGACGAAAAATATTCAAAATATTGGTCTAATGACTATATCACTCAAGCTGGTGCAGGTATCTATACGTATATGAAGTACGGAGACCGACGCATGGAGACTGAAGATTATCATACGAGCGTGGCTGAGGATTTAGCTTGGGCGTTTGATAAGTATCGTGACGGTCAAACTTCTAACCGAATAAATAAATACAACCTTTCACATATAGACTCTGAGAAACATTTAGTGCTGGAAATTGGTTTGGTTTGAATTTGAAGACTGATAATACTGATTTATTTGCTAATACGAATTACACGGTCAGAATGGAGGTTCCGCGTAGAGGTGAAACTGATGTCAAACCAAATATTGAAGAAATCGTGATGTATTCTCGTGTAAATCGCAGTCAGAATGTCCTTGATACCGATTCTTATCGAGAAACGGTTTACTGGCTAGATACGTCTGGAGTTCGTCATTTAGTTGTAACTAACAAACCTATCCAAGACAAAAAGTATTCGATGCTATACAGTATACCAAAAGAAGCAACAGCTATTGAAGTCGATGTTGATGGTAAGGTTCCAGCGTCATATGGTCCGCATTTTCTCGTTAAATATTATACGAGCGATAGTTTGCAAGATATTAAAAATGAAAATCGATATTATCCGGACGGTACGAGTGATAAGCCTGCTGATAGACGTGCATACATCATGCCTGTAACATTCACTAATAATAATGATGGTAGCCATAGACATTACGATTCATATACTGGTATTCAAGATTCTCATTCGATGTACGTGCGCTCTGATATTAGTGCGAACAATGAGAGACCTAATTATTTGCAAGATGTCACGATAGATTATCGTCAGTCGTGGCGACAAGTAGATGGACTTGAGAAGTCGACAGAAAAAGATGTTGATTTGACTCCGATATTAGATACCTCATTTCAGAAAAAACAATTTATAGCACTGAGTAAAGGCTTGGAATTGGGTGATTCATCATGGCACAAAGAAAAAACAATTACGTTTGCTGGCGAGGAATTGACTCTTTATACACGTGATTACAACGAAAGAGAAATGACACTCGCTAAGAATGGTCAATTCACGTTCCCTGTTCGAGTGATACCGACAGTAGAAAATTTCAAAAAGGAACAAAAATATTTTATTCATGCTGGACTACTTTATAAAATCACGGACAAGGATTTGCGAGTTAAAATCGGTAATGACAGTGTTCATGCTTTGCATGAATGGGAAGATCGCTCTTTGAAAATGAATTTCGAAGATAAGATTGCACAAGAATTGGGCTATGGTGATAGAAAAAATAAAGATAGAGGTGTGATTGTCAACGGCTCAAGTCAAGAAATAAGGGTTCCTCGTTCTTTTGAATTTAAAGGGGCCCAAAGTATTGGTGATGAAACTATCAGAGGCTCATCGTATCATAATGGCGCTGGTAAGCAATTATCTGTGGATGTTGATTTATGGAATAGTTCACAAGTCGTTTCTAAAAATGTTTCAGTTATCCAACCATTACCAAAAGGCGATTTGAATTATCGTTTCGATGGTGTGAAAACTAATACCGACTACAATGTTTTTTATACCAGTGATGAAATTGTAAATGCGAATAGCTCATGGTCAGAAAATATACCAGCTAAAGTGACAGGTATCAAATGGGTTAAGAAAACACCGTTTTTGAACAATACCGTCGATAAAGTTGGTTATTTAATAACAGTGGATTCTGATGAAAATATATTAAAGACGTCTGTGGGCGGTGCAATTGTTTCAAACAATAATGTGAGCGGCAATCTGAGTGATGTTTCTGTCTCTAACAAACTGACCACTCGCAATTTTATTGTGAGAACGGAGTATCGTGATTATGACGACCGACTTGTTAGGAGCGGTATTACGTCTCGTGAATTACCTGTCGGAAAATCTGTTTTATTAAAAGATTACCTGAGTCGAAATAATGTGAATGATTATGCTTGGGGGCGCGAAGGTAATTCGTCAAATGGACGTTTGGTCAGCGTGACGGGTGATATCACAATCCCTAAACAATCTTATGACGAATATGTAAGACAAAATTCGTCAATTGTGATGCCTGATAATGACGTCGTCGTGACCTTTATTTATAGAGATGTCACATCTCCAGACAATCGAGATTATCGAGCTTATTTCAAGACACGCTGGAATGATGGTTATGTCGAACCGTCTGAACAGGAGTTGATTGGTTTGAATGATAATATTCGTTCGTTTGCGTATCTACCTAATGAGTCAAATCAAAAATTAAAAATATTTGATGTCGTTTGGAAAAATGGTACTAGAGGTAAATATTATGTGAATATCTCAATTGACCCTGTCAAAGAACCTGTTACAGAGATTCATAAAGGTATCACATACCAAGGTGATGAAGAAAAAGATTTGGGTTATAAGGAAACGACTCCTGGTAATAACCATACTTATACTAAAGTCAAATCTTATATCGCCGATGATACAGGAACATTCCATGAGTCCGTGACTACAGAGAATGATGTCCCTGCTCAAAATGTAGTGGTTACGCTTGGTACCAAACCTACCGTTAAGACAGAAACGATTCCGAAAGGTAAACGTTATGAAGCAGACCCAGACCAAACAGTCAAAGGTCAAGAAACGGTTATCGAAGGTCAAGATGGTGTTAAAACATCGACTACTCGTTATACTGTGAACCCAACAACTGGAGATATCACACCTAACACTACAGTAGAAAATACTGAAAAGATTGATACTGTAGTTAAAGTTGGTAATAAAGAAGTTATTACAGAACCAATTTCAATTGTGACTCGATACAAAGCGGAACCAACTCTTGAAAAAGATGTTCAAGAAACTGAGACAACTGGTCGAGCAGGTAGTCGTGAAATCACCGTAACTTATGATGTGAATGCAGTTGATGGTACATTATCTAATCCAACTAGAACAACCAGAGAATCTGAGTCTATGACTCCAACTATTATTAAAGTTGGTTCTGTGCACAAAGACATTGTTGAGACTGAAATGACAACTAAGTATATTTCAGATGATACGAAAGTTCGTGACTCTCGCGAAGAACTTGTTGCAGGTTCTAAGGGTATCAAAACGACAACTACAACTTATGAAGTTGATGAAAACACAGGTGCTACGCATTCACCTACCACACGAGTGGATGGTCAACCTATGATTCAGAAAGTGGTTAAGATTGGTACAAAACCAACGATCGATATCGAACCTATTGCAATTACAACTAAATACATCTTTGATGAAAACTTAGCTTATGGTCAACAGATTGTAGAAGAAAAAGGTTCAGAAGGAAGGATTGTTACGACAACGACTTACACGATGAATGAGTCTGACGGTACAACTACGGCAGATACGCCAGATGTTCAGAGAGTAGCTATGGTTCAGCGAGTGATTCGTATTGGTGTTAAACCGACTGTAGAGGAAACACGTGTTAATTTCAACACATTCTATGAATCAGATCCTCAAGCTGAAAAAGATAGTCGAGTTGATAAGGTTGTAGGTAAGGTTGGTAAAGTTACAACAACTACAACTTATTCATATGACAATACTACTGGTGTGGTAACTCCTAATAAACCAACTACGGTCACAGAAGAAGCTATCGATAGAATTGTTAAGGTTGGGACTCGTCCGAATGTTGTTGAAACACCTATTGACTTCACAACTACTTATGAAGCTGATCCAGAGTCTCAAAGAGATTCTAAGACAGATAAAGTTGTTGGTAAAAAAGGTACAACTATAGTCACAACGACTTATTCAGTTGACCCTAAAACTGGAGTTGTAACTGAAAATCCATCAACAACCACGATTAAAGACCCAGTGAATGCAGTCATTAAAGTCGGCACTAAATCAACAGAAGTAGTTGAAACTTTACCGTCACCTAAACGTTTTGTTAAAGATGCGACTCGTCAAAAAGATGAAGAACCTTTGACAGAACAAGGTAGAACTGGAAGTAAGACAACTGTTACAACTTATACGGTGGATGAGAGAACTGGTGTTACTACTCCAAATGAACAACCACCAGTGACTGTAGACCCTATTGATACTATTGTGAGGGTACCTGCTGGTGACAAGGTTGTGGAAGAAAAAATTGCGATTACAACTCTCTATATCGAAGACCCAACTAAAGATTTTGGATATGAGGAAGAAATCAGTAAGGGTTCAGAAGGTAAGATTGTAACAACTACGACTTACAATGTTGATGGTCAAACTGGTAATGTAACTGAAGGTGGAACAACCCGAGTTCAGACTGATATGGTTCAACGTATTGTTAAGAAAGGTACAAAACCTAAAGTTGTTGAAACACCTATTGACTTCACAACTACTTATGAAGCTGATCCAGAGTCTCAAAGAGATTCTAAGACAGATAAAGTTGTTGGTAAAAAAGGTACAACTATAGTCACAACGACTTATTCAGTTGACCCTAAAACTGGAGTTGTAACTGAAAATCCATCAACAACCACGGTTAAAGACCCAGTGAATGCTGTCATTAAAGTCGGCACTAAATCAACAGAAGTAGTTGAAACTTTACCGTCACCTAAACGTTTTGTTAAAGATGCGACTCGTCAAAAAGATGAAGAACCTTTGACAGAACAAGGTAGAACTGGAAGTAAGACGACTGTTACAACTTATACGGTGGATGAGAGAACTGGTGTTACTACTCCAAATGAACAACCACCAGTGACTGTAGACCCTATTGATACTATTGTGAGGGTACCTGCTGGTGACAAGGTTGTGGAAGAAAAAATTGCGATTACAACTCTCTATATCGAAGACCCAACTAAAGATTTTGGATATGAGGAAGAAATCAGTAAGGGTTCAGAAGGTAAGATTGTAACAACTACAACTTACAATGTTGATGGTCAAACTGGTAATGTAACTGAAGGTGGAACAACCCGAGTTCAGACTGATATGGTTCAACGTATTGTTAAGAAAGGTACAAAACCTAAAGTTGTTGAAACACCTATTGACTTTACAACTCGATTTGAAAAGGATTCAACTAAACCAAAAGGTGAAACTAGTGATAGTGTAATTGGTGTGAATGGTAAGGTAGTGACAACTACAACTTACACACTTGATTCTACAACAGGTCGAGTTACAGAGAATCCATCGACTTCTGAGACTATTAATCCTATTACACATGTAGTGAAAGTTGGTGCTAAAGATACGATTGAAGTGACACCTATTGAGTTAGTGACTCGCTATGAACGTGATGACGAATTAGTTGTTGGTAAATCAACGATTGTGAATGCAGGTAAAGCTGGTTCTATTACAACAACTACAACTTATGATGTGAATCCGACAACTGGTGATGTTACTGAGTCTAGTAAGACTTCTGTTACAGACGAAATGATTGAAAAAGTAGTGAAAGTAGGTACTAAACCAACTGTTACTGTTGAGACTCGTCCGATTACTATTCGTTATGTTCCTAAAGAAGATGTTTCTTATGGTACAAGAACGGTTAAATCAGAGGGTTCTGCGACAGTGATTACATCAACTACTAACTACACATTGAATCCTGATGGTTCAACTGAGACAAACACACCTATTGTTACAACAACAGACGGTAGTGACAGAGTTATTGAAGTTGGTGTTCAGACTTTAAGTGTGACTATTGATATGCCTTATGATGTTGAAACTAAGTATGACTCAAGTTTGGAAGCTGGTCAAACAGTGGTTGACCAAAATGGTGAGAATGGAAGTAAGACGATTACTACAAGGTATTCATTGAATGAGACAACAGGTGATGTGACTTCAAACACAACTGAGACGTCTGTTCAACCAAAACCTAAGAAAGTACGTATTGGGACGGGTGTACGCTCTACGAATGTGAGAAATATCGTTCATGATATCCAATTTGAAACTGAGAATATTGAGGATAGATTCTTGCCAAAAGGTAAATTAATTGTTGAAAATGAGGGTGTTTTAGGTAAAGATATTGAAACGGTTGTTGAACAATTATTCAATGGTGAGGTTAAAAAATCTGAAAGCTCTACTCAGCGTGTACTAGATCCAGTTAAACGAGTTGTTAGAGTGGGCACTTATGAGTTTGCAAAACCAACTGAAAACGTAACGATTGAACCAGAAGAGTTTAACGGTGGAGTGGTACCAAATGAAGCACCAATTCATGAACCAGAAGAGTTTAACGGTGGAGTGGTACCAAATGAAGCACCAATTCATGAACCGGAAGAGTTTAAAGGTGGAGTGGTACCAAATGAAGCACCAATTCATAACCCAGAAGAGTTTAAAGGTGGAGTGGTACCAAATGAAGCACCAATTGCTGAAAAATCTGACTACGAAGGTGATATAATGCCAAACGATGCACCAATTGCTGAAAAGCCTAACTACGAAGGTGGAGTGGTACCAAATGATTATCATTCAAATGTATCAGATATTAAACATGAAACTTCCCATGGAAATCCTGATTCTACGAAATCTGAAGAAGCTATTTTACCAAATACAGGTGCTTCTGAATCAATCGCATTGAGTGTTTTGGGTGGATTGACCTTAACTAGTCTACTTGTATCTGATATAATCAGACGTAAGCGAAATAAAGATTCTGATTAAATAATCGGCTCATTGTCAATTGTAGTGTGTTGAAGAAAAGCTAAAATCGAGAAAGGACAAATTTCGTCCTTTCTTTTTTGAGTACGACGGGCATGTCGTGCATCTGAGGTGTAAGTCCTCAGTGGGCACCCGCTACCGGTGAACCCAATAGCGATTCCCAAGCCTGACTATCGTGAGGTAGCGGATTAAAACGGTCTGGGGATAGACCGTTTTAAGTCTGACGCTAGAAATAAGAATCGTCAGAGGAAGGGATAGCGAAATCGTAGCGCAGAAAGTGATTTTAGGATGAAAGCTTGTGTTCTACCTTCAAGAACAGTGATGATATTGAGATTGTCAAAATCTTGCGCAATGAAACTCATCTTCATCTCCTGATTGAAACAGTCACTCCCCTGACTGTTTCAACGTCCAAGTCATAATCTCAGGAAGACAAGAAAAATCATGTTTAAAGTGAAAGTCATTGAGCTTGCGAATAACAGTTGAAGTTGAAATGGCCAGCTGATGGGCAATATCGGTCATAGAAGTTTTTTCAATCAGCTTCTGAGCAATCTTTTAGTTGATGATGCGAGATATTTGGTGATTTTTTTCTTGACGAGGGAAGTCTTAGCAACCGCCATTTTTGAACACTGATAGCACTTAAAACGACGCTTTCTAAGAAGAATTCTAGTAGGCATGCCAGTCGTTCTAAGGTAAGGGACCTTAGACGGTTTTTGAAAGTCATATTTCTTCATTTGACTTCCACAGTTAGGACAGGATGGGACATCGTATTCCAGTCTAGCGATGATTTCTTTGTGGGTATCCCTATTGATGAAAGAAAAAAAGTGTAAATTTAGGTTGTTTTTACTTGTATCAAATTAGAAGATATGCTATACTTGAAGAGTTGACTATGCACATTCCTGTGCAACCGCACGAACATCGTCGCTCGTCGTATAACAAATTTAAACTTCGTCATTGTCGCCTTGCCTAACATAAGTTATGCCTTCGGCTCAATTCCTAGTTTATTCTTTGTTCTACATAGAGCTCTTCTTTTAAGTGGTTCGTCCCACGATGCTAGGCGAGTCTTCACAAAAAAATACGGGAAAATCCCAAAAATCATAGGAGGTGCATAATGAGCACATACGCAATTATCAAAACTGGCGGAAAACAAGTTAAAGTTGAAGTTGGTCAAGCAGTTTACGTTGAAAAATTGAACGTTGAAGCTGGTCAAGAAGTTACTTTTAACGAAGTTGTTCTTGTTGGTGGTGAAAACACTGTTGTCGGAACTCCACTTGTTGCTGGAGCTACTGTAGTTGGAACTGTTGAAAAACAAGGAAAACAAAAGAAAGTTGTTACTTACAAGTACAAACCTAAAAAAGGTAGTCACCGTAAACAAGGTCACCGTCAACCATATACTAAAGTTGTCATCAACGCAATCAACGCTTAATTTTAAGGAGAACACATGATACAAGCAGTCTTTGAGAGAGCCGAAGATGGCGAGCTGAGGAGTGCGGAAATTACTGGACACGCCGGTAGTGGCGAATACGGCTTTGATGTCGTGTGTGCATCGGTTTCTACGCTTGCCATTAACTTTATCAATTCCATTGAAAAATTTGCAGGCTATGAACCAATCTTAGAATTAAATGAAGATGAAGGCGGTTATCTGATGGTAGAAATTCCAAAGGATATTCCTTCACACCAGAGAGAAATGACTCAGCTATTCTTTGAATCGTTTTTCTTGGGTATGGCAAACTTATCGGAGAACTCTTCTGAGTTCGTCCAAACCAGAGTTATCACAGAAAACTAACACGGAGGAAAACATTATGTTAAAAATGACTCTTAACAACTTGCAACTCTTCGCCCACAAAAAAGGTGGAGGTTCTACATCAAACGGACGTGATTCACAAGCAAAACGTCTTGGAGCTAAAGCAGCTGACGGACAAACTGTAACAGGTGGATCAATCCTTTACCGTCAACGTGGTACACATATCTATCCAGGTGTAAACGTTGGACGTGGTGGAGACGATACTTTGTTCGCTAAAGTTGAAGGCGTAGTACGCTTTGAACGTAAAGGTCGCGATAAAAAACAAGTTTCTGTTTACCCAATCGCTAAATAAAAAGGTTCAGTGAATCTTTTTATCCCGAGCCTTGAAATGTAAAGGCGAAGGATGCTGAAATAGCATGAATAAGGCTTTCCGAGTTTTGTACTGACCCCAAAAAGTTAGACAATTAATTTAAGCAAAGGATTTAGTTCTGTATTGTACAGGGCTAAGTCCTTTTAGTTTTACCTTAATTCGTTTGTTGTTGTAGTAATCAATATAGTCTACAATAGCTTGTTCCAAGTGTTCAAGTGACTGAAACGTATTCTCATAACCATAAAACATTTCAGACTTAAGAATGCCAAAGAAAGATTCCATCATACCGTTATCTGGGCTATTTCCCTTACGTGACATAGATGGTTGGATTCCCTTATTCTTTAAAAAATGATGATAGAAATCGTGTTGGTATTGCCATCCTTGGTCACTATGGAGAATTGTATTTTCGTAATGATTCTCTGTAAAGGCTTGTTCTAGCATAGCTTTCATTTGTACTAAGTTCGGCGAAGTAGAAAGATTGTAGGAGATAATTTCGCTGTTAAAAGCCATCTAAAACTGGTGATAAATAAAGCTTTTTGGCTACTTGCTGGAATGGTAAATTCTGTCACATCTGTGTAGCACTTTTGCATTGGTTTGGTTGCTTCAAATTGACGTTGAATAAGATTATCTGCTTTCTTGCCAACCTCTCCTTGGTATGAAGAATACTTCCGTTTACGGCGAATTCGAGCCGTTAAACCAAGTACTTTCATCAGACGCTGCACCTTCTTATGGTTCACTACGAAGCCACGATTTCGTAATTCTAGAGTCATGCGACGATAGCCGTAATTTCCTTTATGCTCAGTATAAATTGACTGGATTTCAGCTTTAATATCATAATCTTTATCGCTTTGATCCAGCTGTTTTAAGTGGTAATAATAGGTTGAACGTGCAAGCTTAATAATCTTTAGAAGGATATCTAAAAGAAAACTCTGTTACCAGTCCTTGAACAATTTCCGTTTTTTTCTTCTTGCTCCTTTTCGTCCCTCAATCGGAGTTCTCTCAACTTTTTTTAGAATGGCATTCTCCGCTCTCAAGTACTCATTTTCTGCTTGAAGACATTCTAATTCTGTCATATCTTCAAATCTCTTCTTTGGTTTACGTCCCATTTTTAGGTGGTCTCCCTCTTGTTTTTCTCAACAATAGTATACCCGTTTTTTTCTTATATTGTGCCAGCCAATTCGAAAGTAATCCACTACTTGGAAGAGCATAATCCAGAGACGCCCTAATTTGTGAATGCCCCTCAAGAAGAACTTTATCAATAATCTCTTGTTTTAGTTCAGGAGAATAGTAACAATTCTTTCCTTTTTTTGACGATTTCTATTCCATAACGATCAATCAATTTGATCATGTACTGAAGATTAGAAATGTTTATCCCAAATTGATTTGAAAGTTGTCTAAAAGCTCTCTCCTTTCTTCTTAATTCATATATTTGAACTTTATCTTCATAAGTTAATTTCATAATAAAAACACCCCAAAAGTTAGATTTTTCTGTCTAACTTTTGGGGTGCAGTTCATTTTCGGAGAGCCTCTTTTTTGTTTTGGTACCCATATTTTAAAACCTATGTAAGAAGCGAACTTGTCAGCTACTTTATCTTTTTTTAGATACAATCATAAAATAGTGGAATGTAGAAACTTTTTACAGTAATGAAAGTGTTATGAGGGAATAAGATATTGTAAAAATTGCTAAGTTTTGATATTATAATTGTATCTGAGTAAGGAAGTAGGAATATGGAAAGGATGTGAACCTGTATGAAAAAGCTTATCACCATAATAGTCTGTTCAATCTCTTTTCTTGTTCTATCTGCTTGTGTTAGTAAGAAAAAATTGATTCTTCCTGAACCTGAAAAGGATTTCTGTAATTTCTCTACAGAAAAAAATCTCTGAAGATGTTAAAACAATAAACAAGAGAGAAGAAATTTCAAAATTGATTGAGGAGATACAGAAACAGTCCAAATCTACAACTTTTGAGAGTTTAAATGATCAACCGACAAATGTTAAAGATTACATCATTATCAAAGTTCACTCATCAGAATGAAGAAAAAGGATAGTGTAGCCTATCTATATACTATAAAAGAAAAAAACAGTATATTGAACAACCTTATGTTGGGATCTGGGAGGTAAGTCCAGATATAGCTAATAGGATTGAAGAGTTTTTTCTAGTTGATTTATAGAATAAAAGAAATCTTTAGAGAGTTTTCTTGTATCAAATTATGGAAAATCGAATTTGTATTATGTTTTTAAACGGTAAATCAACAAGATTTGCTGTTTTTTTATTTGTTTGAAATGAAACGAGGACGGGAAAAAGATATCATTCTAATTCTTGTATTGGAATGTTATACTCAATGAAAATCAAAGAGCAAACTAGGAAACTAGTCGCAGGCTGTACTTGAGTACGACAAGACGACGTTGACGCGGTTTGAATTTGATTTTAGAGTATAGAGTCTCATTTGAGACTTGAAAATTTCCTAATTTTTTTCCTTTTTGGAAAACTTCTAAAATATGGTATAATGAAAAGATAAAGAAGTTGGGAGTAGAAGATGAATATTCAACAATTACGCTACGTTGTGGCTATTGCGAATAGCGGTACTTTTCGTGAAGCTGCTGAGAAAGATGTATGTTAGTCAGCCGAGTCTGTCCATTTCTGTTCGTGATTTGGAAAAAGAGTTGGGCTTTAAGATTTTCCGTCGGACCAGCTCAGGGACTTTCTTGACTCGTCGTGGTATGGAATTCTATGAAAAAGCGCAAGAATTGGTTAAAGGATTTGATATTTTTCAAAATCAGTATGCCAATCCTGAGGAAGAAAAGGATGAATTTTCCATTGCTAGTCAGCACTATGACTTCTTGCCACCAACCATTACGGCCTTTTTCAGAGCGCTATCCTGACTATAAGAACTTCCGCATATTTTTGAATCAACTACTGTTCAAATCTTAGACGAAGTAGCCCAAGGGCATAGTGAGATTGGGATTATCTACCTCAACAATCAAAATAAAAAGGGGATCATGCAACGGGTTGAAAAGCTAGGTCTGGAGGTCATTGAATTGATTCCCTTCCATACCCATATTTATCTCCGTGAGGGGCATCCTTTAGCTCAGAAAGAGGAATTGGTCATGGAGGATTTAGCGGATCTACCAACGGTTCGTTTCACTCAAGAAAAAGACGAGTACCTTTATTATTCAGAGAACTTTGTCGATACCAGTGCCAGTTCACAGATGTTTAATGTGACAGACCGTGCTACCTTGAATGGTATTTTGGAGCGGACGGATGCTTATGCGACAGGTTCTGGATTTTTAGATAGTGATAGTGTTAATGGCATTACAGTTATTCGTCTCAAGGATGAACTAGATAATCGCATGGTCTATGTTAAACGTGAGGAAGTGGAGCTTAGTCAAGCTGGGAATCTTTTCGTAGAAGTCATGCAAGAATATTTTGACCAAAAGAGGAAATCATGAAAAAAAGAGGAATAGTGGCAGTCCTTGTACTGCTTTTGATTGCGCTGGATCAGTTAGTCAAATCCTATATCGTCCAGCAGATTCCACTAGGTGAAGTGCGCTCTTGGATTCCCAATTTCGTTAGCTTGACCTACCTGCAAAATAGAGGGGCTGCCTTTTCGATACTACAAGACCAGCAGTGGTTCTTTGCTATCATTACATTGGTAGTCATGGTGGGTGCCATTTGGTATCTACATAAACATATGGAGGACTCACTCTGGATGGTCTTGGGTTTGACTTTGATTATTGCAGGTGGTCTTGGAAACTTTATTGACAGGCTCAGTCAGGGCTTTGTTGTGGATATGTTTCACTTAGACTTTATTAATTTTGCAATTTTCAATGTAGCGGATAGCTATCTGACGGTTGGAGTGATTATTTTATTGATTGCAATGCTAAAAGAGGAAATAAATGGAAATTAAAATTGAAACTGGTGGCCTGCGTCTAGATAAGGCTTTGTCCGATTTGACAGAATTATCACGCAGTCTAGCGAATGAACAGATCAAATCAGGTCAGGTCTTGGTCAATGGCCAAGTCAAGAAAGCTAAATACACAGTCCAAGAAGGTGACATCGTCACTTATCATGTACCAGAGCCAGAGGTCTTAGAGTATGTGGCTGAGAATCTTCCGCTAGAAATCATCTACCAAGATGAGGATGTGGCTGTCGTTAACAAGCCTCAGGGGATGGTTGTGCATCCAAGTGCTGGTCATACTAGTGGAACTCTGGTAAATGCCCTTATGTATCATATCAAGGACTTGTCGGGTATCAATGGGGTTCTGCGTCCAGGCATTGTTCACCGTATTGATAAGGATACGTCAGGCCTTCTCATGATTGCTAAAAACGATGAGGCGCATCTAGCACTTGCCCAAGAACTGAAGGATAAAAAGTCTCTCCGCAAATATTGGGCGATTGTTCATGGAAATTTGCCCAATGATCGGGGTGTAATTGAAGCACCGATTGGCCGTAGTGAAAAAGACCGTAAGAAACAGGCTGTGACTGCCAAAGGTAAGCCTGCGGTAACCCGTTTCCACGTCTTGGAACGCTTTGGAGATTATAGCTTAGTGGAGTTGCAGCTAGAGACAGGCCGCACCCATCAGATTCGTGTTCACATGGCTTATATTGGCCATCCAGTTGCTGGTGATGAAGTCTATGGTCCGCGTAAGACTCTGAAAGGACATGGACAATTTCTTCATGCCAAGACTTTAGGATTTACCCATCCACGAACAGGTGAGACCTTGGAATTTACAGCAGATATCCCAGAGATTTTTACAGAAACTTTGGAGAGATTGCGTAAAGCGTCATCCTATTAAAAGAGTTGAGATAGTAGATCTCAATTTTTTTATTTCATCTCTTTTCTATTTCTAGTCATTCATGTTATAATGGATAAATATGAAGAATCGGAGTGAGTCTATGAAATACAAACGAATTGTTTTTAAGGTGGGAACATCTTCACTGACAAATGAAGATGGTAGTCTATCACGTAGCAAAGTGAAAGTCATTACCCAGCAATTGGCTATGTTGCATGAGGCGGGCCATGAATTAATCTTAGTCTCATCTGGAGCGGTTGCTGCAGGTTTTGGGGCTTTAGGATTTAAGAAACGGCCAACTAAGATTGCAGATAAACAAGCTTCTGCAGCGGTAGGACAGGGGCTTTTGTTGGAAGAATATACGACTAACCTTCTTCTTCGCCAAATTGTATCAGCTCAGATTCTGCTAACACAAGATGATTTCGTTGATAAACGTCGCTATAAAAATGCCAATCAAGCTTTATCAGTTCTTCTTAGTCGTGGAGCTATTCCTATTATAAATGAAAATGATAGTGTCGTTATTGACGAACTTAAGGTTGGGGATAACGATACGCTAAGTGCCCAAGTAGCGGCCATGGTTCAAGCAGACCTCTTAGTTCTCTTGACAGATGTAGATGGTCTTTATACTGGGAATCCAAATTCTGATCCTACTGCTGAACGTTTGGAGAAGATCGAGACCATCAATCGAGATATTATTGATATGGCTGGGGGTGCTGGATCCTCAAATGGTACAGGAGGCATGCTCACAAAAATTAAGGCAGCTACCATAGCGACAGAGTCAGGGGTTCCTGTTTATATTTGCTCATCTTTAAAATCAGATGCCATGATTGAGGCAGCAAATGAAACTAAGGATGGTTCCTATTTTGTTGCTCAAGAGAAGGGACTTCGTACCCAGAAACAATGGTTGGCCTTTTATGCCCAAAGTCAGGGGTCCATTTGGGTGGATGCGGGTGCTGCAGAAGCTCTTTCTAAACACGGAAAAAGTCTCCTTTTATCTGGTATTGTTGAAACAGAAGGATCCTTCTCTTATGGTGATATCGTAACAGTTTTTTTGATAAAGAAAGTGGAAAATCTCTTGGTAAGGGGCGCGTCCAGTTCGGTTCTTCTGCTTTGGAAGATATGTTGCGTTCACAAAAAGCTAAGGGTGTCTTGATTCATCGTGATGATTGGATTTCAATCACTCCTGAAATCCAATTACTCTTTACAGAATTTTAGAGGTAAACTATGGTAAGTACACAAGAACAGTTTGAGCAGGTAAAGGCTGTTAAGAAGTCGATTAATACTGCTAGTGAAACAGTGAAAAATCAGGCCTTATTAGCCATGGCTGATCATTTAGTAAAGGCTACAGAGGAGATTTTAGCGGCCAATGTCCTTGATATGGAAGCGGCTAAGGGGAAAATTTCAGATGTTATGTTGGATCGTCTTTATTTAGATGCAGGACGTATCGAGGCCATGGCAAGTGGAATTCGTGAAGTGGTCGCTTTACCAGATCCAATTGGTGAAATTTTAGAAACCAATCCTCTTGAAAATGGCTTGGTTATTACCAAGAAACGTGTCGCTATGGGAGTTATCGGAATTATCTATGAGAGTCGTCCAAATGTGACTTCTGATGCAGCAGCTTTAGCACTCAAGAGTGGAAATGCAGTTGTTCTTCGTAGTGGGAAGGATGCTTATCAAACTGCTCATGCTATTGTTAAGGCGTTAAAGAAAGGCTTGGAATCAACTACTATCCATCCAGATGTGATTCAACTGGTGGAAGATACCAGCCGAGAAAGTAGCTTTGCTATGATGAAGGCTAAGGGATATTTAGATCTCCTTATTCCTCGTGGAGGAGCAGGTTTGATTAATGCGGTAGTTGAGAATGCTATTGTACCAGTAATTGAAACAGGAACTGGAATTGTTCATGTCTATGTGGATAAGGATGCAGATGAAGATAAGGCCTTGTCTATCATCAACAATGCCAAAACTAGTCGTCCTTCTGTCTGCAATGCCATGGAGGTTTTGCTTGTACATGAAGATATAGCTGCTAGTTTCCTTCCTCGTTTAGAGCAAGTTCTGGTTGTGGAGCGTAAAGAAGCTGGGTTGGAACCAATTCAATTCCGCTTGGATAGCAAAGCAAGTCAGTTTGTATCTGGCCAAGCAGCAGAAGATCAAGACTTTGATACAGAGTTTTTAGATTATATTCTAGCTATTAAGATCGTGGGTAGTCTTGAAGAAGCTGTAGATCATATTGAGGCTCATAGTACTCACCACTCAGATGCAATTGTTACTGAAAATGCGGATGCAGCAACTTACTTTACAGATCAAGTGGACTCAGCAGCAGTCTACGTTAATGCCTCAACTCGTTTTACAGATGGTGGTCAATTTGGACTTGGATGCGAAATGGGGATTTCAACTCAGAAACTTCATGCGCGTGGCCCAATGGGCTTAAAAGAATTAACCAGTTACAAGTATGTAGTCGCTGGTGATGGACAGATAAGGGAGTAAAAAATGAAGATTGGATTTATCGGTTTGGGGAATATGGGTGCTAGCTTAGCCAAGACTGTTTGGCAAGCTAATAGGACAGATAAGTTTCTTCTTTCTAATCTAAGTCAAGATAGAGTAGATGATTTTATTGCTAGCTACGGAGGTCAAGCTTCTAGTAATGAGGAAATCTTTGCGGAAGCAGATGTGATTTTTTTAGGAGTCAAACCAGCTCAAGTATCTACTTTACTTGCGGAATCTCAAGCTATTCTTGAAAAACGGGAGAGTCTTCTTTTGATTTCAATGGCTGCTGGTGTCACCTTGGAAAAACTAGCTAGTCTTGTTCCAATTCAGCACCGTTTCATTCGCATGATGCCCAACACTCCAGTTTCTATCGGTCAAGGAGTCATTAGTTATACCTTGTCAGCCAACTGCCAAGCAGATGATAAGGAAGTCTTTTGTCAACTTTTACAACATGCTGGTCTCTTGTTTGAAATCAGTGAAGGCTTAATTGATGCTGCAACGGGTCTGGCAGGTTGTGGACCAGCCTTTGTCTATCTCTTCATTGAAGCTTTGGCAGACGCAGGTGTTCAGACAGGATTGCCACGAGAAACTGCTCTACAAATGGCAGCTCAAACAGTTCTTGGTGCAGGTCAATTGGTCTTAGAAAGCAAACAACATCCAGGTGTTTTTGAAAGATCAAGTTTGTAGCCCTGGCGGCTCTACTATTGCTGGTGTAGCTAGTTTAGAAGCACATGCCTTTAGAGGAACCGTTATGGAGGCAGTCAAAAAAGCCTACAAACGAACTAAAAAACTTGGTAAATAAGAGGTGGAGAAATCTACCTCTTTTATACTTCCTTAAAATCAGTGTCCAAAAAGATTTTCACAATATCTATTTTTTTGATAAAATAGAAGATAGTAAAAAAGAAATGAGTTAGTCATGTCAAAAGGATTTTTTTAGTCTCGCTTGAGGGGCCAGAAGGCGCAGGAAAGACCAGTGTTTTAGAAGCCTTGCTGGTGATATTAGAAGAAAAAGGTGTAGAGCTACTGACGACCCGTGAACCAGGTGGAGTCTTGATTGGTGAGAAGATTCGTGAAGTGATTTTGGATCCAGATCATAGACAGATGGATGCGAAGACAGAACTTCTTCTCTATATTGCCAGTCGCAGACAGCACTTGGTAGAAAAAGGTATTACCAGCTCTCGAAGCCGGGAAGATGGTTATCATGGATCGCTTTATTGATAGTTCGGTTGCCTATCAGGGATTTGGTCGAGGATTAGATATCGAAGCCATTGATTGGCTTAATCAATTTGCTACAGATGGACTAAAACCCGATTTAACTCTTTATTTTGATATTGAGGTGGAAGAAGGACTGGCTCGCATTGCTGCTAATAGCAATCGAGAGGTTAATCGTTTAGACCTAGAAGGCTTAGACTTGCATAAAAAGGTCCGTCAAGGATATCTTTCTCTTTTGGAGAAAGAAGGAGACCGTATTGCCAAGATTGATGCCAGTCTTCCTTTGGACCAAGTGGTGGAAGATACCAAGTCTGTCTTGTTTGAGAGAATGGGATTAAGCAAATGAAGCAAGAGCGATTAAATGATTTGCAACCAGAGCAGTTTGACCGTTTTGTCCGTATCTTGGAGCAAAATCAGCTCAATCATGCTTATCTCTTTTCAGGTTTTTTTGGAAGCTTGGATATGGCAAAATTTTTGTCTAAAAGTCTTTTTTGTACCGATAAAGTAGGAGTTTTACCATGTGAAAAATGCCGAAATTGTAAGTTGATTGAAGAGGAAGAATTCCCTGATGTTACCATGATTAAACCAATCAATCAGATTATCAAGACAGAACGCATTAGGGAATTGGTGGGTCAGTTTTCCCAAGCAGGGATTGAAAGCAAACAACAGGTCTTTATTATCGAGCAAGCTGAGAAAATGCATCCTAATGCAGCTAACTCTCTGCTCAAGGTCATCGAAGAACCTCAGAGTGAGGCCTACATTTTCTTCTTGACCAGTGATGAGGAAAAGATTTTACCAACTATAAGGAGTCGAACTCAGATTTTTTACTTTCAGAAACAAGTAACTAGCTTAGCTCTTCAGTTGGAGCAAGTAGGTCTCATCAAGAAAAAAGCGACTCTGTTAGCTCAGTTGAGTCTATCTCAGGCTGAGGCTGAAAAGTTAGTTAATCAGGCTAATTTTTGGACCTTGGTTGATGAAAGCGAACGGCTATTGTCCTTGCTATTAGTCAAGAAAAAAAGAGTTATCTCCAAGTAGCCAAATTAGCTAGTTTGGCGGATGATAAGGAAAAACAAGATTATGTTTTACGAATCCTTGAAGTTCTCTGTGGGCAGGATCTCCTACAAGCTAGGATTCGTGAGATTTTACAAGCCTTGCTAGAAGCCAGAAAGATGTGGCAAGCCAATGTTAGTTTTCAAAATGCCATGGAATATCTGGTGTTAAAAGAAATTGAAACTTAAAGAATGAATATTATAGAAAGGAAAGGGCTGGTTTATGGATAAAAAAGAATTATTTGATGCACTGGATGATTTTTCCCAGCAACTATTGGTGACCTTGGCTGACGTTGAAGCCATCAAGAAAAAAATCTCAAGAGCCTGGTCGAGGAAAATACAGCTCTACGCTTGGAAAATTCGAAATTGCGAGAACGTTTGGGTGAGGTGGAGGCAGATACTCCAGTTAAGGCCAAGCATGTTCGTGAAAGTGTTCGTCGGATTTATAAAGATGGTTTTCACGTATGTAATGATTTATGGGCAACGTCGGGAGCAGGACGAGGAATGTATGTTCTGTGATGAGTTATTATATAGGGAGTAGGCATGCAGATTCAAAAAAGTTTTAAGGGTCAGTCCCCCTATGGTAAGCTCTACCTTGTAGCAACGCCGATTGGCAATCTGGATGATATGACCTTTCGAGCTATCCAGACCTTGAAAGAAGTAGACTGGATTGCTGCTGAGGACACGCGCAATACAGGACTTTTGCTCAAGCATTTTGATATTTCCACCAAGCAAATCAGTTTCCATGAGCACAATGCCAAGGAAAAAATTCCTGATTTGATTGGTTTTTTGAAAGCAGGGCAAAGCATCGCTCAGGTCTCTGATGCAGGTCTGCCAAGTATTTCAGACCCTGGTCATGATTTGGTCAAGGCAGCTATTGAGGAAGAAATCGCAGTTGTCACTGTTCCAGGTGCCTCTGCAGGAATTTCTGCCTTGATTGCCAGTGGCTTAGCGCCACAGCCACATATCTTTTATGGCTTTTTACTAGAAAATCAGGCCAACAGAAGCAATTTTTCGACTTGAAAAAAGACTATCCTGAGACTCAGATTTTCTATGAATCGCCCCATCGTGTGGCAGATACGCTAGAAAATATGTTAGAAGTCTACGGTGACCGCATGGTCGTCTTGGTCAGAGAATTGACCAAAATCTATGAAGAATACCAACGAGGTACCATTTCTGAGTTATTAGAAAGCATCGCTGAAACGCCGCTTAAGGGCGAATGCCTACTCATCGTTGAAGGTGCCAGCCAAAATGTGGAGGAAAAGGACGAGGAAGATTTGTTCTTAGAAATCCAATCTCGTATCCAACAAGGAATGAAGAGAAATCAAGCTATTAAGGAAGTTGCTAAGTTTTACCAGTGGAATAAAAGCCAGCTCTATGCTGCCTACCACGACTGGGAAGAAAAGCAATAAAACGACTAAACAGGGAAGTTTGCCTTCTTCCCTTTTTTTGTTATACTAGTAGAAGAAAAAAATAGAAAGATTTGTGGGAGTGAAAAAGTCCTGTGGACTTTTTCAGCCTGAGCCAAGAAATTCGAGAGCTAAGTAAGTCCTGTGGACTTTTTCAATGTGAATCTTGTCTTCACACTCCCAAAGAGGTATTAGTGTCGTGTCTCAATCTTATATCAATGTTATCGGTGCTGGTTTGGCAGGTTCTGAAGCAGCCTACCAAATCGCAGAGCGTGGTATTCCAGTTAAACTCTATGAAATGCGTGGTGTCAAGTCAACACCTCAGCACAAAACAGACAATTTTGCTGAGTTGGTTTGTTCCAATTCTCTACGTGGAGATGCTTTGACAAATGCAGTGGGGCTTCTCAAGGAAGAAATGCGTCGCTTGGGTTCTGTTATCTTGGAATCTGCTGAGGCTACACGTGTTCCCGCAGGCGGAGCCCTTGCAGTGGACCGTGAAGGTTTTTCCAAAATGGTGACCGAAAAAGTAGCCAGTCATCCCTTGATTGAAGTAGTCCGTAATGAGATTACAGAATTACCAACAGACGTCATTACGGTGGTAGCGACTGGTCCTTTGACCAGTGATGCCTTGGCTGAAAAGATTCATGCCCTTAATGACGGCGATGGTTTCTATTTCTACGATGCGGCAGCGCCTATTATCGATGTCAATACTATCGATATGAGCAAGGTTTATCTCAAATCTCGTTATGACAAGGGAGAGGCGGCCTACCTCAATGCCCCTATGACCAAACAAGAGTTTATGGATTTCCATGAAGCCTTAGTCAATGCGGAAGAAGCACCGCTCAATTCTTTTGAAAAAGAAAAGTACTTTGAAGGATGTATGCCAATCGAAGTCATGGCTAAACGTGGTATTAAAACCATGCTTTATGGTCCTATGAAACCAGTGGGTCTTGAGTATCCAGATGACTATACTGGACCTCGTGATGGAGAATTCAAAGCGCCTTATGCGGTGGTCCAGCTTCGTCAGGACAATGCGGCTGGTAGTCTCTACAATATCGTTGGTTTCCAGACCCATCTCAAATGGGGGGAGCAAAAGCGAGTCTTTCAAATGATTCCAGGTCTTGAAAATGCTGAGTTTGTACGTTATGGTGTCATGCACCGCAATTCTTACATGGATTCACCAAATCTTCTTGAACAGACTTATCGTTCTAAGAAACAACCAAATCTCTTCTTTGCTGGTCAGATGACGGGTGTGGAAGGCTATGTTGAATCAGCAGCATCAGGTTTAGTTGCAGGTATTAACGCTGCTCGACTCTTCAAAGGAGAAAGCCAAGCTATCTTCCCAGAAACAACAGCGATTGGAAGTCTGGCTCATTATATCACCCATGCAGACAGCAAACATTTCCAACCGATGAATGTCAATTTTGGAATTATCAAGGAGTTGGAAGGCGAGCGTATTCGTGATAAGAAGGCTCGTTATGAAAAAATTGCAGAGCGTGCCCTTAGCGACTTAGAGGAATTTTTAAGGGTCTAATTTTTTTCCAAGAATTGCTCATGGTACTATAAAAATCTTAGAAATTGTGATAAAATAGGTAGGATAAAAGAAGGAGAGTGAAAATGGCGAATCCCAAGTATAAACGTATTTTAATCAAGTTATCAGGTGAAGCCCTTGCCGGTGAACGGGGCGTAGGGATTGATATCCAAACAGTTCAAACAATCGCGAAAGAGATTCAGGAAGTTCATAGCTTAGGTATCGAAATTGCCCTTGTTATTGGTGGAGGAAATCTCTGGCGTGGAGAACCTGCTGCAGAAGCAGGAATGGACCGTGTTCAGGCAGATTACACAGGAATGCTTGGGACTGTTATGAATGCTCTTGTGATGGCAGATTCATTGCAACAAGTTGGGGTTGATACACGTGTGCAAACAGCCATTGCCATGCAACAAGTGGCAGAGCCTTACGTACGTGGACGTGCCCTTCGTCACCTTGAAAAAGGCCGTATCGTTATCTTTGGTGCTGGAATTGGTTCACCATACTTCTCAACCGATACAACAGCAGCACTTCGTGCAGCGGAAATCGAAGCAGATGCTATCCTCATGGCTAAATGGCGTCGATGGTGTGTACAATGCCGATCCTAAGAAGGACAAGACAGCCGTTAAGTTTGAAGAATTGACCCACCGTGATGTGATTAACAAAGGTCTTCGTATCATGGATTCAACAGCTTCAACCCTCTCAATGGATAACGACATTGACTTGGTTGTCTTCAACATGAACCAACCAGGTAACATCAAACGTGTTGTATTTGGTGAAAATATCGGAACAACTGTTTCAAATAATATTTAAGAAAAGGAATAAGAAAGATTATGGCTAACGCAATTATTGAAAAAGCTAAAGAGAGAATGACTCAGTCTCACCAATCACTTGCTCGTGAATTTGGTGGTATCCGTGCAGGTCGTGCCAATGCAAGCTTGCTGGACCGTGTACATGTAGAATACTACGGAGTAGAAACTCCTCTTAACCAAATCGCATCAATTACGATTCCAGAAGCGCGTGTTTTGTTGGTAACACCATTTGACAAGTCTTCATTGAAAGACATCGAACGTGCCTTGAACGCTTCTGATCTTGGTATCACACCAGCGAATGATGGTTCTGTGATTCGCTTGGTTATCCCTGCTCTTACAGAAGAAACTCGTCGTGACCTTGCTAAAGAAGTGAAGAAGGTCGGTGAAAATGCTAAAGTGGCTGTGCGCAATATCCGTCGTGATGCTATGGACGAAGCTAAGAAACAAGAAAAAGCAAAAGAAATCACTGAAGACGAATTGAAGACTCTTGAAAAAGACATTCAAAAAGTAACAGACGATGCTGTTAAACACATCGACGACATGACTGCCAACAAAGAGAAAGAACTTTTGGAAGTCTAAAAATAAACAGAAAAACTCAGTTGGCATTGCTGGCTGAGTTTTATTCGAAAGAAGGAAATATGAATACAAATCTTGCAAGTTTTATCGTTGGACTCATCATCGATGAAAATGACCGTTTTTACTTTGTACAAAAGGATGGTCAGACCTATGCACTTTCCAAGGAAGAAGGTCAGCATACAGTAGGCGATACGATTAAAGGTTTTGCCTACGCAGATATGAAGCAAAAACTCCGCTTGACAACCCTAGAAGTGACTGCCACTCAAGACCAATTTGGTTGGGGAACTGTAACAGAAGTTCGTAAGGACTTGGGTGTCTTTGTAGATACAGGTCTTCCTGACAAGGAAATCGTTGTGTCACTCGATATTCTCCCTGAGCTTAAGGAACTCTGGCCTAAGAAGGGTGATCAACTCTACATCCGTCTTGAAGTGGACAAGAAAGACCGTATCTGGGGACTCTTGGCCTATCAAGAAGACTTCCAACGTCTGGCTCGTCCTGCCTACAACAATATGCAGAATCAAAACTGGCCAGCCATTGTGTACCGTCTCAAGTTGTCAGGAACCTTTGTCTACCTACCAGAAAATAACATGCTTGGTTTTATCCATCCTAGCGAGCGCTACGCAGAGCCACGTTTGGGTCAAGTCTTAGATGCGCGCGTTATTGGTTTCCGTGAAGTGGACCGCACTCTGAACCTCTCCCTCAAACCACGTTCATTTGAAATGTTGGAAAATGATGCTCAGATGATTTTGACCTACTTGGAAAGCAATGGCGGTTTTATGACCTTGAATGATAAGTCATCCCCAGACGACATCAAGGCAACCTTTGGTATTTCTAAAGGTCAGTTCAAGAAAGCACTCGGTGGTTTGATGAAAGCTGGCAAAGTCAAGCAAGATCAGTTTGGGACAGAGTTGATTTAGGGAGACATATGAGAAAATCATTTTACACTTGGCTCATGACTGAGCGCAATCCTAAAAGTAATAGTCCCAAGGCTATCTTGGCAGACCTCGCTTTTGAAGAGTCTGCCTTTCCAAAACATACAGATGATTTTGATGAGGTGAGTCGCTTTTTAGAGGAACATGCCAGTTTCTCTTTTAACCTAGGAGACTTTGACGCTATCTGGCAAGAATACTTAGAACACTAGCATGAGTCATTGGGTTTGGGCTAGTAATTTCTCCATCCCTCTGCTATAATATAGTCATTCCGTTTATCTTTTATTACGTCGTTAACTTGCCTTGCCTAACCTTAGTTATGCCTACGACTCGTTGTCTAGTACTAAAAGCAAACGAAAAACTACTAAAAATAAAAGGATTAGAGAGGTTCTTTATTTGAAGGAACATTCAATAGACATTCAACTGAGTCATCCAGATGACCTGTTTCATCTTTTTGGTTCCAATGAACGCCATCTTCGTTTGATGGAAGAAGAGCTTGATGTTGTGATTCATGCTCGTACGGAGATTGTGCAGGTTTTGGGAGAAGAGACTGCCTGTGAGGAAACCCGTCAGGTTATCCAAGCTCTCATGGTCTTGGTCAATCGTGGGATGACCGTTGGTACACCAGATGTGGTGACTGCAATTAGCATGGTCAAAAACGATGAAATTGACAAGTTTGTTGCCCTTTACGAAGAAGAAATCATCAAAGATAATACAGGGAAGCCTATCCGTGTCAAAACACTGGGTCAAAAACTTTATGTGGACAGTGTCAAACAGCATGATGTGACCTTTGGAATTGGGCCCGCAGGGACAGGGAAGACCTTTCTTGCAGTGACCTTGGCCGTGACTGCCCTTAAACGTGGGCAAGTCAAGCGCATTATCTTAACACGTCCAGCGGTGGAAGCAGGAGAGAGTCTAGGTTTTCTTCCGGGTGATCTCAAGGAGAAGGTAGATCCTTACCTTCGCCCTGTTTATGATGCCTTGTATCAGATTCTGGGAAAAGACCAAACAACGCGTCTCATGGAGCGTGAAATTATCGAGATTGCGCCCCTTGCCTATATGCGTGGACGAACCTTGGATGATGCCTTTGTCATTCTCGATGAGGCGCAAATACGACCATCATGCAGATGAAGATGTTCTTGACGCGTTTAGGTTTCCATTCTAAGATGATTGTCAATGGAGATATCAGTCAGATTGACCTGCCACGTAACGTCAAGTCTGGTCTGATTGATGCCCAAGAAAAACTCAAGAACATCCACCAAATTGACTTTGTTCATTTTTCAGCTAAGGATGTGGTTCGCCATCCTGTTGTCGCTCAGATTATCCGAGCTTATGAACCAGCTCCAGTTAAAAAAGAAGAGAGTGAAGAATTAGATCCTCAACCTCTATCTGAAGGATAGTTCTTTTGTACTTAAAGTTATCTCAATGCTAAGTCTATAGTAGATTGAAGTTAGAATAGTACGTCGTGACTGCTAAAATATTTCTAGAAATTAATTTGACTTTCCTATATAAATTTGCTTTTTAAATATTTTATTCAATATCGTTATCTTAGTTAGAAACTTTTCAAGTGGAGGAAACGTATGGAATCAATCTTTTTAAAACTAGCTCAGTATCCCATAGTAGAGACAGAACGTTTGTTGCTTCGACCTGTAACCTTGGATGATGCAGAAGCAATGTTTGCCTATGCCTCGGACAGAGAAAATACGCGCTACACTTTTCCAACCAATCAAAGCTTGGAAGAAACCAAGAATAATATTGCTCAGTTCTATCTAGCTAATCCATTAGGCCGTTGGGGAATTGAACTAAAAAGTACTGGAGAGTTTATCGGAACCATTGACTTGCACAAGATTGATCCTGTTCTTAAGAAGGCAGCTATTGGCTACATTATCAATAAAAAGTATTGGAATCAAGGATTGACGACAGAAGCCAATCGTGCCGTAATTGAGCTAGCTTTTGAGAAGATAGGAATGAATAAGTTAGTTGCTTTACACGATAAGGCTAATCCCGCGTCAGGAAAGGTCATGGAGAAATCAGGAATGCGTTTTTCCCACGAAGAAGCTTATGCTTGTATGGACCAGCATGAAAAAGGCCGAATCGTGACAAGAGTTCATTATGTCTTGACCAAGGAAGGCTATTTTGCAAATAAATAAGCAGTTGAGAAGAAATTTTCAACTGTTTTTTCTTCCTCTTACGAATAATCTAATAGAGGAGAAACTATGGAAGCAATTATCGAGAAAATCAAAGACTATAAAATCATTGTCATCTGTATTGGTCTGGGCTTGCTTGTCGGCGGATTTTTCCTGTTAAAGCCAGCTCCACAAACACCTGTCAAGGAAAGGAGTTTGCAGGCTGAAGTTGCAGCTGTTTCCAAAGATTCGGTATCCGAAAAGGAAGTGAAGAAGGAAGAAAAGGAAGAACCCCTTGAACAAGATTTGATCACAGTAGATGTCAAGGGTGCTGTCAAATCGCCAGGGATTTATGATTTGCCTGTAGGTAGTCGAGTCAATGACGCTGTTCAGAAGGCAGGTGGCTTGACAGAGCAAGCAGATAGTAAGTCGCTCAATCTAGCTCAGAAAGTTAGTGACGAGGCTCTGGTTTACGTTCCCACTAAGGGCGAAGAAGCAGCCAGTCAGCAAACTGCTTCGGGGACAGCTTCTTCGACAAGTAAAGCAAAAAAGGTCAATCTCAACAAGGCCAGTCTGGAAGAACTCAAGCAGGTCAAGGGACTGGGAGGAAAACGAGCTCAGGATATTATCGACTATCGTGAATCAAATGGGAAATTCAAGTCAGTAGACGAGCTCAAAAAGGTCTCTGGCATTGGTGCCAAGACCATAGAAAAGTTAAAAGACTATGTTACAGTGGATTAAGAATTTCCCTATTCCCCTCATTTACCTGAGTTTTCTATTGCTCTGGCTTTACTACGCTATTTTCTCAGCATCCTATCTAGCGCTGTTGGGTTTCGTTTTTTTCTGCTAGTCTGCCTCTTTATTCAATTTCCGTGGAAATCTGCAGGCAAAGTTTTAGTGATTTGTGGAATCTTTTGTTTCTGGTTTCTCTTTCAAAATTGGCAACAGAGCCAAGCGAGTCAAAATCTGGCGGATTCTGTTGAAAGGGTACGGATTTTGCCCGACAGTATTAAGGTCAATGGTGATAGTTTATCCTTTCGTGGTAAGTCTGACGGACGAATTTTCCAAGTCTATTATAAACTACAGTCCGAGGAGGAGAAAGAAGCCTTTCAAGCCTTAACAGACCTTCATGAGATAGGACTAGAAGGGAAGCTTTCTGAGCCAGAAGGGCAGAGAAATTTTGGTGCCTTTGACTATCAAGCCTATCTGAAGACTCAGGGAATTTATCAGACTCTCAATATCAAAAGAATCCAGTCACTTAAAAAGGTTAGCAGTTGGGATATAGGTGAAAAACTGTCCAGTCTACGCCGTAAGGCTGTAGTTTGGATTAAGACACATTTTCCAGACCCTATGCGCAATTACATGACGGGGCTTCTATTAGGACATCTGGACACTGACTTTGAGGAGATGAATGAGCTTTATTCTAGTCTAGGAATTATCCACCTCTTTGCCTTATCAGGCATGCAGGTAGGTTTTTTCATGGATGGCTTTAAGAAACTTCTCTTGCGATTGGGCTTGACCCAAGAAAAGTTGAAGTGGTTGACTTATCCCTTTTCCCTTATCTATGCAGGGCTGACAGGATTTCAGCCTCGGTCATTCGCAGTCTATTACAGAAGCTACTGGCTCAACATGGTGTTAAGGGCTTGGATAATTTTGCCTTGACAGTCCTTGTCCTCTTTATCATCATGCCCAACTTTTTCTTGACTGCAGGAGGAGTTTTGTCCTGCGCCTATGCTTTTATCTTGACTATGAGCAGCAAAGAAGGCGAGGGACTCAAGACTGTTGCCAGAGAAAGTTTAGTCATCTCCTTGGGCATATTACCCATCCTATCCTTCTATTTTGCGGAATTTCAACCTTGGTCCATCCTTTTGACCTTTGTCTTTTCCTTTCTATTTGACTTGGTATTTTTACCGCTCTTGTCTATCTTATTTGCCCTTTCCTTTCTCTATCCAGTCATTCAGCTGAATTTTATCTTTGAATGGTTGGAGGGAATGATTCGCTTTGTATCACAGGTGGCAAGTAGACCGCTTGTCTTTGGACAACCCAATGCATGGCTTTTAATCCTATTGTTAATTTCATTGGCTTTAGTTTATGATTTGAGAAAAAACATTAAAAGGCTAGCAGTATTGAGCTTATTGATTACAGGTCTCTTTTTCCTGACCAAGCATCCACTGGAAAATGAAATCACCATGCTGGATGTGGGGCAAGGGGAAAGTATTTTCCTACGGGATGTAACTGGTAAAACCATTCTCATAGATGTCGGTGGCAAGGCAGAATCTGATAAGAAAATCGAAAAATGGCAAGAAAAGACGACGACCAGCAATGCCCAGCGAACCTTGATCCCCTATCTCAAAAGTCGAGGAGTAGCCAAGATTGACCAGCTAATTTTGACAAATACGGACAAGGAACATGTTGGAGATTTGTTGGAGGTGACCAAGGCTTTCCATGTAGGGGAGATTTTAGTATCAAAAGGCAGTTTGAAACAGAAGGAATTTGTGGCAGAACTACAGGCGACTCAAACCAAGGTTCGTAGTGTGTCAGTGGGAGAGAAGTTGCCAATTTTCGGAAATCAGTTAGAAGTCCTATCTCCAAGGAAAATTGGAGATGGAGGTCATGAAGATTCCCTAGTTCTGTATGGGAAACTCTTGGATAAGCACTTTCTCTTCACAGGAAACTTGGAGGAGAAAGGAGAGAAGGACTTACTGAAGCACTATCCTGACCTAGAGGTGGATGTTTTGAAAGCTGGCCAACATGGCTCTAAAAAATCATCAAGTTCAGCCTTTCTAGAACAGCTCAAACCAGAGCTTACTCTTATCTCAGTTGGAAAGAACAATCGTGCGAAACTCCCCCATCAGGAGACCTTGACCCGACTGGAAACGATCAATAGCAAAGTTTACCGAACTGACCAACAAGGAGCTACTAGGTTTAAAGGTTGGAAAAGTTGGAAAATCGAAAGTGTTCGATAGGAAGGACAAATATTATATATTAGTAAAATAAACTAAAAAAATCCGTTGCATAATAATGACAAAAAAACGATATAATGAAAGCGTAATCAATATTAAAGATATAAATGCAATAAAATCATTAAAAATTAGCAAAAATCGTTTAATTAGTTAGGTTATGCTCTATTGGTCTTTTTCAGTCCAGTGTATCTGCTGTGAGCGTTCTTAAAACTTATCGGTATGATTGGAATACCTACTATAGGTCTAGTATGAATTACCACAGACATAGCTATATTAAGGTTCCATCATGGTCTCGTTATTATAGCTATTCTGAGTATAAAGTTGATAGTGGTTGGAATTACAATCGTTATGAGGTAATAAACTACTCCAGCGGAGGCTATTAATCCTTAAAGAGTGATAAAAAGGAGGGCTAGATATGTTGCATCTTACTCATGTGACCTTAAAAACGCGACAAGTCATCTTACAAGATGTTGATTTTACATTTGAAAAGGGTAGGATTTATGGTATTCTTGCTATCAATGGCTCTGGAAAGACGACACTGTTCCGTGCCATTAGCAATTTAATTCCTATAAGTAGTGGAAATATCGCAGCCCCTCCTTCTTTATTTTATTATGAGAGTGTTGAATGGCTGGATGGAAACTTAAGTGGGATGGACTACCTTCGTCTTATCAAAAACATCTGGAAGTCAGGTCTGAACTTGAGGGATGAAATTACCTATTGGGAAATGTCTGACTATATCAGCCTTCCCATCCGTAAGTATTCCTTAGGCATGAAGCAACGCTTGGTGATTGCCATGTATTTCCTCAGTCAGGCGAAATGCTGGCTCATGGATGAGATTACAAATGGCTTAGATGAGTATTATCGACAGAAGTTTTTTGATAGACTGACACAAATCGATAGACAAGAACAGCTGGTTCTTTAAGTTCCCACTATAAGGAAGAGTTGGTTGATGTCTGCGATAGCGTAGTAACCATTCATCAGGGGCAGATAGAAGAGGTTTAGTTTATGAAAGATGTTAGTCTATTTTTATTAAAAAAAGTTTTCAAAAGTCGCTTAAACTGGATTATCTTAGCTTTATTTGTATCTGGACTCGGTGTTACCTTTTATTTCAATAGTCGGACTGCAAACTCCGTCAGCTTGGAGAGAGAGTTGGAAACTCGTCTTGTAGACCGTGAGAGAGTCATCAATGGATATGAAGAGAAACTCTCCCAAATATCTGACACCAGCTCGGAGGAATACCAGATTGCTGAAAGTAATTTAGAATCGCAAAAAAATCTTTTGACTCAAAAGAAAGAAATTCTGGCTTTGTTAAAAGAAGGACGCTGGAAAGAAGCCTACTATTTGCAGTGGCAAGCTGAGGAAAAGAGTTATGAAATTGTATCGAAGGAACCGACTTCTAGCTCTGACTTTAAAATGGCGGTTGACCGCGAACGAAAGACTTACCAAGCCCTATATCCCTTGAACATAAAAGCCCACAATTTAGTTTATCCGACCCACGGGATTGATCAGATTGTCTGGATTTTAGAGGTTATCATCCCAAGCTTGTTTGTGGTTGCTATTATTTTTATGCTAACGCAACTGTTCGCAGAAAGATATCAAAATCATCTGGATACAGCTCAGTTATATCCTTTTTCAAAAGTGACATTTGCAATATCCTCTCTTGGAGTTGGAGTGGGTTATGTAACTGTGTTGTTTATCGGAATCAGCGGATTTTCTTTTCTAGTGGGAAGTCTGATAAGTGGTTTTGGACAGTTAGATTATCCCTACCCGATTTATAGCTTAGTGAACCAAGAGGTAACTATTGGAAAGATACAAGATGTGTTATTTCCTGGCTTGTTATTAGCTTTCTTAGCCTTTATCGTCATTGTGGAAGTAGTGTACTTGATTGCTTACCTTTTCAAGCAAAAAATGCCTGTCCTCTTTCTTTCACTTATTGGGATTGTTGGCTTATTGTTTGGCATCCAAACAATTCAGCCTCTTCAAAGGATTGCACATCTGATTCCCTTTACTTACTTGCGTTCAGTGGAGATTTTGTCTGGAAGATTACCTAAGCAAATTGATAATGTCAATCTGAATTGGAGCATGGGGATGGTCTTACTTCCTTGCCTGATCATCCTTTTGTTAGTGGGGATTCTATTTATCGAAAGATGGGGAAGTTTACGGAAAAAGGATGTTTTTAATAGATTCTAGCTTTCCTATAGGAAAAATAAGTAAAAACTAACATAGAGAGGGAATCAACTTGATTCTCTCTTTTTGATTCGAAAACCAAGCCAAAATACAAACACAAACTTTTCAAAAAAATAATTTTTTATCTTGACAAGAGCTAGAAAACTTGGTATCATATAAAAGTTGAGAAAAGCAGAAGTGAGAGCTTCTCGCCTTGTGACATTAAGTTGCCTGGCCCTACGGATGAAAAGTTTCTAAGAAACGCTATCATAACGTGCGGGCTTGTATATTTACGAGTCCGCTATTGTTTTTCTCTAATAAAACAAAAGAGGTGAAAACCATAGCAAAGCAAGACTTATTCATCAATGATGAGATTCGTGTACGTGAAGTTCGCTTGATTGGTCTTGAAGGAGAACAGCTAGGCATCAAGCCACTCAGTGAAGCGCAAGCTTTGGCTGATAACGCTAATGTTGACCTAGTATTGATTCAACCCCAAGCCAAACCACCTGTTGCAAAAATTATGGACTACGGTAAGTTCAAATTTGAGTACCAGAAGAAGCAAAAAGAACAACGTAAAAAACAAAGTGTTGTTACTGTGAAAGAAGTTCGTCTAAGTCCAACTATTGACAAGGGTGACTTTGATACAAAACTTCGCAATGCACGCAAATTCCTTGAAAAAGGAAATAAAGTTAAGGTATCTATTCGCTTTAAGGGTCGTATGATTACCCATAAAGAGATTGGTGCAAAAGTTTTAGCCGAGTTTGCTGAAGCAACTCAAGATATTGCCATCATCGAACAACGTGCTAAAATGGATGGACGTCAAATGTTCATGCAATTGGCGCCAGCGACTGACAAAAAATAATTGTCAGAAAGTTAAATAAAGGAGAAAAAATCATGCCAAAACAAAAAACACACCGCGCATCAGCTAAACGTTTCAAACGTACAGGTTCTGGTGGACTTAAACGTTTCCGTGCTTACACTTCTCACCGTTTCCACGGAAAAACTAAGAAACAACGTCGTCATCTTCGTAAAGCATCTATGGTGCATGCAGGAGACTACAAACGTATCAAAGCAATGCTTACTCGCTTGAAATAATAGCTTGACTGTAAGTAAACAATTCTAGGAAATATTTGGAGGAAATAAAACATGGCACGTGTTAAAGGTGGCGTTGTATCACGCAAACGTCGTAAACGTATTCTTAAATTAGCAAAAGGTTACTATGGAGCTAAACACATCTTGTTCCGTACTGCAAAAGAACAAGTAATGAACTCTTACTACTATGCATACCGTGACCGTCGTCAGAAAAAACGTGACTTCCGCAAATTGTGGATCACTCGTATCAACGCGGCAGCTCGTATGAACGGACTTTCATACTCACAATTGATGCATGGTTTGAAATTGGCTGAGATCGAAGTTAACCGTAAAATGCTTGCTGATTTGGCTGTTAACGATGCAGCAGCTTTCACAGCTCTTGCAGATGCAGCTAAAGCAAAATTAGGTAAATAATAATAGATAAGACTGGAACAGGATTGTCCCAGTCTTTTTAAAAATGAAGGAGAAAAATTATGGCTTCAAAAAAATGCTACATACTTGCCTGCGAGTAGAAAATCTTGAAAAATCAATTGCATTTTATCAAGATGCTTTTGGTTTTAAAGAATTGCGTCGCAGAGATTTTCCAGATCATGCCTTCACGATTGTTTATCTAGGTCTTGAGGGTGACGACTATGAGTTGGAGTTGACTTATAACTATGATCACGGCCCTTATGTGGTTGGAGATGGTTTTGCCCATATCGCCCTCAGTACACCTGATCTTGAGGCACTTCATCAAGAGCATAGTGCAAAAGGCTATGAAGTGACTGAGCCAAATGGTCTACCAGGAACTGCACCAAACTATTACTTTGTTAAAGATCCTGATGGATACAAGGTCGAAGTCATTCGTGAAAAATAATCTCGTGAAGTCAAGTAGAATGTTCGTTTTCTACTTGACTTTTTTTAGCTGAAAGAGTATACTAGTAAAAATTTAACCTTTAAGGGGAGTCCAGAGAGACTCACAAGGTGTCAGATAAAAGAATAGTACAATTTTCTAGAGGAGACTTTTTGAGTGTGCTCTCTTGTGTTGTGCGATTTTAACTGAGGCCTTGCACTAGCAAGGTCTTTTCTTTATCTGGTCCCCTTAAAATTTAAGGAGGAAAAGTCATGAATCCCACATGTAAGAAGCGTTTGGGTGCGATTCGATTGGAAACCATGAAGGTGGTTGCACAGGAGGAAATCGCGCCAGCAATCTTTGAATTAGTCTTAGAAGGAGAGATGGTTGAAGCTATGCGAGCAGGCCAATTTCTCCATCTACGTGTACCTGATGATGCCCATCTCTTGCGTCGCCCTATTTCGATTTCGTCTATTGATAAGGTTAAGAAGCAGTGTCATCTCATTTATCGGATTGAGGGAGCTGGGACAGCTATTTTTCAACCTTAAGTCAGGGAAATACTCTTGATGTGATGGGTCCTCAGGGGAATGGTTTTGACTTGTCTGACCTAGATGAGCAGAGTCAGGTTCTCCTTGTTGGAGGGGGGATTGGTGTTCCTCCCTTGCTTGAAGTGGCCAAGGAATTGCATGCGCGTGGTGTGAAAGTAGTGACAGTCCTAGGATTTGCTAATAAGTCTGCTGTTATTCTTGAAAAGGAATTAGCCCAATATGGGCAGGTCTTTGTAACGACAGATGATGGTTCTTATGGCATTAAAGGAAATGTTTCCGTTGTTATCAAGGATTTAGACAATCAATTTGATGCTATCTACTCATGTGGGGCTCCAGGAATGATGAAGTATATCAATCAAACCTTTTATGACCACCCAAGAGCCTATCTATCTCTGGAATCTCGTATGGCTTGTGGGATGGGGGCTTGCTATGCTTGCGTCCTAAAAGTACCAGAAAGCGAGACGGTCAGCCAACGCGTCTGTGAAGATGGTCCTGTTTTCCGCACAGGAACAGTTGTATTATAAGGAGAAAATTATGACTACAAATCGTTTACAAGTTTCTCTACCAGGCTTGGATTTGAAAAATCCGATTATTCCAGCATCAGGCTGTTTTGGTTTTGGTCAAGAGTATGCCAAGTACTATGATTTAGACCTTTTAGGTTCTATTATGATCAAGGCAACGACACTTGAACCCCGTTTTGGCAATCCAACTCCTAGGGTGGCAGAAACACCTGCTGGTATGCTCAATGCAATCGGTTTGCAAAATCCTGGTTTGGAAGTTGTTTTGGCTGAAAAGTTACCTTGGCTAGAAAGAGAGTATCCAAATCTTCCTATTATTGCTAATGTGGCTGGTTTTTCAAAACAAGAGTATGCGGCTGTTTCTCATGGGATTTCCAAGGCGGCTAATGTAAAGGCTATAGAGCTCAATATTTCTTGCCCCAATGTAGACCACTGTAATCATGGACTCTTGATTGGTCAAGATCCAGATTTAGCTTATGATGTGGTGAAAGCAGCGGTGGAAGCCTCTGATGTACCAGTTTATGTCAAACTAACACCTAGTGTGACGGATATCGTCACCGTCGCAAAAGCTGCAGAAGATGCGGGAGCAAGTGGCTTAACTATGATTAATACTCTGGTTGGTATGCGTTTTGACCTCAAAACCAGAAAACCAATCTTGGCCAATGGAACAGGTGGAATGTCTGGTCCAGCAGTTTTTCCAGTAGCCCTCAAACTCATCCGACAAGTAGCCCAAACAACAGACCTGCCTATTATTGGAATGGGAGGAGTGGATTCGGCAGAAGCTGCCCTAGAAATGTATCTGGCTGGAGCATCTGCCATTGGGGTTGGAACAGCTAACTTTACCAATCCATATGCCTGTCCTGACATCATCGAAAATTTACCAAAGGTTATGGACAAATATGGCATTAGCAGCTGGGAAAATCTCCGCAAGGAAGTAAAAGAGTCTCTGAGGTAAACTGTAATCAATCTGTTCTTACTTATTTTTCAGATTTGTTAAGGAAGTAAGTTAAAAATCCTGATTTCAAGTAAAATCAGGATTTTTTTCATGGATGCGATTTTTTTCTGGATCTGGTGTGACACGGAGAGTCTTTTTGTCCTGTGTAAGTGACAAAAGCCTGGTTTTCCACCAGTTGGTTTGTTGAGTTTCTTGACTTCAATCATATCTACCTGAACCAGATTTGACAGGCGACCTTGAGAGAAGTAGGCGGCCAGCTCTGCTGCGTCTGTCTTGACTTCATCGGATGGGTCAAGATTGCCTGAGATGACAACATGGCTTCCAGGAATGTCCTTGGCATGGAACCAAAGTTCCGCCTTGCGGGCCATTTTAAAGGTTAGTTCCTCATTTTGTAAGTTATTACGTCCAACATAGATGATGGTTTTGCAATCGCTTGCTAGATATTGCTCTGGCTTTTTGCGCTTCTGGATTTTCTCCCGTTGTCTTCTGCGGATAAAACCTGTTTGGATCAATTCTTCACGTATTTCAGCGATTTCTTCCAGTCCAGCTTGGTTGAGAACAGTCTCTACACTTTCCAGATAGAGAATGGTTGCTTTGGTTTCTTGAATCAGATCTGTCAAATATTTGACGGATTCTTTAGTTTTTGGTAGCGTTTGAAATAACGCTGGGCATTCTGGTTGGGACTTAGAGCCTTATCTAGTGCAATTGTGATCGGTTGGTTGGTGTAGTAGTTGTCTAGGATAACCTGGTCTTGGTCGTTAGGTACTTGGTGGAGGAAGGTTGTCAGTAATTCCCCTTTTTGACGGAATTCTTCAGCATTGTCCGTCGCCAGTAATTCTTTTTCTTGTTTTTTCAGTTTATGTCGATTTTTTTGAAGTTCATTTTCAACACGACGAATGAGTTCACTGGCTTGCTGTTTGACACGGTCGCGCTCAGCCTTATCCTTATAGTAGATGTCTAACAAATCAGAAAGACTGGCAAAATACTCTCCCACCTGATTTGCAAAAGGGATTGGACTAAAGGAAGTCTCAGTCAAGCATGGCTGGGTTTCTTGATTGAAAAAGTTACGGAAAGTGGACAATTTATCACTAACAAGAATGTTTTCTAATTCATTTGCCGTATCACGTCCCAGACCTTGGAAGAGGATTTGAAGGTTTTTAGTTGTCGTTTCCTGTGTTTGTAGGATTTCAAAGAGCTTTTCATCCTTGATTGTGAAAGGATTGAGTGATTCCGTGCTTGGCGGAGCGATATAGGTCGACCCAGGAAGCAAGGTGCGGTAGCTATTTTGTGAAAAACCGACGTGTTTGATGACTTCGAGGATTTTGTGACTGCTTTTATCGACCAGTAGAATATTGCTGTGTTTACCCATGATTTCGATAATCAGGGTAGCTTGGATATGGTCCCCAATCTCGTTTTTATTGGAAACAGAGATTTCCACGATACGGTCATTTTCCACTTGCTCAATCGACTCAATCAGGGCACCCTGCAAATATTTTCTCAACACCATGATAAAGGTAGAAGGTTGAGCTGGATTTTCAAAAGTCGTTTGGGTCAGCTGAATGCGTCCAAAAACGGGATGGGCAGAAAGGAGCAGGCGATGGCTTTGGCGATTGCTGCGGATTTGCAAGACCAACTCTTGCTCAAAAGGCTGATTGATTTTCTGAATGCGTCCATTCACTAACTCTCTTCGCAATTCATCAATCATGTGGTGTAAAAAAAATCCGTCAAATGACATCGTTCTCTCCTTGCGATTGTATTCCATAGTATTATATCAAAAAGGTAGAATAAAAATCATGGAAATGTGGTATAATAAAAGCCAAGTAAAGAGAAACGAGAAGCACATGTATATTGAAATGGTAGATGAAACTGGTCAAGTTTCAAAAGATATCTTGCAACAAACCCAAGAAATTTTGGAATTTGCAGCCAAAAAAATAGGAAAAGAAGACAAGGAAATGGCAGTCACCTTTGTGACCAATGAGCGTAGTCATGAACTTAATTTGGAGTACCGTGACACAGATCGTCCAACAGATGTCATCAGCCTTGAGTATAAGCCAGAATTGGACATTGCTTTTGACGAAGAGGATTTACTTGACAATCCAGAATTGGCAGAAATGATGTCTGAGTTTGATGCCTATATTGGGGAATTGTTCATCTCTATCGATAAGGCTCATGAGCAGGCTGAGGAATATGGCCACAGCTTTGAGCGTGAGATGGGCTTCTTGGCAGTACACGGCTTTTTACATATTAACGGCTATGATCACTACAATCCGGAAGAAGAAGCGGAGATGTTCGGTTTACAAGAAGAGATTTTAACAGCCTATGGACTCACAAGACAATAAACGAAAATGGAAAAATCGTGACCTGATTTCCAGTTTAGAATTTGCCTTGACAGGTATTTTTACTGCTATCAAGGACGAACGTAATATGCGAAAACATGCAGTGACAGCCCTTGTGGTTATCCTTGCAGGTTTTGTTTTTCAGGTTTCACGAATCGAATGGCTCTTTCTCCTATTAAGCATTTTCTTAGTGGTAGCATTTGAAATCATGAATTCAGCTATCGAAAATGTGGTTGATTTGGCCAGTCACTATCACTTTTCTATGTTGGCAAAGAAAGCCAAGGATATGGCAGCTGGTGCTGTGCTTGTAGTGTCGCTTTTCGCAGCAGTTACGGGTGCCCTTATCTTTCTCCCACGTATTTGGGATTTACTATTTTAAGAATTAAGAGGAAATTATGACATTTAAATCAGGCTTTGTAGCCATTTTAGGACGTCCCAATGTTGGGAAGTCAACTTTTTTGAATCACGTCATGGGGCAAAAAATTGCAATTATGAGTGATAAGGCGCAGACAACGCGCAACAAAATCATGGGGATTTACACCACTGATAAGGAGCAGATTGTCTTTATCGACACACCAGGGATTCACAAGCCCAAGACAGCCCTTGGAGATTTCATGGTTGAATCCGCCTACAGCACTCTCCGTGAAGTGGATACCGTTCTCTTTATGGTTCCGGCTGATGAAGCGCGTGGTAAGGGGGATGACATGATTATCGAACGCCTCAAGGCTGCCAAGGTTCCAGTGATTTTGGTGGTCAATAAGATTGATAAGGTTCATCCAGATCAACTTTTGGCTCAGATTGATGATTTCCGTAATCAAATGGACTTTAAGGAAATTGTTCCTATCTCGGCCCTCCAAGGAAATAACGTTTCTCGTTTGGTAGATATCCTAAGTGATAACCTAGAGGAAGGTTTCCAGTATTTCCCAGCTGACCAAATCACTGACCATCCTGAGCGCTTCTTGGTTTCAGAAATGATTCGTGAGAAAGTATTGCACTTGACACGTGAAGAGATTCCTCACTCAGTTGCCGTTGTGGTTGATTCTATGAAGCGGGATGAAGAGACAGACAAGGTTCATATCCGTGCAACCATCATGGTTGAGCGCGATAGTCAAAAGGGGATTGTCATCGGAAAAGGTGGAGCTATGCTTAAGAAAATTGGTAGCATGGCCCGTCGTGATATCGAACTCATGCTAGGAGACAAGGTCTTTCTAGAAACATGGGTCAAGGTCAAGAAAAATTGGCGCGATAAAAAGCTAGATTTGGCTGACTTTGGCTATAATGAAAAAGAATACTAAGTAGAGGTGGGCATAAGCCTGCTTCTTGTTTTTAGAGAAGGAGGACTTATGCCTGAATTACCTGAGGTTGAAACCGTTCGACGTGGCTTGGAAAAATTGATTTTGGGAAAGAAGATTTCGAGTGTAGAAATTCGCTATCCTAAGATGATCAAGACAGATTTGGACGAGTTTCAAAAGGAAGTGCCTGGTCAAGTTGTTGAGTCAATGGGACGCCGTGGCAAATATTTGCTTTTCTACCTGACAGACAAGGTCTTGATTTCCCATCTGCGGATGGAGGGAAAATATTTTTACTATCCAGATCAGGTGCCTGAACGTAAGCATGCCCATGTTTTCTTTCAGTTTGAAGATGGTGGGACGCTTGTTTATGAGGATGTACGCAAGTTTGGTACCATGGAACTGTTAGCACCTCAATTATTGGATGCTTATTTTGTTTCCAAAAATTGGGACCAGAACCAAGGGAAGATGATTTTGATCTGCAGACCTTTCAAGCTGCACTCTCTAAATCTAAAAAGCCTATCAAGTCTCATTTGCTAGATCAGACTTTGGTAGCTGGACTTGGCAATATCTATGTGGATGAGGTTCTCTGGCGAGCCCAAGTTCATCCGGCTAGGCCTTCCCAGACTTTGACAGCTAAAGAAGTTGCAGAGCTTCATGACCAGACCATTGCTGTTTTAGGTCAGGCTGTTGAAAAAGGTGGTTCCACCATTCGGACCTATACCAATGCCTTTGGGGAAGATGGAACCATGCAAGATTTTCATCAGGTCTATGATAAGACTGGTCAAGAATGTTCACGTTGTGGAACTGTGATTGAGAAAATCCAACTAGGCGGACGTGGTACTCATTTTTGTCCCCAGTGTCAAAGGAGGGATTGATGGGAAAAATCATTGGAATCACAGGTGGAATCGCCTCTGGAAAGTCAACTGTGACAAACTTTTTGAGGCAGAAAGGCTTTCAAGTAGTTGACGCTGACGCTCTTGTCCACCAGCTCCAGAAGCCTGGCGGTCGTCTGTTTAAGGCTCTAGTCCAGCATTTTGGGCAAGAAATCATCCTTGAAAATGGAGAACTCAATCGCCCTCTCCTAGCTAGTCTTATCTTTTCAAATACGGAAGAGCGAGAATGGTCTAAGCAAATCCAAGGAGAGATTATCCGTGAGGAGTTGGCATCTTTACGAGACAAGTTAGCTCAGACAGAATCCATTTTTTTTATGGATATTCCTCTGCTTTTTGAGCAAGACTATAGTTCTTGGTTTAACGAGACTTGGTTGGTTTATGTGGAGCCCGATGTTCAAATGGAGCGCTTAATGAAGCGAGATCAACTTTCTAAAGATCTAGCAATTTCTCGTCTTTCAGCCCAGTGGTCGTTAGAAAAAAAGAAGGGCTTGGCGAGCCAGGTTATCGATAACAATGGAAGTCAAGACCAATTACTAGCTCAGCTTAATTCTCTTCTCGAAAAAAAGTGATCAAGATTGAATCCATTTGTTTAAAAAAAGTTTCTTAAATGTAGTTGAACTAAAAAAATAAGGATAAGAGTAAAGGAAATCTCGTGCGTGTAAAAATTAATCTCAAATGCTCCTCGTGTGGAAGCATGAACTACCTAACCAGTAAAAACTCAAAAACCCATCCGGACAAGATTGAAGTTTTAAAGTATTGTCCCAAGGAAAGAAAAGTAACCCTACATCTTGAATCTAAGTAGATTTTATGGTAAAATAATAGGGATTTTTAAGGAGTTTGATATGTATAACCTATTATTAACCATTTTATTAGTATTATCTGTTGTGATTGTGATTGCAATTTTCATGCAACCCACTAAAAACCAATCTAGCAATGTATTTGATGCCAGTGCAGGTGATTTGTTTGAACGTAGTAAAGCGCGTGGTTTTGAAGCCGTGATGCAGCGTTTAACAGGGATTTTAGTCTTTTTCTGGCTAGCCATTGCCTTAGCATTGACGGTATTATCAAGTAGATAAGAAAAGAATGGGCAAGACTAGGTCTTTGCCTGTTTTTATTTTGAAATGATTATGATTTACGCCAAATAAAAAATCTAGAAAGAAAAACATGAAAGAAATTATAAAAAGAATATTTACAAGATAAGGGACGAGTGACTGTAAATGAACTTGCTTACGAGCTCGGAAAGGATGGGTCCAAGGATTTTCGTGAGTTGATTAAAAACCTTGTCCCTAATGGAAAGAAAGCACCAGATTCGCTTTGAGGAAGATGGAAGTCTGACCTTGGAAATTAAGAAAAAACATGAAATCACCCTCAAAGGAACCTTCCATGCCCACAAAAATGGTTTTGGCTTTGTCAGTTTAGAAGGGGAAGAGGACGACCTTTTTGTTGGCAAAAAAACGATGTTAACTATGCTATTGATGGTGATATCGTTGAGGTCGTCATCAAGAAAGTGGCTGACCGTAATAAAAGGAACAGCAGCAGAAGCCAAAATTATTGATATTCTAGAACATAGTTTGATAACCGTTGTAGGCCAAATCGTTCTAGATCAGGAAAAAGCCTAAGTATGCTGGCTACATCCGTTCAAAAAAATCAGAAAATTAGCCAACCGATTTATGTAAAAAAACCAGCTCTTAAACTTGAAGGAACTGAAGTGCTTAAGGTCTTTATCGACAAGTATCCAAGTAGAAAACATGATTTTTTTGTAGCTTCGGTGCTTGATGTAGTTGGTCATTCGACAGATGCTGGGATTGATGTTTTGGAAGTTTTTGGAGTCTATGGATATTGTCTCTGAATTTCCAGAGGCTGTTCTTAAGGAAGCTGAAACAGTGCCAGATGCTCCATCTGAAAAAGATATGAAAGACCGCATTGATTTGAGAAATGAGATTACTTTTACCATTGACGGTGCTGATGCCAAGGACTTGGACGATGCGGTGCATATCAAGGCCTTGAAAAATGGAAATCTGGAACTTGGAGTTCACATAGCAGATGTTTCCTACTATGTGACTGAGGGTTCTGCCCTTGATAAGGAAGCCCTTAACCGTGCAACTTCTGTCTATGTGACAGACCGTGTGGTTCCAATGCTTCCAGAACGACTGTCAAATGGAATCTGCTCTCTCAATCCTCAAGTTGACCGCCTGACCCAGTCTGCCATTATGGAGATTGATAAACATGGTCGTGTGGTCAACTACACCATTACACAAACAGTTATCAAGACAAGTTTCCGTATGACCTATAGCGATGTCAATGATATCCTAGCTGGCGACGAGGAAAAGAGAAAAGAATATCAGAAAATTGTTCCAAGTATCGAACTCATGGCCAGGCTTCATGAAACTTTAGAAAACATGCGTATGAAACGTGGTGCTCTCAATTTCGATACCAATGAAGCAAAGATTTTAGTGGATAAGCAAGGTAAGCCTGTTGATATCGTTCTTCGTCAGCGTGGTGTTGCCGAGCGCATGATTGAGTCCTTTATGTTGATAGCTAACGAAACAGTTGCTGAGCATTTTAGCAAGCTGGATTTGCCTTTCATCTATCGAATTCATGAGGAGCCAAAGGCTGAAAAGGTTCAGAAGTTTATTGATTATGCTTCAAGCTTTGGATTGCGTATTTATGGGACTGCTAGTGAGATTAGTCAGGAGGTGCTTCAAGACATCATGCGTGCTGTTGAGGGGGAACCTTATGCAGATGTATTGTCTATGATGCTTCTTCGCTCCATGCAGCAGGCTCGCTATTCGGAGCACAATCACGGCCACTATGGACTAGCGGCTGACTATTATACTCACTTTACCAGTCCGATTCGTCGTTATCCAGACCTTCTTGTTCACCGTATGATTCGGGATTACGGCCGTTCTAAGGAAATAGCAGAGCATTTTGAGCAAGTAATTCCAGAGATTGCGACCCAGTCTTCCAACCGTGAGCGTCGTGCCATTGAGGCTGAGCGTGAAGTCGAAGCTATGAAAAAGGCTGAGTATATGGAAGAATTCGTGGGTGAAGAATATGATGCTCTTGTATCAAGTATCGTCAAATTCGGTCTCTTTGTTGAATTGCCAAATACAGTTGAAGGTTTGATTCACATCACCAACCTTCCTGAATTTTATCATTTCAATGAGCGGGATTTGACCCTTCGTGGAGAGAAATCAGGAACAACCTTCCGTGTGGGTCAGCAAATCCGTATCCGAGTTGAAAGAGCCAACAAGATGACTGGAGAGATTGATTTTTCATTTGTACCAAGTGAGTTTGATGTGATTGAGAAGGGACTGAAACAGTCTAGTCGCAGTGACAGAGGGCGTGGTTCAAGTCGTCGTTCAGATAAGAAGGAAGATAAGAGAAAATCAGGACGCTCAAATGATAAGCGTAAGTATGCACAAAAAGACAAGAAGAAAAAAGAAAAGAAACCTTTTTATAAGGAAGTAGCAAAGAAAGGAGTCAAGCATGGCAAAGGGCGAAGGAAAGGTCGTCGCACAAAATAAAAAGGCGCGCCATGACTATACAATCGTAGATACGCTAGAGGCAGGGATGGTTCTGACTGGAACTGAAATCAAGAGTGTGCGAGCAGCTCGAATCAACCTCAAGGACGGTTTTGCCCAAGTAAAAAATGGAGAAGTTTGGTTGAGCAATGTTCATATCGCTCCTTACGAAGAGGGAAATATCTGGAATCAAGAACCAGAACGTCGTCGAAAACTCCTGCTCCATAAGAAGCAAATCCAAAAATTGGAACAGGAGACTAAAGGAACAGGTATGACCCTGGTTCCCCTAAAAGTCTATATCAAAGATGGCTATGCCAAGCTCCTTTTAGGACTTGCCAAAGGAAAACATGACTACGACAAACGGGAGTCTATCAAACGTCGTGAGCAAAACCGCGACATCGCGCGTGTTATGAAAGCTGTTAATCAGCGATAAAAAGAGGAGATGAAAATGGAAAAATTAGTTGCCTATAAACGTATGCCCTTGTGGACTAAAGAAACCATGCCAGAGGCCGTTCAGCAGAAACACAATACCAAGGTCGGGACTTGGGGCAAGATTACTGTTCTAAAAGGAACTCTCAAGTTTATTGAATTGACAGAGGATGGTGAGGTTTTAGCTGAACACCTCTTTGAAGCAGGGGCTGACAATCCCATGGCAAAACCACAAGCCTGGCACCGAGTGGAGGCTGTAACAGACGATGTGGAATGGTACTTGGAATTTTATTGTAAACCTGAGGATTATTTCCCTAAAAAATACAATACCAATCCTGTTCATTCAGAAGTTCTAGAAGCTATGCAGACAGTGAAAGCAGGGAAAGCCTTGGATTTGGGTTGTGGTCAGGGTCGCAACTCTCTCTTCTTAGCACAGCAAGGTTTTGATGTGACAGCTGTCGATCAAAATGAATTATCCCTTGAAATCTTACAAAGCATTGTGGAACAGGAAGACCTGGACATGCCTGTTGGTCTTTACGATATCAATTCAGCTAGTATCGGGCAAGAGTATGATTTTATCGTTTCAACAGTTGTTTTTGATGTTTTTTTGCAAGCAGACCGCATTCCTGCAATTATCAAAAACATGCAGGAGAAAACCACTATTGGTGGCTACAATCTTATCGTTTGTGCCATGGATACGGAGGATTATCCTTGCTCAGTGAACTTTTCATTCACATTTAAAGAAGGGGAACTAGCAGACTATTACAAGGACTGGGAATTGGTTAAGTACAATGAAAATCCGGGTCATCTTCACCGTCGCGATGAGAATGGCAATCGTATACAACTACGCTTTGCGACCATGCTAGCTAAAAAAATTAAATAAATATGAATAAAAGATTAGGAAATTTCCTGATCTTTTTTTATAAATTCACTTTACAAAGAATAAAGAGATTTTTTTACAAAAATTCCACCATTTTATGTTTATTAATGCTATAATAGGAACAATTATTTTTAGGAGGTGTCAGTATGTCTTATTTGTTTGAGATATTACCGAGTTTATTGAGCGGTGCAAGCATGACTTTGCAGGTTTTTGCACTGGTCTTGATTTTTTCTATTCCCTTGGGCGTTTTGATTGCCTTTGCCTTGCAAGTCCATTGGAAGCCCCTCCATTATCTGATTAACATTTATATCTGGATCATGCGGGGCACACCCTTGCTCTTGCAATTGATCTTTATCTATTATGTGCTCCCAAGTATTGGGATTCGTTTGGACCGTCTTCCAGCGGCCATTATTGCCTTTGTTTTAAATTATGCGGCTTACTTTGCTGAAATCTTCCGTGGGGGGATTGATACCATTCCTAAAGGTCAATATGAGGCTGCTAAGGTCTTGAAGTTTAGTCCTTTTGCCACAGTGCGCTATATTATTTTGCCTCAGGTGACCAAGATTGTTCTTCCTAGTGTCTTTAATGAAGTCATGAGTTTGGTCAAGGATACCTCTCTGGTTTATGCTCTAGGCATTTCAGACCTTATCTTGGCGAGTCGAACAGCTGCCAACCGTGATGCCAGTCTGGTTCCCTATGTTCTTGGCAGGAGCCATTTACTTGATTTTGATTGGGATTGTGACCATTCTTGCCAAAAAAGTTGAGAAGAAGTATAGTTACTATAGATAGGAGGCTGCCATGTTAGAATTACGAAATATCAATAAGGATTTTGGTGAAAAGCAAATTTTGTCCAATTTCAGTCTAAAACATTCCTGAAAAAAAGCAAATCCTAGCTATCGTTGGGACCTTCTGGTGGAGGTAAGACAACCCTCTTGCGCATGCTTGCAGGTCTTGAAACTATTGATTCAGGGCAAATCTTTTATAATGGAGAACCTTTAGAACTGGATGAATTGGAGAAGAGGAATCTACTGGGATTTGTCTTCCAAGATTTTCAACTGTTCCCTCATTTATCAGTTCTAGATAATTTGACCTTATCGCCCGTAAAAACCATGGGAATGAAGCAGGATGAGGCTGAGCAGAAGGCGCGAGGGTCTCTTTGGAACAGTTGGGACTGGCTGGTTATGCAGATGCCTATCCTTTCTCACTATCTGGTGGGCAAAAGCAACGGGTGGCCTTGGCGCGTGCTATGATGATTGACCCAGAAATCATTGGCTACGATGAACCAACTTCTGCCCTAGATCCAGAATTGCGCTTGGAAGTGGAAAAACTGATCTTACAAAATAGGGAACTTGGGATGACGCAGATTGTGGTTACCCACGATTTACAGTTCGCTGAAAATATCGCAGATCAGATTCTCAAGGTTGAGCCCAAGTAGGAGGTGCCAATGACTAATAAGAAAATTGCTTTAGTATTGGTTTCTCTCCTGACTCTCTTTTTAACGGCTTGTACTCAGAAGGCTAGCGATCCAAAGCAGGATAACTGGGATAAGTATCAAGAGCAGGGGAGTATAACTATTGGTTTTGACAATACTTTTGTACCCATGGGATTTGAAGAAAAGAATGGCCAATATACGGGCTTTGATATTGATTTAGCACAAGCTGTCTCTGAAAAATTAGGTTTTAAGGTTCAATTTCAGCCAATCGACTGGGATATGAAGGAGACGGAACTGCAAAATGGAACCATAGATGCCATCTGGAATGGCTATTCTGCCACTGATGAACGCCGAGAGAAGGTTGCCTTTAGCATTCCATATATGGAAAATCAGCAAGTTCTGGTGACGAAAAAAAGCCAGCAGATCCATTCAGTAGAGGATATGAAGGATAAGACCTTGGGAGCCCAAGCCGGTTCCTCTGGTTATTTAGACTTTGAAGCCCAGCCAGATTTACTGAAAAAAATCGTGTCAAAAGATCAGAAGGCCAATCAGTACCAGAGTTTTCAATGAAGCCTTGATTGACTTTGAAAAAAATGACCGGATTGATGCCTTGTTGATTGACCGAGTGTATGCTAATTACTATCTCCAGTCTGAAGGGGATATTAAATGACTATAATGTCTTTTTCAGCTGGATTTGAAAGTGAATCTTTTGCTGTCGGAGTCAGACCAGCTGACAAAGAGATTACTGCAAGCTTTAAATCAAGCCTTTGTTGAACTACATCAAGAAGGGAAGTTCCAGGAAATCAGCCAAAAATGGTTTGGAGAAGATGTAGCAACAAAAGAAGTGAAAGAAGGAAAATAAAATAGATAGGAAGCCTAGTTTTGTCTTTAAAACTGGGCTTTGTTTTTTTATAGACCTTATTTTATAAAGTAGGAGCAACTTCTAAATTTTTTAGCTATTTTGGGCAGATCTTGTGCATCTAGCGTAATTCTGTAATCCCTTATCTATAGCTAAAACTCAATGAAGACGTAATAAAAAATATCAGAAAATTCCTTTTTATAATCAAATTATATGAACAGTCGAATAATATAGAAAATCTCTAAAGTAATATAAATTTTATTTTTGTAAGGGCTTACCATAAATAGGAGTTTGTGAAATTACTTTGGTGAGTATACCTCAAAATGTTTGATTTATAGACATAAAAAGAGTATAATAAGTTGTAGCCCTTTAAAATATGCCCATATATTTTAGGGGGGGGGGCCTTTTATTTAGCCTTCTTGAATATATTAACTGATAATTATCAGAAAAAAGGAGTAATAGAATGTTTAAACCTAAAGGGCGTCATGTTCGCCAATCGCAAGTGGAGAAATTCACACGTTACAGTATCCGTAAGGTCAGTTTTGGTGCGGCTAGTGTGGCTGTAGCTAGTGGATTGTTTTTCCTCGGTGGAGGAAGTGTTCAAGCAGCTGAACAAGTGACTAATTCAGAAACTAGAGAAGTTCAAAATACTCAAAATGTAAATGATAAGTCCTCGGAATCTAAGGAAGTTGCTGGACAAGCATCTGCTACTGTAAAAGAGTCTGCTACTGACACACAAGCCAGTGAGATTGAAACTCCAACTGTAGTGACAGAAAAAGTTGCTATTAATACAGCAACGTTAGAAGATTTGGTTGCTAAAGCTGAAAGTAGATTAAGTCAATTAACCGAAGGTAAGAAAACAAAATCAGTTATTGATGATGCTAAAAATTTGGTTAATAAAGCAAAAGAACTTTTAAACGATGATACAAAAACACAGACAAAAGTAGATGCACTTGCTAAACAACTTTCAAGTAGCCTAGTCATTTTAAACAGTATCAAATCAGAAGCAACAGAAGAAAAAGTAAACAACAACCAAGATTCTAGAAATGGGAAAGCTATTCCTGGTAATGGGGAAAGTGGGTTTAGAGATACAGGTACAGTTGCAGATGGTACTGAAAATCCCGTTGTTGTAAATACAAACGATATTACACAAAAAGCTTCTGAATTAGAGGCGGAAATCACAAAAGTTGAATCTTTAATCTCAGCTGAAAATGCTAAAAGAGAAGGTAAAAAAGATAAGGAATTTATAGAAATCCTAACCCAGGTAAAAGATTCTGCACAAGCTGTTAAAAATAAGGGAAACAACATTCCAACAACAGAAAAAGAAAAGCATACACTTTTACAAGAGTTAAAAGAAAAAGTAGATTTATTAAAACTATACCAAGCTAAAAAATTAGACTGGGGAGCACCTGCGAATAATCACTTAGCAAATTATGGGAATAATCCATCTGATGCAGTAATTAGTAATTTAAATGATACTTTTGGAACACCTGATTTCTCAAATGCTACATCACATACAAAACGTGTAGAAAATCAAGCTTCGGGTATAAATGGTGCTATTAATTTGGGTTCAGCAACTTATCATTGGAAACAAAAAGAAATAACTGTTGATGAAGCAAAAGCAGGAGCTTTAGGAGGCTGGAAGATTGTAGATAAAGAAGGCGCAAACACCGTAAATATTGTTAAACCAGAAGCACCTACTGATATAGAATATAAAGCAGGACAATCAGCAACCACATATGCACCAAAACCAGCAAAAGTTTATGATAATAACGGTCATGTTACAGCTACTGGTGGTCAAAACAGACCAAACGCTAGTGGTGGAGTCCTAAGATATATGATTAGTACTGATCGTTTGGGAAATGAAAGTATAGGAAAAGTTAATAAAGATTATTATGTAGAATTAAAAAAACAAGGAACAACTATCTATAAAGATTTCGACGTAAACCCTAACTCTCATTTGTATGCTAATCTTGTCTTTTCTAGTGCTTATGGTAAATTAGGTTTGACTTCATCAGGTGAAAAAATAAAAATGAAAATAGTTGATGCCTACACAGGTCAACCATTATCAGAATTAACTAGAAAAGATGGAAAAGCTTCAGATACAGAATTTATTGGACAACCTGGATCAGATTCGGATGGTTTTGCTGCATTATGGCGTGTAGTAAAAGTGCCTGAAGGGACAACTAAAGTACGTGTATTTGTAGAAGCAGGAGATCAGCCAACAACTTCTGATTACTTGAATGGTCATAAGGTTGAAGATGGATATATAGTTGCAGGACTAGGATTAACTCCAGGACCAGCACTGACTTTAACGACGACAGTGGTTTCAGGTAGAGATAAAGAAGCATATGGTTATACAGAAAATTCTATTTATAAAAATGCTCAACAAGGAACGTTTAATTTAACGCTAAGTAATCATGGTGGAGTAGGAGTAGTATATCAGACTAGGTATGAAGTTACTTTGAAAGTTCCCGAAGGTGTTAAGTTAGGTACATTACAGGGAACGGACCTGAATGAAGTAAATGGTAAAAATTTATTTGCTCCAAGTTATACTTATGACTTTAAATATAACAAAGATACACGAGAACTTACTTTTAAAATTGATTTACCAAAACGAAATATTAATCCAACAAGTGGTAGCTCCAACACTGTTTCAATCCCATTTGAAGTAACGCCTGATTTTGTCGGAGAAGCAACGTTTGAAGTAGTAGGGAAAAATGGATTTGGAGGAAAAGATAAATTAGGAAATATGATCTTACCGTATGGAATAGTTGGTGCGGATAGATATAATATTCCAGTGAATGTTAATGCTAATAGTTTAAATACTTCCGATAATCCTGAATATAAATATAATCGTACTATTTATATTGATTCTATGACAGGAAATAGCACTATAACTGTACCAGTTGGAACAACTTTTGAAAAAGCAAAAGAGGCAGCAACAGTAAGTGCTGAAGAATTACTAAATTCAGAAGCTTATAGAGAAAAATTAGCAACATTAAAAGCTACAGCTGCTTTAAATTTAAGTGAAACAAGCTTAATTGCAATGGTACAAGGTTATTCTACAGCTGCTGTAAAAGAAAATAGTGGAACTCTAAAAGTACCAGTTATTCACACTGTTGGAGGTAAGAAATTTAATAATCAAATAGACATTAATGTGAATGTAGTGGCATCTACTAAGCAACAGAAAGTTGTTTTTGAAGGAGATACAATCCAAAATGATGATATTAAGGAAAAAATAACTCCTGCAACAATTCCTGGATATACAGCTACAGTAAATAATGTTCAAAATATGCCGACAACAACTGGTAAAGCTGGACAAATCATTAATGTTGAAACAACAGTATCTTATACGAAGGGAAATGTTGTACTTCCTGAAACAGTAACAGTTCCTGTGTTGGTCTTACCAAAAGCGACAGGTAATGTAGAAGTACAAAAAGGAGCTTCAGTAGATAAAGTAAAAGAAGTAGCGAAAGCGAAAGCAACAGAATTAGTTGAAGCAGCAGACTTCAAAGGGAAATTACCAACAGGTGCAACAGTAACAGTTGGGGATATAACAGAAGCTGTAGCAGAAACTCTAACAAATGAAAAAGGTCCAAATAAAGGTGTTGTAAATGTTCCAGCTACTTACATAGTAGAAGGAAAAACATACAATACGACAATTCCAGTAACAATTAATGTATTAGGTTCAGAACCAAAAACAGTTTACACTGTAGAAGGAACGAAACCAGATGCAGAGAAAGTTAAGAATGCTGTAACACCAGGTACTGGAGGTACAGTAGGAACACCAACTGAAACTGCTTTACCAGAAACAACAGGTAAAGTAGGAGCAAAAGATGTAACTGTACCAACAACAGTCACATACCCAACAGGAGATGAAACTGTAAATGTACCAGTTGAAGTATTACCAAAAGCAACACCAGAAAAAGTAACAACATTAAAAGATACAACTGGTGAAAAACTTAACAACAGCGGTGAAAGAAAAAAAGCACAAGCTGCACTAGGTAAACTAACATTACCATCAGGAGTTACAGCAGAATTAGTTCCAAATCAAGATTATACTGTTCCAGCAACAACTTTTAATGGTGATAAAGATAATGTACCAGTAAAAGTTCAATATAAAGATAGTACAGGTACAGTAGTAGCAGAAGATACTATTTCAGTCCCAGTTACAGTAGTAAGCTCAACTCCAAGTAAAATTGTTGTATTCGAAGGTGAAAAACCAACAGCTGAACAAGCGAAAGCAGCTGTAACACCAGGGACAGATGGTACAAAAGGTGAACCAACAACATTACCAGAAACAACAGGTAAAGCAGGGGCAACAGACGTTAAAGTAGACGTACCAGTAACATATGATAATGGTAAGTTAACAGAAACAGTAAGTGTTCCAGTAACAGTTTTACCAAAACCAGAAGCTGAAGAAATTCTAGTTGCTAAAAACAGTGACAAGGATAAAGCTAAGGAAAAAGTACTAGATAAAGCTAAAAAAGCAATTGAAGATGCAACATTTACAGGTAAGTTACCACAAGGTGCAACCGTTACTGTTGATGAAACAGCTACAGTAACAGTTCCAGACTTAACAGAAGATACGGAAGTTGATGTACCAGTTAAATACACTGTAGATGGTCAAGAAAAAACTACAACGGTCAAAAGTACCAGTAACAGTAGTAGAAGGTGTACCACAAATCGTACCCGTTAAAGAAACAAACGATGTTCTTCCGGATCCAGAGAAGAGTGTTGATAAAGAAGATTATCCAGAAGGATCTACATTTAGATACAAAACTCCAGAAGGACAAACATCTCCAATCGATGTAACAACAACTGGAGATAAGAACGTGGTTGTTGAAGTGCTTGACCCACAAGGAAATACAATCGTTGAAGTTCCAGCAACAGTACGAGTAGTAGGTAGCACACCACAATTTGTAGTAGCAGATCCAAGCAAACCACAACCAGAGGCAAAAGACAGTGTTACTCCTGAAGACTATCCAGATGGCACAACGTTTGAATACAAGACACCGGTAGATACAACAACTTCAGGAGAAAAAGATGTAACAGTTGTAGCTAAACTAAACGGTCAACCAATTGTAGAAGTTCCTGCAAAAGTAGTAGTTGTTGATCCTAAGACACAATACGTAGTAGCAGATCCAAGCAAACCACAACCAGATGCGTCTAAGAGTATTGATCCAGAACAATACCCAGAAGGAACAACATTTGAGTACAAAACTCCAGTAGATACTACTACACCGGGAGAAAAAGATGTAGTTGTCGTTGCGAAAGATGGAGAAGACAAACTTGTAGAAGTACCAACAAAAGTGAAGGTCGTACAAGGAAATCCACAAATCGTGCCAGTGGATGAAGGTAAGAAACAACCATCACCTGAAGATAGTATTGATTCGAATGATTACCCAGATGATGCAACATTTGAGTACAAAGAAGAAGTAGATACATCTACACCAGGGGATAAGAAAGTTACCGTTGTTGTGAAACAAGGGGATAAGGTATTAGTTGAAGTGCCATCTACAGTACGTGTAGTGGAAAGTTATCCTAAATATGTCCCAGTAGATCCAACTAAGAAACAACCAGATCCGAAAGAGAACATTAATCCGAATGATTTCCCAACTGGAACAACATTTGAATATAAAGATAACACTCCAGTAGATACAACAACTCCGGGCGAAAAAGATGTAACAGTTGTAGCGAAGTTAAATGGACAACCAATTACAGAAATTCCAGCTAAAATTGTTGTTGTAGAATCTAAGACACAATATGTCCCTGTGAATGCTGAAAATGATAAGAAACCAAAACCACAAGATAGTATCACTCCAGATAATTATCCAGAAGGATCAACATTTGAATACAAGATTCCAGAAGGACAAACAACTCCATATGATGGAACAACACCGGGTGAAAAAGATGTTACTGTAGTCGTGAAAGATCCAGATGGAGATACTATTGTAGAAGTACCAGCGAAAATTAAGGTTGTTCAAGGTAAAGAACAATTAACTCCAGTAAATGCTGAAGATAAGGATAAACCAAAAGCTGAAGATAGTATTACACCAAGTGACTATCCAGAAGGTTCAACATTCGAATACAAAGTTCCAGAAGGACAAACAACTCCATATGATGGAACAACTCCAGGGGATAAACCAGTTACAGTAGTTGTAAAAGATAAAGATGGAAAAGTGTTAGTAGAGGTACCAGCAACCATTAAAGTTGTGGAATCAAAACCTAAACCAATCGAAACACCTGTAACAAAGACTCCACTAGAAAAAGATGACTATACTAAAGGTCTAAATATTCCAGATGGAGCAACTGTTAAGGTTGGCGATCTTCCAGATTTAACAACACCAGGTGAAAAAACACCTGTAAAAGTAACGATTACATTACCAAATGGTAAATCTTATACTGTGGATGTTCCTGTAACAGTGACACCAGTTAAGGAAATCGAGACACCAGTAACAACCACACCGTTAACCCCAGAGGATTACACAAAAGGAATTAAGATTCCAGAAGGCGGTAAAGTAACGAATGTTGAAAATATTCCAGACTTGACAACGCCAGGTAAGAAAGATCCAGTGAAGGTAACAATCACATTACCGAATGGCAAAGTGGTTACGGTAGAAGTTCCAGTAAATGTAACACCTATTACACCAATTGAAACACCAGTAACAAAAGATAAATTGACTCCAGAAGATATCTTAAAACAAATTAAAGTACCAGAAGGAGCAACAGTTAAAGTAGGAAACATTCCAGAGTTAACAACACCAGGTAAGAAAGATCCAGTAAAAGTAACGATTACATTACCAAATGGAAAAGTTGTTACAGTAGAAGTACCAGTGAATGTAACACCTATTAAAGATATTGTTAAAAAACAAGGTGATCCAATTACTGAAGAGGATGTTGAAAATCATATTCCAAAAGGAGCAAAAGTTATCTCAATTGGAGATAAACCAACAACGGATGTACCAGGAGAAAGACCAAGTATTCCAGTTGTGATTGAATTACCAAATGGAATTCGAGTGACTGTAAATATACCTGTAATCGTAACTCCAAAAAGTAACTCCTGTAGTAGTTCAAGTAGGAACACCAGTTACACCAGAAGATGTTGAGAAACATATTGAATTACCAAAAGGATGGAAAGTAACAAAAGTAGGAGAAATTCCAACAACTGAAACACCTGGAGCAAAACCAGTAGTACCAGTTGAAGTAGAATTACCAGATGGACGTAAGATTACAGTAGATGTACCAGTCATCGTAACACCAAAAGTAACTCCTGTAGTAGTTCAAGTAGGAACACCAGTTACACCAGAAGACGTTGAGAAACATATTGAATTACCAAAAGGATGGAAAGTAACGAAAGTTGGAGATATCCCAACAACAATTCCAGCTGGAGTAAAACCAAGCGTTAAAGTGAAGGTTAAAGTACCAACTGGTGAGATTATTGAAGTAGAAGTCCCAGTAATCGTAACACCAAAAGTAACTCCTATTGTAGTGGAAGTTGGAACTCCTATTACAGAAAATGATGTCAAGAAACGTATCGACTTACCAGAAGGTTGGGAGATTGTTGAAGTTGGAAAAATTCCAACAACTGAAACACCTGGAGCAAAACCAGTGGTTAAAGTGAAAGTGAAATTGCCTGATGGTCGTATTATTACAGTAGAAGTACCAGTAACGGTAACACCTAAATCACAAAATGGTGGTTCAACAGTTCAGATTGTAACGGAATACCTAGATGAAAATGGTAACCGTATTACTTCAGATAAAGAAGGAAACACAATCCAATAGAGTTGGAAGGATACGAATTTAGTCATTCAACAACTGATGCTAAAGGAAATACCCTACATCACTATAAGAAAGTGACACCTAAAGCTCCACAAGCAGTAGAAGAAGTTCCAACTACAAAACCAGAACAACCTTCTACACCAGAAGTGAAGTCAACGCCTGTAGCCAAACAAGAATTACCAAATACAGGTACAGAAGATAAGGCTGGTCTAGCTAGTCTTGGACTTCTTGGAATGTTGGGTGCATTTGGACTCGTAGCTCGTAAGAAAAAAGAAGACTAAGAAAAAAACTTCTTTTCTGAAGTCTGATAGAAAAATAGACTGAGGTGAAAACTTCAGTCTATTTCTTTTTATTATGCGACTATTAGTCCGTCTCGCTCCGTTAGGTGCGAGACAAAAAAACCACCCGCTATGCGGGTGCGCGTCGAAGGTTATACCAAAAAAACTCCAAACGCGATACAATAAAGGTGTTCAAGCCAATTGTAAAGCGAAAGGAGAAAAATATGGCACAAAAGGCACATAGTTTATCACACACAAAGTGGATGTGTAAATATCACATTGTGTTCACCCCTAAGTATAGACGAAAAGTAATCTATAATCAATATCGAAGTAGTTTAGGCAAAATATTTCATCGCTTGTGTAGTTATAAAGGAGTTGAAATTATCGAGGGTCACTTAATGCCAGATCATGTACATATGTTAGTAAGTATTCCACCAAGGATAAGTGTTTCGAGTTTCATGGGTTATTTAAAAGGAAAAAGTGCACTCATGATGTTTGACAAACACGCCAATCTCAAGTACAAGTTTGGGAATCGGCATTTCTGGGCGGAAGGTTATTATGTAAGTACGGTGGGACTCAATGAAGCCACAATTAAGAAATATATTCAAGAACAGGAAAAGCATGATATAGCACTAGATAAATTAAGTGTAAAAGAATATGAGAATCCCTTTAGGGATAGTGGTAAGTAATACTAAAGCCTCTTTGAGAGGCAAGTGACGAGTCAAGAGCAATAAGGCTTGAACAAAGTGAAAGCCAGCGTCTTTAGGCGCTGGCTGGTAATTTGGGCTTATAGCCCTGGTACAAACCACCCGTTTGACGGGTGGTCATGATTGTAAAAAAATCCTCTGGCAAGTACCAGAGGATAAGAGTTTATTTCATTGTTGGGAAAAGCAATACATCACGGATAGTTGTTGTATCTGTGAGCAGCATGCAGAGACGGTCGATACCGATTCCCAAACCACCTGTTGGTGGCATACCATATTCAAGGGCTTCGATGTAGTCGTAGTCGATCCCTGTCGCTTCATCGTCACCAAGTTCTTTGGCTTTAGCTTGGGCTTCGAAACGGCTAAGCTGATCGATTGGATCGTTCAACTCAGTGAAGGCATTACCATATTCCTTGGTCATGATGAAGAGTTCGAAACGGTCAGTAAAGCGTTCGTCTTCAGGATTTCTTAGCAAGTGGTGAGACAGCTACTGGGTGTCCATAGACAAAGGTTGGTTGGATCAAGGTTTCTTCAACAAACTCTTCAAAGAAGGCATTGATAATGTGACCAACTTCAGTGTAGTGTTTCTCAACTGGTACTTTCTTTTCAGTAGCAATTGCTTTTGCTTCTTCAAAAGTCAAATCTTGCCAGAAGTCGACTCCAGTAATTTCCTTGATAGCATTTACCATGTGAACACGTTTAAACGGTTCATTGATTTTGATTTCAGTTCCTTGGTAGTTGACTGGACCGTCACCTTTAACTGATTTAGCAGCATGTTGGATAATGCCTTCAGTCAAATCCATGATATCTTGGAAATCTGCATAAGCTTGGTAGACTTCGATAGAAGTAAACTCAGGGTTGTGAGTAGCATCCATTCCTTCGTTACGGAAGATACGGCCGATTTCATAGACGCGTTCCATACCACCCACGATAAGGCGTTTTAAGTGAAGCTCAGTCGCGATACGAAGCACCATGTCAATGTTTTGGGCATTGTGGTGAGTGATAAATGGACGGGCAGCAGCACCACCAGCTTCGTTGTGAAGAACAGGTGTTTCCACTTCAAGGAAGCCTTTTTGGTCAAGGTAACGACGGATTTCAGAGATGATTTTTGAACGAGTGACAAAGCGATCAAAACTTTCTCGATTCGAAATCAAGTCCAAGTAACGTTTACGGTAAATTGTTTCAACGTCTGTCAAACCGTGGAATTTCTCTGGCAGAGGACGAAGAGCCTTAGATAGGTGTGTGATGTGAGTAGCCTTGATAGAGAGTTCTCCCATATCTGTACGCATCACTTCACCTTCGACACCAAGGAAATCGCCAAGGTCTGCTTTCTTGAATATTTCGTAATTTTCTTCCCCTACAGCATCCTTACGAACGTAAATCTGGATTTGACCTTCGCGGTCTTGAAGGTGGGCAAAGCCGACTTTACCCTTACCACGTTTCGTTACTAAACGTCCTGCGATAGTAGCTGTTTCGTTTTTTTCATGTAATTGGTCTTTATCGAGGTCAGCAAATTTATCTTTTAGTTCTTGAGAGTTAGCAGTACGGTCAAAGCGTTTTCCGAAGGGATCAATTCCTTGTTCACGAAGCGCAGCCATTTTTTCACGGCGAACAATCTGCTGGTCATTTAGTTCTTCCATATGTTCTGTTGACATGGGATCCTCCTAGTTTTACTCAAAATTGAATACGATGAGTGATTTTTTTGCGATACTCCCATTTTATCATAAATAAGCAAGAAATTCACGGATAATCTTTAAAAACTAAAAAAAGAACTTGACGCTAAAAATCAAGTTCTTTTTATTGATAAGAGGTATCATTCCAAACGTCAAGAGTAAAGCTTTCAAAATCTTTAGTTTCTAAAATGGTTAGACTAGCGTTTGCCAGACCTCCATCTTTACGAAGAAGGGCTTCTTTATAACCTAGAAGGGTGCGAAGGCTGGCAGTGAGATTAGCACCATGACCAACGATGAGGATTTGTTCTGCATCACTTTCTTTCAGTGATTTGATAAATTGAATGGTGCGTTGAGTTGTGCTGTAGAGGGATTCTGCGCCAAACATTTTTGTGTTAAACTTTGCAAGATTGGAACGAAAGGCTTGGATTTGTTGGGGGTAAATAGCTTCTAGGGTTGCGATTTTTAAACCTTCCAACTTCCCAAGTTGCCATTCACGTATAGTAGGGGTTAATTCTAAAGGACAGGATTTCTGGAGTTGACTTTGAATAATTTCTGCAGATTTTCTGGCTCTGGGCAAGTCACTTGAGTATATTTTTTCGAAGGGAACATCTTTTAGATATTGACCAAGTTTTGTGAGAGTTTGAATAGATTCCTCAAGTAGAGGAGAGTCACCACTGGCACCTTGAAATCGTCCTTCTTGGTTCCAGAGTGTGCGACCATGACGGACAAAGTAGAGTTTCATGATTTATTGGCCTCCAATATATCAGCAAATTTTGCTTTGACAAAGGTGGCTAGTTCTTGCGGATCAATGATGATACTATGACCAACTTCTCCAGCAGAAACAATTATTTTGTCTAGATTTAGAGATGTTTCATCAATAAAGATTGGATAATTATGTTTCTGACGAATTCCAACTGGATTATTTGCACCATGAATATAGCCTGTCGTTTTTTCCAAGTCCTTTTGTGGAATCATGCTAACCTTTTTATTGCCAGAAACCTTTGCCAATTTTTTTTCAGCAAGGTGTTCTGTTATAGGGAGAATTCCGATGATGGGACCAGTCTTATCTCCTATTAGAGCAAGTGTTTTTAAAAAAATCTGGGATTTTTCATAACCTTGAGGAAGCTCTCCTTCCAATGCATTTAACTCAATTCCAATGTGGCTCACACCTGCTTTAGCTAGGATTTGTTCTACCAATGTTTTTTTGCTTTTTGCTTTTTTTGCCATTATTTATACTTATCCTCCAAATTACTCATCCAGATTCCCATCCAAATTCCAAGAGCGAAGAAGAAGGAGATGAGAACATAATTTACTAGAGAAAGACCAATGTATTGGATACTTTCAGTATTTCCTGCATTCGGTATCAAAATCAAAATAGTGCTAGAAAGGACAATCCCAATGATAAAATGATAGACTCGAGAATGATAATTGTTTAAAGCATAATCCATTAATTTTGAAAAGATAATGAGGGTAGCTCCAGCACCAATCCCTATAGGAAGAAAGGTGCCAAATAAATCAAAGGTTTTAAATCCAGTTAGCATAGGAGCATAGAGGCCTAGAATCAAAAGTAGATTTGAAGGACTCAATCCAGGGACTAAGACACCAAGAGCTAGTAAGGAACCAGCCAAGATAAAGTTGAAAAAAGATGGAGTTAAGATTCCTACAACAAAGTTTAAGGCATATAGGCCTAGTCCAGAAATGATAAAGGTTGTCCAGAACCAAGCTAAATCAATTTTGTCTCTGTCAGATTCTCGAGTCGATTCTTTGAGAAGGCTTGGAATAGTACCAATGATAGCACCAGCAAAACTCCATAGGACAAAGACCTGATAATTTTCAAGCAGGTATTCAATCGGGTAGGAAAAATAAGCCGATTCCCAGAAGCATACCGATGGCAACTGGAATAAAGTACAAAAACATTTTTCTTTAAAGTCTTTAAAGGGATGGGCCAGAAAGACAATCATCCGTTCATAAATTCCTAAGATTGCTGCTAGAACCCCTCCGGAAATTCCCGGTAGAATAAATCCAAGAGCAATGACAATCCCTTTAATAATGCGCGCTAGCCATGAGAGCATATATTTCCTCCAACTATTTCTATTTCAAAAAATCCTTACTATATTGTATCACAATATAAAACAAAAAAAGCAAATGATGAACAAATGCTTTTAATGTTTCAAAAAGAGTTTTCTAAAAAGTCTCTTCTTTATTTTTTTGATGCAGAGATGACATTGATATCTAAATCGTGATTAAAGCCCGCAACTTTTCCTTTAGAAGTATATTGATGAATATCATAATCTAAATCAGTTTTAGGAGTAGCTTCATAAAAATCCTGAGTCAGAACCGTATGATGGAATCCAAACAGATGAAAATTTTGAAGTATCAATACTGTGTTCTTCCATGAAGTAAACACCTACGTAGATTCCAATGTTTTTAACACCTAACGATTCTAGTTTCGCACGGAAAGCTTCAACGCCGTCATTCATATCAGACATTGTTTTTTCTTCTACGTCAAGCCAATAGTAACTTGGATTATATGGTGATGCTGCGTTATAAAAACTTTCTGCAGCCTTTTCCATCTCTTGGATATTTTTGCCTGCTACATATGCATATACTCCAACTGGAATATTGCGTTTTTGAAACTCAGTAATGTGTGATTGAAAAGCTTTATCTAGACCATTTATATGTGCAGCATCATTTTGCTTAGTTGTTTGAGCACCGCTATGAACGCGTACAATAGCTCCGGATATATTTTGGGAAAGTGTATCATAGTTGATTTCTTGGGGACGTTGCCATCCAGATACATCAATAATTGGTTTACTTAACTTTTGAAGAGCCTGAATTTCAATTTGAGCATGGTTCGATTTTTGTTTTTTTAAAGAGCGTTCCTCAAAATTGGAGTTGTTTAGGATTAAAAATGAAAATCATAATCCCAAAAAAAAGTATATAAAATAAGTGGATTAATTTTCTTTCTCATACTTCATAATTTTACCTTAAATACGTTAAAAAATCAAAAAAAACATTTAAAAGTTGAGTGAAACAGGGCTATAAAGCAATTTGTTATTGAATAGAGCAGATTGATTTGAAATATGGTATAATAAAAAAAGGAATTTCTAGAGAAAAGAGAAAATTATGTCAAATTATGCCATTATTTTTAGCAGCAGGTAAAAGGTACTCGTATGAAGTCTGATTTACCAAAAAGTTTTTACATAAGGTTGCTGGTATCTCTATGTTGGAACATGTTTTCCGTAGTGTGGGAGCTATTCAACCTGAAAAGACAGTCACAGTAGTAGGGCACAAGGCGGAATTAGTTGAGCAAGTATTAGCTGGACAGACAGAATATGTGACTCAATCAGAACAATTGGGAACAGGACATGCAGTTATGATGACAGAGCCAATTCTAGAAGGTTTATCAGGTCATACTTTGGTTATCGCAGGTGATACTCCTTTAATTACTGGAGAGAGTCTTAAACTTGATTGATTTTCATGTCAATCATAAGAATGTTGCGACCATCTTGACAGCTGAAACGGATAACCCATTCGGATATGGACGTATTGTTCGAAATGACAATGCAGAAGTTATGCGAATTGTTGAACAAAAAGATGCCTCTGATTTTGAAAAACAAATCAAGGAAATTAATACTGGTACCTATGTTTTTGATAACGAACGCTTATTTGAAGCTCTAAAAAATATCAATACAAATAATGCTCAGGGAGAGTACTATATTACCGATGTCATTGGTATTTTCCGTGAAGCTGGTGAAAAAGTTGGAGCCTATACTTTAAAAGATTTTGATGAAAGTCTCGGTGTAAATGACCGAGTGGCTCTAGCAACTGCGGAGTCAGTCATGCGTCGCCGTATTAATCAAAAGCATATGATAAATGGTGTTAGTTTTGTCAATCCAGAAGCTACTTATATCGATATAGATGTGGAAATTGCTTCGCAAGTACAACTTGAAGCCAATGTTACCTTAAAGGGTCAAACAAAAATTGGAGCAGAAACAGTCTTGACAAATGGAACCTATGTGGTCGATAGCATCATCGGTAAGGAGGCTGTTATCACTAATTCCATGATTGAGGAAAGCAGTGTTGCAGACGGCGTAACGGTTGGCCCTTACGCCCATATTCGTCCAGGTTCAAGTCTGGGTGCCCAAGTACATATTGGTAATTTTGTTGAAATCAAAGGTTCTTCTATTGGTGAAAACACAAAAGCTGGGCATTTGACTTATATCGGAAACTGTGAAGTGGGTAGTAACGTTAATTTCGGTGCGGGAACTATCACTGTAAACTTTGATGGGAAAAAAATAAATTCAAGACAGTCATTGGAAACAATGTCTTTGTAGGTTCTAATTCAACCATTATTGCACCAGTAGAACTTGGGGATAATTCCCTTGTTGGTGCAGGTTCAACTATTACTAAAGACGTGCCAGCTGATGCCATTGCAATTGGACGTGGTCGCCAAATCAATAAAGATGAATATGCAACTCGTTTGCCACATCATCCTAAAAATCAATAGGAGTTTATCATGGAATTTGAAGAAAAAACTCTCAGTCGAAAAGAAATTTACCAAGGTCCTATTTTTAAATTAGTACAAGATCAGGTTCAGTTACCAGAGGGAAAGGGGACAGCCCAAAGAGATCTGATTTTCCATAATGGAGCAGTTTGTGTTTTAGCTGTTACAGATAAAGAAAAGATGATTTTGGTCAAGCAATATCGAAAAGCCATTGAGTCAGTATCTTATGAAATTCCAGCAGGCAAATTGGAAATGGGCGAAAATACGGATCCAGTAGCTGCCGCTCTTCGTGAATTGGAAGAAGAAACAGCTTATACTGGCCAATTAGAACTCTTATATGATTTTTATTCTGCTATTGGATTTTGCAATGAAAAGTTAAAGCTATATTTAGCTAGCAATTTGTCCAAAGTAGAAAATCCTCGTCCCCAAGATGAAGATGAAACCTTGGAAGTTATTGAAGTTAGTCTAGAAGAAGCAAAAACTTTAATCCAAACAGGACATATCTGTGATGCTAAAACTATTATGGCAGTCCAATACTGGGAATTACAAAAAAACTAAAGGAGGGATCTATGGGGAAACCTTTATTAACAGATGAAATGATTGAGAAGGCTAATCGAGGAGAAAAAATTTCTGGCCCTCCCTTGATTGATAATGAGGAGACTAAAATTTTATCGACATCTTCTCAAACTTTCGGTTATGAAAGTCCAAAGGGGCATGGTTTTAGCCAAGAAACGTTAACGATTGAAGTAGAACCATCTATCCATAAAAGCCGTCGTATCGAAAATACCAAGAGAAATGTTTTTTTAATTCCAATTTAAATAAAATCTTATTTACAATTATATTTCTCTTGATTTTATTAGTGTTAGCCATTAAATATTGGCGATAGAAAAGGAATTAACATGAAAATTGGAATAATTGCGGCTATGCCTGAAGAATTAGCTTACCTTATTCATCATTTGGAAAAATACCCAAGAGGAACTTGTTTTAGGCAATACCTATCATACGGGATCAATTGCTTCAGTTGAAGTGGTGTTAGTAGAAAGTGGCATTGGTAAGGTCATGTCTGCCATGAGTGTAGCGATTTTAGCGGATCACTTTCAAGTGGATGCTATAATCAATACAGGTTCTGCAGGGGCAGTAGCAGATGGCATTGCTGTGGCTGATGTGGTCATTGCGGATAAACTTGCTTATCATGATGTTGATGTGACTGCTTTTGGTTATGATTATGGACAAATGGCTCAACAACCTCTTTATTTTGAATCAGACCCAAGATTCATTTCCAAAATAAAAACTAGTCTGTCTCAACTTGAGCAGACTTGGCACCTTGGTTTGATTGCAACAGGGGATAGTTTTATTGCAGGAAATGATAAGATAACAGAAATCAAATCACATTTTCCAGATGTCTTAGCAGTAGAAATGGAGGGAGCGGCTATTGCTCAGGCAGCTCATTCACTTGACTTACCTTTCTTAGTCATCCGTGCTATGAGCGATAATGCTAACCATGAAGCAAACGTCACTTTTGATGAGTTTATTATTGAGGCAGGTCGACGCTCTGCACAAGTTCTATTGGCCTTTTTAAAGGCTCTAGATTAAGTGAAAATTTGACAGTTTTTCTAGCTTATGATAATATTTAAATAACGAAAAGTTAGAAAACGTTTCAGGGGATATTATGAGTATTGAAATGACCGTCAGTGAGATTGCAGAGGTTTTTAGGTCTATCTCGTCAAGCAATCAATAATCGTGTCAAGGAATTACCAGAAGAAGACACAGATAAAAATGACAAAGGTGTGACAGTCGTTACCCGTAGTGGCTTGATTAAGCTTGAAGAAATCTATAAAAAAACTATTTTTGAAGATGAACCAGTTAGCGAAGATGTTAAGCAACGGGAACTGATGGAAATTTTAGTCGATGAAAAGAATGCTGAAATCCTTCGTCTATATGAGCAATTAAAAGCCAAGGATCGTCAACTTTCAGAAAAAGATGAGCAAATGCGCATCAAAGATCGTCAAATCGCTGAGAAAGACAAACAATTAGATCAGCAACAACAATTGACTCTTCAAGCTATGAAGGATCAAGAAACTCTGAAGTTAGAGTTAGACCAAGCAAAAGAAGAAGTTCAATCAACTAAGAAAGGCTTTTTTGCTCGTCTATTTGGAGGATAATCGAGGAGCTGTTTAGGTTAGCTTTAACCTAATAGCTTCTTTTATTTCTATGATTAAGTACCCCAGGAGAAGGATAGAATGGAAAGATTAGAAGATTACATTGCTTTCGATTTAGAATTTAACCAACATGAAGGACAAACACACTTAATTCAGGTATCAGCAGTGCGCTTTCAAGATGGGAAGGAAGTTGCTAGCTATGATTCTTATGTACATACTGAGGTGCCTCTCAAGAGCTTCATTAATGGGTTGACTGGAATTACTGCAGAAACCTTAAAAGATGCTCCATCTGTAGAACAAGTATTGCAGGAATTCCAAGAGTTTGTTGGCTCTCTACCTATTGTAGGTTACAATGCAGCTAAAAGTGATTTACCTATACTAGCAGAGCATGGTTTAGACTATTGTCCACAATACAAGGTGGATCTTTATGATGAGGCCTTTGAACGGAGGAGTTCAGACCTACACGGTATTGCTAATCTCAAATTGCAAACGGTAGCTTCTTTTCTTGGTTTTCAAGGTCAGTCCCATAATAGCTTAGAAGATGCTCGTATGACGGCGCGTGTTTATGAGTTCTTTCTTGAGTCTGATCAAGCAAAACTCTTATTAGAAACCCAAAGTAGCTTATCAAATAATCCTTTTGGTGGATTGGACCTATCACAGTTATTTAATTAGGAGTGCTTATGAAACCAGAAAAACCAAAACTTCTAGGTTTTAAACAGATCTACTATAACCTAGATAAAATTCTTTTTTTATTTTTTTCTTAACATTCTTGTTGATAGAGTTTGTCTGGCTCCCCTTAAATTCATGGCTTGCAGGACTTTTGTTGAGGCAGTCTGGTTATCTCTTTCTTTCATATAATAATATTTTTTTGCGATTATTACAGGCTCTCCTTTGATAAGCTTGGGATTATTGATGTTAGTGATCATCAATTTGTTGGTTGCTTATTTCCAAATGGGTCTCCTTTTAACTGGAGCTCGGCATCTTCTCTATCATGAAAAGAGAACATTAATAGAATATAGTCACAAGGTCTTTAGTCAAAGTTTTATGATTATGAAAGAAATAACTATTCCTAAGATGGCCTTTATTTTCTTTTATGTCATGATGCTCTTTCCCTTTATCAGAAAGATTCTAAAGATTTACTATCTCAATAAAATTGTGATTCCCAAATTTGTTGTCAACTATGTGGAAGAACGGTATTGGTTGATCAGTATTATTGTCATACTTTTTGTCGCTGATTATGTTTTTATATTTCTGTACGCTTGATGTTTGCAATACCCCAGCTTCTTTTTGAAAAGAAAACAGTTAAACAAGCAGTTTCTTATAGTATCGAAAAAGACAAGAAGACAAAACTGGTTTTATACTTGGAATCTTCTTTGGATTGTGATTAAAACCTACCTATTTTTCTTTCTTCTTTTAGTTCCTATAATAGCTAGTCAGACCTTGATGGACGTTCTGACTCATAGAGAATCGCTGGTACTTGGAATTTTTTTAATTATGTTTTTGATTCGCAATTTCCACTATATGGTCCTGACCTATTTTTCTCATTAAGTTTGTTTCTCTTTTAACAGGAGAAGGTCTTGAGATGATTCCTCGTAGAAAAAAAGACCACTGGATGCGATGGGGAGTATTAGGTTGTGCCTGCATCATCTTTTCAATAGAAGGCTATGTTTATCTTGAAGCTCCAGTTGCTCATAAACCCTTGATTCTTTCTCACCGAGGTGTCTCAAATAAAAATGGGGTTCAGAACACAGTCCAATCTTTAGAAAAAACAGCGCAATTAGAACCAGACTTCGTTGAAACGGATGTTCAAGAAACCAAAGACGGACAGTTTGTCATGATGCATGATGCCAATATATGGGAGTTAACGGGTGTCAATGCAAGTCCTCAAGATTTGACCTTGGAAGAATTGACCAAAATTGAAATATCAGAAAATGGTTTCCACAGTAAGATTTCAAGTTTTGATGATTACCTTAAAAGAGCAAATGAATTAAATCAAAAGCTATTAATTGAAATAAAGACTAGCAAAAAAGATAAACCAGATATGATGAAACGTTTTTTGGAGAAGTACGGTGAGACTTTGAAACAAAATGGTCATCAAATACAATCTTTGAATTATCAAATCATTGATCAAGTCCGATCCTTCGACTCAGAAATTCCAGCCTATTTCATCCTGCCTTATAATAGTATTTTTTTCCAAGGACTAAAAGCAACAGGTTACACAATGGAATATTCAACTTTAGATGAAAAACTTTGTCAACAAGCTTTGGAATACGGATCAGAAATTGTATGTTTGGACGATTAATAGTTCAGATTCTTTTGATAAATCAATTCATCTTGGAGCTGACGGTATGATAACAGATAATATAGAACTGGTACAAGAACTAGTAACGATTGCCCAAGAAGATCCAGAGTATACGGATTTACTCTTAAAGAGGGCCTTGGAATTTTTTAATTTTTAATCAAAAAAAGAGGAACAATAGTTCCTCTAAGTTGTAAGCAAGTATTCCATTTGGATCCTTGCGTTTTTTGTTTCTTAAAAAGGTAATTTCCCTGCGAAAGCACCTAATTTCTTCTTAGTCGTTTCATCGATTTGTTCAAGAGCAGAGTTGATGGCTTGAACAGTCATATCAGAAAAGAGTTTCAAGGTCTTCCGGGTCAACGACAGCTGGATTGAAGTCAATGCTGACAACTTTCTTATCTCCAGTTAAGGTAGCTTGAACAAGATCTTGAGCAGATTTTCCAACAAATTGCATAGCAGCAAGCTCAGCTTGACTTTGTTCCATTTGTTTTTGAAGTTTTTGTGCTTGGCGCATCATGTTTTTGCATGTTCATCATGGTGTTTTACAGTTTCCTTTTATCTTATTTTCCTTCTTATTTTATCAATTTTGGGGTTAAAAGTCTAATCTTTTTTGAGTGAATTCATCTAGTAGCGAAAGGAATGTAGAGGAAATAAAAAAATATAGGATAGATATTCTAAGTGAATAAGAATATTTATCCTATATAGTTACTAGATATTCGATGGCTACTTTAAAAATTTACCAGCACTATTCTACCTTGTAGAAAAATCCCTCCGTACTGCCATTTATGAGTTGGTGTCCAAACCATAAGCGGTCTTGTGTAATATCAGACGAGTCAGTATAGCCATTATCTGAAGAAGAGGTGACAGACATGGTTATAGGGATTCCTGCTGGTAAAAAGGCAATAGCTGCACCACCAGCACCACCAGCTTTAGGAAGTAAACTTGCTTTAAGATAGCGGTCGGTTTCTTTAGCATGTTCAATTGAAACTTTAGAATGATCACTTACCAAGCCATTTATCGAAAGTAAATTCAATACCTGTACCATTCCTCCAAGTTCCTGCGACACTAGAAAAATCTCCATTTTGAATTGCAGAAATATCCATTCCTTTACTTTCTGACGGAAGGGTTATTTCTCCATTTATGAGACTTGTCACAGATTTCCAAGAGAAAGATCTTATGTCAAGGGAAGGTGGTTTTGTCCCCAGTCCCTCTTCTGTATCTGATTCGATAACTAAGTCTAATCGTGTTCCATTCTGATTTAACTTGTATAGTTTAAGTTGGATTTGATTAATAGATACTCGGGTAGATAATTGAAAATAACCATTTTCTAAAGGATTAAAATGTACTCGCTCTCCAATAAAGTCCAGATTGTTTTCTGCATTGGTCAGTCGAATAACTTCACCATTTTTAAGAGTTCGAATATCTAATAAATCGTAATAGTTAGAATACGTTTTTAGAGCAATCAAAAGTTCGTCCGTACCGTCTTGGTCTAAATCATACAAGCTATACTGTAATCCAGAATATTCGTTAGGATAACCATTTTTTAAGTTTGCTTTTAAATTGACCTCTGTATGTGAAGTTGACGAACCATCTAATACTTTGGCATATTCTTTAAGGACAGGATTATATAGGGTGTAATCAGGTTTCTTCTCTTCCGATGTAGAAGAAGTTGAACTAGTACTTGAAGCAATTGCTTCAGAACTTGCTGAGGAAGTGTTTTCACTCTGATGTTGGCAAGCCGTTAAAATAGAGATAGCTAAAATACTGATACTGAATAGAAATAATTTTTTCATATGTTTAATCTTGCAATTCTAAACCTTGAGCATCTTGGTGCCATTTGCTACCAGTTTTAGATGTTAAAACTTGAATAGTAATCATAATATTCCAAATAGCATTTGCCAGTAAAACAAATGGCATTAAAATAGGAATGATAACTAGCAGAGTTAGAACGATACGCTTGTATCCTTGTTTAGTATTTCCAATGTAAAAATCGTAGGCACCAAACGCTCCTAAAAATAGGGCAAATAATGCTGCGGCCAGTTTAGATTTATCACTTACTCCATTTGAATGTTGACTAGAGGCGGCTGGAGATGTGTTATCTATTTTTGAAACAATATAGTCGTCACCATTTTGATAAAATTCTACATAATCACCTACTTGTGGTTCAAAACCAAAACTTTTTCTTGAAATTGCAGTAAATTGGGCCATTATCACCTTTTTCCAACATAAACTGTTTCATCTTCAATTTTTTTATAACTTTGTTCATTTAATTGTCTCCTTAATCTATTTCTATTGTATGTTAAACCCATTCACCGTTGTAATCGACGTAGTAGCCGTCCGGCGTAATCGTATTGATTGCTAGCTCACCAGAGTTATATGCATAGTACCATTTGCCAGATACTTGCATCCAACCTGTTTGCATAGCACCTGAGTCTTGAAGATAGTACCAGCTACCATTATCTTTGATCCAACCAGTCTTCATTGCACCTGAGCCGTCGAGGTAGTACCAGCTACCGTTATCTTTGATCCAACCAGTCTTCATTGCACCTGAGCCGTCGAGGTAGTACCAGCTACCGTTATCTTTGATCCAACCAGTCTTCATTGCACCTGAGCCATCGAGGTAGTACCAACTGCCGTCTTTTACCCAGCCAGTTTGCATCCAGCCAGAGTTGTCAAATCGATACCAAACACCATTGATTTTTTCCCAGCCGTTAGTTGTATAGGTGCCATCTTCGTGTTTATACCACCATCGTCCATTCGAATACATCCAAGTAGATTTAGACTGATGGGTCGTCATGGTTGTATCCGTGTTAGAATAGTTTCCAGATGACGAACTTATAGAAGTTGACGAGCTAGATGAATTCGAACCTGATTGGGTTGTTGTACTAGTATTTGAATTTGTCGAAGGATTTCCGAAAGTTACCTCTTTTCTAGCTTTAAAGATACGTTTTCTGTTGTCAACTGAATGATCGTGTGGAGAACCTGCCTCTCCTGACATCTCCAAGATATATGTTCCAGCAGGAAACTGTCTGATATCGAAAACATCCCCTTTAAATTTATTACTATAAATTAAAGGTAAAAGAAATTGGTCGTTGACGTCATTAGTTAGACCACTAAAGATGACATCATTATTATGTTGGTACACAATCTTTCCACTAGACTTATCGATTAGAGTAACATTTCCTCTAGCTGCATTATCTCCTCCGTGTTGTAGTGGCTCTGAGAGTACACCTTCAAAATTAACTCCAAAATGATGAATTTCAACATTTGTAATTGTTGCTTCTATTTGTTTTTTTCAGTACTTGTATTCGAGATAGCATTTGTTTGATTAGTTGATAAGACTTCTAGTTTGGTTACATAAGTGTGAAAAGATGCTCCTTTCCCTACGTTTTCTCTAACATCGGCTGTTAGTTTGTAACGAACTCCATCTAATTCAAACTTCATGGTATAGATACCATAGTCTGTTGCTTTAAAGACAATTGTTTTACCGTTAAATGTAGCAATGCCATTTGATTCAAAACTTGCAAATTGCTTAGAAAATTCTTTTTTATAAGCCTTATCTACCCAATCAACCGTTATAAATCCAACAACACCATTAGGAAATGCTCCAAGTTGTGCTTTTTCTTTTTTTCTACAAGCGTCACATCTGTTGCGACTAAATCTGTATCACGATAACCAATAGCAGGTTCTTCAACATAAGCATTGAGTGCTGGAGACCATACTTTGACCATTGGAATGTCTGCAGCATTGACACTTGAAATTGTAGCTCCTGTTGCTAGGAGTGATAAAACTGCTGTAGTAGTTAAAACGATTTTTTTCATAATTTTTGTATTCCTTTTCTTTTTTTATCTATTTTTTTAATAATTTTATTCTATACCCACTCACCGTTGGCATTGACACGATAGCCATCAGGGGTAGTCGTATTGATTGCTAGGGCACCAGAGCTATAGGCATAGTACCATTTACCAGCTACCTTCATCTGCCGCCTCTTTTCGAATGGCATTGATACGGTCTAAAATAGCCTGCTTATCTGGCGTCAATAAAGTTCCTTCAATTCCAACTAAGCTAGTACCAGCAGAAGTACTAGTTACCTCAGAGTTCAAGATATGATAAGACTGACCATTGATTTCTTGAGTGGAAACCAGCCTATCATTAGCGGCTACGGATTGTGGTGCAAGACTTCCAGCCCCTAACAATGAAAGTGCTAGAACTGTAGTAAGTGTGAATTTTTTAGTTTGTTTCTTTATTCATGCAATATCTCCTATTCTTATTTATTGTAAAGTAATCAGTTTGTCCTAAAACCTAGACTTTTTTGGACAAACTTGATAAAATAGAAGTGTAATAATAATCGGTCAAAATGCTTGATTTTAGAACCTTTTTCTAACGAAAACGACTCTAGAATAGAGTATATTTCCTGTCCAAAAAATCCTAGTTTTTTGACAGGAACTATGAATTTTTTATCCAATTATGAAAGGTGCTTTTTGATACTCCTAAGATGTCTGCACCTTCTCGTAAGGTTATTTCTTTTTTCTTATATTGAGCTATCACATCAGGGAGATTATTCGGGACAACCAATTTTGGTCTGCCGAATTTCTTCCCTTTTTTCTTTGCTTCTCGTATTCCTTCCATTTGTCTTTGTTTGATTTGTTCTCTTTCAAACTGTGCAACGTAAGATAGGACTTGCAAAACGATATCGGAGATTAGTTTTCTTGTGATATTATCATTGCTATTCTTTGTATTTAATAAGGGGAAATCTAAAACAGTTATATTTACTTTCTTTTTCTTAGTAATTGCTTGCCATTGTTCTAAAATTTCATCATAGTTTCTCCCCAACCTATCAATTGATTTAATAACCAATTCATCATTCTCTTTCAAGGTAGTTAATAATTTTTGATATTCTATTCTGTCAAAATCTTTTCCTGAAACATAATCAATAAAAATATTTTCTTTTTGATAATTTGTTTTTCTACTAAGGCTGAAAAATTGCCTATCAATATTTTGTTCTCTTGTAGATACTCGAACATAACCGTAACGCATAAGGCTACCACCTATCTTTTTATCTCTATTTTAGACGAAAAGAAAACTACCACCCATAATGAGTGGTAGTTTGGTGTACTCTTTGCTACTGTATTTTTTTGCCAAGATTTTTGTCTTGGATGCGTGAATAGTAGTGTTGGATAAAAAAATCTTAAGGACTTAAAAATCCTTTTTAAACCAACCTTTTTGATGTTTACAAAAATTAAAAAAACAGTATGTTCAATTTTTTTGCATGTTCATCATGGTGTTTTTACAGTTTCCTTTTATCTTATTTTTCCTTCTTATTTTATCAATTTTGGGGTTAAAAGTCTATTATTAGTATAAATTACTCAATATTAAATTTTCTGAAAATTTATTGAAAAAAATGAGTGAAAAACATGAAGACTAGATTGTTTTTTTCTTCAACGAGTATAGAAATAGAAAATTAGGACTTAGACCTGTTTAGGATGATTTAAGTCCTAATTTTTTTATATGACTGAAATGATCTTTAAGTTTTTTTTTAAGGAAACTATATTATTCTGAAGAACTCTGAAATTTCACAACAATTTACATGTATATGCACTAGAATTCCTTGTAGTTACTGTAATTTGATTAGTTAATAAGAATTATAGATTTACTATTCTAGAAAGAGAAGTCTAATAATTCTTTCGTGATAGGACTAGATTATGGTATAATAGAGAGAATAAGTTTTTTAGTAAGAAAAAGGAGCAACGAGATGATTTACGCAGGAATTCTTGCCGGTGGTACTGGTACACGTATGGGAATCAGTAATTTACCCAAACAATTTTTAGAACTCGGTGATCGCCCTATCTTGATTCATACAATTGAAAAATTTGTCTTGGAACCAAGTATTGAAAAAATTGTAGTTGGTGTCCACGGTGATTGGGTATCTCATGCAGAGGATCTTGTAGATAAATATCTGCCTCTTCATAAGGATCGAATTATCATTACCAAAGGTGGTGCTGATCGAAATACCAGTATTAAAAAGATCATAGAGGCTATTAACGAGTATCGTCCGCTTACTCCTGAGGACATGGTGGTAACACACGATTCTGTTCGTCCTTTTATCACTCTTCGTATGATTCAAGATAATATCAAACTAGCGCAAGAACATGATGCTGTAGATACAGTAGTTGAAGCAGTAGATACAATTGTTGAAAGTACGAATGGTCAGTATATAACAGATATTCCAAATCGTGCTCATCTTTATCAAGGACAAACGCCACAGACTTTCCGTTGCCTAGACTTTATGGATTTGTATGGTTCCCTCTCTGATCAAGAAAAAGAAATCCTAACAGATGCTTGTAAGATTTTTGTCATAAAAGGAAGAGATGTGGCCTTGGCTAAGGGTGAATACTCTAATCTGAAAATCACAACTGTGACGGATTTGAAGATTGCAAAAAGTATGATTGAGAAAGACTAGCGCTATGATTAATCAAGTTTATCAACTGACTAAGCCTAAGTTTATCAATGTGAAATATCAAGAAGAAGTGATTGATCAGGAAAATCATATCCTTATTCGTCCTAACTATATGGCAGTTTGTCATGCGGATCAGCGTTACTATCAAGGAAAACGTGACCCTAAGATTTTATCTAAAAAACTACCTATGGCCATGATTCATGAATCTTGTGGAACCGTTATTTCAGATCCAACTGGAACTTATCAGGTTGGACAGAAAGTTGTTATGATACCAAATCAACCACCCATGCAAGGTGATAAGGAGTTTTATGAGAATTACATGACTGGAACTTATTTCTTGTCTAGTGGTTATGACGGTTTCATGCGAGAGTTTGTTTCTCTCCCTAAAGATCGTGTGGTAGCGTACAATGATATTGAAGATACTGTTGCAGCTATTACGGAATTTGTAAGTGTTGGTATGCATGCTATGAATAGACTTTTGACTTTAGCTCATAGCAAACGGGAGCGAATCGCCGTCATAGGTGATGGTAGTTTGGCCTTCGTTGTTGCAAATATTATTAACTATACACTTCCAGAAGCAGAGATTATTGTTATTGGTCGTCATTGGGAAAAATTGGAACTCTTCTCGTTTGCGAAAGAGTGCTATATTACAGATATGATTCCTGAGGATTTGACTTTTGACCATGCTTTTGAGTGCTGTGGTGGCGATGGTACTGGACCGGCCATTAATGATTTGATTCGTTATATTCGCCCACAAGGAACCATCCTAATGATGGGAGTTAGCGAATATAAAGTTAATATCAATACGCGCGATGCCCTTGAAAAAGGCTTGCTCTTAATTGGATCATCACGTTCTGGTCGAATTGATTTTGAAAAAGCTATCCAGATGATGGAAGTTAAGAAATTTGCCAATCGTCTTAAAAATATCCTTTATCTAGAAGAACCTGTAAGAGAAATCAAAGATATTCATCGTGTCTTTGCTACTGATTTAAATACTGCTTTTAAAACAGTATTTAAGTGGGAAGTGTAAGATTTGGAGGTTAATTGTGGAGAAAATCATTAAAGAAAAAATTTCTTCCTTACTTAGTGAAGAAGAGGAAGTCCTCAGTGTTGAACAACTTGGGGGTATGACTAACCAAAACTATTTAGCTACAACAAGCAAGAAGCAGTACATTGTTAAATTTTTTGGTAAGGGAACAGAAAAGCTTATCAATCGTCAAGATGAAAAGTATAATCTTGAACTGTTGAAGGATTTAAACTTAGACGTAAAAAATTATCTATTTGATATTGAGTCTGGTATCAAGGTTAATGAATATATCGAATCAGCATTAACGCTTGATTCAATAGTCATTAAGACTAAATTAGATAAAATTGCACCTATATTGCAAACTATTCATTCTTCAGGGAAGGAATTAAAGGGTGAATTTGCTCCTTTTGAGGAAATCAAAAAATACGAATCCTTAATTGAAGGTAGCCTTCCCTATCCTAATTATGAAGAAGTTAGAAGAAAAGTTTTTTCACTAGAGAAACGATTAAAGGATTTGGGTATTAAGAGAAAATCTTGTCATATTGATTTGGTTCCTGAAAACTTTATCGAGTCACCTCAGGGTCGTCTGTATTTGATTGACTGGGAATACGCCTCTATGAATGATCCTATGTGGGATTTAGCAGCCCTTTTCTTAGAGTCTGATTTCACAAGTCAAGAAGAAGAAACCTTCCTTAGTTATTATGAGAGTAATGAAACACCCGTATCTCGTGAAAAAATTCGCATTTATAAAATTTTACAAGATACCATTTGGAGTTTGTGGACTGTTTATAAGGAAGAACAAGGGGCTGATTTTGGTGATTATGGAATTGACCGTTATCAAAGAGCGGTTAAAGGTTTAGTATATTATGGAGGAACTGATGAAAAATAAAAATGGTGTTTCTTTTGGTCTTCTTTCAGGTGTTTTCTGGGGGCTAGGACTGACTATTAGTGCAATTATCTTCTCTATTTTTACAGATTTGTCTCCCTTTGTGGTGGCTGCAGCTCATGATTTTTTAACAATCTTTATCTTGTTAGCTTTTCTGTTAATTAGAGAAGGTAAGGTTCGCTTGTCAATTTTTACCAACATTCGAAATGTTAGTGTTATTATTGGAGCGCTTTTAGCTGGACCTATTGGAATGCAGGCTAATCTTTATGCAGTTAAGTATATAGGTAGTTCCTTAGCTTCTTCAGTCTCAGCCATCTATCCTGCAGTTTCTGTGTTACTAGCCTTCTTCTTTTTAAAGCATAAGATCTCAAAAAATACGGTATTTGGAGTCTTTTTAATCATTGCAGCGATTATTGCCCAGACTTATAAGGTAGAACAAGTGAATTCGTTTTATATTGGAATTCTTTGTGCCTTAGTCTGTGCTATTGCTTGGGGTAGTGAAAGTGTCTTAAGTTCCTTTGCCATGGAAAGTGAATTAAGTGAGATTGAAGCCCTTTTAATCCGACAAGTAACTTCTTTCTTGTCCTATCTTGTGATTGTGCTCTTCTCTCATCATACATTTGGAGAAGTAGCTAATCTACAATTATTGGGACTAATGCTTGTCTTCGCTACATTCAATATGATTTCTTACTTGGCTTACTATATTGCTATTAATCGTTTGCAACCTGCAAAGGCAACAGGATTGAATGTTAGTTATGTAGTTTGGACAGTATTGTTCTCAGCCCTTTTCTTGGGGACACCTCTTGATTGGCTGACAATTATTACATCACTTGTAGTGATAGCTGGTGTTTATATTATTATTAAAGAATAAAGGAGATTCGAGTGAAAGCAATCATTTTAGCAGCGGGATTGGGAACTCGTCTGCGTCCTATGACGGACAATACACCAAAAGCCTTGGTGAAAGTAAATCAAAAACCCTTAATAGAATATCAGATTGAGTTTCTCAAAGAAAAAGGAATTCATGATATAATTATTGTTGTAGGTTATTTGAAAGAACAATTTGACTATTTGAAAGAAAAGTATGGTGTTCGACTTATCTTTAATGACAAATATGCTGATTATAATAACTTCTATTCTCTTTATATAGTAAAAGAGGAATTGGCCAATAGTTATGTTATTGATGCTGATAATTATCTTTTTAAAAACATGTTCCGCAATGATTTGACTCGCTCAACATACTTTAGTGTCTATCGGGAAGACTGTACCAATGAATGGTTCTTAGTTTATGGAGATGACTACAAGGTTCGAGATATTATTGTTGATAGCAAAGCTGGTCGTATTTTTAAGCGGTGTTTCTTTCTGGGATGAACCAACTGCACAAAAGATTATCAGTTTTATCGATAAAGCATACGAAAGCGGTGAATTCGTAGACTTATATTGGGACAATATGGTTAAGGATAATATCAAGGAATTAGATGTCTATGTTGAAGAATTAGAAGGCAATAGCATCTATGAAATCGATAGTGTCAAAGATTACCATAAATTAGAAGAAATTCTAGCAAATGAAAAATTAAATTTTTTTCAGCATCTGACAAAATTGTTAGATGTTTTTTTAATTTTTTTACGAATAAATAAATGAATAGAAAAAGAATTGGAGTAAGTTATGAAAATTACAAACTATGAA
>BNJT01001457.1_pt1 | contig 110664 bp, 95 predicted proteins | sample 8540491 | NCBI WGS metagenome assembly BNJT01 (sample SAMD00202455, study PRJDB9452) | human saliva metagenome | host: Homo sapiens
TAGAAGGCGGCAAGCTCCGGCACTTTGATGAAGTAGCGGAAACGCTCCTTCTGCACCACGTTGTTCGTCACGTTGAACTCAAAATCCGTTGTCTTCTTGGCAAATATCGCCGACCACGCATCAAAACATCGAATGTCCTGCCGTTCCAGCTCCTTCGGGCGCAGGTACTTGAACAGCAGGTACAGCTCAGTCAGCGAGTTGCTGATAGTCGTGCCGGAGAGGAAGGTCGCCCCCAAGTCCTTGCCCGTGCGCTCCTGTATGGTGCGGATAGCAAAGAGCATGTTCAGTGCCTTCTGGCTTCCCTCGCTGTTCCCCAATCCCGCCACACGGTCGTGGCGCGTGTTGAAAGTCAGATTCTTGAACTGGTGCGATTCATCAATGAAAATGTGGTCGATGCCCATCTGCTTGAAGTCCACCACGTCGTCCGTGCGTGACTTTATGGCGTGTTCCACCTTCTCCAATTTCGCTTCAAGGTTATGCTTGCGCTTCTCCAGACCTTTCAGCATCGCCCGCGATACGTTCTTTCCCTGCTGGCGCAGCACTTCGAGGTTTTCCTCCACCGTGTCAAGCTCCGCTTGCAGGATGCGCTGCTGCAACTCCGGCGACTGCGGTATCTTGCCGAACTGGTCGTGCGACATAATGACACAATCGTAGTCGTTGTTCTTGATGTTGTTGAAGAAACGCACGCGGTTGGCGGTCGAAAAGTCTTTCTCCGAAGCGTACAGAATCCTCGCGTTGGGATATGCCGCTTGATAGGTGGCGGCAATCTCCGCAACATTGGCTTTCAGCCCGATAATCATCGGCTTGTGCGCCAAGTTCAGACGCTTCATTTCATGCGCGGCGATGCCGCATTCTCAAAGGTGCACTGGTTCCACAGGCTGGCGCCAGGCGCCTCTGCCGTCCTTTTCGGACGATGAGTTTGCTAAACGCTCGCCACCGAACTGAGCCAGCGTACGCATCGTCAGCATGTATACGGCTCTCCTATGAATGGCTTTTCAGTCCCCTTTCTTTTCATGATCTTACGATAACAGATTTCACATACTGCTATCTGTCTCTGTCTGGCAATCGCGGACGTTCCCACCCTGTTTGCCTTTTCAGAGTCTTTAGCCAGCTGTGGACATGCACCATTCTAGTTGTTGTCCTCCGCCTGCGAAATAGCTTCACATTCACGGGTCAAATCAGCAGGCCATAAGGCTGGTACTGCAGTCCACGATCTTCAGGCGCGATGTGCGCATTGTCAGATGCGCGTCACGTCTTTCTCTGCTTGAACCCTCCATATGATAAATAGTACGTTTCCAACATTTCGCCCTTGACCACATGTTTCTTACACGCTTACTGTAAAGACTTTATTCCGGGCAATATTTACGGACTATTTTCCTTGCGGTTGATTCCATACTTGGATGATGCAATGGCTTTGCCTATCCTCTCCTCTTTCATGTATGATAGCCGAAACTATTGGGAATGTGACATTGTTTGCAATACAGTGATGCATTATGGGTTGCCCTTAATCCGTGTATCGGTTGAGTATTTCAAGGTCATCATTCTACGTGAGAGATGCGGGCGTGAGGCGATTCCTATAGCTTCCTCACGATTTCTTGATTATTATGCATCGCGGCGCATAGTCAAAGCGGTCTCTTTCTCATAACCTCATAAAGGCAGGAGAAGAACCACTTTGTGGTCAAGTGCGTAGAGATTCCTCTGAAATCCTTTCTCGTCTTGTCCGTGCACTGCGGACTCCTGTAACATCAAAAGCCGAGAAATTTGGGCGCGTCGTGTGAGTTGGTGATTAACGTCTTTTCATCCGAAAGTTTCGAGGTTTCAGCGTATCTTGCAGAAAGGTCTTAATCGTCCCCTCATTTGCTTTTACACAGTCCTCTACTCTGATTACGCAGATCGAGAAATCATCGGCATAGCGTACATGGCCACCTCATGCGTTTGAGTTTTTCGTCCATGTCAAGAGTTACGGGAGTTGTTGCATCTCACGGTGGAGAATGGCTATCTCCCTTGGTACGCAATGCTTCTTTTCTTCTGCTCGTCTGTTTCGATATACTTTGAGTTTCTTTTACACGTTTGTCTCCACGATTTTGCAGCCTTTTATATTTCAGCTGCGTACACGTGCTTTACCTTCAACTAGAGAGACGTTTAGTGTAGTTCGCGGCGAATCTATCGAGGTTTGCCAGGGATAAATATTCGCCAAAATCGGACTTATTATGCCCTCCTGCGGTGTTCCGATATAGGAATTTTTGTACTCCCATTGTTCCATGTAGCCTGCTTTGCAGGAATTTACGTATCAGTCGCAGGAAACGCTCGTCATTGATTCTTTCAGCAAGGATTCCGATTAAAACATCATGGTTGATGTTGTCAAAGAAAACCCTTGATGTCTCCCTCGATGAACCAACGTGCTCCCGTACCTCCCTTTTGTAAGGAAGCCATATCTGCATGACATGGCTCGGTGTGGTCTGAATCCATGCGAGCAGTCTTCAAAATGACCTTCGTAGATGGATTCAAGAATCATCCTACAACTTCCTGTACAAGTTTGTCCTTAAAGGCTGGTATGCTAAAAGGACGTTGCTTTGCCATTCTGGGAATAGGGAATTTCCTGCAGGGCACGGACGGTAACTTTCGTCTTTCAACCGTCCAATGATAGAGTGAATGTGCTTTATGCTCATTCCGTCTCATGGTCTGCCCGTCTGTGCCTTTTCGTATGAGTTGCCCGCATTCTGCGACAACTTTGATAGGCAAGTGCGTACAGATTTTCATTGAACAGCAGTCGGTAAAAGCCGTTCAAAACTTTGCAATTAGGGTCTGGCTGTGCCCCAGCCAGACTGTTTAATACATTTTGCTGAGATCTCCATAATGTCTCACACATCATTCGTTAAACATATTAAATAGCCAACTCACTGTCTCCTTCGCCATGTACAAGGCTTTTCCCTTGCGCGGTACTACGGAGACTCTGTTGTCATATAGGATATTCAGAGGGCAAACCCATAGCCTTTCGGCATTCCTACTTAGACAATCCCCATTTAGACATATAGCAACGCTAGCTCAATAGATTGTCGGATGCGATTTTCGTCCTTTTTCCGCTTATTGCGCTGTTCTGCAATCGGTTTTCGGCTCTCGTACTTGAGGTAGGAAAGCAGTCGCACTGACGCCCGACGTTTGTAACTATCTCCGTCGGGGCTTCACTAACCAACAACTCGGACTGTCGTTCAAATAGTATAGTCTTTCATCCTCATATCTATCATTTCATTTAGACTATCTCAGTAGCATGATAGTTAGCTGACTTATGCCGTTTCCAACATGCGACACTCCCACCGCCTTTCGGCTAAGTGGATAAGTTGGCTAATGACCGGCGTTGAAAAACCCTTGCCGGGTGAAAGGCTCTGAAGTTTAATATATGTGCCCTTATGGGCGCGACCTCGTGGTCACAAATTCCGCCGCCGTTCTGTTTCAGCATCCAGACGCAATCCATCTGCGAGGGATAGACGCTCCTGATGCCCCGGCTTGCCAGCCCTTTCAGATTGAGGTCGGGAAAAGTCTGATGCGAGCCGTCATACTTCGGGCGCACGAAACAGTTGAACTTGCGGTTATACATCGTCGTCAGCCGCTCCTTGAACTGTGGCGACTGCTCTTCGAGCCATTCGGAGAAGCCGTTTCGTATCTCGTCAATCTTGGCGTTGGCGAGCTGTATTCCCTCGCTGTCGCGCACCTTGATGTCGTTGCCATGCTCGTCCCTGCCGATGGACTTCATCATGTCGGGACAGGTGTTGTGCAGGGCGTGTTTCAGAAGGTGCATGCCGTCATAGTTACGGTAATACCCCTTCACCAGAAACTCGTCCGTGATTTTCATGGTGCGGTAGCCGCACGCCACCGAAAACTCGTCCATGCTTGCAGAGTAGGCGATTTTCACCTCCGTGTCGAACAGCCGGCTCATGTAGGCGGCATAGACACCCGTCGGAATCCAGCGTTCCCCGAAATTGAAATCAAGGTCTTCAAAAGCGATGCGCGGCGGTTCGGCATCTTTCAGAGCCTCCAACGCCTGCTTCACCTCCGGCATACGTTCACTTTCGGGGTTTTCGCCCATCCAAGCCTCTATGCGTTCCGCTTTCTCTATCACGTTTCCGGCAATAAAGCGGTCCTTAATCTCGTAACCGGTTACGAGCGGATTGTAATAGATGCGCCCTTGCAGGGCTGTGAGCAAATCCTCCGCCGTACTGTCGGTTATCTCCCGCATATAGTCGAGATCGACAGTGCCGAACTTGTTGAGCGACGCGGACAGTGCTTCTTCGGGTGAGCCGACGTTGGCATGGCTCTCCACGGAGAAGGAAACGGGACGCTCGAAGATGTCCGCCTTGACAAACTTCCCGTTCTCCGCCCGTTCCAGCGAAAGGATGTCACGCCCGCCCGCGTCCATCATCACTAACTTCACGTTCTGCTTGGCGTTGAGGTTGCCGTAGCGCATGACAAACTCATCGTAACAGGTGTTTAGATGCTCTCGCCACGGGACATTTGCTTCATGCAGGTTCGATTCATAGCGGTACAGCCGCTCGTAGGCGTCACGGAGTAAAACATACTGTAACGCCTTCTCCTTCTGGTAGCCTTTCAGGTCGAGCGGCTGGAATGTCGCCCCGTATGGCGTGATGTCCTTCAGGTAGCCGATGTTATGACGCCCCCTGTCAGCCACCAGCGACCCTTCGCGCAGGTGCATCTCCGGCGTGCGGTGGTAGGCACGCGGCGAAAGGTCCACGACTTCTTCCTTCGGCTTCTCCGCTTCGATGTCGGGGAAAAGGGAGGTCGCCACCGCTTCCGGTGGGGTATCTGTAACGGCAGGTGCGGTGACTGCTTCCGGCTGTGTTTCCTCCTGCCGTGGTTGCTCACGGGGAGTGTCCGGCACGGCTTTCACTTCCATCTTTTCCGCCGCCGCTTGTTTCTCGTTATGCTGCCTTGCCAGTTCCCGAAGTTCCTTCCTGCGTTCCGGCGTCAAATCCATCATCATCTCGTAGAAGCCGTTGATGGGAGGATTGGTATCCCAGTCCAACGTGGCATAGATGTCGTCCGGGTCGGCAGGCTTGGCGGTGTTCTCCGTTTTAGCCTCCTTGTTCTCTGTTACAGTCTTAGGGGTGGTAGCCGTCGGCACAGCCGTAACATTTTGTGTGACATGCACCTGTGGCTTGGGTAGAACGCGCCTTGCCGAGCTTTCCTTTTTCGCCTCCTTTTTCTTTTTGGCGGTTTTCGGTTGTTGGCTGACTTCTTCCGTCATCCCCCAGAGATCGAGCAAGGATAGCTGCACACCGTCAGAATATTTCGGACGTGGCTCTATCTCCGGCTTTTCCTCTGTGGGTTGCGGTTTCTCCGTCGGAGTTTCCACCGCCTGCATCGAAGATGTTGTTTCCATCTTTATGGCAGTACGCTCCACCTCCTTTTGAACGGTAACTTTTTCTTCCGTTCCCGACTGCCGGATTGAACCCGAATACAGACGCATGGCGAGCCTGTAATGGAAATCCTCGTCGAGCATACGGTGCAAATCCCCGGCGATGCCTGCTGCCTTGCCCTCGTGCAGATAGACCATAGCGGGCTTCCCGTATGGGTCGGTGTCAAGTTTCGCCGTCGTATGCACGATGCGTTCCGGGTGGTGGATGAAATAGGCGTTGTCGGTCAGGTCGGTTTTCGTGTCCGTCTGTATTACGGTCATCAGCCGCTCGTCCTGCGACATTTCCTTCTTGCTGAGGTTCTTTTGCAGGACAATCAGGTCACTGCCCACTTCTGTCCCCGCGTTGTCCGTGAACAGGTTGTTGGGCAGGCGTATCGCGGATACCAGATCAGCCTTACTGAACAGCTCGTTACGCACGGAGGTCTTGGTGCTGTTCAATACCCCTTGCGAGGTGATGAACGCCACGATACCGCCGTCACGCACGGCATCCAGTCCTTTGAGAAAGAAATAGTTGTGGATGGCTTTCTGGGCGGAGCGTCTGCCGAATGAGTCGCTCCGCTGAAACTCAGGGTCGAACACGGCTATGTCTCCGAACGGAATGTTGGACACCGCCAAGTCGAAATAATTGTTGAACGGTCTTTCGATTTTTCTCAAAACCGCAGGTGCGCGTTTTCTTGCCGGGATAGAGATGCCTCAGGATTGTACCCGTGAGCAGATCCTTCTCGAAAGCCATCACATCCGCATTGGGGTTGTGCCGCAGCATGGAATCCACGAACACGCCAACCCCCGCCGACGGTTCGAGCATACGGGCGGGGCGGACGCTGTAATCTGCCAGCACGTCCGCGATGGTGTCGGTTATCTCTTTGGGGGTGTAGAAAGCGGTCAGCACGGACGCTTTCAGCGAATCCACAAACCGCTTGTACTCTGTTTCGTCCTTGCTGTTCTCACGGATAAGCCTGTGCAACTCCACTGTCGGGGCGAACAGTTCGAGGTCGGATTTCGCCCACCGGACGGCATCCGTCAGTTCCTTTGCAGGGTTGAGGATACATTTCAGACCGCCGAAACCGCAGTACCTTTGAAGTATGGCACGCTCTTCGGTTGTCGCTGTCCTGTTTTCCCTGTCAAGGATGAATGCCGTCCGTATCGCCTCGATGTTGTCCCGCAGTTTCTGTTTGCGGTTAAACGCCATATTCCCCGATGTAAAGGACGGTTGCCCCCGTCAGCTCCGTGTAGAGCAGGTCGTAATCGGAAGACAGGGCGAAGTTGTCGTCCGAAAGGTCATAGACGGAGAACACGTTGCCGACAAGCGGCATGAGTTTCAGAATAAAGGCTTCTTGTTTCTCTTCCGGCACTTCGTCGAAAAACTCGCTCTCCACGACTTCACGGAGAATGGCGTACCGGGAATAGCGCAGCCCGCGCAGCAGCGTGTCCATCGCCTGCTCTTGCGCGCCATCGGCGGGATAGCCTTCGAGCCGCGCCTTTTCATACGTTTCGGCGGCACGGTCGGCCCGTTCCCGTATGAAAGCGGTGTCAGTCGCCTGTTCAAACTTGTTCGTGCGGAGGTAGTCCAGCAGGTACAGACCGTAATAGGAAAAGTCGGTCTGACCCTCGTTTTTTTCTTCTTGTTGTTCATTACTTTTGGAGTTTAGTGGATTGATATTTAACGGGATAATTGATTGGAAAAAGGAAGAAAAAGGCACTCGGTATCCCTCCGAGTGCCACCACTAAATCCAAAGTATGAGTGTAATCCGGTATCGAAGAACAATTCATTACTCTGAACAAGTGGCAAAGTTAGTGCAAATCGAAGACAATACGAAAAAAACTTGTTTGTTTCTATTGTTGAGATGCAGCCTAACTTATCAAAAGTTAGTGATTATTTCCTTTTTTTCGGATAGGAAGACTTGCATTTCTTTTCCGGGAACACGAACGTCGTGTTATATTCCCCGTCAAAGGCGACTATGGCATCGAAGTTCTTGCCCTGCTTGCTCTTGAAGCCTTTGAGCGGCTTGGTGTGCCCGTCGGTGAGCAGGTCTTTGATTTCGTCGTCGGACAGGGTGCGTCCCGCTTTCTGCCGGAACACGGGCAGTCCGCACTCCGTGTTGTCGCAACGTACCACCTTGCCGTAGAACCGCATCCTGCCCGTGCCGCACTTGGGACACGCGCAGCCGGAATCACGGCTGCCGAAGAGCTTGTCGCACGAGAGCAGTTCGGAGGTGATTTCCCGTGTGTACGCCTCTATCTCCTTGCGGAAAGTGTCGGCGGGCAGTTCCCCGCGCTCGATACGTGCCAGTTCCTTTTCCCATTCGCCCGTCATGGCTACATCGGCGATGCGCATCGTCTTCACCACGGAATTGAGGGCGAGTCCCTTTTCGGTGGGAACAAGCGACTTCTTGCAGCGTTCCATGTAACCGCGCTTGAAAAGCGTTTCGATGATGGACGCTCGTGTGGCGGGAGTGCCGATGCCGCAGTCCTTCATCGCCTGCCGCAGCGCGTCGTCCTCAATTTCCTTGCCCGCTGTTTCCATTGCCGAGAGCAGGGTGGCTTCGGTATGCAGCGGCTTGGGTTTGGTCTTTCCTTCGGTGATGGAGGTGGCTTTCAGCGTGAGCGTGTCGCCATCCTGCCAGCCGGGGATGGTAGTTTCCTCCTTTTCCTCGCCATAGACGGCACGCCATCCGGCTTGCTTCACGACACTGCCTTTCACGGTGAACTCCACTCCGGCACATTCTGCCGTGACAGCAGTCACGTCCTTGACGCATTTTTCGGAGAATGCCTCTATCATTCGTCCGGCAATCATCTGATAAATGGTGCTGTCCTCTTTGGAGAGGAAGAGCGGTTTCTCTCCCGTGACGAGCAGGGCATGGTGGTCTGTTACCTTGCCGTCATCCACGCTACGGCGTGTCGGGATGGCTTTTGCCCGCACCTTGTCTTTCCATTCGGGCTGCGTGCCGATAAAGGCGAGTAGCTTGGGGATTTCAGCGAACACGTCTTCGGGGATGTAGCGGCTTCCCGTTCTCGGATAGGTTATCAACTTCTTCTCGTAGAGCTTCTGCGCGATTTCAAGCGTCTGTTCCGCCGTGAAGCCGTGCTTGGCGTTGGCTTCTTTTTGGAGCGTGGTCAGGTCGTACAGCAAGGGAGTTTCCTCCGTCTTCTCCTTACGCTCTGCTTTCGTTACCGTTGCGCTGCCTGCCGCCTTTACCTTATTATATAGCTCCGTTGCCGGTTCTTTCGACTTCCATTTCTCGGAGGATGAGAGTTTCACGACCTCGCCGTCGCAACCGTCTGTTGCGATATGGAGCTGCCAGAATGCTTCGGACGTAAAACGGCGGTTCTCCCAATAGCGTTCACACACCATCGCCAGCGTGGGTGTCTGCACACGCCCCACCGAATACGTGCCATGTCCGGCGGCTATGGATAACGCCTGAGTGCCGTTGATGCCCACGAGCCAGTCGGATTCGCTCCGCGCTTTGGCGGCGAGGTATAGGTTGTCGTACCTGCTGCCGTCTTCGAGGTTGCGCAGTCCCTCACGGATAGCCTTGTCGGTGAGCGAGCTGATCCACAGACGCACGAAAGGAGTGGTGCAACCCGTATAGTGGTAGAGGTAGCGGAAGATAAGCTCTCCCTCGCGTCCGGCATCGGTCGCCACGATGATTTGTTCGCTTGTGTCGAACAGTCTTTTGATGACTTTTATCTGCGACACCACGCCGCTGTCGGGCTTGTAACCTTTCTCCGTCCTGACCTGACGGGGGACGAGCGTGAATGTGTCGGGAATAATCGGGAGGTTGTCATGGACAAATCCGCGCACGCCGTAGCCGTCGGGCATGGCAAGCTGAACGAGGTGTCCGAATGCCCATGTCACGGCATAGCCGCCTCCTTCGAAATATCCTTCCTCTCTCTTTGTCGCGCCCACGATGCGGGCGATTTCACGTGCCACGGAGGGCTTTTCTGCAATGATTGTCTTCATGTTTTCTTGCTTTTTTGTTGATACTTTGGATTTTATTTTGGATTCAGTGGCGGACACGGGATTACATTTTCATGCCTTTGTTGTTCTTCTTTTTCGGCTTCTCCTGCTGCTGTTGCTGGCGGTCGTCCTTTGGGGCGGTCTGACCTTTCTGCAAAGGCTCTTTCAGGTTCTTTGTCGCCTCGTTGGTTTTGCCCTCGTTGTTCACCGCCACCTGTGTGCGGCTCTCGTTGGACGGGGCGACCTGCTGGGCGTTGTCGGGGTTCGTTTCGTAGCGGTACGGGCGGCCCTTCTCCGGGTTGAACTTGATATACATCGTGGCATGGAAGCCCTGCTTGTCGGTCACGTTCTCCAGTTTCACGGCTTTACCCGCCACGTAGTCGGCTTTCTGCTTGTCGGTGAAGTTCACGCCGCTCCATTTGCTGATGGGGCGGATGCTGCCGTCCTCGTTCATCCACGTGTTGCGGCGTTGCTCCTTCTTGGTCTGTGCGGCATTTTCCCCGCCTTGCGCCTGACTTTTCGAGGTGTCACCTTTGGCTTCCTGCGTCTGTGCGGTACGGGGCGACCTTCCGGTTCCCGGCACGAACTCCACGCCGCGCTGCTCCACGTTCACTTGAAGGGTGGTGACGAACTTCCTGCCGTCGTTGCGCTCGATGAGCTTGTCGCGCACGGGCAGTCCGGTGCGGAGCATGTCCTGCTCCTGTTTGGTGATTTCCGTCTTGCCGATGCGCTCCGGGATGCGCACCTTGTTTGCCGGAATGTCCGTGATTTCATTCGTCTTGCGGTCGATGCTGATGTAGGAGGGGATGATTTCGCCCGTTTCCCTGTCCACAATGTCCACGACCCTGCCGAGGTTGCCCGTTTCGCGCAGGTTCTTCCGGTCATCGTCGGAGAATTTGTGTTCCTTGTACTCATCTAACTTCTGCTCCTTGCGGATGAAGTGCGGCACGAGGCTGACATTTCCCTCGCCGTCCTTCTTGAAGGAGAGGCGGGCGTCCAGCTCGAATGATTCGCCGCCGAAGGTGGGCTTGACCTTTACCAAGTCGGACTTGCCGTAGTGGAGCATCTTCGTAAGGTCTCCGGACTTTTTCAAGGTCGTCACGCTTCACGCCCCATCTGTCCTCCAGCTCCTGCCAGTTGATTTTTGCTCTCGTTGATGGGTTGGTAGCCCTGTCTGCCCTGCGTCTGTTGCGGGCTTTCCTGCTGTTCTTTCTGTTGTTCCATGTTTTTCCTGTTTTTGAGGTTCTTGTTTCTCTGTCTTTTGTGCCGCCATCTCTTCCTGCACCTGCTGTTGATAAGGGAAGGTGTCGATTTTGTGCGGTGCAAGGATTTGTTTGTTCTGGTACGGATGCTGAAGCAGGTCTTTCATCACGCCAAGCATGGAATCCACTTGGTCTGCCGCGATGCGGTAGAAACCGAAGCGGCTGGGTTCCTTGCACTGCCGGAAGAAGTTCTTGAAGAAGTTGTCCAGCACGTCGCCGTGTCGGTCGAATTGCAGGAAACTCTGCGCGTTCTCAGCTTTCGCAGGGGTACGCTTGGGTGTGTCGTCTGCATTCAGCCCGGCTACCACGCTGATCTCGCCCGTCTTCTCGTCACGGACTACCAGCACGTCCTTTTCGTCTTTTTTCTTTGCCATTTGAAAAATGTTTTAATGGGTTATTTATGAAAGAAATTATGGATACGAGCCTTGTAGAAGGCTATATCTTCTTTTTTGAAGTCCTTGATATGGTTGGAAAGGAATGTCAGCACATCCTCCTCGCTGTAATAGGTTTTCTTGCCCAGTGTCTTGTAGGGCAATGCGCCGACACTGCGGTAGCGTTGCAGTGTGCGCTTGCTTATCTGGAGCAGCATGCACAAATCCTGATTGTCGAAAAGGCGGATGCTTTCCGTGATAGTAGGCTGTTTCCCCTCAGCCTTCATCGCCAGCAGCAGTTCGTCCTGACGGTCGAGCCGTTCCATCAGCTTCTGCATCCAGCCCTCGAAGTTGTTTCGTGTGAGCAGTTCCATGACCTATGTCCTCCTTCCTTTTGGTTTGCCGCCAGTGCGCAGCGTGTGGTTGCGTTTCAATTCCTGCGGTGTCGCCGCGTCCTCGTTGACGGCACACGCTTCAAGCAGGCGGTCTATTTCCGACTGCCGGTAGCGGCATTTACCGCGAAGCACGACATAACCGATGCGTTGCTCGCTGCGCATACGCTGGAGGGTGCGGGTACTCACGTTAAGCAGGTGCGCCGCCTCGCGTGTGGTGAGCAACCTGTCGGGCGATGCCGCTTTCTTGTCGCCGGAGGCGGCACGGACGTGTGCCGCAATCTCCGCTATCTGTTCCGTCAATGACCGGAAGGCAGAACTTTCCATCGTTATCACTTTCATATTCAGTCCTTTATTTTTTTGTTTATTTTTCATGAACATAGGCTGCGCCTCGGCATACCGTTCAAGCAAGTTTGACGCTCTACACTCGGCTTGCTCTATGTTTCTGCGACAAAATTCGGCAATAAACAAAAGGGGCTTTAACAACTCACTACGTGACTCACGTAAGATTTTTACGGAAGATGGCTCCGTAACCCGGTCAAACGGTGCAACAGGCAGCCTTTCAGCGGAAAAACGGTACGTGTTAAGGGCTGCATCGTTACCTTTGCGGGCAAACCGATAATTGCATGAATATGGAAATAGTATCTATCGAGAAAAAGACTTTCGAGATGATGGTGGCGGCATTCGGCGCACTCTCGGAGAAGGTCGCCGCCCTAAGGCGCAAAAGCGACACGGGGCGCATGGAAAGATGGCTCACGGGCGAGGAGGTCTGCGGGCAGTTGAGAATAAGCCCGCGCACGTTGCAGACGCTGCGCGACAGGCGGCTTATCGGCTACTCGCAGATAAACCGCAGGTTCTATTACAAGCCGGAGGAGGTTAAGAGGTTGATACCGCTTATCGGCACGCTCTATTCGCACGGCAGATGATTTGATTTATTCACCCACTGAATCCGAAGTTATGATGAACGAGACCAACGATGTTTTTACGATGGAAGACGAGCCGATAGCCTCTGTGATGCAGGATATGCGCAAAGGCTCGAAATGGCTGTCTGTATTTCTGGAAAGTTACCGCCCTCCGCTGGACGGGGAACGTTACCTGACTGACGGTGAGGTGGCGGAACTGCTCCGTGTCAGCCGACGCACCTTGCAGGAATACCGCAACAACCGCGTGTTGTCCTTCATACTTTTTGGGAGGGAAGGTGCTTTACCCGGAAACGGGGCTGCGCGAGGTGCTGGAAGCGAACTACCGCAAGCCGCTGGAGTGAGGCGGCTAACATGAAAAAGGAAACGGGCGACATTTTGTGGTGCTACCCGTTTACTTGTCTTATGGGGTATGTGCAATCAGCAATACCCGGCTTTTTCCGTTCTGTATGAACATCACGTATGTCTGCCGTTTCTCTTGTGAGAGTGCCTTTCCCACCAGCCATGTGCGGAACAGGTGGGTGTTGTAGGTATTCACCCTGAAAGCGACCGGGATGATGATTTCAAGGGCGTACATGTCCGCGTGCGACCCCGTTTTTCAAGCCGCATGTAGCGGCACACCTGTAGTCAGTTCAGCACGTCCGACTTGCGGACGGCTCTGATGGCGGCGTTCACTGCCCGGGACGGTCGTATGGAACAATCCGGCTATTTCGGTGGCGGTCATCCACACGTCGTTACCGGTTACGCTGACTCGCCTTGTCCTCGATGACGATTGTGTCACGTTTCATGGCTTTTCTTTTTAGATGGTGCAACCTGCAAATTCCTCGACGCCGTTCAATCTTGCGGCAAGGTTCTCCACGTCCTGATTGAGCTTCTCTTTGGTTATCTTTGCGTAAATCTGCGTCGTCTTTTATGCTCTTGTGTCCGAGCATGGAGCTGACCGTTTCGATGGGAACACCGTTGGAGAGGAATATCGTCGTGGTACGCTGTGGTGGCGGCTCGATGCCACGTGACTATGCATTGGTGATGCTGCAGCGGCTGGCGATGCAATGGATACGCGGCAAGGCACGTGTATAATGCGGAACGCGAAATGTCCTGCCGTCCCCGCACAGTCCCCCGGTATTTTACCGATTATGCGGTTGGCGATGTCGAGCAGGCGGATGCTGACACCACGCCCGCTCTTTCTGGCGGTTGATGTTTATCCACTCGTGTTCGTCGGAAGTAGGTGCGGATATTCCTCCGGTAGGTTCGCATATCCGCGAACACGACAAGCCCCGTGAAGGCGCAGAACAGGTAGAGGTCGCTGGTACAATTCCTGTTTGGCGTTTTTCAGTTTCCATCCATCAGCAGGCGGATCTCATCTTTGGTCAGGAACTGCGTGTTGTTTCCTCCTTCTTGATTTCATACTCGCGGAACGGGTCGCGCGTCCAGCCACTCGTTGTTGATGGCGATGAATACCATCGTCCGTAACGGCAGACGTACAGCCACATCGGCATTGGTGCGGCAGTGCTTGTCCGTGCGCAGGAACATCTCGAAGTCGGAGATGAAAGCCGGGTAAGCTCTTTTAGGGCGATGTCCTTACATGGTAGCGGATGCTCGAGGAACTCACATGCTTGCATAAACGGTGCGGTACGTCAGCGCGTGCCTGCGCAGCTTTCATGCCCGCCTCACCTGCTTCTCGTAGTCCTCGTTGTGCTGGCGGAACACCTGCATCAGCTGTGGTAGCGGTGTTCCAGTCCGAGAAAGGCGTTCTTCACCTTCCCGCCGTGACGAAGGCTGTCACGCTCCATGATTTCTGATAATGCCTGTTGATGCGTACCCGCATCTTGTAAACATACGGGTTCGTTTCCTGAGTGCCGCCGTGCTTCTGCCCGTGACACGTCCACCTTTGGTGTCCCACAGTTTCGGATCGACGGTCAGTTTGCAGCTGGAACTGTGTCTCGCGCTGTCCACCGTGATGCAGTCCCCGCATGACGGGAACTGTCCTGTCCTTTTTCACTACCTGACGCTTGAGGTAGTAGATTACTGAAAATGTACTCTTCATTGTCCTTAATTTTTGGGTTTCAAAATTAGCTTGGTGAAAAGAGTCCGGTGTTGGCACGCAAAACGGGGAGGAACGGCGCAATCTTTTCTCCGTAACCTGATTTTTCTCGCATGAGTTATGGATAACTCACTATTCTCAGAGCCTTGCTTTCGCTATTCGTACCCGTTTGTCGCATTTTTTCGGGCATGGTTGCTTAGAACAAGTAACGTAGCGGCGTCAGGATTTGGCTTTCTGCAGGGATTGTAATGGCTTCACGGATTACTCGCCACTTCAACCAAAACCCTCGTAACTCAATTCTATCACCACTATCTTCTGCATTTACCTTTTTGTATAACTTTGCTCCTCATAAGTAATAATAATAACTAGAAATTGAATACTTTTGGTCTGATATGCAACTCCAAATGTTTTTGTCTAACTTTTGGGAGCATATCACTACTCTCAAAAAGTAAGTACGATGTAAACTACTTTCGTAAGTACACGCAAATACTATAAGTGAGTACACGTATTTATTTCGGTGAGTACGCGCTACTTAAATTTGTAAGTACGTCGTACTTTCTGGAGACTTCAGCTGTAGTCTGTACAAACTACAGCTGAAGTTTGTGCTGCAGACTTCGCCGAGGTTTGCAGAATAGGAAACGCTATCAGTGTTATTTTTCCTTTGCCTACTGAGTAAATATACTTGAAAACAGACATTCTGGTAATATCTAAATTTCGGAGGACAAATCAATCTCGTTCTGTATTACTCCCACTCATCATAGCTCTACCTCCTAGTCTTCTGCATATTCTCAAGACTATTATCCTGATTCCTCTCTAAAAGTGCTAAAGGAGTACCATTGGCTGCTAACACTTCTACCTACTGGATAGCGATAATTAAATATCTATAATTTTAGTATCTTTGCGCCTATATGCTTTAAATAAGGTTAAGCTTGATTATAATTAGACTAATGAGATAAAATACTGAGTACTCTAAATAAGTTGTCCATCGTCACCTTTGCCATAGGCTTAATTGGAGGTCTTAGCAATTGTAACAAGACAAAGATGATTGAGTCTACAAAAATATCAAAGATATCAATCTGCAAATTAGTAGTTTTGGCTTAGCCTCTGCCACTGATAGTACTTTATCTAGAGTGTCTTTTCTCTATTAAAAATAACTATAGGAGAGGGTGAGATTTCTAATGATATTCCTCTACCCTATCAGACTTCTTTTGAGAAGGTTACTATCCCCATGCGAACAAGTGCAACAAGGACAAGCATTGCTATTGGTAATGGTACTGAACCTTGGTCGGCAACTAAAGTCATACAACATTCCGTCTGACACACGCGAGATTGCGTATCAAATTAGTTTACAAAGAAGACCTTTCTTCTGACAGTTTTAACCTATACCCATAAGGTTGACTTCTGTCATACAAGCAATCCTGAAGCAATCACGTGGACAGAAGACAAAAGCGTATAATAATACCGCTTTCCCGCATCAGGAGAGTTACCCAGCGGAGTTAAGATTAAGCGTATCGCTGAATACGAATCACTACGCTACGCATTAGGTAGAAGATGAATCATTGCATCAATACAACTAATAACTCTTGGGCTAAACTAAGTAATATCTCAGGAGTCCAAGAGTTATTAGGCATGTTATCCCAATGGAAGTAAAGAAGCTAACGTTATCGTTAAATTAGCAACAACCAAATAGCTAATTACACCGCTAAAGCACACTTCAAGCCAGCAAGGTTAAGCTTCCTACAGGGTTTCCCCAGCAAATACTCCAGCCTAAATAGCTTCAGCAGTTATACAGAAAAGCTTGAAGGAGTAAGGTTAAACTTTATTACAGTAACACCTTTCAGGTCTTGTACAATCATGGTTCCATACAGGAAGCAATACATTTGCTCAAGAAGCTCAGCAAGCTCTTAACCTGAACAGCCATTTATAAGTTCTGAGGTAGTTGTGTTGGATCAGACATATTATCTTTCGCCTCAACAGGTCTAGGAATACAGATATATAATAGTACTGACTGAAATACTTGGGAAAAGAATAGCCCCACAATCTTTACTTGGACTAGATGCACTAAGAGGCTTGATCAAGGAGATAAGCTACATGTCACGAGTTGTAGATGGTAAATCACTATTTACTCGTGACAGGTCAGAATAATAAGGTGTTTTCTGGTACTCCACATCGAAAAAGAAACGAACTTCTAAGGCTCCCAATAGATAAACAGCAATGAATATCGATTTGAAGATACCTGAACATACATAGCCATTATTATGGATGGCAATGGAAGATGGGCTAAAAGAACGTGGACTTCCTCGCACTGATGGTCATATCGAGAGGACAAAAGCTCTTGAAGCAACACTAAAGCGACTGCTGAATTTTGGTATAAAATACTTGACTGTATATGCTTTTTAGTACTGAGAAATTGGAATGAACCCCAAGAGGAAGTAGACACTCTGATGAGCCTTTTTAGTTCCAAGCAATGGCATCGAAAACAGCCGAGCTTATAGAGTAAGGAGTAAGGTTAACGTTTATCGGAGATTTAAAACGTTTACCTAGAGATGTAAGAGCAAAACTTGACTGAGAAACTATTGAAAAAGACAAAAACAAGGTACCGTCATAACCTTATGTATGAGCCTTAAGTTACAGTGGCAGAGATGAAATTGTAAGGGCGACAAAGCCTTCATATCGTAAAAGCGCTCAATGGGAAGTTAAGGAGTTAACCGAAAGTGATTTTGACTCATTCACTTGATACGCAAGCACTACCTGAATTAGACTTGATGATTCGGACAGGGAAAGAACAGCGTATCAGCAATTTCCTCCATGGCATAGTAGCCTATGCTGAGTTGTTCTTCTCTAATGTCTATTGGCCAGACTTCGGCAGGAGGCTCTTCTTGAAGCACTCATTGCCTACACAGAACGTGAGCGCCGATATGGAAAAACAAGCGAGCGATTCTTCTTACCGAAGATTAGTACACCACACGCATATACCTAATAAGTTCTAGATTAGCGTTATTTAGAAAGATTATAGTCAGAGACATAGTGCCAATAAATCATAAAACAATAGGGCTTGCCCTTACCCTTGTAGTTTTCAGCTCTACCTCTTATTGGGCAGAGCAGAAAGTTGACACCTAGAAGCGTATCAGGAGAACGTATTGACTTTCCTCCTCTGCACTACTGCCCACCCAACAACTAAGATTACTACTGACGTCAAGATCACCGGAGCTCCCTAAGCTACGATGACTTTGTACTCAAGAGTCTCTCTTCTCTATCTCCAGGCGATGAAATTCAAATCCCGCATTGCAATTACAAATGCGATTAATCGCTATATGCAGTATGGCTATTTTTCAAATGCCAAGATAGTTGCAACTAAATATGTCGGTAATGTATGTTTTGGCTTGAGATCCAACTAACGGAGAACCCTCGTATTGGGACTATGGCTTTCTCTCGGCATTGGTAAAGTGATAGAGAAGAGCTTGAGAAGCGTGTGGGGCATGCGAAGAACTCAGATATCACCTAATATCTTTGAGCGTACCCGTCAGCTTATCAAAAAGTATTTTGATGAGAAGGGGTATCGTGAGATGAAGCTCAGCATCAAGCAAGAGCCCGATTTGAAGGAAAACTCTCTAATATCACAGATTGATATTGATAAGAGCGGGAAAAACCAAGATTGCTGAAATACATTTCAGTGGAAATAGCGATGGCGTGAGTGATAACTCAACTCAAGGCGTGCTATGAAAAAGACCAATGAAACATTCTCTCTTTTAAGAGATTGAAATCAAGCTTCTTAGAAATCTTGACTCCAGAAACTTGTTGATGACGAATATCGTAGAGACTCCAGCAGAACCTAATCACACGCTATCATAAAAGCAGGTTATCGTGACGCAGAAATACTTAGCGATAGTATTGATACCTCGCCAGATGGATCACGTAAATCTGATATATATATCAATATCCACGAAGGACAAAAGATACCATCAAGGATATTTCGTTTTATAGGGAACACTAAGTATTAATAGCGAAGCATTACGACAGATTCTCGCATGAAAGTCTGGCGACGTATATGACTAGTCACGCTTAACTGAGCGCTCAAAGTGATGAAGATGCCGTTATGAATCTGTTATTATAATAATGGTTATTTGATTTTGCAGGTATAGACCCGTAGAGACAAATGTAGAAGGCGACTCTGTATCTCTTGATATACGTGTCACTGAAGGACCTCAAGCAACTATTAAATAAGATTGTGTTGAGGGGCAACGACTGTGTCATATGAAGATGTTATTCGTGAGAGCTGCTACACTAAGCCTGGACAACTCTTTGAGTCTCTGAAGATATAATGAACTCTGTGCGCCTATTGAACCAATTAGGTCACTTTGACGCAGATCTATCCCTAATCCAGTTCCTGACCAACAAAATGGTACGGTAGATATTGAATATGATTTAGTACCAAAGAGTAATGACCAACTTAACCATATCATAGGATGGAGTCAGACCGGACTTATCAGGGACTGTTGGTTTTACTTTCACAAACTTCTCTATTCAAAATTTATTCCGTCCTAGTGTGTACAAGGGGATTATTCCTCAAGGGGATAATCAAAAACTTTTCTATCTAGCTAACAAACCAATGCTCGCTGCTACAATCAAGTAAGCATCAGTTTTTAGCGACCCTTGGTTCAGGAAGAGCGTCCAACCTGCTTAGCGTGAGTGCACACTACTCTCAGATCGACGACTACTCGACTCTCGTTACTACAGCCAACAGATAAACAATTTACTACTCTGCATATTCTCCCCTACGGTTAGTGGCTATGGATATGGTGGGTATGGTGGATATGGCTACGGTGGTGGTTATTATGGTAATGGCGCTGGTAGTACCTCTATGAGAACTCTTACGATAGCGATAAAGAGCTTAACGTGCTTGCTTTTCTATTGGGAATGGACGTAGACTTAGCTGGCCCAGACAACTGGTTCCAAAGTCTACACTTCGCTCAATTACAATCACTACAGACTGAATAACTGGATTTACAATACGTTTGAAAACTTCCATGATGGCACCGCTAACGATGTCAATCTAGAGTTTAGAGTAGAACGTAATTTATAGATAATCCTACCCCATATACTCGCCGAGGCAGTGAATTCTCTTTTCTCTGTAGCTCTAACACCTCCTTATTCATCTTGGGATGGGAAAGGATTATAGTGAGTAGCACACTTCCTGAGGCAGAACGTTATAAATGGCTAGAGTATCACAAATGGAAGTTCTCAGGAAAGATGTATATACCTCTACTCAATCCTATGATGAGTAAAACGTACTCCAGCACATTATGACCCCGTGTAGAAGGAGGGTATTATTAGTAGCTATAATAAGTACAAGCGCTCGCCTTTTGGTACCTACTATGTAGGGAGGATATGATGAGCTCCAGTATGTCGTCATGCATGAGTGAGACTATTAGCCTCGAGGTTATGAATGGTAGACTGCTGGTTCTCAGTATGACTATGCGTACTCTTATTTTAAGACAGCACTAGAACTACGCTACCTCTTATCTTCGAACAATCAACTGCAATTTGGGTACTCAGCTCCTTGAGAGCAGGTAATGCTTGGAGAAAATAACTGATATAATCCATTTGACCTCAAGCGATCTGCTGGTGTAGGGGTACGTATTATGCTACCTATGGTGGGGCTACTTGGAAACAGACTGGGCATACGGATTTGATAAACCAAATGCATTCTCTAACACTCGTGGCGGTAGCAATATCCACTTCGTGTTGGGTAGAGATATTTGAGTTAAATTGATTTGATTATGAAGAAGAAATTAATCGCGATATGTGTCGTCTCTTGCTTCCCTTCAGGAGCATATTATTTGCTCAGAAGGTTGTACTCGTTGATATGGAGTATCTTCTTAGTAAGAATGCTAATTATGCTCAAGCAATAAATCAAGTTGAAGGCAAAGTAAAAAGTGGCGAAGGAGAGGTTGCTAAGTTAGAACAAGAAGCCTCTATCTTGTACCAAAACTTTCAGAATGAAGTTAGCAGACTCACACCAGAACAGAAAAACTTAGAGAAGAAGCAATTATCTCCAAGGAAAAGAGTGCGTACGAACTTAGAAAGTATTTTGCGCCATGAAGGCGAACTCTATAAATGACAGGAGCAACATAATTAAACCTATCCAGGATAAAAATTTGGGCAAAAGTATCAAGACGAGTTGCTCTGTAATAACGGACTTGGCATCGTCCTAGATAAACTCATCGGGCAAGATTATATATGCTGGACTAATATGGATATCAATGCGGCCGTACCAGCAATTAACTCACAATTACTTAGTATAAATAACTTAATTCCACTTATACAATGAGAAAGTCTTGGCCTTTCTTGGCCTTCCTCTAGCACTTGGCTGCTAGCAAAAGTTGCTATCGTTAACTACATCAAGAGATTATGTCTACATTTGCCAGACGTAAAGACTGGTCATAGCTAAATTGCAAGACCTTTTGCAAAGAAGTACAGATGCAGAACATTAAGACAATGCAGACAGAGCTCCAAAACAAAGCTGAAAGCCTTCAGGAAGGAAAAAGAGCACTCTTCCTGAAGCTATCCGCACTCGCAAGATGCAAGAGATTGAAGATATTCAGACTCGTATCCAGCGAGTCTTACCAAGCAATGCAAGAAGACATGAATAAGCAACAGCAAGTCAGCTCTGCTCCTATTCAACAGTAGAGGTTCAAGCTGCAATACAAAGGTTGGAAACAGCTAACGGTATTACTTATATCCTTGAGCATGGTGCAATGCTTTTCGTTGGACAAGATGCAATCGATTTAACTTCTAAGGTTAAGGATGCTCTAGGCATTAAGGCTACAGCTACTGCAACTCCTTCGACTAAGAAGTAATAGCGAAAGATTTAAAATAGAGTAGCTAATCCTCTCACCAAACTTGGTGCCGTGAGGAGGGATGAATTTACTATCATTGCAGAATATCAGTTCGCTATAATAATCTGAAAATAAATACAAGAAACTAGATGTATCCACCACCCTTCTTCTAGCTCATAGGTTAATGGATTGCGTATTAGCCCATTGATTACTACTTCCTCGAAAAAGATAGGGAGGGATCAAATAAACTTTGTACAAAAGGACCATCTACCAATACATCAATATATTCCAAAGAGCTCTATACTTCTCATGCTTGAGTAGATACTCTATTGTATAGCCTGTATAACTTGCAAATATTTAAACTCTGTTTCTTCCTTGAGATCTACGCAATAAGACCAATAGTTCTTCTGGACTGAAGAAAAGGATCTCCTCCTGAAATTGTAATACCATCAAGCAGAGGATTGCTTTTTATATCGCTAATAATATCAGCCAAAATTGCTTTGGTCCGCAGTATTTCACTCCATTTGCATCCCAGCTTTCAGGATTATGACAGCCGGGGCAGGCATGACTACAACCCGATAAATATATCGAGAAGCGCAAACCGGCGCTGATCCGTTATAGTTTCTCTGCATATATTGAGAAGCCTCATTGCTTTCTCTAATGAGTGCTTCACGCGATCAGCCTCTTCAGCCTGCTTTTGCACTATTCCAGCTATCCAAGTTTTCCTGTAAGATGGCCTGTAATACGTCTCAATCTAGAGATTTGATCATTCTGACAAACAGGACATTTATCATAAATAAACACTCTATATCCACACTATTACATGTATCTACGGGATGATTGGTTGAGCCATAACCAATTTCTTCATCATGCATAGTCCGAACCAGCTTGAGGGAGCATGACTCCAGGATTTTCTTAGCCTCTCATCTAGTTCTATATAAGAGATATGTCCACCTAAGGTTATCGTGCTGAAAAAGGTGCCTCAGTTTAATCTTATCAAACATACCAATAGATTCACGGACATCCACATGAGACGAATTTTACATAGTAATCTCAAATCATTTACTCCGGGAATAGCTCCATAGAGTTTTCTATCCATCTTGGTAAACTCGACCAGATAGCCCTCATGCAAATGTCGCTATACAAGAGAATAATTTGAGGTGATACTTATCCTATACTCATCGGCAACACGCTTAATAGTATTAACAGCCTGATAAAGTGTGTTCCATGCATCATCATTATGCCGCATGACCTTCGCCGTATAGAGCAACCATAGCATTATGACTCCAATAAAACCAATAGAGAGAGTACCAGAGTTCCAAACATCTCCAACTCTCATCATTAGGAGATATGTTTTGCTCCTCTTCCAAAACTTGTCATTACCCAGCATAAATGGGAACTGTCGGGCTAAAGCCGTTCTCTGATACAGGTAACGTTCATGCAATTGCTCATGCAATCGAGATGACTCATATCCTCTACCTCTTCAAGAACATGCAATTGCTTCTGCTCGAAGAACGTGCTTATCTGCTTGAGGCATCAAAGAGGGCTGAGCTTCCTCATCACGCCTCATCGCTCAGCGTGGCATCTTCATCGTTGTAAAAGGATAAATTACCCCTCCCACAGAAGAACGTTTACCGTTGATATTATCAAGAGACTCGTGTATCGCAACTCCATTGTTGCTATCTCATTAAGATAACGCTTAGGGTCATCACTCCGCCAATCTTCATGCTTGTTAAACTTGGTGTCAAGGAAAACAAAATTAGAAATAAGACTTGACTTGTTGTACGACAAGTCACTACTAATAAATCAAAGTTTTGGAGTTTCAAACTTAATATCACCACTCAGAGCAGCATCAAAAATCTGCTACAGCTTTCTTATAATCAGACTCTGAATAATTAACTCCATCCTTTACCTTAAATATCTGAATAGGGAAAATAGGATTTCTCCTTTACCTAATCCTTCAATAGTAGCAGAGAAAGCAATTCTCTAATCACCATACGTCCTTCTGCACTAGTATCCGTTCCGTAGTTGATAGAACTAAACACCACTTAGTTTACCACCGCGTGAGATGCATCGTATTGAGGTTATGGATAAAAGCCTTCCATAGCTTGATGTGTATCTAGCTGAGTACGCTTATAGGCACTTCTGATACACTGTTCTAATTCAATTTTGGCTTTAGATCTGAGTCCGAAAGCATTTTGATTTTAAAGCCAAGAGTCTAGAAGGTTCTACTGCATCTTCAGAAAGAGGTAGCTGAGCTGAAATAATGATTTCTTTTCAGTTTCATCTTTCTTGAAAAGGTACACCCATCTAACTCTAAACAGAGTGCAACCCTATCAACAATATGCTTGTCATAACTCTTTCGTACCCAGAGCCATAGAAAAGAGTCAAATGTGGTATTGCTTGTCCGCCATGCTCTTCATTCTGATTTGTCTGAAAAAACAATGAGTTTACTAGAGTCGCATAACTCTGTATACTCTGAGGAGTACGAATACTTCCATTCTTTGTTTTAAAACTCTCTCAAACAAATCTCCTAGGTCATACTCACACACATGTCCATGTCTTAGTAGGATAATAATCCAAAATCATGAATATGGATAAATCCTTTAGCAGCACTTCTGCATGATACTTAGGAGACAGCAAATATTTCATTGCATAGTCTTTGGTTACTTCTGAAGCAAAAGTCATCATTTGACCTGCACAGGCGTATAGGCACTCATAGTTTGCATTACCCAGATTGATATCGTTTTTCTATTGACACGATACCATCCATAGTATGCTTTAAGTTCTTTGTACCTTTTTCTCGTTCGACTGTACGCCATTCTCAGTAGATGATATACTTCTTAGCAACATCGGGATCAAACTTCATTAGCTCCCGTTCTACCTCATCTTGAATCATCTCTACCCCCAACAGGAGTCTAATCCAGCCCTTGTACAGTCTCCAAGACTCTATGTACTAGTAGCTTCTATTCTAGGAGCATCTTCACCAGAGTCCTGTAGCTCGATAAGCCTTTAGCTACGGCCCTATAAATTTTCAATAGAGATGAATTCTTCCTGACTACCATCTCGCTTAATTACATGCAGATTAGCATTCATATAATGTACTAAAAATGAATTTATTAAAACAATATTATCACGCTGTAAGAAGGAAATGTGCTGGCGAACTACCTACCAATAGGTAATAAAGAAAGTTAGTCGTCGTGTACTTCCATGCTCAAACAAAAGGTATATTTCAGATACAAGAAAAAGCAAACTAAACTCAATAAAAACATCCTCTTAGGGACATTTCAAACTTTTAGAAAGTAGGCTATCAACTCCTTAACTCTTGATTCATCAGCTCTCTATAAAGGAAAAGAAGATTGATTTAATATCTTCATTTTAACCCTAAAATTCAAATCTGATTACAAGCCCTAAAAGATATACCTACCTAATTGCAGGGATGAGGAAAGGGACCATCGCAATTGCGATAGCTCTTTCCTATTTCTTTTAGATTTGGCTCTATACTTTTAGATATCTAGAGTTGCTGAGCAACAAAAAGCTCTACGTAGTTGCATGGGTCCATAGATATAAGTCGAAGCGCGACCTGGCCCCATATCTGTATCTTTCTGATAAGCATTGAATATATTTTTGTACTCCAAGGCTCAAACTTAGATTAATACCATGACTAAAGTTCAAACTTATAGTTTACCTCGGCATCTACATCCATAGAAAGGTTTGCTTTCTGCTAAAATAAGCCTTACCAGGAATAACACCACGATAAGTTGACCTTCATTTATATACTCAAAACGACCATCAGCACCAGCTTTCACTTACATCAGCATCACCGTACGCTTCATGAGGTACAAGCATTTTACCTGTATAAGTTGCAGAAACATTGAATGACAATTGCTTTTAGTAGGTCAGAATTTCTCAGTCAAATAACCATAAACATTAGGTGTACAGTTCATATCGGCTAGTACTTACCTCCTTCTGTCCATTTGACTCATCTCACCCAGCAATTACTTTAGGACTAGCATACAGCTTACGTTTATGAAATTAGACATCCGCCTGTATCTCAAATAGTCTACGATAAGCAATCTTTTCCTTCCAGAGTTGCTCACATAACCTGAGGCTTTTACCATCCTTATTATTTTACAATTGTGTCGTTGTTTAATCCCATCAACTCTTTCTCTACTGGAGAGCTACAACTGATTCTTAATGCCTGTATAACCTTCAGCCATCAGATTTACACTGCCAACTGCCGATAACCTTATACCAATCCTACGGAAGCACTTAAGCTTTTTAGAACGTTCTTCCCTTAAAGGTCTTTACTTAAAATACGAGCAATTGGACTACACTCCAGCAAGCTCTATGCATTTCTTCATCAAAAGAACTGGGGAGCACGGAAACCTTCAGAATAAAGCTAAACGGAAACTAAGGTCTTTTATTGTTATGAGTTCTGGCTAGAGTTGACGAGGAGGAATATCAATAGAGGGTCAATACTTCCTCTGATCATTTTTGGCTTAGTAGGTGTAATCAAAACGACCCTCCTAGGAGGAGAGTTAAATTTTCTCAGTCTTATATTCCAGCTGGAGTAAATTCAGATATAGTCTTAACTACTTGATCTATATTAGACCCACGGAGCCTCTTATCATTTAAAGTAGAATAAGTCCTTCTAGCAGAGTAAGGTCAACATTATATGGAGCTTATGAATATGAAGTAGCTCCAGCTTGCACGCATCAAGCCCATTAGTTATACCGTCAGAGTCAGACTTGTAAGAACCTTATTGTGAGGCTTCTTCCTGGTAGGATTTTCCTTAATGCTATTGAGCAAGTTTGCGCTAGAAATCACCACCACCATAATAACTACGCCTTAGGGACATGCTGAGCAGGCAGTACAGACTCAAATTGTCTTTACCCGAACGAGGACCTGATCAAACTTAAGGCTACCTCCATTGATAAAATGCTAGTCACATACTCTGCAATCTGAGCCTGATAAGGAGAATATTCCTAAAACGGTCTCCACCACGACGATACTCTTGCATAGAGCGATATTCTCCTGTGAGCTTAGAGTATAGACCTGTTTTTATAATAAGCACGCACACCAAGAGAACGCTGTTTCAACTCGGCATTTCTGTAAATCCATCGCCATCAACATCAGCCCCATGACGGGCTGCAATGCTGTCCAGAAAGCCATCAGCGCAGCTCTACGATCTTCACTTACAAGTGATGCGTGGAAGCTATGTGGTACTCATTGGGCTTGAATAGCACTGCTCATCAAAGCTCGTTAAAGTTTGAGTAATCGAGCCAGGATGAACGAAGAGGTTCCTTTGCATGATATTGATAGCACCAATAGCACTTGAACCAAATAGGGAGACCGAGCCTCACCACCTCACTTAACTTCTACTCGTTCAATCATAGAGCAGGAATTTGCTCAAGACCATACACCCCAGCCAAAAGCCACTGAAAGACAGAACGGCTATCTATGAGAATCTGAGACCGGCGCCTTCAAGACCATTGATGCGAACTTGATTTAAATCCACAGTTTGGCAATTATCCTCAACGCACAGACCTCGGCTGGAAACGCAAGCTGACTTAGATTTTCACTATGAGTCTTGATAAAAGTATCCGACCTAGCACAGTAACTAGCGTTGGAGATAACTTACACAATGTTTCTGTCTATTAGCAGATCACAACAACCCCCTGCAAATCAATACTCTGCTCTTGCATGCCAAGATCTAGATGACGACGTTGACCATCTATAATTGTAATATCCTGCGAAACGCTACCATAGCCCGCAAAACTGTGTCAATAGTGTGTAGTTTCCTGCTGGAAGAGAATTAATTGTAATTCCATTATTTGTCAGTAGTTGTGCCGACGGTCGTTTCCCTCGATGATAAATTTGGACATAGGGATAGCTTCTCGAGGTACGCTCATCGGCTGACAGATCGACGATGCTAGCTTTGCCCTTTTCCTTGAGCTGATAAGGAAACAATCCCTATCAGGAAAAGACAGCAAAGAGCTAGTAAAGATTTTTAGTCGATTCATAATTATATAATTTGATTGGTATATAGCTTTAAAAATATACTCCATGCATAGATACTAATACCCCCAATAAGGTTGTAATCCACGTCCACATAGGCGTAACTATGGCTATTATGCTACGAGGAAGTATAGATAGATTGAAATGATGGCTAGTACCATTTCCAACTAGAAGGACGTAAAATCCCAATCTTGCTAAAAATCTATTATTGAGTTTAGACGTATCTGCTAAGGTCTTAGCTGGAACGTTGCTCCAAGGAGTGTTGCGCTCAGGGCTAGAGTGCTTTTATTGAGGTCAGTATTTGACTAAAGGGTAGAATTCTTCATATGATACATTCTTACTACGCAGAAGATAAAGATTTCAATCGGATATAACTCAAAAGCTCTACAGAAATACCCAACTTAAGCCCATAAATACCTACATATAGTGATGCAGAACACACTTCACAAAAATAAAGTAGAGAGCGTCGAGAAACCATGTAGCAGTATCTATATCTAGAAATCTTCATGTCAAAAAGCTCCATTACATACAATCTGAAATTGTGCTTACGCTTCCCTATTCCCAAAACCTCGGCGGTCTGTACAGACTACACGTGTAGTCTTCTTCAGTTTCAGCTGTAGTTTGCTGGACTACAGCTGAAGTCTCCAGAATATGCTCAAGAGTATAAATTTAAGTACGCACTTGCGAAGTATTTTGTGAAAAGATGAGACTGCTTGAGTAGGTCAACCAATGAATGCTATTGGCTTTTATATGAGAGAGAGGGCTTTGTACTTATAATAGCATGAAGCCCTCCTCTATGGATCTGAAATACTTAGAACTGCCAAGCAACACCGAACAGAGCCTCGCTTATGCCATTGTTTGATAAAGCCCTTTGCTTTGCATTTGAGTTTAAGACGAGATGACAAACTATGTCCCTTAACCCAAAGCGCACCAATAAATGGATAGTTATAACCTAAACTTACGCAATACTATAGCCTTGACTTTCAAAACTCTAGATCATTTCTGAGATGGACTGAAGACATCTTTATCTCCATTTTTCCAGAGAGCACATAAGTGAAAATAAGGACCAGCTTCTACATAAAACACGATTATCTGTATTCAGATTAAAGTGATACGATGCAAATAGAGAGAATTTGCAAACTATTTAAGCTTACACCGCCATCACCAGACTTAAACTGTTCCCCTTATTCGTAAACTCAAGCCCTGAAAGTACGCTAAAGCCAATATTGCCGAGTTCTTTGGAACTTGTCCTGACACACGTAATCCAGAAAATGAGGATCACCTGTTAGAGTAGTTGATATCTGAGATACGTGCCCTGCACCTACACGAAAATTCCAACTCTTATCTTGGGCCTCTAGTGTTGTAGATGCTAAACAGCAGCCTAGCATAGTCATTACTATTCTTTTCATCTCATTGTTTATTAAATCTAACTATATTAACTCTATAGTAGAGAATCTGCACAAGCACGCTTCTCAGTGCATGGCTTTATATACTGAGTGCTAGTTCGGATATATTCTGGATGCTCTGCATGCCCTAGGGAAGGTCTTCAAGAGAAGCAACTTCTGTCTCTAGCATGAAGTCAAAGTCCTCTGCTGGGTTCTCATTGATATCATACTCATGATGAAATTGATAAGCAGGGATAAGATCCTGCAATGCCTCTAATTCGGACTTTATCAAGTTCAGCTGTCTCAGTTTATTCTCTTCGTTATCAAAAGGCTGCTTGAATGAGTACTATATGTCTAAGCATCACTCATTAAATATTTAGAAATCTAGTGAAATGAGATCTTGTATCAAATCTAGAAGTAGTAGACCGTCAAGACCACAGTATTGATGCTTTGCTTCGCATTGGCTTTTTACCTTAGGTTTAGCATGGGAAAGCAATTCTAAAGCCAGCAATACCAAGCATTGGCAGGTCATTAGCACCATCACCAACGGCTGACAGTCTGTTGTAAATCTACACCTTCCACTTGAGCTATAAATCTAAAGCAATTCTGCCTTACGCTTACCATCTACAACATCTCTAGATAGCGTCCGTAAAGCTTTACCATCTTCTACCTCTAAGTCATTGGCATAAACATAATCGATACCAAACTTCTGCTTCAAGTAATTCCCGAAGATACAAATCCTCCTGATAAGAGGCAATCTGAAACCAACGAGTTACAGGTACTTTCTCATCAGACGTTTCCACCCCTCTGTCATTGGGTAGGTGCTCAGCAATATCTTGCATGACGAAACATCTAATCCTTTAAGCTAGTACTAGCACGCTGACGAAAAACTCAGTAAAGTCTATTTCCTGCATGTACTCTTTCGGTGACGGCCCGCACCCTGCACCAACACCCAGCACGCTCTGCCAATTCATCGATTACTTCCCGTTTGGATAAGAGTAGAATCCATATCGAACATATATCGAAGCGACGAGTACGACGGTACATGCTTTCCTTTGAGAACAGAAATATCAACTGAATGCTGGGCTGAGAGTTCTACAAAAGCACATTGTAGATTCTCCTACATCTTTTGGGCGTACCTCATAGAAACTCAGCGCTTGCTAGCAAGGTCATTTTCTTCATCATTAGAGTGAGATACGACCAGTTCAAACGCTTAATATCATCAATATTAAGTCCCTTGTTTGGCGCTTGCATCAGAAACCCCAGCAATCATTTTGGGCTCGTAATACGTCAGTGCATCTAGGGGTTGTGATGTATAACGATTGCGTCCTTGGATCAACCGACCCATATGTACTCTTCCTCGTTTGGGAAATGTAAATCAGTATCTCTAACATTCAATTCATAGCTCTTAAATAGCAATTCTTAAGTATATCTCAGACTTCTCCTCTGTTGTTTTGAAAAAGAATTCCTAAGTTTTAAGTTGTATAGAATATCAAGCTTATCCAATATCCTAGAATATAAGCATCATTTCTCAGCTAGAATACCTGTTAATAGAAGCTGTCACACCAGGCTTATCGTACATGAAATCGTAGTAAGAAATTAGTTTTCCTGCTTGCCATCTAATTACTCTAACGCTTCATTGCTCTATCCATCATACGCTTATCATCCAGTTCTCTTAGAAGCGCGCTTATCAAATTATTTTTCCTCTAGCTAGCTCATCCCAACTTTAGCATAACCACGCTCATTGATAAACATCTTTGTTGGGATAATCATCGGGTTTTGACATAGTCTTCAAGCTGACGCAATTCTTTCTTATTTAAAAGGGCTTACATGCTCTCTACATGCATTATATGATTATTGTAGGAACCGTAGAGTATTCAGAGATATTGGCATTCTTCATCCAAAAGCTCTCCTTTATGCAGATAACAATGGCTATCCACAAGGCTAGCTCTTGCCTCAGCCTTAATGACTTAATCTCAGTTCCTACTAAGACAACTCCAGCGGTATATACATCTATAAACTCATAATCGAAAGAAGCTTTCTTGTTCTTTATGAGTATTTGTTTCGGAGCACTTATCTTTTTACTTGCCATATTTTCCTTAGCGTAACAAAATATATAGATTATGGGGGCGCCTTTCTCCAAAGAGCCATTGCAATTATCACAAAAATAAAGGTTTGGAAGCCATGCGCTACCCATGCAGGCAAAAAGTCCATTAATTGCAAATGTTGAGGTTATTGTCATGAATAATATATATCCAAAACTCAAGCTCTAGACCAATCGTGACGTTAATCCCCATACCATTCTTGACCTTTTTAGACGATAATACTGCACCTATAAAAGTTAGAATGAATGCAGGAAAAACTGATGCAAAAACGCTATGTGATATTCAATTTCAAAGGTTGAACATTCCCACGCCACGCATTTTCTGCTTAGAAATATACGAGCGTATCTGAGGGCTAGTCAATGTCTCACATGCTTTAGCTGTAATCAAAAATCCTCAGGTCTACACCCAAGACTGTATCTAAAGTTGCACCTGTCTTCAAGTATCTCTATATTTGGTAAACGACGTTCTCTATAGTTAATGAAGTGCCACTTGCCCAGAGTAGTCACTATACATGCGACTCTGCTGTCAAAGCGACAAGAAAGGTCTTCCTTATGAAATGAATCTAGGTACAACCTGATAGCAGTCTTGCTACTTCGTGTATAAGACTGAATTGAAAGATTGTATTAGGCTTTACCTCAAGTTGGACGCCTTCAGCAAATTCTGTCTCGCTTATTCTTGATATATGCATTCTCAAAATCATGTCTAGTCTTATTTCCTGGAGGGATGACATAATTATTCAAGATAAACGAAAGTAAGCTAATGACAGCTGAGAGCAAATAGACGTAGTAATCTCTTAAAGCTCATTCCACTAGCTAACTATGGCGATAACTTCACTATTATCAGCAAAGCTTACTTGTGAAGAATATCACAGATATGAAGACATAAAGAGCGGATGAACATGTTCGCACTAATAAGGAAACAAAGTTCAGATAATAATGGAATACAATTTCATAGAGAGAAAACCCTCAGGCTTCAAGAAATCATCAATCTTTTCATTTATATCAAATACAATAGAAACTGATATAATCAGTAATATTGAAAAGCAGTGTTCCTAAGAAGGTCGGCGTATGATACCTGTCTACAATCCCGATTATAGGTCTGTAGACTTTCTTTTTAGGGGTATCTCCATAGCTAGAGTAGACTCTTTCTACAAGCTGTATCTCCTCCCTCTTGCCCAATGTTTACCTCTTCCATGATTACGTCTTAGAAAGGAATATCTTATAGACGATTATCCATCTGTCTAACCATGCGCGTCTTCCATTCAGCGAAATCACCCGCCAAGATATGTTCTCTAGCCTCTGTTACTAGACGCAAATAAAAAGGCTAGATTATGTGCTGATGCTATTTGAAGTCCCTAAGATCTCATCTGCCTTTAATCAGATGATGCAGGTATGCCCAAAGTATATTGGCTGTCAACAAAAGAATAACCTTACATCCATATGGATCAAGCATCTCAGCCCGATTTTAGCATTACGGATATTGATTGTACCTCGCTTGTAAAGCTGACCATTACGTCCATTACGCGTGGGCATAATACAGTCAAAACATATCAACTCCTCTAGCTATATTTTCAAGTAGATTTATTGGTGTCTCTACTCCCATTAGGTAACGGGGCTATCCTTAGGTAATATACTATTAGTTAAGCTGCAACCATTTCGTACACATTTTCTCTGTAGGCTCACCCCACAGCAAGTCCTCCAATAGCATTACCTTCTGCACCTATCTCAGCAACGACGCTCCATGCGGCTCTACTTCAATTCAGGATAAACGCAACCTTGAACGATAGGAACAAGCTCTGATGATAGCCATATTTTAGGCTCTGTTTCTCGCACACGCTTTACACAACGGTCAAGCCAACGCTCAGTAGGCTAAAGATCTCTCTGCATACTCGAAGTCTGCATCACCGGACAACATTCATCAAAAAGCCATGATAATATCAGCTCCCAATAGTACGCTCAATATCCATTACTCTCAGGAGTAAACAAATGCTTAGAGCCATCTATATGAGAACGGAAACGTTACTCCCTTCTTCTGTTATCTTACGACTCATCCGAAAGGCTAAAGACCTGATACCCTCCACTATCCGTTAGAATAGGTCCATCCCAGCTATTAAACTTATGCAGACCACCTGCCATCTCTAAGGTTTCCAACTTGGACGTAAAGATAGAGATGGTATGTATTCTCGAGGATAATTTGGCTTTAAGTATCATTCTTTAAGTTCAGATATGGACGGCTTTTAACGCCACCTACAGCAACCCACTGGCATACAAAAATAGGCGTCTTGATTACCCCATGATCAGTTGTAAATCTCACCCTGCTCTAGCCGCAGTCTTATCGCAAACTTTATCTAATTTGAATGTAAAGCATCTATTACCCTCGTTCCAGTCTATTTCTATATCAGTATCATCATCGCCATCTGCTCTCGATGTCGAAGTCATCATCCCATTCAACCCTCGTCATAGTCGTATTCTTCCTGCATCATAGCTAGGCACCTCAAAATCATCATCCCACTCTAAGCTTGCATATCCATCTGCTTTTATAGACGATGCTCTCAACCTTGATGCTTGGTTTCTATTAAGCTCCCTTCCCAAAGCAAACTTTAAGCCGGTAATATTATAGTTGATAGCTGAGGAAATAAAATCACAGGAATATCCTGAGGTAATTCCTCCTTAAGCATTTCCTGCTAACCTTCATCAATAAGGTCAGACTTCGTGATAGCTAAAACTTTACGCTTATCAGCAAGTTCTGCATTATACTTGACAAGTTCGCCTACGCAACTTATACTCTTCGGCAATATGCTCAGCATCGGGGAATCATGAATAGAAGAAGCGCATTTCTTTCGATATGTCTTATGTGAAATCCGAAGCTTTCAGCCCCTTCCTTCTGATGCGCCCCTCAATGATACCAGTATATCTGCCATGACAAAAGAATGTGGTTATCTCGATACAACACCATGCTGAGATTAGGCTCAAGCGTTGTAAACGGATAATTTAGCAATCTTAGGTTTTGCTGCTGTCAGAACCGAAAGTAAAGTTGATTTACCGGCATTAGGTAATCCTACTAATCCCACGATCCGCCAGCATCTTAAGCTTGCAGAATGATTGTACGCTCTTCAGCAGGTCTCCTGGCTAGCATAGGAGGAGCTGATTGGTAGAAGTCTTAAAGTGTATATTTCTTTCCGCCTCTACCACCACGAAGCAAGATGGCTTCTTTGTCCATCCTCCTTCATATCCATGATAAATTCACCTGTGTTTCGCATCGTAAACGACTGTGCCCACAGGAACCTCTATCACTCTATCTCTCACCATCTGCACCAGTAGAACGTTCTCCACTACCACCCATACCGGGAGTAGCAATAATATGTCTATCATAGTCAATGCAACAAGGTCCAATAGTTGCGATTAGCTCGGATGTAGATATGACCACCTCTACCACCATCACCACCATCAGGACTCCCTTGGGTATGTACTTCTCTCTTCGGAAGTGTGAGACCCCGCCGCCCTTACCCGAGCGGCGGTAGATCTTCACATAATCGACAAAGTTTGATTCTGCCATTAAAAGTATTAAAAGTCTATTTCTTTAGAGCGTCAATGACAGTAGATATACGAGCTGTGCGATATCACTGATAGCGCCCAACCCTGCAATGGGAAATGCACCCCACGTTCTGTGTATAATACTGAGCAAGTGGAGCTGTCTGAGCATGATAAACAGCTAAACGCTTTTGAATAGTTTCTAGATTATCATCACTACGACCGCCATCTTGACCACGCTTCAAGAGACGTTCTACCAGTTCTTCGTCTGCAACTTGAAGGGTCAAGAACAGCATGAACAGATGTGTCATATCAGCAAACAACCTGCAAGGGCATCTGCTTTGAGGAATAAAGGAGGAAAACCATCTAGGATGAGCCAACCTTTAGGCTTTCACGTTCTTCTAGAACTTTCTCAACTAGTCCAATAATCAGTTCGTCCGGCACAAGCTGACCAGCATCCATAAGGCTGCTTTGCACTCACCTAGCTCAGTTTCATTCTTGATAGCAAGACGAAGCAAATCGCCTGTAGACACATGGTCAAAACCGTACTTTTCAATAAGTACTTCGCTTTGAGTTCCCTTTCCTGAACCAGGAGCTCCAAAAATAATTACATGTTTAGCATAATATCTTACTATTTAATCTTTCAACTGGTATAAATCCTTAAACATACGACCATAGCCTCATCATAGTCATGAGTCCATGAGGATAAAACGATTTTCAATAGTATAGCTACATACTGGCTTTCAAACTGAGTATGCGCTTGGTTTTGAGAGACATATGCAGCTACGTACATCTTCGCCCCAGTTCCATAAAGACGCTTGCGTACACACCGCATAGTATAACCGGTATCAATCAAATCTTCTACGATTACAACTGTACGCCCAGTTAAATCACAGTCTACAGGCATGATTTCTTTTTGAGCTCGCATGTACTTTGAGTACCTAGATAGCTTGAGTATCTAGCACAAAGCAACCTCAAAGTCCTCATCTATAGCATACATAGTTCCGCTGCAAAACATGAATGAACCATTCATGATACATACGAATAGTGGATTTTTACCTTTAAAATCAGCTTTTAGGCGAGCCCCTAATGCGCTTACCTTCTCTGTAATTGTTTCTGCCGTTAGATATAGCTCTGACCGTTCGTCCGTGGACTACAACTTCTTTTTCATGATTTAATTTATCGCATCTAAATTATCCTGCAAAGATACAAGAAAGTTCTCAGTTAGGTTACCTGAAGACTTTTCTCAAATCATTTGCACATTCACCCTCAGTACAATAAGAGCAATATCCACTAAAACTATTATTCATAGGTCTCAGTGACATTGATACCCTGAAGCTTCTCTAGTATTTATGAAGAAACCTTCTGTGAAGAACAATCCTCATTAAAAAGATGAGGGACACAGTCCCTCTATAAGATCAAGAACTCTCTCAAAACCATCTGCTCATGGTAAGGGTCCGGCACATAATCATATAGAGCTTTATCATGCCAATCCGTTAACAACGTAATCTTAGCCTGACTTTCATCTGTTAGGCGCTTTGAGGCAATTCACAACGATTGCTCTCGTCCATTCCTAGTGATGTAGTCAAACTCAGAAAATCATCGTACGTAATAGGACGACTAATGCTTGTTAGGTTGTAACCACGACGGATAGCATGTGCCTGCATGCGGCTATCCGCTTGCTCTCCTTGGTGATGAGTAATCAATCCAGCCGAATCAACTGATTAATTGAGCATAGCCCTGTTTGGATACGTAATTCTGAATATAGCTTCAGCTGATGGACTGCGACATATATGCCAAGACACACAAAAAGAACCTTTATTTTATTTTTCTCCACTACTTGGTTAAACTGATTCTGATGAAAGCCTCTCCCTTCCCGGAGCTAAGCTTCTACAAGCATATTGCCACCAAAAGCAACGAGACCTATACAAACCCTGAACGAACAACGATACTACATTCCTGCCAGATTCCCACAGATGGAAATATATAGGGTGTTAGTGCAAACAGTCCTAGACCTTAAAAATACTGAGAGAGCATGAGCTTTTCTTTAGAGAAAGGAGTACTCCCAATTTTCGCCCAATAACTAGTTGCAACAGAGCATAACCTCAAAAGTCGTTGTATGCACTGTGTGCTGCAGCAGCTCCCCTCCCCATCTAGGAATCAAAAAGAAGGTCACAGAAATGAAACAAGAATACAAAACCAATGTATGGTAGAAACTCCACTGATAGTATTTTAGATGTATTCACTATTGGATGACAAACCGTGAAAGCAAACTTCAATCAGCTTTCACTTTAATCCCAAAAATCATGAATACCGTTCTAGGCCTCAGCATATTCACTTGCCCTAGGTATCAATCCTACTGATTTCATTTATATCTATATAGATTGCTACATAAATTACGATGCTAGCATAACAACTCTGAAAACGAGCTGACTTTCTCGTACAGGATCTTTTACGGCACTATAATTCTCTTTAGCCATCAAACTGCTATTTGAGCTGTAGCTAAACCCATGATTGCCCGTGTAGGGATTTCAGACAATAGACACATAAAGAAGCCGATCGTAAAACTGCACCTAAACCTAAACCTGCTGATGGAAGAGCTCAGAGCAAATATATCCATACGCCCAGCGAGCGTAGTCCCTGCCGTGCTCAGAATAGCAAAACTTGTATAGTGCACGAAACTATTCTCAAGTGCGTGCATCGGGGAAATTTCTCTCTATGTAAACTAAGCTTTGCTAGCGACCCAGATAAAGTGAGAGAGTAAACAAATGAGATAGGAAGCTACAAAGAGATATATCAAACCGAAAACTAATCCAACCCAAGGCATAAAGAGCATATGTTGCTATGAGAAATGCTGCAATCCAAGCTCCCGAATAACTCGAGGAATAGCCAAAATGCATTAGTTGGATACTATATATAGTTCTATTACTGTCAATATGCAATAACGCTGTTAGAGGTAAGACACACCAATAATATCTCCTAAGAGTCTAGAACCATTTCCCAAATACTTATTGAGCCATTCAGCCCCAATACCCACTATAGGCAGGATAAGTAATAATCAAATGTTGTAATAGAGAGATCCAAAACAGAAAACCTCGATGTGTTTTCTGCTGAGGCTTACTGCACGAATTATCTTCCCGGGAAATACGGAAAAATATCTACTAATAGAAGTACTTAAGCCTAAGACACCAAAGCCCGATAGGAATGTAGCTATTTTACTACATACGTGTTAGTCCAACTTCTTTTTTGTTAAATAGGTTGTTAGTATAGAATGTCGTTATATGAACTATCAGTACCCCCTATATAGGTAACGATAGATCCCCCAAAAGCTTTCTCGAGCCAGTTGGTTAGTCTTCATCACTAGTCTGCATAAGGCATCTATCAGAGTATTCGTCCCAATCCTCATCTTCACTCACACCTCCTATCTCTAAAAGGGTAAAGTCCGATATGCATGCTATTTAGGCGTTCACCAAAGGTTGGAAGATGACGCGTATTCCACACCCACTACTTTTAGCTGCCTCCTCGTGTACTTCCTGTAAGAATAGCTAACTTATCCTTCTCCATACCCTTGCGCAATAGGGGGTTCTATCTCTGCAATCAGGTTAGCATCTTCATCTAAAGGCATACCTTCAGTCAGACTGGTATGACTTAATCTCTACACAAATCTTTTAGTTTACGACTAAGACGAAACTCTTTCAAAGGTCAAGTCTTCCTGTGACAAAGATTAAATTACCTTCTTCTCGTTCTGACTTAAGCTCGCAACCAATTATCCGTTAATTTTGATTCTGATTTGATATTTCTACTATAATTTCTCTATTGTATGCAGGGAGACAGGACGCTGATTAAAGCCGACAAGAGTAATCCAAGTAGAGTTTGAACAGAGTGCCAATCAGAGCAAATCCACCGGGCATTATTAGCATCCACACCCACTACTTACTAATACAGCTATAACGGCAGACTGCGCCCCATACCAGCTTGAACGGGAAACAAGTGCACCATACTACCTCCAAAAGCAAAAGCCACCAATGCTGTACCGACACCAAGGTCACGAGTAAATGGAATACCCAAAAAGGCTACATAAAAAGTAAAGAAGTAACCAATCCAAATAAGAAAACTATAAAGGATAACATCCTCTTTCTTTCACTGATTTAATACTCGCTATCCTAGAATGATACTGCGTACTATTTGGAGAGATTTTATTGTTTGGGTGAGTCTTTCAAGAACCTGATACCCTAGGATACCTACCACAATGAATACGAGTACAATCAGATATAACCAAGGAGAGAAAAGCAAACTTTGAAGTTTTACAACTTGCTCCAGGATTACCAGCAAAGAGAATTCCAAAAGAAATCTTTGACTTACCAAGCACAACTGCAACTAAGATAAGTCCTAAACTAATAACATCAGCCAATCTATCATTGATTAGAGTCCCTACATAGCGTAGAAAACTCATTTGTTCATACCTTTTGTACTCTGCACATCTCCACAGCTCTCCAGATCTAGGGATAACATATTCACGGTATGCAGAGCCTAAAACAGTAAATATCGCATTTCCTTTTCTTGTGAATGGCTCCCCTTGCCCCACCACAGGCTCAACAAGTAAATCCCAGCGTAAGCCTCTTATTACATTGGCGAAAAAGACCAAAGACAATAAGCTCAGCAACAAAAACTTATAGTCTAAATCATCTTCCCATATTCTTTTTAATTGTAAGCCAATCCATCTTCGATACAGAAAGGCTAATAAAATTCCGCCTAGAACTAGAGGTAATACAACGCATAACCTCCTTTAATGTATTCTTTTGTTTTAAGTCATATACGTGAATATCCTTTAAGCCATGTATTACAATACTCGCTTTTGATAGGCAAAAGGTACTAAGTTTTTGTACTAGTCTGATAAGCAGTAAATCCAAGACTAGGTAAGCGAATCAAAATAACTGAAGTAAGCAAAGACTTCATTTCCTGTTAGCCTTCTCAAAACCAGCGGGCGAAGTCTGTACAGAGCTACGGCTGAAGTCTCCAGAAAGTACTACGTACTTACAAAATTTATGTACGCGTACTCACAAAGAGTAAGTGCGCGTACTTGCGGAAATAAGTACGTGTACTTACAACTGGAGATTAACTAAAACACAAAAGTAGCTTTCACACATCTATAATCGGACAGCTACATAGGTTTCAAAAATTTCACTTGAAGTATCTAAATTTGTCACTTGCATTGCCTCTATTAGAGGAAATTCGCATCTCATTGATATGGATATTCAGAAGATTATAAACTTAACAGAAGAAAGTATAGCGATCTCCTTATCTGCTGACAGGACTGTACTGTCCTCAGCATTATATAGGGTGATACTTCGAGACGAGACGTAGGGCTGTAGCAATGGCAAGATCATTGAGGAGTAAAGCTAAAACGTATGAGCTCCTCTTGGGTTTTGAGGCTCAGAGTTTATATTCCAAGTCAACTCAAATCTACGAGCGACTGGCTTCGTTAATCTACTGCTGCATAAAAGAAGATTTGTTCAAAAGAAGATATTCTATTGGACCTCACAGGGGGTATGGGTGTAGATTTTTGGGCACATTAAGCTCTGTTGCTCAGTGAGTATATACACCGAACAGAATGAAGAACTGAGCTAATGCTACTGAATATATAATCTAGGCAGGTTATGCAAGGAGAGAAACATTGAGCTAATTCATGCGGACTCAGCGCTTTCTATTGAGGAGTTTACTTACCAAGTACGAGCGACACTCCTTATACGATAGACCCAGCACGAAGGGAAGGAGTAAAAGAGGTTGGATAAGCGTGTCTATGCTCTTGAAGACTGTGCTCTCTGCAAGAACTAATTCTGCGCATTAGGGCCTTGCAAAGACAAAGGCCATGCACACACAGAATTCTTGCCAAAGCATCTCCTATGCTCTGACATTACTCCATGCTTTTATGCAGACCCTTGATCGCTATCAAAGGAATTTCACCGTATTGCTCGTCGCAGGACGGTAAAGAAATTCTAGAGATATACAATCCTAACTCCAATATATGCGAAGAAGAAGAGGCTACAGAAATACCATGCACGGCCTACAATATAGATAGTCTGAGAAACGAACTAAGCTTTTCGTCGCTTTCAGGATGAAACTAAATCAGCTCAACCTAATTCTCACCTCTTCTCTAGGAACATTTCTTTATGAGCCTTTCGGTTTCACCACTAAAGCTAGGGCTGTATAATCTTATTTCAGAGCGATTATCTGTAAGCAAGTTGCACCCCCAATAGTCAACTTTATACGAATACAGAACTTCACCAGGGGACTTCCCTGGTTTCCTGCAAATTTCGCATCTTGCAGAGATAGTTGCTCACGAGGTCCAAAAATCGTACAAAAGGCTAAAATCGCATGAAGTTTCCAAGAGCTCAAATAACTTGTCGCAATTTTCCGCTCTCTGGCCAAGAAGCTGCGCAAATAGCTCAAAATAGAAGATAGCAACGTAGGCACACCATAGTTGCGACAACGCTCCTATGATGGCTCCTTAGTTATGATTTTGTGCGAGTTCTGCCTTTAATCACTCAATCTTCATCGATACTTCCAAGTTGTTTCCTTTAGCATTTAGCCTATAACTTTCTTTTCTAGCCAAGGCAAAGAACAATCACTCAAGCCCATTTACGTAGCAAAGAACTTCTGCCCCTACGGCTCTTCTTCCTGTAAGTCTATAAATAGCTCTGCTCGGCTCTACCACGACAAACGGAGGGACAAAACATGCTGCGCGCTGCAACGAAGTAGGACCGCCTGATGGCAACATAAACGCATTGAGAGGAGTGCATGCGTCGTTCAATCTATCTATCTCTCCCTCATTACGAGCTGGTGCTTGCTCTGCCAGTGCGGCTCCATGCGAAACTCGGTTTTGCTGTGGGTCTGTAGCAAGATATGAGCCATACACTCAAAGAGCTTTCTGCTGTATCCATTCCAGAGTTTCTCGTCCTCGCTCAGAAGATCGTAGCGACTCAGTAAGACTCCAATAAATGGGTCTACCTCACGATGAGCCGTAGCTTTCACACGTGCTAACAAGCTTAGCAACACGCTTGCCTCCAACAAGGCTTAAGTTTTCCCTTGTCGCCTCCCTTTGGTATAGAGTTTATATTTTTCTCGTATTTAGTGCCACAATACTTTTGAGTATTGGGTTATTGTTTCTTGAATAATAAGGAACCATCACCACTAGCTTAGAGACAGGAAATTTTTGAGCTGAGCGACAGGTTATAGGCTCCTCCAACCTTCTCCAACAGGAGGCATGCAATAAGTAGATAGTAGGTGCCATCTGGTTGATGAAAATTTGTCTACCAATGCTTCGACAATGCGAAGGAGCATATCCGGGAGCAATCAATATGGCTGTAGGAAAAACTAATTGCGCTAGAGTCATTTCCATCCATATACCCACGAATGGCATCAATAGCCATGCTCGCGCTAATCTCACAGTGCTTATTCTGGTGCTCATGAGCTCCCATTGGAGCGACAGCAAGAGCGTGTCTACACTTCTCTGTCTGGATTTAGATACAACTCTGCACCTCAAATGATAAAGACTCTCTAAAGTTCGAGACACTTGTAGTTCCCGACTGCAACGATATGCCTCAAGCCAATATATAGCTCTTCTATGAGCGTTCGACTTACAGAGATAAGCTCCTCATGCATTTCACATGCTCACTCAATAGTATCAGCACTACGGGTAAGAATGTTCCTGCCCGAAACATGCAGAGTTACATCTTAAAACCTTTAGTGCCTCGCTGAGGTGAGGCCCTGTAAATATCTGAGAGAGTAAAGTGCAAACCTGCAGTTGGGGCCGCACGACTGACGCTTCTCTCAGCAGATGACTGTGATGATATAGGTTCATGTCGTCAGATTCTTCTGTTTCTATTAAGGTAGAGGCTGAATAGGTAGTATGCCCATTGATTCTAGGAGTGAAATCAAAGAAATTGTGGATTATCCCAAGAGAAATATACCTTATCATGAGCGCTCGTTTGCGCAGAGGCGCAACCTCACCATAGTGAGGATGTATGACAACTTGCGGACTAGTGCTATCCATCTACGCACCTCCCATCGTTTGGCATTTCCCCATCACTTACAATGCCAGCACAGCTTCCTCATGAGACTGCAAAGACAGCTCTCATAACTTTGCTGGGCGAGATAGGTTCTAAGCAGAAAATTTCTACTTGAGCTCCTGTTTCTTTTCGGAAAAGCAAACGAGCATGAGATAACCTTGGAGTTATTGCGATTAAGTAGCATTCACTTGGGAGAATATCTGCAATATCTCTAAAATATGCTCTAGAATGGCACAATGCTCGTCAACTTAGGGCTTGCTTCCACTAGGGGACTGAGACGCTCCCCTATCTGCCAATGGATGTTTGGCGATATATATCTCCTTCTGGGAGAGTATGTGTACAGTCTTTCGTTGTTATATGTCTTGTACCATTATTTTTAACACTAATCTTTAATCCTACTTCAAAATTCCTCGCTTATTAAGTGCTTCTTGAGTACGCGCATTAGACTGATGCGTTGCGTAGTCTGCTGCGAAATTATAGTCTCACTAAGTTCTCTTTAGCACACATATAAATATACTCATGATGAGGGAGCATTGAGAATAGAGTCATTAGTAGCTTGTTTGGGCAAACATATCAGTCTGGAGGTAAACTTATTTCGATAAGTGTTGTAGGAGAGTCTGCCTTCAAATGCTCAAGAAGGATACGTCTTATAGATCTCCGAGCGCAAAATTTAACTGTAGGTCACTCTGCAAGAGCATTCCTTTATTGTATCTATTGATATACAATCAGCAATTTGGCCATACTCTTTTCGTAGTCTTAGCACTTTCACTCTCCACAATAGAAGCCAGCGTGAAATCTCCAGCGGTCGTGAGACCCAGCTTTATCTGCTTTAGCCTTCTTTCAGGTGTCCATCATCGGATGTGCTCAGCTCGAATACTATCCATAGAGCTTTAGCTGTAGTATTCCATAGGAGCTTGTATTTCTTCGCAAAGAAAAGACTACGCATACTCTCCTCATTAAGACCCTCAAGACGATAAATGACAGAATCAGACAAAGCAGATTCTATTTGGTCTCTATCTATCATCAGATACCCATCAAGGCGATTAAGTAAGTCTGCCTTTGTTCTCCTCTGATAGAGATAACTCTACGGGTGTTTGGGGACCCCTATCCAAAAATATCTACTAGTTCTAATGCAGATACACCTGGAGCTATTTCATAACGACCAGGGCGAATATGGTCTTCTAAATGTTTGTATCTGATAACAAAGTCAAGTATCCTAGGATAACGAGGCCATACTTTAGTTTGTACTTGTTCTCGTACATCCTTAAGAGTCATACCTCTTTAATTAGGATATATACCCTTATTATCATTGCGTCTAATGGCACTATTAAGACTATAGCAAGAGCTCCTACCCTAATAATACTGTCCTCTAGAGCAATCCCAGCTTTGAACCACCAGCTATTCTTCTTTATTTTTGACCTTCTTCTTCTCGCCATTTAGATTGCTATTGAGTCCATACCTTTTGAAGTATTTTCAAAGATACACGAGCAGTCCTCTACTTGTTCATGTGTAGGCTCTTCAACATCCTCCAACATATACTTTTGTCCGATGTTTTGACACTATGTTTTCCATACGTATGATATGGCAAATATTCTCTACACGCTCAATATTTTCATACTTACTGAAATGCTTGCCAAGAGCATGTAACTCTCGGCATCACTGTACCCTAGGTACTAACACATAGCGCAACTCTAACAGGTTTGCCTATACTATGTAAATATTGGCAGGTTCTTAATGTCTAAGATTAGCTGAAGCTGTCAAAGATTTCATGTCGCTGTGGATTGATTTGCTTACAGTCCAGTAGAACCATATCCACTAAATCCCATAATTCTTCTACATACTTATTGCGGATACTACCATTGCTATCCAAACAAATATGAATACCATAGCTTTCAGTTCTTTGCAAATAGGTATAAGTTCTTGGCTTGTACAGTGGTTCTCCCACTAAATGTAACACCACCACGACGTCCCAAAGAAAGGCTACTCATTGATGTATCGACGCAAAACTTCCATGCTTCTATAAAGCTTTCCCAGCCCTCACTAATAGGGATAGTATCTGATTAGCACAATACAGACAACGGAGAATTCCATGTGAAGGAAAACGACGAGCTGGGTCCCGGCCCGTCGAAAGTTCCCATAGATTCAAATGATCGAAATTCTTAGCATTTTATCATTTAATGCACTCAAAGAGAGGTCTTCCCTACAGGTGCTTAACTTTGATTTAGATTAACGCATGTGTGTGAGATGAACGAGATTACCTCCAACTGATAGCACTACTGAGGGAATAAAGTTAACCGCATAGCCAGACACACGAATTGTTAGCTGAGGATAATTTCAGATGCTCCATAGCATCCTCAAGCATTTCTCTATTTAGGACATTCACATTAAGGTGATGACTCCTTTATGAAATAACCATCCATCATATCTAGAAGGTTATCTACTTGCTCCTGCTTATCTGAACCAAGTGAACGAGGTACAATGTTGAAAAGGTACTACACACCATCTTGAGCGTCCCTATATCCAACTTTAGATACAGGCTTAGAGATGCTACTGCACCATGGTTATCACGTCCGTGCATAGGGTTAGCTCTGGAGTGAATGAGAGTACCTGCTTCACGACCATCGTCGCCCGCAGTCTTGCTACCATACATAACGTTTGATGTGATAGTAAGGACAGACAGAGTAGGTTCTTGCATTCTTATATACAGGGTGCCCTTAAGCATTTTCAGAGAAGATATGAGTGATATCGTGTGCGATAGAGTCTACACGTCATCATCATTTCCATAGCATGGAATTCACCCTACAATATCAAAAGCCTTCTGTTAGACCCTTGAGCATTACGCTTTGGTGTTACCTTACGCTTAATCGCACTCATGAATCTGCAGCGATGACAGACGTCAGCGACACCATAGGTGCAAGATTTATCTTAGGTCCGTATCAATGAATGCCATCCGAGCACGTCGTGTAATACTTATCGTGCATGTAGTGGATGATATTCATTGAGTCATTATACACACGCATTATCCTTAAGAACCTTGAGGTAGTTAGCCCCAAACCTTATCAAAGTCTAGAACATCACCTTCAAAGTTCTTCAATACCTTCAACCATTAGGGTACCTGTATTTTCACAGCGTCCACCATTGATAGCTAGAAGAAAGAGCCTTAGCTAGATTTGTTCTAGCTCCAAAGAACTGAATGTGCTCCGATTTCTTGAATGAAACACAACAAGCATATGATAGTCATCACTATGACGTGTTCTTCTATATAGGTCATCATTTTCATACTGAATAGATGATGTATCAATAGATACCTGAGCAGCAAAACGCTTTGAACTCTTGGAAGGCTTGGAGCTCCATAGTAGAGTTAAGCTTTAGGTTCAGGACTAGGACCTAGGTTGTAAAGAGTCTGCAAGAGCAGAAACTAGATCTTAGTGACCCTTATGACGACCATCAGCTAGACGACCACCTATGATCTCAGTTACCCAAGTTGGGTCACCCAAAGATGTCATTATAAGCGTTCCTACGAAGATGGCGTACCATACGTAGCTTAATAACGAGCTGGTCTACAAGTTCCTGAGCTAACTCTTCAGTAAAGCAATCCATGGTCAAGGTCATACTGGATATAAAATATCAAGGAAACTTGACACGTTACTGAATGACATTGCAGCTCCATCTTTGGTCCTTAAGTGGCTGCAAAGGTAAGCAAATATACTCCATTGAACTGCTTCTTGAGCGTTGACGCTGGACGACGAACATTTCAAATCCATGTTGCTCGCCATTCTCAACGATTTGGCCTAGAGCACGAATTTGGTTTCTGCCACTTCTTCACGAAGGCGGATACGATAATCCGTCATAGGACCTGTAAGAGCATGTAAATCTTGCCTTTCACTCGAAGGTTTGTCAGCACCATAAAGAGCTAGACGACGATAGTCTCCAATAATACGACCACGAGCATAGTTATCAGCAAACCAGTCAGAGAACTTCAGAGAGCGGAACTTACGTATTTCCTCTGTATAGGCATCAAAAACAGCATCATTGTGCGTCTTACGATAATGAGTAAAGATGTCAATTACTCGAGGATCAACCTCACCTCCATTTTCTTTGACAGCCTTAGTAACCACCTGCCATCCACCAAAGGCTTTCATTGTTCGGCGCAACACTTCGTCTGTTTGTAGAACCAAAAACGACTTTCGTTCTCCTTGTCAATATAACCGGGAGCGAAAGCCGTTACACCACTAATTGTTTTAGTGTCCATTGAGCGCAAACCATTGTTTTGACGCTCCTCCTTAAGAGCTTGCATACACACAGCCCATACCTCTCTTTGTCTTTTCGGTAGGTCCCACGAGGAAGCTAGCATCCCCATCATAAGGGCTTACATTCTTAAGGACAAAGTCTCTTACATTGAGTTCTCTCCTGCCAAATGCCAGGATTGAAGTTTGGATATTGCATATCAATATTTGTTTGATGTTTGATAAATACTCTACAAATTTAGAGATAATATAATAATTACACAACACCCCAATGCACACAAAACAGAAATATGAGCAAAAAACTTAAAACATAGTCCTTCTCAAGCTCTTATAAAGGAATCATATCAAAACTAAGTTTGATATGATTCCCCTCAATTTATTTTTAAGTAGCGAAGAAAGGCTCTTCTTTAGTCAATGAACGTTGCAAATTCTTCCATTGAATTACGTACTTTCTTCATCTTCCCAACCAGTCACGCTCATCATCAGCATAGCCCAAGATACAATAATGAAACGCTACGAAGTCCCTTAGCAGGTAAAACCTAATAACTCATCAACAAGCTTTAGGGTCGAGAAACTCCAATAGAGTACTATCAACCTTGAGTTCAGCACTTGAGCTAAGGCTAATCCAAGAGCAATAAAACTCTGATTGGTCGCATGCCGAATTGTTCTTCCTTAGACATCCTACCAAAATCTCCTTCAGCATATCAGTATAACGCTTGAAACGACCTCTGACAAGACCACGTTCATCAGTGGTTTTATCGTAAATAGCATCAATACGTTCTGGAGTATACTCGTCCCAAGCAGCAAAAACAATCACGTGTGAGCACTCACGCATACAATCAGGATTAAGAGCACCTGCTACCATCTTCTCTTTTAAGCTCTTGGTTGCTCGACAACGACAAGACGGAACTGCTGTAGCTAGAAGATGTAGGGAGCTAAACGAGCCGCTTCTACAATCTGTTCAACTACTGCTTTATCAAGTTTTATTAGGGTCATAAGCCTTCACAGCATGACGCCACTTCAAATCATCTAATAGTGCCATCAATCGATCTATTACTATATCTATAACCTTCACCTCTACATATAGTTTTGAGCTTTCAAATATCATCTACCAACTTCAACATTCTATAGCTTCATTTTGCTCCTTTTGTAGATAGCATTCCACAAGCCAGACTAATATCTCACCTCGGCTGGTACGAATAGTCGTTGTATAACCATGATTTTCAAGCCTCTCTCTTAAAGGCCTCCATATGCCCCTTAGTCGTTGGACGCAATGGCACATTCTGGTATTTGATGGAATGGGATAAAGATTCATTCTACAAGGAATACCCTTCAAAATACGAGCTAATTCATCTGCATGCTTTAAGCTATCATTAACCCCATCAAAGACGATGTATCTGAATGAAACACGACGCTGAGCAGAAAAATCATATTGATGGATAAGGTCTAGTGTCTAAGATAGATAACCCTTCTCACCGGCATAACTCTAAAACGACCATCAGGGAATGGATTATGTAGGTCACAGCCAAATGACAAGTTGACTCCTTTTAAGAAACGCTCTAGTCCCTTTCGTACCCTATCATCGAAACCGTTACTCGCTTAGGGCCCAAGCTAAGTCCCCAACTAGAAGTAAGAACCTCTATGGTACGCATCACATTATCTACGTTATCAAGAGGCTCGCCCATGCCCATGAAGACGATGTTCGTTAATCTCTAGCTTCATCGACTGATAGAACTTGATTCACAATTTCCCCCTACAGACAAATGTCCTTAAAGCCTTTGCTTTTCCCGTCATGCAGAAAAGACAATCCATCTTACAACCCACTTGAGAGGAAATACAAAGCGTATGCCTGTCTCCATCAGGAATATATACAGCCTCCACCAGGCCACCCGAAGTTACCTTGAAAAGGATACTTGCGTACCATCTATGGAAGTCTGACTAGTAGTAGAGTTTTTACTGCCCCTACTGAATATACTTCAGAGAGTCGCTCTCATTAGTTTTAGAGATATTGGTCATTTCATCGATAGAAACAACCTGCTTGACATAGTAACCAATCTAAGAGTTGCTTTTCCCGTAAACTTGGGTATACCCAAAGACAGAGCAACATCTGTTAATTCGCTCCAGTGATAATCCTAGCAGAACCTTCTTTCCTCTATATTCATGAGAGTTAAACCGACATATCACTTATAAGGTTTTGGATACTTCAAGCTTAAAAGAGCATTCTAACTGGAAATGGTCGCTATATCCACCCATAAAAGTTTCCGCCATCAGTTCTAAAAGGAATGAGTCCTGCAAGGAGGAATGCTCTGAGACAAGGAATGGAGCCATAAAATTATATGCACTCCCCTGTTTGATACTGAGTTAGACTATTAGATTTAAGTAAGCTATGAGAAATAATAAAGTGGTCTAGTTGTTGCCACTGATGATGAAAGAAATAACTACCTAAAGGATGATTACACTAGCCCAAGGCTCTATCTAGGACTCCTATAAGACTATACAAATGAGGCAAATCATTCAAACAATTGACACTATCTTTAGGCAATACTTCCAAGGCAGACAATACTTCCTTTATGGCCTTTTTTCAGGGCTCTTCATTTAAAACTCTATAACTATAAAATGAGTATTCAATCTGCCCTTCGAAAGCTCAGTGACGCATAAAGATGGTTAATCCTATCTCTAATAAGGTGAGCCACATCACAGCGAAAGGGTTCACTCTTCCCTACTCCTTTCCCCTCCGGCTTGGGAAGTGGACTCATACGCATATAAAGGGTATCGCTGTTTGGCAAACGAAATTTACACTCAAGCACATTGCGACTTTTTCTTATAAGGAGCGTTAGTGAAATCTACAGTATACTCAGATTTGCTCAGCAGCTCTAAATCGCAGTTATCCTATAAAGCATCGCGACATCGACACCTCTAGGATCTGGACTATTAGTAATTACATAACGATACCCCCTTTCCCCATAAAGCATACAGATGAAGCAAATCCTCTATAACTGCCCAGCGTTTCTCAACCCTACTAGAATATCCAGACTAGCCATATTCGTCCGCCAACTCTACTTCACGTAGTTTGGGTATATGCTGTAGCTTATGGTGATGACAATGATGACTTGTCCAATGTTTTAGCCTTCAGGAGTAAACTCGACATCATGAATTCGCTCATCATGAATTGTATCAAATAAATTCTCCACATTATAATCTGACAAGCATCAGGCTATCAATATGCTAATATGGAGTTGCTCTACTGAGGGTCGCTCTATAGCCAAGAGCAGGATACCAACTAAAAGAATTACACTGAACCTTTTCATGGAATAAACGAAGCACCCAACCAAATGAAGTAGGTGCTTCACTATTCTGTTGTGATTAAGGCTAGAAAGATTAGAGATTTGGATTAACAGTCTTCCAATCTTCTAGAGCTGGGATAACACCCATTGAAATTACTTCATCACGCATCTTAACGAGATGCTCATAACTTTTGCTTAAGCGCAGCAATTTCTTCTTCAGTTCCGCTTAACTTCTCTGCATAACGTACACCATTCTTGTCAATAACGGTTTCATACCCATTACGACATTATCCATACCTGAAGTGACTGCGAGCAACTCTGCAGGCCAGTGAATTCCTTACCACCCCATAGTCTGCAGTCAATCATTTCAATAGATACATAAGCAGGCTTTTGGAATGATGAACGACCACGTAGCTGATGACATTAGCACCACCTTTGAGTTACGCGCACCTTAAGTTCCGCCTAGCTTCTTGGCTAAGCTTTATCTGTGCCGATAAGTTCTGTAAGAGGCTTTACCCGCAACTGGTAGCAGTGCTAGCAAATACAGCCATAGCTTCGCCATGAGCTCCATAAGTACGTGCTCCTTGTGCTCTACTCCTGCTTAACACCGAAGTGTTAGCTAGCTCACTCTGCAAGCGTGTAGAGTCAAGTGCGCAAGGTTGTTACTTGGCTTTGGCTTTTAGGACCTGAGTGGATAAGAGCTACAAGACCTGTAATATCAGCAGGGTTGAAGATAATCACGAGATGCTTCAAATCAGGAGCATAAGCCTTAATATCCTTACCTAGCTGAGTCATGGATTTCGCAGTTACCCTTAAGAAGGTCTTCACGAGTCATGCCTTCCTTACGAGGAGCTCCCCCAGAAGAGACTACATACTTTGCTCCAGAAAGAGCTTCCTTGATGTCGTTAGTAAATGTTAGGTTAAAGTTCAAACCACAGTGACGGATTTCTTCAGCAACACCTTCCAAGCCTTGTAGGAATGGGTCATAAAAGGCAGATATTTGGGGTTAGACGCATCATAGCGACCTGTCTGTGCCATGTTAGAACCAATCATACCACCTGCGCCAACGATGGTTAGTTTGTCGGTGATAGAAACTCACAACCTATTATTTATAGTATTGATATAATCTTATCCGTATCTTGCTGCCTTTAGCTACGCTTTACCTTCTAAAAGCAGGCATACTCTGCGAACAAAAGTACACTTTTTCTCTAATTAGCAAGTTCTTCTCGATTTTAATCTAAAACCCAAAACTCAAGCACTCGAAACAAACTTTCGCTATAACAGCAATCTAATTTGATCATCGACGCAAAGTCCAGCACTCGGCGAAGTCTGTATGCAAACCACACTTAGACAGTCAGTTTGTACAGACTACAGCTGGAAGTCTCCACTTTCAGCCACGCTAACACCATTATCTTTTGGTTAATGTAGGTCTCTATCTACTGGAAGACGAAAAAGAAAGAAGCCTAGACAAATAAATTAGCCTATAAAACTTAAAACTATAGTAAGTCTTTGCTCCTTTAGTTCAAAGTGAAAGCTCTAATCAGTAGAAATATCATCACTAAACGTAATGAGGGCAAAGATTATGCTATCTTTGCAAGCACAAAACTAAATTTAGTCGTTAGTACACTAGCGACTCGCTTGATGATATGTCCGATGCAGGATATGTTTTTGATTACGTAGAATAACAAAATTTATACCTCCATACTGTATGAGTAAGCAATCCAAACGAACACTAATAACCACAGCACTCCCCTATGCTAATGGACCTGTACATATCGGTCACTTTGCTAGAGTATATGTCCCAGCAGATATTTACGCACGCTATCTCCAGCCTAAAAGGAGAAGAAGTATTGATGATTGGCGGTAGCGATGAACATGGTTCCCATTACAATTAGAGCTCAAAAAGGAGGGTATTACCCTCAAGATGTTGTTGACCGTTATCACGCAATCATTAAAGATGGCTTTGAGCGTCTAGGTATCACACACGATATTTTATAGTCGGACCTCTAGCGCAACTCACCACGAGCATGCATCTGAATTTTTCCGGAAGCTCTATGATAAAGGAGAATTCATTGAAAAGACGTCTCAACAATACTATGACGAGCAAGCCAATCAATTCCTTGCCGACCGCTATATTACAGGGACTTGTCCTCACTGCAACAACGGAACGAGCCTATGGTGACCAATGCGAAAGTTGTGGTACCAGCCTACTCCGACTGATCTTATAGACCCTAAAAGTGCTATTACATGAAATACTCCTGTGCTGAGAGAAACAAAACATTGGTATCTTCCATTAGACAAGCATGAAAGCTTCCTTTAGGAATGGATTCTTGAAGGGCATAAAGAATGGAAGAGTAATGTTTACGGACAGTGTAAGAGTTGCTAGATATGGGCTTGCGCCAAGAGCCGTAAGTCGAGACCTTGATTGGGGAATTCCTGTTCCAGAAGGTGCTGAAGGTAAAGTGCTCTATGTTTGGTTTGATGCTCCTGTGGTTATATCTAGCAACACAAAAGAATTACTCCCGACACTTTGGGAGACATGGTGGAAGAGTGAGGATACTAAACTCGTTCATTTTCATTAGGAAGGATAATATTGTATTCCATTGTATTGTTTTCCTGCGATGCTTACTAAAGTTGAAGGTTCGTACATCTTACCAGAGAATGTCCGCAAACGAATTCCTTAATCTTGAAGGAGACAAGATTTCAACAAGCCGTACTGGGCTGTTTGGTTTGCATGAATATCTTGATGAATTCCCTGGCAAACAAGATGTATTGCGGCCATGTGCTTACAGCCAATGCACCAGAAACTAAGGATAACGACTTTACATGGAAGGATTTCAAGCCCGCAACAACAATGAGCTTGTAGCTAATATGGTAATTCGTCAATAGAGCACCTGTTTTAACCAATAAGTATTTTGAAGGAAAGGTACCAGCTTTAGGAGAATTAACGATTACGATAAAGAAACAATAGCCGAAGTTCAAGCGATTAAAGCAACTATTGAGAAGGAGCTAGATACTTATCACTTCCGTGAAGCACTCAAGACAGCGATGAATCTAGCGCGAATAGGGAATAAATATCTTGCTGACACTGAACCTGAAGCTTGCTAAGACAGATATGTCTCGTGTAGCAACACATTCTCAATATCGCGTTACAGATTACAGCAAATCTAACAATAGTATTTAGTCCATTCCTACCTTTCAGCAGTGAAAAGCTTCTTCGTATGCTTGATAGTAAATGAGGCTTTTTCTCTGGGATAGCTTGGAAGATGGAACTACTCTCTGTAGGACATCAAATCGCTACAGCTGAACTACTATTTGAAAAAGATTGAGATAGCACTATCGAGGCACAGATTGAAAAGCTACAAGCGACCAAAAGCGGCTAATGAACTAGCAGAACGCAAAGCTGAGCCTATTGCTCAAGACATTCAATTTGATGACTTCCTCAAGCTAGACATACGAGTAGGGAACTGTACTCGAATGCAGCAAAGTACCCAAAAGCAGACAAACTCCTACAGTTTAAAATTGACGATGGTCTAGGTGGACGTACTATTGTATCTGGAATAGCTAAAGCACTATCAACCAGAAGAACTTGTTGGTAAGCAAGTATGCTTTATAGCTAACCTACCTCCACGTAAACTAAAAGGAATAGAAAGCCAAGGCATGATTCTTTCTGCTGAAGATTTAGATGGCTCTCTTTAGACTTATCTCTCCTAGCGTAGAAGTTTTCACCCGGGAGCAAAGTAGGATAACGTTTTTAATCTAACTCGTATTAACAGAGTATCCCCCACAAGTACTATGAACTTGTGGGGATACTTTTTGGGAGACCGTCGAACAGTCTCTTTAATTTAAGTTTCTTTTAGCGTCTAGCGACCTAGGCGATATGTCAGACCAAAGTGTGTCTGAAGCCTCGGTTGATGCAAAGCGGCAAAAATCAAAGTACTTTTGCATCTGTTATATTATTGAGCATAAGGCTTAATTCAATATGCTTAGTTAGCTTATAATCCACACGTGCATCAAGTGTCAGATAAGCAGATAAGGGCTATAAAGAATAGCCTTGTCGTAGCATCTTGACCAGATTCATACTCTCCCATACGCTTTTGGTAACGTAGACTGCATGAAGCATAAAGTTTTTCCCAAGGATTAAAAATCAAGCTTAGCCGTCAACTTATCACGCAACAACGTAGAGCATACATAGATATTAGTCCATCGCTATCATGTATCTGTTTCATGTGGGTATAATCAACCTGCAAAAGACGTGTACTCCCTTAGAACAGGAAGTAATTGACCTAGCTTAACCTTTTAATCCAGCTTCTACTCCATAGGTATTGAGCGTACCTATATTCATAGATTTATATTTAGCATCCGTCGTACTTGTTTTTGCCCAGTCGATATATATTACTACCCCACAAAGCAAAGCCTGTAGCATAGAGAGCTACCGCACGACTTCTATACTTAACTGATGTCTCTGAGAACGACTATGTCTGCTGCTAAATCCTTATTACCATCTTGGTTTGCGACCTTATAATACAAATCTATATAAGTAGGGTATGCGCACACCTTGACTATACGAAGCACGAAAGAGACCAATGCGTATCTCGTGATAAGTCAAACTCAACGAAGGGAAGAAACTCATACTTTCCACTACGTTGAGTATTATGATTAAAGTCATTAAGCCTGCAGATAGCTGATAGTTTGCCTAATATTACAGAGTGCTCTAAGCCAACACTTGCAGCTAAGACGAGAGGCAGACTTGTTATACAGACTTGATGAGGAGGTAGACTCTTCCCTAGTCTATTGCTTCGAATGTTTTCTTGTCTTAGTTCTACTCCTAAAGATGTTATCCTAACGAACTTGTATAGGCTAGAGCAAGGTTAGCTCCATAATTATCTGTTTTGTGAAAGTTGTGAAGGAGTTCTGGCTTTTTGTCCTATCCCCATATATTCATCGTGGGCTCTATTCCAATAGATAATCGGTGTCAAATGAAAGTTGCCTGATGTAAATTCTCCTCGCACACTTGCCATAGCATTATCCGTCTTATCATGCTGTTGAGGTCCCTGAGGTGAAGCATAGAATGTATTAGCACCATAATCTTTTTGTGTTCAGTCCTAGCTGTACTTGGATTTTACTTAGGTTATCAAGATTAATATTACTCTGAGCTAATATATTCTAGTATTTTATAGTCTCGTATTATTTACATAACCATCACTCCCTTTATGGCTAATGGAAATACTATTAGATGTTTTCCCCGTAGCAAAAGCTAGTACGCCCTTCAACCATATAGGTCTTATGAGGACCATAAACTATTTGAGCATAGAGCTTTTCGCTGTGCTTTCTTGGTGATGATGTTGATACCTCCTGAGAATGCAGAAGAACCATAAATGATGCCACTAGCACCATGAATAACCCCGATACGTTCAATATCAGATAGGTTAACAGGTATGTCATAACTCAAATGACCTGTTTGTGCATTTGAGAGGTTTTCACTCTATTGAGAAGCATCGCATTTTGGTCAAATGAACCTCCTCGGATACTGATGTCGGCTTGAACACCATGCCCCCTCTCTGTTGCACGTCTCACACCAGCAGAATATACTAGCAGGTCTCGTAGACTTCGTATAGGAGCAGAGAGAATCTCACGCTGAGATATAACGGTTACTGGCGAGCAACTTGATTAAGAGGTGCTAGCAACCTTCGAAGCTGTTACCGTAACTTCTTGGAGTTCGGTTTCATCATTATCTTGCTTAGATGCATGATGAGTTTTGCTGTTGGGCTTCGGCTCATGCGTAGCAAGCGTTGTCAAGGTAATGCCGGCTAGCACCCCAATGTTAATGACCCGATGCATCGAACGAAAAAGCACTAAAGCTCTTGCCCGAGAAGCGTCTAAAGCGCACCACTACGCTCTGTTTGCTTGAACTTTTTGTTCCATTTCTTAATTATCTATTTTGAGTTAGACATATATGTTTTTCTTATTTTTGTATTATCAACAAACCGATTATGGTTAGTAAAGGCATTGATGAGTAGTAATTCATATCCTGTACTATACCCAAAGGTCTTAAGTCCTAACTTGAGCAAATGACTTAGTATAGGAGCTAAGATGCAAACATAAGGAGCATAACATATCTGATATGCTTTTTCTTCGTCAGTAGACCAAAAGCATACAGCCCCAACAATGGACCATAAGTATAGGATACAGCCGTATAGATTGTGTCTAGTACTGAACTCTGCTGCATTTGCGAAATAAAGAGAATAAGAGCAGCAAATATAATACAGATTGCTAGATGAACTCTATTTCTTGTTTTTGCGCTATTATCTTCGTCTGCTTTCAGTCCTAGTATATCTATACAAGCCGAGGTTGTAAGAGAAGTCAAAGCAGAATCAGTGTTTGAAAACGATGATGCTGTTATTCCAATCGTGAAGCATATCAGCGTAGCCTTTCCTAGATAGTTACTCGCCAGGAAAGGGAGAATCTCATCACCTTTCTCCGGGAGACTAATCCCTTTACTTGAGGCATAAGCTAATAGCAAGATACCCAATACCAAGAATAGATAATTTAGGGGAATAAAGCTAGACCCATAGACAAGCATATTCTTCTGAGACTCCTGAGCGTACGGCATGTTAGATTTTTCTGCATCATATTCTGGTCAAGCCTCGTCAATACTACTACAATGAAGGCTCCGCTCAAGAGTTGTTTCCAAAAGAAAGTACTGCTCGTCCAATCTGACCATTCAAAAACCTTGTTATACGAACCTTTTCTTGGACTAATGTACAAATGCTCTCACATCTAGAGACAAGGCTGACTGAAACTTCCCATATAATGAGACACAATGCTCCCAAAAGACTCAATACTGTCTGTAATATATCCGTCCAAATAATAGTACCCATACCTCCTTTTCGGGTATAGAGCCAAACACCTATGACTAGTGCAAAAACCGTCAAAGGATAAGGAATACCAATATGAGCAAAAAGCAAGGGTCTGAAGGATTAAACTAATAAGATAAAGTTTGGCTCGCTGAACCAACTAGCTTAGATATCAAGAAGAAAGAAGCCCTGTTTTGTATGTAATAGGACCGAAAACGCAGAGCTAGGTATTCGTAGATAGATACTACCTTGAGTCGATAATAAAGAGGGAGTAAGATGTAAGCTACAGCAATATAACCTAGCAAGAAACCGAAGCAAAGTTGCAGGTAAGTCATCGAAGAGCCTTGCAACATACCAGGTACAGAGACAAAGCTTACTCCTGAAATGGTATCTCCTATCATTCCGATAGAAACAACCCACCAAGGTGTCGAACGCCCCGCAATGAAAACTGTTCGTTATTCGATTTACCCTTATCTGTAAACCAAGTGATTACAAAAATCAGCCCTAAATACAAGGAGCAAAAGGACAAAAAGAATTGTGATGGTCATAATTACCTACCTTTTTACTTTTTCGGTTGGCAAAAGATAGTCATAAATAGAAATAACCAACACTTTATTAGAGATAAAACAGTGTTAGCAAAGTATAGATTTAAGTATCTGAAAATAAATAGCATGTAGAAGCAAATAACTATACCTATGAAGGCTCTGGTAGACTTCTAGCTGTAGTCTCTTCAAACTACGGCTGAAGTTTCAGCAGACTACACTGTAGTCTGTACAGACTTCGCCGAGGTTTTGACTTCTAGGAAGAGCATATACTATTTTCTCTCTGTTTAACGACTCACTTCACTCAGCCTAAATCACATCAATCTTGTCTGGTCAAGCATTTTAGTTTTATATTTGCCTCATCTAAAGATGATGAATTAAACGCGTAATGGGAGAAGTACGCATAGATAAGTGGCTTTTGGGCCGTACGAGTATTCAAGACAAGAAGTCTGGCAACAGATGCTTGTAAATGAATAGAGTAAGTATCAATGGACAACCAACAAAGCCCTCTAGATTAGTCAAAGAGGGAGATGTTATAAGCGTCCGCAAAACCACCTATTGAGTACTTTCAAAGTTCTCCGTGTACTTAATAACCGCGTGGGAGCAAAGCTAGTCCCAGAGTATATGGAGAATGTAACTCCGAAAGAACAATATGACATCTTGGAACTACAGCGACTATCTAGATTCGTTGATAGAGCTAAGGGGCTAGGACGTCCCACAAAGAAAGATCGCCGAGACATGGAAAGCTTTATCGAAGACATGCCTGCAGGAATGGAACTATTCGATTGGGACGAAGACTGGGACGATTAAACACAAATAGCATTATGGCACATAAATCCTGAAGTTGTATATCTTCTCAAACAACCTGAGCTATCTATATTGAGAAGAAATTGTACAGATATCTATGGAGGGACTCTGGCTATATCATGCTTTTCGTTGGAGCAGGAGGGCATTTACTTGGATAAATCAGAAAAGGAGAAGTCTTATCTCAGAGCCTAGAATGTACTTCATTCCACACGGCACTTTTTGTTTCGGATTAAAGCAATGGATAATGTATTTAGATATTCTCGTTATTCATTTCTAGAGCACATACTAGCCTTTTGTAGCGGTTTATGCCCCAGTATATTTAAGGCAACAAAAGTCAACTAAAACAAGCCTCCGATAGTAAGATTCGATTATTCAAGGCTCATCCTACCTTTCTAGCTATTTCATTAGGTATTGATATTTGTTAAAGAGCATTATCCATCTGTCCACGTATACCTCCCTTCCACTCTCTCTTCTTACGATAATAAGGTAAACGAACTATTCCGCCTAATCGAAAACTTGACTATTCCCCACAGAGGAAGCCAATTTATTTTGCGCTATTACCATTGCCAAATTATAGGCTTTTAGAGAACGCATTATGAAAAATCTTAATGCAAAATGGAAGTAAGTGACCCATATCAAATCGGAGAAGAGATGGGTCTTAATGAGCTACATTCAAGCGTGCATTCATCGGCGAATTTGGAGCAATCACCCAGAGAATGCCAACCGAACAAAGAGAGTGTCGTATGATATACAAAGAGCTTGCCCTAACTATAAAACGAAGCGTGTTATTTCTGATCAGAGAACGTGCTCAGAATTGGCTTGAATAAAAGGTTTGCGCTAGATTGTTGGAGAGAAAGCCCGGAAAAACGAAGCGTTATATTTGTTACATTTGGGTAACATTCATGTTACATTGCGAGGGGTGTTTATGAGGGTAAACGCCCCTTGTTACATCCCACACCTCCATATAGTAAAAAAGGCCTTAGAATGCGCTCATACAGCGGTTCTAAGGCTTTATATTGCCGTATGGGTGATGTTGGATTCTGATGTTATGTTTTGTTTATTTCAATAGCCTTATGGTTATCTCTGTATACTTTTGCTTAATTGTGTGACCTTAGCATATAGGGAGACGCAGTAGTTACTAGGGGTTGCATTAAATTCTGATTAAGGTTACTTGAGGTTACATTTAATTGGAAAAATTATCCATTCCTGAAGTGGACAAAATGCTTTTTATGTAGGTTAAATGGGGTTATTGTGGTAGTAATAGGGGTATAATTTCATAAAATCTACTATAATTTGCTGGAAATCTAGTATTAAATACTTAGGAGTTTAGAAATAAGTGCTGATTTGACTCTTTGGAGAGCCTTTTAGCATAGCTGTTAGTTCCTTGACTTGTTCCTCTCTGTCTTGAAGCAAGACTCAAGAAACGAAAGCGATGGGCTATTTTCGTATTGAGATGTCTCCGACGCGATCGAAGATCCATTGTTGTTTGCTGTAATGACGACCGCCGTCAATTCACAAAATCATTCTGCTTATCATCTTTATATAGGCGGGTTCACCTGTTAGATCCACCACCCGAATACTGTGGATACTGTATGGCAATAGCTGTAAGCCATTTGGCCTGAATATCTTTTCCTTTGTATGCCGCTCAATGTACTTGCTTTGCACCTTATTTTTCTCTCTAGCTCCGCTAGGCTAATTCTCTGAATCACGATAAGTTTAATTTTTCTATAATCATAACGAAAAATAATCCATCAAACAGTTAAGCATAATTGGAAAAATAATCCATTATCTTTGGTATCTGTAAAGATATTTCAGGCTGTAAAGATATTACAAAGCTCTAAGATTGACAAATAAAAAGGATATAGAAATGGAAATGAGAAGAACGCTGCTTTTCAATGCCAACAGTAGTAGAGGCTCTCAAGAGGCATTAGAAGACGGATCAGAAGTTCTTATGGCGATAGGCGTGAGCCTGAGTCTCTGAATGCTGGTATTCCGCACTATTTGTGTCGATGACGTTAATCGGTATCTCCCTATTTTTGGAAGATAGGGCTCGCACCTTCCTAGTCGGCATCAGTGGCGATGGTGAATGTCTATTCACTAAGTCTAACACAAGCATTGATGATACATTTTTGACTTGTACTTGATGCCACTGCGTGTCTTCAGGGTGCAGTTTGACCCTTTACCACCTCTTTTCAAGCATAACACGTAAATACTAATCATTAAACACAATAAAAGCACTAGTTATCATGATGGACGTTTTTCCTATGCCTTAGCGCAGTAGTGAGTCTCAGTAACACTAAGCGAACTTCACTCTCATCTGAGAGGCTGGTGGAATTTAAACGAGCTGAACGCAGAGTTCGATACATCAAGCTGAGAAGTCAAAGTGGACTTGAGTCAAGCTCGTTAAGATGGCAGGGCAGAAGCCTGGGTTATCAACAACAATGCTCGGGGCGGAGGCGACAAGCCATATCACAAAACACCCAAAAGCCTCGAGGCTCATTTATAGAAAGATGGACGTAAGAAGGCACATAGAAACGCCAGGTGGGTGCGAGGAACTCAGGGCTCAATGTGGCGTAGTAGAGAGCACTGTTGCCACGCTCTACCTATACCAGAAGTGAGGTGAGGAGAAGATAAGAAGTAGGGCTCTTGGAGTATGATGAGCTGTGTCATGCTAGCTATTCCTGAGGGTCAAGCTACGTAAATTGTCGGAGAGGAGCCCACTGCTACCTCAACGGAGGGTACAGCTCATTTCCAATATTAAGACAGAGCAGCACACTGTATTCAAAAGACTCAACGGATAGCCCAATTATATCAGTGGATTGCTCCAATGGATGAGCTTGGTCGCATCATTAGTCTTGTAAGCACTATGTAAGTATAGGAGAGGTATAAAGGTCAGTGGTGCGTCACTGTTGCCGAGCTGACCGTGACGACCGGAACTCCAGAAAATCTCAGCCGACTACCTCAAACCGATAATAAGCCCGTCCAACTACAAGACACTTTTGCCATCGAGGTAAAATAGATGTCCTTCGTCGTGGTGGCGGAGCTGACACCCCAGCCTTGATATCCTACGACAGCCTGCCAGAACCATTAAGACACTGCCACAAAATGAAGTACCCAGACATGGAAGAGCAAATGTAAAGCAAGGAAATAAGCCACCTAGACAAGCTATTTCGAGATGCTTACAGGTGGACGAGCAACAACCTTCTATATGATTGGGCATACCCTCTAAGGTTACTCTAAGCCATGCAAGGATAGAGGCAGTGGTCGAAGAGTACACAGCCAACGCAAGCGTTATCCCAAGCGGTCGTTAAGCTCAAGACAGATAACAAGTTTCATCGCAGGTGCGAGGCAAGAGGGGCGCAATGGAGATGGCAGAGAAGCGATCGTTCTTCAAGGACGAGGTCGGCCACACGCTAGGAACAAGCCCCCACGAGGTTTGCATCGCTGGGTGCGAGAGTTTGAGCTAGGCGGATATGAGGCTCTAATCTCTGAAGTTCGGCAACGAAAATACTAAGAAAGTCAATGTCATGGTGGAACAACTTACTCGCCATGGCGAGAGACCAGCACCGACCAACGGGCAAAAAGTATGGGAATGGTATTGACAGACTTTAAGGCAGGTGAGGTTACGATGCTTGCACCCTCAACGGGAGCTACTAATCCTAAAGATTATCCAGATCTATCGGAGAAGACTTTAGGACATCTTGGAGAGGGCGGAAAACAGAGCGGTCGTAGCTATTGCGCATGAAGGTCGCCACGACTATCAGACATTATACTGCCCAAGCAAGAAGCGTATAAAGCCTAAGTACTCCCCTATCAATGGTATCACGGACGACAAGGACTTTTGCGATTAAGGTGCGCTTCTCCAAGACGAGTAGCAGGCTTCAAGATGGCAGAGGCGGTCAGAGGACAAGAGCTTTGAAACGGCCTCGCTTATCTCGCTACATGATGTGGCAAGCGAGGCTATTATTGGCTACTGCTTCTCTGTAGAAAGAATACAGATATCTTCCTAGGTTGCGTCAGAAGCATGTATCGCAATCTGATGATGTGGGGATTAGGGCAACCATACGAAGCGCAAGTGGAAAATCGCCTCGTGTCTCAATTCAGAGACGATGATGAAGAAGCGGTCGCCTTTTCCTGAAGGCTTCGCCAAGGCGCGAGAACTCGCAGGAAAAATATGCTGAGCACTTTTAATCAATCAGTTGAGCACCAATTTGAAAAGCATATGGTGTCTGAGCCTGTGGGTCGTCCTCACGCTCGCCTTAGCACCGAACGAAGAACCGCAAGGTGTCAGGACAACACCAACACCGCCTATAAGCAAAATGTCTACGAGTACGACGATGCAGTAAGGCTTTTATACTCGCATCATCGAAGAGTGGAATAACGCACTCCACCCAAGGCAAAAGGAGTATCCCCAATATGTCCAGACTTGATGTACTGCTTTCGCTGTCAGCACAGCGACATTCAGCCAATCAATGAAGCTCAGCTAGCACGATGGGCAGGTGAGCGAAGTTCTGACGAGCGTGAATGACAGAGGGGCTGATGAGGGTAAAGGGTGAGGACTATAGTCCTCCCAGCTCAGGAGGCTCGACTATCAGGCAGACAATAGCGAGGCTATTATTTCGATATGGAAGATGGCGGAGACATCGACATGGTTTACTTATACCAAGACGATGTGCCTCTGGGGACATGCAGAAGACAAATACCTTACCAGCATCGAAGCTCGAACGCACTACTGAAGACATGCAGATATTCGCTAGGCAAAATCAGAGGTTGGTGGACTTCGACCAAGCGGTGAAGGGCAAGATACCCTGAAGAGCATTGTCCGAATAGACAGCGAAGGATGAGGGCGATGGAACCTAAGCCTGTAGAAAGATTGTCGCTCCTCTTGAGGGTGACTTTGAACTACAAGAAGACTTCCTAAGGGCAAAAAGATAGACTACGCAAAAAGGCATTAGCCGATTTATAACAGCATTAAAACAGCATTAAAAGGATATTAGAGTTATGGGAACCGACGAACTGAAGTTAAGAGTAAAACTCATCGAGGGCATAAACGCAGACCGCCTCAACTATAAAAGCAACGCCAGCACGCTATAGCCCTTGGCATATCGAGCACCCTGTTTACCCTCGCTGATGAAAGGCAAGACGGATAAACAGTTGAGTGAAGCTTAGCTGGTACTCGGGTGGCACGAAGACCAGGAGTGAACCTTAGACCTGAGCAGGAGTGGCATGCGGTGGTGACTGCGACATACGAGTATATAACTACAACCACAGCTGCACAAGAGCAAAAGCGTAGCAGGTATTATTCTGTGATATACCAAATATTGGTAAGACTTTGCACGGCAAGTTATACGCTAAAAACACACCCCATGTAGCATATTGACTGCTCGCAGTGCAAAAACAAAGCGACACTTCATTAAGACTATAGCGAGAGAGATAGGGATTTCACAAATGGCACGTATCAAGACATGTACACTCGCGCCCTTGTAGAGGCTATAAAAGTTCTGATAACCCTCTAGTTATCCTTGATGAAGCTGGCGACCTCCAGAACGAGCTATGCGAGCTTAGCTATTCAATGCGACTGAACACGCTTGTGGTTGGTTCTTGCTGGGGGCGGACGGCTTGAAGGCCAGATCAAAGCGGAGCATCGAATTCCAAGGTGAAGTTGAGATTTTGTCTGCTATGGCGAGAGGTCCAATCGAAAAGTAACACCAGAAAAACGAGAAGGAGCGTCAGATCTTTATTCTGAGCTTAGGCATGGTAGCATCTGTAAATGCTCCAGAGTGGGTAGACTATAAACAGCTAGCACGCAAGGCAGGAGGCTTAAGAAGAGTGTACACCGAAATCATGAAGGAGCGTAGATATGGAAGACCAGAAGATAATTAAAGAGCGGTTGCCTAGGCTCTGTCGCACAAGACTTGTTCCGAATGAGCGTCAAGACCATCGGCTGGGGTGTGAATGGAAGAAGGTACTGACCCACGCAAGAACAGGTGTATGGATATTATGGGGAGATAGTGGTTCAGGAAACAAGTTTTTGCTCTTCCAGCTAGCTAAGGAACTTCACGAAGTACGGCAAAGCTGCCTATAACTCTCTAGAGCAAGGGCGAGCCTAAGTATGAAGGAAGCTCTTTATCGTCATAAATTCGAGAGGTCAAGCGAGGGTCACTTCCTCCTTATTAGTGAAAGGCTAAAGGATTTGAGCAAAAGACTTGAGACGTCAACTCCGACTTCGTCATCATCGTCGATAGTCTACAATACACCAAGGCTAATGTACAGATTATCAGAAATTCAAAAGAAGCACACTAACAAGCTAGCTCATCATCTTTGTTAGCCACGCTGAAGGAGCTAAGGCTGAGGCCCCTGTAGCTCAAAAAGTATTGTGTATGATGCCGAGATGAAGATATTTTGTTGAGGGGTATAGAGCCATAAGTAAAGGACGCTTCATTAGCGAAAATGGAGCATTCTACACAGTATGGGAAGAAGGTGCTACAAAAGTATTGGTTAAGCAACGATAATAAGGAATAGATGGATAAGCCAAGGAATTACGCAAATTTTTAGTGCTCATCAAGAAGTTGCCCACACGCAAATAAGGAGAGAGCTTGTTGATGTACACGGGGCAGGGACTACAAGCCTTAAGGAGATGACCTGCTCGGAATATGAACGTATGATAAGGACTATGCGTCCGAGACGTAGAACGAGAGGAAGAGAAGCGAAGGCAAGGAGTTCCACCTTCGCTTGATGCAGAAGTATGGTGTGGACACGACCGATTGGGATGAAATCAACCGCTTTGCTAGATACAAGAGGATAGCAGGCAAAAGAATTTGGCAGGCTAGACATCAAGGAACCTCAGGCAGTAGCCAAGAAGATGCGTGCTATCTCGCGAGGGGAAGAGGCAAGTTGCGAGCAGAAGCATGAGAGGATGTGCAGTAAACCTATTAACCAACTATAAGGGCAGCAGATGGATTGTGTTAATATGGCGAGCTTCAGAAGAGACTTACAGAGCGAGATTGATGACCTCAAGCAGCATCTACCAAGCCAAGGTATCAGGCGACAGAGGGGCGAGAACGTGCCCCTCATGTGTGCTAGTTAGTAAGGAGCTAAAAGGCTAGCCTTGACATACAGCTCCACAGACCCATTTATGGGAGACACGATAGAGTAGCAAAATAACCGCCCAATGGGCATAAACACATGAACGTGAAAAGACAGTGGCTGTTGAGATGACGGCGGAGGAGCTGGAGGAATTAGAGCCCCTCAGAAAGCTGAGGCTAAAGAAGATGCCAAGCAACGAGAGAGAGAACGAAGCCTACAGAGGGCTGGCGGAGGAGTGCTGTGGATGATGATGCCACGCATCAAGGCTTTGAATAGGGAGTTGCTCGATATAAGATAGCCGTGTACGAAGCTTTTCAGAACGCTCATAGACACGAAGACAACCTATTGAATAGCTTCATCGCAACGCTTCTCATACCTTTCGCAATGCGCAAAGCTCTTCACGTATCACGATAGGCTTTCACCAGCGTGATGTGCGTGGGAGGACACCGTGGCGGAGGGAATTGCCAAGGTGAAGCAGTATGTGAGTAGCTTAGCGAAGGACCTGATAGCGAGACCCTTGTAAACATGATACTGACTTGTTTCTCTACTGATAAGCAGGGCAACCTTCAAGCAGATAAGGTACTTCAATTAGCTAGTATGCAGACATCGTGAACGATGAAGAGTTCAGCGACGGTGTGCGCATCATCCAAGAAGCGTACAAGCCAGAGAAGACTAAGCCTTCATTCGAGCTGAAGAGCGGAGTGAGCAAGGCAAGTGGGTGAACATCCCTTAGGAATAACTGAAGCATAGTAACATTAAAATTTATTAGACATGGTAGGCTCATTATGAGGTCAAAGTTCGCTATAATAAACTAGTGGAGGATGGCGACAGACGAGGACAGAAACCTATCTTGTTAATGCTCTCAGTGTAATCTGAAGCAAAGGCAAGAGTTATAAACCAAATTAGACCCTTATGTATCGTATGGATATATTGAAATTGTCAATGTCTCGGCTTGTAAGTATTGCGAGTTACTCCTTAATGACGAGAGATTACTACTATAAAGCCAAGGTAGAGGTTGCACGAATGAATGAGAAGACAGGAAGAGTGTCTAAAGGCCTAGTACACTCTCCTCACTCATCAATGCAAATAACATTGACTCCAGCCTACGTCCTTTGCAAACGTCGCATCGGCGAGAGTTTGGAGGATCTCAAACTTATATCTATCTCGGAGTGTCCTATTGTTGGTGTCATTAATAGTGGTATAGAGTAGTTATGGCATACTTCCAAGTAACATTTAATGATGCAGTCAACAATCCAGAAAGTGGCTACATCGTCAAGGCTGAAAGTCTTAAGGAAGTGAATGAAAATAATGTTCTCTTATCTCACTAATTTAGGTGATTTCAATGTGAGAGAAGTTGTTATTTCTCGAAGTTGAACCTAAGATTTCCGTGAGAAGTATAGTAGAGAGCTACATTTTGTCGCATGTACGCCTTTCGCACCTTAGATCGCAAGTACAACCACTCTAAAGGAGACATGTGTTTGTTTCGTAGATGCATCTCAGCGAAGAAGAGGCTCGCACGCTTGTTCTTAATCACCTCCGATATATATATACACCACTAAAGACACCAGAAGAGGTAAGCGATGTAGAAAAAGAGGATTATAGGTTCTATATATAGACATTAAGTTATGATAATTGCAATTGATTTTTGACGGGACTATCTGCGAGGATGATACCCAGAGGTAGGCAGCCCCAACGTACGCAGAGAGCATTCAGCGGTTATACGACGATGGACATTACATCATCATTTATACTTGCCGTTGTGGTGAGAGGCTAAAAGACGCCGTGAACGCTCTCCTTGAGTGGGGAGTTCCCTTCCACAGGGTCAATGACCATTGCCCTGCCAATGTAGCGAAAGTACGGTGAAGGGGGCTAAAGATATATGCAGATGTATATATAGATGACAAGAACTTAGGTGGCTTCTTGGGTTTGAATGACGCCATGCTGAAGTTGACTATCCGCCACTCACTTAAATAGCACTCGCTAGGTCAATAATGGCTACCAAACTTATATAAGTTTAGCAGCCATTGTTGTATCTTGTTATATGGCGAAAAAGGAGGAACTGCAATCTTATAGAGCTTTCGTAACAAGAAGATCTGTGAACGCTTTTACTTATTGGTATGGCGTCCACCAAAGTTCGTCTTGACGAGACATTGCGCATCTTATCCGAGGAGGAGTTCCACTCTACTGAGCGTCATATATGCATTATAAAGTGAGCAGGCACAGTGCCTTCTCCCTGAGCGTCTAAAAGAAGCTCAGAAGCCCAAAATCAAGGCTGTTCGGGGTGTTCATCAGTGAGATGTGGCGAGCTTTGACTACTGTTATGTCCTTGAGCGAGCTTCTCGGTAACTTGCACCTTTATATATTGTCTCGTAGACTTTGATGCCTGATTATAGGTAGAAGGTAGATGCAGAGCGTACAAGAGCTCCGTCATCTAGAGGGCGAAAGCCCTGCAATAGCTTGTGTAGCTTCTGTCTCAAGTTCTTCCGCGTTCCAAAAATTCTATATTCACCGCCACCCCTGCATGATGGTCGTCGTAGCAATCTATGATGAGCCTAGTGCGGAGGGTGGCTTCTCCATTTGGGAGTCCCTTTAATCTCCGACCAAGACACTCGCTGGGTTCTGATTAGAACCGCTGGGTAAACTAGCGGATACATGTCCTTGTTGCTCTGGTCAAGGTTCTCCAGCTGACCATAGTCCTCGTCTACAGTAGTAGTTCAGTATTGTTTCTGCAATGTACCTGATTGTTTTAGAGAGAAGATATTCCATTTCTTTACCTTTTTCAATTGTTTGTTCAATTTCATTAGTTACTAGCTCGGTGAGCTCCTGACTATCGCCTATAAATTGTCGCCTCGGTATTTGTATGCTTCGAGATAGTGTACCTTCTTCGTAAGTGCTAGACCTCGCCACTTCAAAGGCTTCAGAGCTGGGTTTTCGGGACGATGTTGCGCCCTTGCTCTTCTTCCCTTTGCGTATGCCAGCAGATTTGAAGAACATAGCCCAAGCGAATTTGCGCATGTCTTGGCTTATGGGTATGTTTTTGATGAACAGTGCCTCCCTCGTTGTGAATGCTGGTACAGGCACACTTATTAACGATGGAAACATACCCTTTCCGACAACGCTCTCAGTGCTATTCATCAGATGATTGCGAGCTGATGTAAGCGTCTTGCAACGGCTACCGCACGCTTGTCGCCTGAGACCTCACGGAGTGAACGCTTCCACGGCTGTAAGCCCATTACGAAAGCCTGAGTCTCTGAAGTTCTGCTTAAAAGTGCTGAACAGCTAAACACCCAGCTTGCGAGGTAGGCGGTCGTCCACCTCCTCCTGAATGCTCTTGCTCATCTTATCGACCATCCGAATAAATTGTACTTACATCGCTTGCCATATTAAACTATTGTGTTACCTTTGTAGTGTCAGTACGTTAGCAATATAGGCCCGATAGTATCAAAGCTCCGCTAATCTCTGAGTGACATAGAACCTCAGGTTATCCTGAGGTTTTTCTGAGTTCAGTCAATAACTCTTTACGACATCAGGCTCTCTTGATTCTATCAGTACAGCCTTGTTCTTGTAAAGAACATAGCATTGATCTATTTTTCCTGGTAAATCGTGTATTCTCTTTAACGTGCTTTGTAATGTCGTTTATTCGTAGACGTTTAACATGAGCATCAAGGTCAATTATTATCGCTTTGTAGTCCTGTTCCTGCTTATCTTGGAATGCTGCTGTAATACCTTTTTCTGACCCCACTTTCTTTGTTTTCACCTATTATCCCATTTTATCTCAAGCTCAGGGGTTCGGATGATTTTTGATACGGAGATGAGGTCTAATCTGATCTTCATCTCTGGGAAGCTTTCAGCAAAGCCTTTACGACACGCTTGTTGTCTTCTAGGGTCTGTTTGGTCTGCCTTGATGCTAATTTGTAGACGATCTCATATTCTTTGCTCTTGATATATACCTCTCCTTCTGCAATCTTAGCGTTATCAATCAGGCTTTTGCGCATAAGGACAATTGTAACAGTCCTTCGTCTGCCCCACCTTTTACAAAATAGTCTGCCTATCCAATTCTTGAGTTTACTCTGCTTCTTAAATGGACAAGATGCGCCAGTTCTTAGAAAGCAGGGTGCTTGTCGGAGAATAGACGTCCATCACGAGGGTTAGTTTTTCAAGCCCTCGTTGTGAGGTGTTATCCCGACGAGCCATCTCCGCCACATGTCCAGTGTCAGCCTTGTCGCTTGTTGCTTCTAGCGAGCATTTGCAATTCCAACGGTTGGCAGGATGGTTGTCTTGCAGAAAAGGGTCGTCGACGGAAGAGCTAGTCTACTAGTCCAGTACCCCTTGTGTACGTTCTCAGGAGATACCGAGGTTGTAGGCATCCAGCGGAGGTTAGGTAAGATGTCCTTGTTGCGCTCGAATTCCTGCCAGCGAGCCTCAGTGCGCTCGCAAGACGGCTGTATCGTACTCTGTTTTCAGCCAAGCACCGACATGATGGGAGGCAATAGGCTGTACGGCTTCTTTCCACCCTCTGAATGGGCGTAGGTTGCCGTCTTTGTCACGCAATCTCTCAGCCATTTTAACGCCCATCGAATGGCATTTGAATGCGCTCAAAACCTCATTTGAATGCTTAATCGCCTGCAGGAACTGAGGGGTGCTGATCGTTCACCTCCTGGGTAAGACCTTTACTGCACCCTCGTTTAATATGCGTAGTACCTCACGCCACGCAGAGGGTTCGATTTCTAGACACATCAAATCCGTCATATATCTTGCGCAGGAAATCCTCAAGGATATCCGCCGAGAAGATGACTTCACCTAGGTCATTGCTGTGGCGAGCCAGCACAGCATGCGCAGGGCTTACCCCCATACATAGAGGTTATCTATCTATTGAAAAGTCGCTGTCCGCCCCCAAGACGTTTGTGCTGATGGGGGCTAGACCGAAAAGAGCGCAGGCGGTTCTTAAGGTTATTACCCTTGGGAGGGTTGTTCCCCTTGGTCTTGTCGTCCTTCTTCTTGCCCTCGTCGTCTTCCTCACTCTCCTCTGACTTGAACAGCTCCGAGTCCTTCTAGCTGTTGGCGCACAGCCTCCTTCTCCGCCTCTCTTGGCGATTAGCTCGTTGTAGTTGTCGGGTCTTGGGCATGCCAGAGAACTGCACATGTAGTCGTCAGATAGGCGTCAACAGAATTTAGCTAAGCACAATGCGTCTACTTGCTGAGTAGGGTGTGTCTTCCTTTCTAGCATAGACGAACTCGCCACTGTCGGTCTTGAAGCCAAGGTTGGCAAAGATAGCCTTCATGTGGTAATTCAAGACATCTAAGATGAGGTTGCGGTCGTCCCTGTTCATCTCGTCCTCGACTTCCTTATGTACCTCCCCCAGTGCTTGCGTACCTGTGCTCTTAGCGTCAGTAGTTAGCTGTTGCCGAGCATGCGGATAGATACTTGCTGTCCCAATACTCTTGTAAATTGCTTGAAGATTTCAACTGTCCTCCACGCATTGCGAGGCTCAATAAACTCTCATGTCACTGTCCTTGGGACAGATGTAGACAGCCGGATGAGCCCTTGTTGTTGGGCATCTGTGATTAGCCTTTAGTCGTGCCCTCATCGTCGCCAGCATCATAGGTGTATTTACGAATGGGTATACCAACAACATTACAGAACCTCGCCCAGTCACCGACGTTGCCACGCTTTGTAAAGTACTGCAATCATTAGGGTCTAAGAAGATGCTCAGCTTGCGCCCGTACCGACGAAGAGCATGTTTGGAAGTTCTCGATAGGTTCTCCGCTTAGGTCGTTTTGCTCTTTTAAGCTCCCCTGTTGACAGGGTCGTAGTGTTTCCTATTGATAGAGTCTGATTTTAATGTCACCATCCTCATCTAGGTAGAATTGAAGCAAGCTAAAGCCCCAGAAGGATGACATCACAATATCCTCTCGGCGGCTTCCTTTGAACCATGGCGAGCGAATTTGCGGGAGCGACACCTCATCAGCCTTGCCGTTGACGTGGAAACCCCGATAGGCATTTGGGTTACACCGCTGGTAGGCGTTTATCGAGAGTACCCATAAGATGGAAACGCCCAACTCGTGCGACTCATAGATGTCATAGAGCCGCACCCTCGAAGCGTAGTCAATTTGCTTAGCTGAGAGGATTGCCTGCTGAAACTTACATACGGAGACTCATGAGGAAGATTTCAGGCACTCTAGTGCAACGTTCGGCACCCTGAAAAGTGCCTGCACATCGTCTTTTACCTCTGCTCCCACCTTGGGTATATGCGTCTTTGCTTGTTGTTCTTTGCCATGTCCTTATAGTATTGTAGGTCTCACGGTATCCGCCCTGATTTGCCATAGGGCTGTTGCCCTGCTCGGCTTCTGCAGCCGTGGCGCACCAGCTATTTAGATATATTACCCTTCGCTACACCCTTTAGCCACTCTAGAGCTCGTTCATAACGATCCTTGCGATGTCCGCAATTTTGTAAGTGGTTATGAATGAGAAGATGTGGTAAATGGCTATGTCTCATTGCGAACATGAGTATCAGGCTGTGACGCTCTTCGCCTTGAGCTGTGAACATCTTTTCGCAGTCATAAGTCTTTGCATAGGTAGCTACGCATCCTCGGCTATGGCTCTTGTCCTCGCAGACCTCCGTCGATGATTGGGTCATACTCTGGGTTAGGCTGACCGCCGGCTGTCTTCTCCCTGAGGAGTGATGATAGCATCCTCATGTATAGAAGGTCATACCAGAAGGTTCAATAACAAAATTGCTCATAACTTAAAGGTTGTTTGTTTTCGGACGTCTGCGTAGCTTGGTTACTGTAGGCAGCCTCAAGCTCTAAGGTGCTTGGTCTTGTGGATAGACACTGCACCCTTCATGGGCGTCTCAGTCCGTCGGCAGGGTAAGGCATGTGCATCTCAAAGAGCTTACCCTCGTTGATGAGCTCCTGCATGTGTGGGTTGTCTGTAAGCCTGCTTCATTAAAGCATGACGTTGCCCAGGCGGTCAGAGAGGCTCAAGGTTATTCTCACGACCAGCCTTGTCGGTCTTCTTCCTCTGTCTGGACGAATGTGCAAGCTCTCACGCGCTTGGATTTCTTTCACGAAGAAGAGGCTTTAAATACCTGGCCTCAAAGAATGGATCTTGCAGTTTGTTGTTTTCTATGGTGGTGAAGCAGACTTCCAGCCTTCCTCCTCCCAATGTCAACAAGCTTCGCAAACAAGTACCAGGCCGATAAAGTTGGCGTTTGTCTCTCTAGCCAGGAAGGCACGGATAACGTAGTATGTGCTTTTTGATTTTGCCCACGTAGTATAAGTGCCTTTAAATGAACCTTAGCTTGCTCTTGCGGTCACTATAAAGCGCAGGGCCCACCGTATGCAAATGAGGTACTTAAACTTGTGGACAGAAAGTTGCAGGCACTTCTGCCGAATGTTAGGTTTTTGAATCATCGAGCCCTGGCGATAGGGTTATTGAAGTTATTCCTTTTGCTGGGCTGATCGAGGTATGCCACCCTCAGCGTCCCATCAATCATCTCCTCGCTGTTCTTGGCTGGCCATGCCACTCTTCCCTCCTTGTCACGTATATTGATGATATCCCACCATTGGCTAGCTCTCCAGCACGCTTGACACAAACAATCCTTGGCGATGATGTTACCACACCATACTACCAGAGTAGGCTCACCAATGGAGCGTGCGGGAGACAACGCCTTCACGATCCAGTCCCACTTCTTCTTAAGCGTCTCAGGGTTTCTGCCAGTCTTCGTCGGTGTCGTGAAGTCATCGGCGATGAGTACATCTGGACGGATTGCTTCATTACGGCCAGCCACGAGGCCGAGCCAGCACCGAGGGCAAGGAACCGAGCACCCGAGCGAGTTGTGAAATCACGCCTGTCCATGCGCCCAAGTTCATCTCGGCTCACCGTAGCCGGTGTTTAAGGCGAGCATTCGCCCTCGAAGTTCATGCGATAGGCACGAGTAGGCGTGTAGCACCTCCACGGTGGCACCTCGTCAGGACAAAGAAGCGCTTACGCTTGGTGAGGGCAAGGCACATCAAGACTATCATCACAATAGTAGACTTCGCCAGCTCGCGACCACGACAATGGCCTCACACCATTCATCGTTAGCTGGCACGCGTTTTATAGCCTCGATATGTGGAAGGGTGCACCCGCGCCTAGCGTAGGCTGGGGAACATCCATTTGATCACCATTCACTTACGGGCTCGCCTCAAGCTCACGGCGAAACTTGTCTACTTGATCCTGCTGTTAGGGTGCTACAGTGGTCGATGGGTGCATCACGGGCGAAGCTCTTGTGAAACCTCCCACTCTCTGGAGGGCTTGCTTTTCCTTCTGCGTCATTTCTTGGTGTTATTGGCTTTGTTCCTTGATAAACCACGTCCATAAGGCTACTGAACGCCTTTGAAGCCTGCTCGATGTCGAGAGGGCGTAGTTTTCAAGCAAGAAATCTCATGCAGGTATCGCTGATAACTCCGCCTCACGCCCAGGTCGTTCTTGAAGCTTCTTGATTGAGGAAGCTGAGCTTTAAGCATTGAATCTGGATTCAGCAGGTGAAGGTAGCGAGTTTTGTCACCCTCCTCGCGTTGGGCACGCATTGTTGGGTCTTCGAGCATCTGCTGTTGCCACTGCACGATGAGCTTAGTGGGTGCTACCGATAGCGATGACTTCGAGCTCAGTCCAGTTGTCCTCCTGGCCCATCGTGCTATTGTCTGCCTTTGCAGTGCCTATCTTTCTGCGCTATCTCCTCCCGAGTGTACTCCTTGCATGAAGAGAGCTCACGAGCTAGCGCACGCTTATTCAGTCAGGTCTTGTTGTGTCTTCTTCTGCCATCGCTCGTTCATTTTGTGGATATAGTGCTTGGTACTAGGCAGTAGTCCACCCGAAGAGTGCACCCGGCAAATGTGACATCTCCCGAAAGGCCAAGTGAGTACGGAGTTGTGTATTTCCTCCCAAAGGCTTCTTTATCGAGGAAGCCCTCAGAAGAGGAGGACTCATGCCCGAAAAGGACTGCAGTATGTCGCTATCCAGAGTTGTATGTTTAATTTGTCTTGCTCGGTCATTAGTAGTGTGCATTTATATGTATGTCTCTGTTCGTTATTTTGATGTCTCCTCAACGCTCTGCTTGGTCGCACTTTCTGCTAAGGGCTTCACGGATACGACGCTCCAATAGAGGGGGTCGTTGTCTCAACAGCACGTCTGATATGCCTTGCGCCCCGATGGCAGCAGGGTTCTCCTTGAGCTCTCTCTGCGGGCTCTCGATGATGAGGGCTTGGTCTCTGAGGTGTCGTCTCGCCGAACGAGCGCACCACCTTTTAATACGCATAGTTCATAGCTATTGCTCAGTTTTATTCCGACTCATGTAGCCCAAAGCCTCAGGGTTACGTCTCGTTTCCTCCAGAAGAGAGAGCTTGTTTGTTTTACACCTGTTACGAAGTATGCACCGTCTTGCTCTGCATAGTCTTCATCGTGGAGTTCGATCGGGCATCACCTCGGCTCGATGCATGGGACCAGCCATGAGTTGGCTGAGCCATCGCATCCGTCGTAAAGTCCCAGCGCAGTAGTTCAGCCTCGCCACGCTTCTTTCATGGAGGCTAGGTCACTTTGTTGGGCACTTGACCTCGATCTTTAGACCTCCCTCCTTGTCGTACCCAGCCTACCCTCTCGCACTTCTTGCCGTCAGGCAGAAGAGCCTTAACGACAACCCGTATCTTCTTGTCCCGGTCGTTTTGTAGCTTAGGTTGGCACTCTCAACGTTGAGCGGCAAAGTCATATTTTCACAGTCCTACCCACTCTTCTCCGCTGGTGGGTGGATTATGCAGTTTTGCCCTTTAGGTAGACGTCTGCACCGCACTCCTCTTGGATCTTTCTTAAGCGCATCATAGGCCGTTGCGTTGTGCCACACGAACTTGTCGTATACCCACCTGTAGCATACAGCCGATGGTGTAGCTTCTCCTCCAATGGATTTCTTCGTAAGCTCTTCTAACAGCTTTTTAAGGCTGATCTTTCTTAAACAGCTTGTTGGGGATAGCCTTGAAGCTGGAACAATCCCATCCTCGACAGATGAGAGTGTAGCGCACGGCTTATCAGTAGACACCAAGTTGCACGTATCCCATGAACCTGCAAGGACCAGACCAGTCTCCTCATACCCAAAAGATCTCAACACGGTCACCACGCTTTCAATGCGTTTCTCTGGTGCTCTAGTCTTTGGGTTGTACCTTCGCTTTCTGGTAGCGCTATTTCGGCCGTGTCGGCAAGCACTCGACAGAGCGGTGTATGTCGACCTTTCTCTATTGTGCCCTAGAAGGATAATCACTCCACTCGGATACTGCATGTTAGACTATACATCTTGGAGGAGTAGTTTATACGAGTCGTCAGGATACGCAGGAGAGAGCGGAGTAGTTCTGATTGGCTTCTCCAGAGGCGTGGGTACCTCCTCAGCGATTACTAGGCGGAGACATACCAAGCAGAGCTCAAGGGAGTGGGCAGGTCGTTAAGACCTCGCCAGCCTTCGCACATCCTATGCAGCTGTGCGCACATCGTCTTCTGGGTATCGCCCATCTTGGCCAGTCCAGGATGCCTTCAATCTTACAGCGTAGTCGTCAAGCGTCCATCGCTCTTTGACAGAGTTTCCTCTGCCTTACCCTTCATAACTTGCCTTTTTGGATGCAAGTATTTGTTTCGGATATTGTAAATCATGGGCTCTAAGGGCAGTAACCATCTGCTCGCCTGATCTGCAGGCGCAGGGAGAGGGGGAAGACCATCGGCACACCGAGCGTTGCGAGCGCAGCATCGCCCTCACGCTCTCGCCGCCCTGAACACGCCTGCTAATCTCAGCGGTATGCTCTGGGTCGAGCTGTGGTACAATACGCCCTTCAAATAGGACAATAAATGGAGGTAGTGGCGAAGAGGGTAAGTCTGTGCGTTAGTGTCGTTCATAGTATAGGTGTGGCTGATGTCCTTGTACCGATCTTCGCATCAAAAGCAAGGGCATTCCTGATTCTTTTCCTCAAGGGTCACGTGATGCCATTACCGTTGGTGTTCGAGTGAGAAGTCACGATGTCCTCAGGCTAACGGCTTTGCAGCGTCCTTTAGCTCTTGAGCAGTTTTATTAGGGCTTGCTTTCTGAGCGTCTGTTGTGCGGTTGTTCACAGCCTTAGTTTGCCGTTCTCCATGGTTACTCCTCCGATGTAGGCAACGTGTTGATGCTTACGCCATTAAAGCCCTTGACTCCATTGCTTGTAGCAGACCTCTCTGTAAAAGTTGCTCTTACCTTGCCGTCTGGGCAAACGACATAGTGGTATCCTGGCTGTTTCACCCACGAGCCTTGAACTCATATTTAGGAGTGTTGCGACGCTAGTCTTCATGCGTGCTCGCCGTGCAAATGAACGGCGATGAATTTAATGTCTCTATTCATATCTATCTTATCTCATTAGCACCGCAAATATGTATTGGGTAAGGAGGCTTTTATACAACCAGCGTGTGTCAGATGGCCAATCATCTATCACATCACAGATAGTCAGTGTGTGTACTGTGCCGCAAGCTCTACTGAAGACTGTTATGCGAGTGGCGAGTATTGGACCTCTATCTTTGCCAGCAAACAAGCTAATACTAGACGATGCATAAAAGACTACTAAACCACATACCCAAAGCCGACGTGGGTGCGATCGATACCCCATACGGTGATGTTGGTGGATGAGACATAGACAGCCAGAGGGTTGTCACCGAGCTTCTGCCCTTGAGAGCCATTACCCTCAACAGATGTACGCATCAATTCAGGCGGTGGCGATGTTCACCACGGCATTGCACCTTCAATGCTCTAAGCGAACAGCAAGTGATGTTGGTGATTTACGTAGATGGCATAGCGGCTAGCACGGTGCAGGGTAATCGCTCTGGTGTGCGTGCCTCTTTATATGTCGCAATACGCAAGGGCTGGATAAGCTCATTGGCAAGTGAGCGGCGGGCTTATGGTTCAGCCAAGGAGCTGAGAGAAACGGCGGGAACTTATAGAACAGTTGGAGTGGCACCTCTGCCGAAATGATTGCAGGACGCGACTTCGGCAAGACGAAAGAAGAGGTACTAACCGGCCTATTTTTGAGGGACAATAAAGACCATTGGATGACGGCGACTGAAGCCTTTAGCGATGAAGATTATAGACGAGCATTCACACGTAATCTCGACGATGCTCCAGCCGTCAATGAAGAGAGCTCGATACAGGATGATGTCTCATAAAGCATTTAACAACAGATTAGTGAGTCCGATTCAAACATACACAATAAAGCACATGGCATTATTAGATGACATTCGTAAAATCCCTGCCTTCGCTAATGCGACAGAGGCAGATGTAACAGTCTCCTTAAAGAGCAAGCAACCAAACTTGAGGCCAATCGAGCAAGATATCGCTTCTCTTAAGGCAAAGCTCGCAGATGTTGAGGCTAAGGAGTGTAGAGGCACTATTAAATAGTGCAGTGCCCTGACGGCCGTATTTCCACGGAGGAGCAAAAGCCACACCATGCTAAACTCTTGAACGCAGATAGAAGTGCGGACAGAGCGCTTCTGAACAGCCTCAAGGCTCAGCCTCAAGTCTTCCGCTCTGCAAAGGAGTTCACCCAATCTGGTGGCCCTGCAAACAAGTTCGCAGGTAAGACATGGGGAGAGTTATAGATAAGGCTGGACTCCTCAACGAATTCAAGACCGCTGATAAGGAAGGCTTTCTGCACATAGCGTATAAGGAGTGAGTTCGGTGTTGACTATCAATTTTAACTAATCACTCAACTGAAAGACATGGCAGCAATGTACAAGTATGGTTGAGGGACATTCAAGAAAACCCTCTACCGACAACAGCTTTGTGGTTAAGTCCATTGATGACCCAACCTTGTAAACAACAACAAAGTGTCACATTCCCTAACGCTGGAGCACCAAGCAAGGTAGAAATTGCCAACCTGTGCCACTAAGCCAGCCCAGGAGGTTGGTCACGTACGTGACAGTGATCCCCGAGTACGGCATTGATGAGCGCTTACTACCAACCCGGATCTACATTCCACACATTGACACTGTGGAATTGTCGTACGATGCTGCCGCACGTCTATTATTCAAATGACCGCAACGAGCTTAGTCGAGTAGCGCACATCACTGTGCTTGAACGCTGGGCAAAAGGAGCTGGCAAGATCATCAAAACTACGGGTAAGGGACGTAGTGCCTCACACACACCTGCTATCGGCTGGCAGGCAAGCGTAAGAGTATCTCCAGAGCAGTACGTCGTCTGTCGATCATGACCGAATTTGGACCGCCAAGAACACCAAGTGAAGGTCGCTACCTTCTTCAGATGCCGATATGCACGCTCAGCTTGCCGACTCCAGAAGCGGAAAGCGTATCGCACGCATCCAAAGCGCAGATGCACAGAAGGGTATCGTGGGTAACCCCCACGGCATTAACATCATGAAGAGAAGTCAGTGTCCTTCGCATCAAGGCTGATGGCAGAAACATTGCTATACAATGGCGAAGAAAAAGGAGGCCACAGAGTGTGGGTGCAGGCTTAGTTTAAGCACTCAAGCTGTGCGGTGTCTCGTGCCATCGGTGAGATGTAAAGATGTTTGACCTCGACCAACAACCCTCAGCATTATGGGGATATCTACTCATTCCTCAGGCGGGCAGGTGGTAGCCACCGCCGTACAGACAAGAATATGCTGGTGTTGGTTGTCCTTGCTGAGGCAAACTCGCTAACTAAAGGGAATACTTATGCTACCAAGAATTGCAAATCAACTTTCTTGAGGGTCAGTCAGGGACCGTCGTTAGCCCCGACGGCCTTGTCGTCTCTATTATCGGTGCGGTGGCGGTGTGAGTAGCAGCTTTGAGTTAGGTAAGAGCTACTCCATCACTAAGCCGTCAGGATCTTAAAGAATCCTCGGTATAACGGAAGGAGAAACTAACCCCGTTTGCAAGGAAGCTGTGACGATTTGCTACAAAGAAGCAGAAGAAGGTACCAGCGTCGTCGTTGTTGGCGCGCGTATGCGTCTGGGAAGAAGATGGCAGAGCTATGCGCTAACGAGGATGGCGGCAGTGGTGCGTCAGCTCAGTGATTGAGGTCACAGCGGTGCTCTTCGTGCTGTATTTGGTGGTCAACTCCCTTGCAGGTCTGACTCAGAGCAAGTTACCGAGGGCTTATTCGCCCGATACCTGGCGACACCCAGCCTGCGCAAGATCTCAGCCGAATGGCAACAACCCCGCCTCTACGCACCACCTTTTTATTGCCGTTGATGGTCGCGGCCACGGTGTAGTAGAATCTGAAAGACCCCTGGTCAGCTAAAGTTCAACCGTGTAGGTACTCGTCGGCAGTAAATGACAGCTGAGGACAAGGGCTCTTGCATAGGTGTACTGCTGGACGTATCGCTTCAAAGCCTGTGCATCGCAATGTCGCACGTGTGGCTGATGGAGCACTGAAGGGAGAAGCCCCATTCTAGGAGGTAAGCGCATCGAGGAGAAGCAGTGCGGTGACTGCTCTTTATGAAAAGCGTTACATCGCTATCCGTCGTCACATGTTTGGGCGCACAGGTTACTTTCTGCAGATGATAACCTCGCCACTCGCTCTCACCGATGACTATGCGCAGATCGCCAACCGCCGAGTGATTGATAAGGCTTTATCGCATTGTCTATAACACCTCTCTTCTAGACAAGATGCCAGATGAGGATTGAGCAATGAAGATGGCACGATGCAAGCCCCCATTCTTAAGAGTTGTGAGCAGAGCCAGGAGGTCAGGAGATAAACAAGGCGATGACGGCGAATAGCGAGTTATCAAGCTCGGATGGCTCAGGCTGTAAAAGTTTTCATTGACCCCAAACAAAATGTCGTGTCAACTTTAAGCATCGCATAGTATTTGAAGCGTTCGCGCTACGGATATGCTCGCTACATCGACGTTAATCTTGGCTTCCAGCTCACTCAACCCAAAGATCTGCGAGGATAATGTTTGATACCAGAGAATGCGAACGGAGTGGGATATAACTCTAATCGATCGCAGGGCGACGCATTTTGAAGGGCTTCTCGGAGTGCGTCGGCACACTGGAGCAGTCATGGGAGAAAGAAGTTCTCCATGCTACAGGGCAACAAGCCACACAGCATTCAGCGAGGGAACACCCTCACGAAGGAGCAACCGTTACGCAAAAGTGAGTACTGAGTTACTTCTGCATGGCTATGGAGGTAGCATCCCTTAACGGGCGTGTGCTCCAGATTACGGTTGCTTTACGGCACCCAAGCAAGGGAGGACCCTCAGATTACCGATACACTCCTCCATCGCAGAGTTCACCGAGGACCCAACCGAGTGGAAGCAAGGCGACAAGTTCCAGAGAAAAGTTTGCCCATCATCTTTATGGATAAAAGCGTATTTAACACCTATTAAAATAGCATTAAAATGACATTTTCAGAAGACCAGATACAAAAGCTGCAAAGGGTTGAGCATCGAGACCCATACCTGATTACAGTAGACGACAAGAGCTGTCTACTGCACAAGCTTTCACAAGACAGACACACTCATCTTACGTGTCTTCTATTAAAGACCCCATTCGTATGAGTCAGAGGCTTTCATGCTTGAGCGAGCTCTGCAGATGGCGATGAAGACATCAAGAACGACGACGAGCTGTTTATGGCAGTTGTGGCTAAGATGGACGAGGTCATTAAGGTGAAGGAGGCTGAGAGATAGCTTCCAGAAGATGCTGAGGCAGAGGTTGTCGGTGTGGAGGGCACGGCTTTATTACGTGACACCTGATGGAATACTACTCCGGCATCGAAGTCTCAAGCCTACTCCGATGAGGTGTGTGGGTCTCAAGATGCACCACCCGCTGGAAATCCGCAAAACTAGAAGCTAAAAGCAACGCTATACGATGAGCAAAGTACCTGAATCTCCTAATCAAACCTCAGGAGTGATACCCGCCATACAAGTGGGCGTGTGGCGAGGGGTGTCTGCGCTCGATGGCTTGAGCGGTGTAGCGCAACGGACTAGCTCTAGCATGACAAGCTCCCTTTGGCAGGGGTGCAAGGAGAGGCGGTGCGCACAGGTTTCTCAGCTCTCCGTCAATCGCTTGTCGGGCAACCGCTGAATAGCCCTGCACGTCAGGTGTACCGCCAACACATGGATGGACCTCCAGCAAATCCGTGAACGTGCTAGGCAGGTGGGCTCTTCACCGCGTCAAGCCTTTTAGTTTGAATAGCCCAGGCTCGTCGCCGATGGCTATCCCGCATGAGCTTCTTTAATGAACCCGCACACCCTCATTGCTGGAGGGCAGGTTAGCTTATCGCCAAAATAGGGTAGCGCGGGAGGCTGACTGCAACCTCATCGAGGTGCCTCGTCGGCAAAATGAGGAGAAGGCTGGCAAGATGCTTAAGGAGATAGCGCACCCGGTCAGGAGCCCCATTTGAAAAGATGGGGCTTACTGAAAATGCCAGGCAGATGCTCGCCAACGGTGTGGAAACTGGATATGGTGGTGACTTATCTCCGCCAGCTTGGTGATGTCGCGGCAGGTGATAAGCAAAACTTGATAGCTCATCACTCGTTATGGGGCAGGTGATGTCTCAAAGGTAGGCTGGGATGGGCAGGATAAAACAGCTTTGTAAACGCTGGTTTTCAATCTTGGAAAGAGCTACAAGCAGAAGATGCACCCAGAAAAGACCCATGCAGAGATAGAGAAAGCTATGAGCATGGGTGCGGATAACAGCTGAGCATGTGGCGGAAGCTATCCAGCACGCTACTTCAAGAAGGCGGTCAGTTTTATAATACGACCGGAAATAACGAGTAAGACGCTTGCGGTAAAACTTGGGTGCCCACTCTGGGACGACATCATAACGATGGCTGAGGGCTTATATCAAGATAGAGCCTATTCTCAAATCTGCTGCGCATACCATTGCAGGTGTTATCCCTCATGTTTCACAGGCACTCAAGACCCTCTTGATTGGATTGTCGCGGGTGTTGGCTGGGTTAAGTCGGTGGGTTGAGTGGATGATTAAGCGAAGGGATGAGCTGATGCTTGTCGGGAGCATCATCGAATACTCACACTCCTTTATTCAAGCTAAGACAATAGCTCTGACGATCTTCACGGCCTTGTCCGTTGTGTGTACAGCAGTGATGGAGGCACGGTCGGCCGTGCAAGGGTTTCTTAACCCTCGCCGCGCTGCTAACTCCTCGTATTGCACTGTTGTTGCGCATTGCAGGATACTTATTTCCTTTTGTTGTGTACTGGGCTGTTGGAATAAGTTCGCTGGCTTTTCGTGCCTTCCCGATTGGCCATGTGGGACACACTATGAAGCTACCCATGGCAAACATCATTAAGGATTACATTGTCAACCGAATTAAAGAGATGATTGCGGTTTAGGCAAGATTGTGCTGGAGCTCTCGTGAAGCTCTTACAGGGTGATTTCTGTGCTCCTCCGACTTTAAGAGTGGGGTTGGCAATCTGATGGGCAAGGACAGTGCCACGAAAGCCTTTAAGGCATCTAAGGAGGTTGTCCATAACATCAAGGGTGAGTGGCAGTAACCTGAAGAAAGAAGAGGCTAAGGATGCCAAGAAGTCTCAAAGAAGACAGCTCTCTATAAAAGACCCTAGTCAGAAGGGTTCAGTGCGCACCGAGTGGACAGCCATCGGTGAAGGCGTGATAAAAAGAACGGCAAGGGTCGCCACTTGGCAAAGGAACAAAGACGGTGAAGCTCTCCTGCCACGGGTGGTTCTAGACCCACGATCATCAAATCACCATCTCCACAGGTAAGTCTCATCGAGACAATGAAGGTGATGATGCTGGAGAAGACTGACACGGTTGAAAATGGAGAGAAGCCTCGTCCCGCAAGCTCTTAACCTGCTCACTGCCATAGCACAAATCAATCCTGAACAATAATTATGAAGCTTATATAATCCCACTCAATAATGTCTCCTCCTCCTTTCTGTCGCGCTCGCCACGTGTGAAGGTCGCTCGAGCAAGAGCGTGTACGCACCGGAGTGGCGTGTGACGATTACGAGTCGAGCGAGACAGCATCTACCTGCATCGACAGCGTACTCCATCGAGAGGGAGTGATACGGTCTTTCGAGATCGCTGGCATATGGCGGTCGCATGCAACGCTTTATCGTCACGACACCGTCTCACCTTTCACGTGTGGACAGCGTGCCTTACACTGTGTACATAGAGAAGCCAACGCTCTGTACGCTCATTTATAGATAAAGCGACGACATCAATACTCGTAATAATTTGCTATTTGGGCATTCTTATTCATCGTAATTAAGATAGGGATAAGACGACGGTAAAAGCTGGACAAACATGTAGGGATCTCGGGTGGAGCTCTCTGGGATTTGGCAAGCAGTGTTAGTCGACTTAAGCCTAGCCTTAGTGTCGGCGACGATGTCTTCCACCCTTTGGGCTAGCCTCTTAGAGCTGAGCGTGATCACAACATGCTTCATGGCGAGCTACCGCTATAGTGAAGGTGTGTCGCCTGCAACCCTAGGCTTTTGCCGCGTGAGGGCTCGAGCGCATGAGGATAGCTCCTGGCAGATGCCTTTAATCTTAAACATTCATGTAATGCAATGCGTACACTTGGAAGATATTAAGAAGGAGATGACAGATGCCTTTTATGGCTGACCCCATAATAAGGGTAAAGTATGAGCTTGGCCGGATGGTAGATACTTTTCAATCAGAAGTTCCAGTTGCGTCAGCATCGAGAGCGCTGTTCTTTATCAAGTTGCCTCAGCGCACCATGTGCTAGAATCGCATTTTGTGACGAGTTCAGAAAGCGACGTCATGCAAGCAGATAGAGACCTCTGTCGTGGCGACTGTGCCGCATGCATGTACCGGACAAGCCCTCAACTTCCAAACATGGGCGATGAGCTGAAGCCGGATGAGACCACACTTATGGCACTATCGAAGCGTTAACGCAGATAAGCGTATCGTAGCGCTAGTGCCTCGGTAACAGATGCCAAAGGAGGTGAAGCATTCAGGTTTGAAGGCTGCCAAAGACAAGGCAGTGAGTGCCAAATACAGCTTAGTGAAGATGAGCTAAGACATATCTAAGGCGTACATGACCTCGATTAAGCATGGCAGGTGTCGTTATCAGTATCGTAGCCTACCAGCTGACACCTCAGCATACAGGTATCTGTAGTTTGCTCTCCTCTCGTTTACCCGCCCGATGGCACTTCGCATATCGGACGGCAAGAAGCCAGTGGAGGAAGCTTATTGAATCCTACCTGCAAAGGGCATCACATACGGAGGAGTCTTTCAACAAGACCAAGCTAGCAGATGCTATTCGCTGGGTGTGTTGATGGAGTCATTGATGTCGTACTTGGTGCGTGTGAAGGTAAACAGCTTACGGAGGTACTCCTCAAGAAAACTAAGCGTATTAACTACCTCTCGTGGTAGGTTTCTCGCTCGCAACCATCACTAGGCAGTACCATAAGATACAACTATGGATAGCTACTTCTGACAACTAAAGGCGCAACACCTGTCAGCTTAGGAGTCTCGTAAGGCTTCATTATATCAGGGCTTCGTCCAGAGCGTGGAGGGTAAGACCCGCACCGGTGCAGATCGATGGCTTGGCTGTTCCAGAAGTAAGGTTACGAGCCAGCACGACAGATGAGGAGAGTGAGCTATTCTGATTCCCAAGTTAAGCTGGTCTGCAGCGGTCATCGTTGAGCTCTATCCGATGACTTTGGGCAACCTCGTCCTCCTCTCGATGGATAAGGTGGAGACAATCACCATTCACGTGCGGTAAGTCAAGGAGGGCCAGTCCTTGCTCCCTTCACTCGTGGGCGAAGCTCAACGCCATAGAAGAAGACTGAACAACCTCAAGCAGGCGATTCAACTCTCAGCCCTCACAGTGCCCAATGACGGGGATCAGCATCCAAGGCTGGTCTTCTATGGGTGGGCAGGTGCAAGACTTCCAAGACGAGAAGTGCCAGTCAGATATTATAGAAAATAGCAAGGTAAAACAATGAGTTGGTATCATTTTTGATCGTAACGAGATCTGCTGAGGAGATGACCTCCTCCTGCGCAAGAGCCTCTTAATGGCCTTTATTCGTGCGCCTCCTGCGCCCCTCGTCGTCTGTCCTGTGCTCCGTGAGTTTCTCAAGACCTGCGAGCTCAGAGTACGAGGCGTTTCATTACCTTCAGGGCAGGTGTGCGAGCTATCGAGGGTGTAATCATGATAAGTACCACCCGCATAATGGAGATGCAATGTCATCGAGCCGAGGATAAGACGCTGTAACTCTCTGCCACGAGCGTGAAGGTGCTGAGCTCAGAGCTCCCAGACGCTGCAATCATAAGCACGAGAACCCAAACAAAAACAGACTTCACAATTCATTTCTGGTTTCGACCACTCTTATAAACAATAACGGCGACATTAGCCGGCTTGATTGAATTATACCGACCAGCAGGAAGAAAATACACTATACAATACCACACTTATGAATAAGCTACTATTCTCGCGTGGGTATAACCTCAACCTCGGCGACCTGAGTTCATGCAAACATCTCACCATTGACGCAATCAGCACTTGCCTCACCGTGGGTACGTGTACTCACGGAAAATTGGGAAACTTAGATCTTCTCGACAATGGTGTTTGGGTGTGGACCAATTGTATGGTGAGTATTAATGAAATTGCATATCTGCCAGCCTCTCATCTCTGGATATCTCTTCTGCTTATGGCTCCGATATTAAGGCATATATTCAGTTGTCTTCTCGGGAAGATAATGTTAAGAATTTTGCCGATGGAAGCCAGCATCCGACCAGAAAGATATATATCGGGCAGAAATGAAGGTTGGCATCCCCGATATACTCAGACGTCATCCCCTGTAATCGGAAAAATGTAAAGAGCTCGGATTACTCTCCCCAGAGATAAAATGACAGGGTTTCTTCGAAAGGAGTGGAGTCAGCCTTTAAAGAGAAAAGAGGGTGTGTATGTCAGCTTATGGACAAAAGTTATTGGGGAAATTAATGGGCTGAGAATCTTGTATGGTACAACATCTGCTAGCCTCAGTCTATTGAGCGATTTGATGGTTATATCTCATGAATTGGAGGTAGTATTGGAGCCGATTGGTGTACAACGTTGCAGGGTGACTCGCTATCCTCTAGTGAGATTTATTTCGCTAGAGCGATATCAAAAGAGAATGTCGAGTGATAGCATTCAAAAACAACTGAGCTCCAGTATTTTAGATTCTTCTGGGCAAGCTCCATCAAGACTACTAGCAGGTACTTATTCATTTCAGTGCATTTTACCATGATCAGTTTAATAGACATCAAGAATCGTGCTGACCAGCTATCCGCCAAGACTGGAGGCTGGATCAATCACCCTGAGGGAGGTGGGCGCATTAATCGCTGACCTTGCCCCTATACGCACAAAGTTCAGAGCGACGCTAACGCTCGGAATCCGAAGCGTTTACCCAACGCTTGAAGCAATGCAAGCCGACACAACACCTATTGGTGATGGTGGTAAACCCTTCGTCGTGGTAATCTCGTGGCTATATATAGCGAGGAGCGAGCGCGAGTGACCCCAAATAGCGGACTTGTCTCGATGTGGACGGTAGCGGTTGACTTCCATCGCGCCATAGGTACGCTATGCGTCACGACTCATACGTCTATCGAGAACCGCCTAGGCAAAGTTGAGGATGCTGTAAGCAAAGAATCGCTTTAAAACTGCGTTAGAAGGCATTAAAAATGATGTTCAAAATGCATTAGATACAGCACTCCAATCTGTTACCGACAAGGGTACGGAGATAACGGAGAGCCTTAAGACCTTAAGAATGAGCAAACGCAAGCAATTAGTGATTTCAAGCGTGAGCAGGCTCAAGCCATTGAGAGGCTCAGGAGAGTCTTCCTAATTATAGCCTATCGGTTAGTCGTCAAAGACGACAGCGGAGACACAACGATTACCCCTTCATGGAGGGCAGACGGATAGCTCTGTAACCTTCTCCACACCACGGCAAGAGCCATAAGATTACTAGCCGGCTAAACGAGACAACTGGGGGCAACAGAAGTCAGTATTCTCTGATGGCACGCACACAAGTAAAGTGGAGTTACAGCTCCCAGATGTGTCGGCTACTGACAGCCTTGATGATAGTGCACAGCCCATCAGCGCAAGAGCCGTTAAGCAAGCTGTTGAGGCGTTGCGCAAGCTACAGATGCTGATACCGAGCAAACAGAAGATGGCACAAAGGTTACACTCTCACGCAATGGTGTTCAGGTGACAGAGTTTGTTGTCGCCGGTGGTGGCTCAGGTGGCTCAGGCACCGCACGCTCAAGCAAAACACAGCTTATCACCCAGCTAACAAAGCTGTAGGTGAAGCTCGGCGATAGAGGTTGTACTAACCTACACTTATAATCACCTCGTGGAAGGCGAACCCGACGGAACACCAGCGAGACTAAATATCTTACTCAAGAGGTGTAACGACGATTGCGGACATTGCTCTAGGCACTACGCCACACGGCACAACAGCAACACTTGATCTCAGCAAATATCTAACTACAGCTGATGGTTATAGCATTCTCCTTACTGCTGAGTACGAAGAAGACGGACAACTCAAGACTCGTAAGGCGCAGGCATTCTTGTCGGTCATTGATTTCAAAAGCTATCGCTATACAATAAGGCGGAGGTTGAAGCATTCGCGTCGCTGGCGGTGGTGTCGCTGAAAACCTATCGGCAATCTTTCTGTGCGTGGTAGTGCTAAGGAATTACATCTCTATATAGATGGCGAACTTCACGAGAGTAAGCCACCAACAAGTGCTGGCGGTCGTCAGACCTTCAGCCTTCCTTTGAGGACTTTATCGTCTGGCTCGCACAGCATTCAAGCGGTGGCTACAGCTGATGGCATCAAGAGTAATAGTGCATACTTTGATTTACCACAGCTGGTAGTAACGCCCCCTTCGTGGGTGTCCTTTTCAGTCGTAGCGATGGGCGCATCTTCACCAAAAGCGAAAACTCCTACAGTCCCCGGAGAGCAGTACACGGGTATCTCGTGGGATATATCTTCAGCACTAATGCAGGTGTAAAACACGATGTTCGCAAATGGCAAGCGTGTGTCAGTGGTTAAAAGTTTATCAGGACACACTGAACGCATGATGCGTGCAAGTGCTAGTTCTTATGTCTACTGCTTGAAGGTAGAGATAAGACAATAGGCATTGAGTCGTTGCCAACACCGCTAGCGGACTAGGGAATTAAAGAGGTGCGCGCTTCAACGCTGGCTGAAGGGCGAAGCAACAGCGAGGAGAGTCGTAACGAATGGACGAGTGGCACGGCAACAACGACCTTTGATAGTGTAGACTTTCTAGTTCCGGGTTGGATTGTCCCAATCTGCACCTTATGGAGGAGCAAAAGCGACCATTCATTATAAAACCCTTTTGAGCGTGATGCTCAAGGCTACAGGTGGAAAGCATTATCTGTGAACTTGCACAACGAGCGTAAGGCATAACGATTAGGGCTGTATTCTCATGCTTCGATGCTGAAGGACACAAGCAGGGCGCATTCGCAGGCTTTGCCGTGATGCCTCATAGCGTTACAATGCCATTTGAGGTAGCGTGCAATTTCGCAGTGAGGAGGGTGAAACGATTACGCGATCTAGGATTAAAAATGCCTCTTTGCTTCTGGTGCGTTTTTATCAGTTAGCTATTGTCATCACCCCAGAGAGTGATAGACGAGTGGTGAGCCTATATATCAATGGCGTGCTTAGCAGCAGATGTTTACTCGATACAGCCTTCTCTCAGCGCACACCCCAAGATGTTGTCTTTGACAGTGCAGGGTGCTGACTGCGATGTGCGTTCTCTACGCATTTACAACACTGCTCTTAGCGATGATGAAGTCCCAAATAACTACATCATCAGACCGATGAGCTTGACGAAGATGCTTGAGCTACAAAAGCGTGCTACGACGTGTATTATCACCCGACACGGGAGATATCCATGCGTAGAAGCCAGTACAACAAAGGTAAGGGCGGCGTTCTCTCGGTGATTGGTGGATGGTGGGCTTGAGAGTCGCTTTGGGGCGTATCGACAGATACTACAAGACTCAGAGCACAATGTCGCTGAAATCATCTTCCGCTCTCCCTCATGGTAGAGCCTGTGACCTCAAGGCAACGGATGTACTGTACGACGTCAGGGTACATCAACATCAACTTACCTCGTATCAAAACCCACGCTTTGAAATTGCAGAAGCGTACGGAAAGTGAGGTTTACCGCAATGTCGGCAAAGGCGCTGACAAAGATGGAAGGAGGTTAGTTGAGTGACGCAACTCTTTGCCACGATGCGTGAAGGAAGCCAAAAGCCTATGAAACTAATCAATATTAAAGGTGGACTATGCAGATAGCTCATTGCAAAACAATACGGGTGGAGCAAAGCTGTGGGGTCAAGCTATGCACGGAGATAGGAAGCGAACTTAAGACACCTGCCATGCAGGCAGTCGGACAAATCAGCTCGCTCCAGCCCCAGATGGTGTGCCTGCTCAGGTGCTTCACCGCTGGCACATAGCGAGGAGGCTCTCAACGCTTTTTGCGGTACAGCACAGTTTAACAACGATAAATCTAAGAGTGAGCTACATCTTTGGGCAAAGCAAAAAGGATTTCGGTACCGGATAGCACTTGCTTGAAGGCATTAACAACACTAATGTTGCTGTTGCTAATTTTCAAATTTACAGAGGATGATGTGGCGACTCAGCTATCTACAGGCTGATGCCAACGGATCGACGCTTCCTTTGAGTTCCTTTACCCTGAGAAAGACTACGAATGGAATGGCAAGACACCAGAACAACAGCCCCGACAGCATTAAGCGGCGGTTATCCGCTTGATGCAGTTTAGAAGGACTGTACCCCTGCTGTAGACCCTAGCCGTATGAGTACGGAGGAAGTGAAAGCAAGGTTTAAGAGCGATGTTCAAGCGAGAAAGCCGCAATACTTCTCGGTGCCAACCTGCGCTTGGTAATGTGTGGACAGATTACCTAATGGCAGTTGACCAAAGAGCCACAAAATACCTTCCTTAGAACTTGGGATGGTCACGGTGGCACATACTATGACGGAGACATCAATGGTGCAAGCGCACGATGCGATGCTTGCTCTACGACTACCGCTGCCGTGATACCCGATGCTGAGCGTAGTAAGCATGCCTCAAGGGCATAACCTATACTTTGGTGCTTGGTGCTTGCCAACCCAGTGGAGATGAAGGCACAGTCAAAAAGATGCGTTCGGTGCTTATCACTGAAAACGGCCACTGAGTACCCCAATAGCCCACCAGAGATTAAGCAGAGCGCACCACAACAAGAGTAAACATAGTTACACCTCAAGCCAACGTACACCGATTATAACGGCAAGGGTACGATGAACTATGTATTTGCCCTCGACGGCACAATGGAGGCGGTAAAGGCGGATATCATCGATAGACGCTTCTCCCTTCGTGATGCCTATTACAACCCTGATGATGCAATACGTAAGGACAACATCCCTTGTTATGTTTGCAAGAGCCAAGGCTTAACTACTATGGTGACGGCTGGGGATGAGTACTTTTGGCTGGCAACTCAAAACGGCGGTACCGCCAATAAGGCGAGCAAGTGCTTGTAAGACACCGACCCTGCGTTTTGAGGATGCAATCGTCGAATGACCCTATACGTCTGGCAGGGGCAAGTCGTATGCGCAAGTTAGATTTAGGCTCAACTGCACCATTCATGCAGGGTAGCTTGAACTTAGCCGGCTGTAAGATATTGGAGGAGCTCGTTGCGCCAACAACGAGTGCTAATCCCACACCGTGGTACATGATGCTTAGGCTCGCACCACGCTTAAGCGCATTGACCTTTACAGGGCAAAAGGGCTGTCAGCGCGGTACAGAGAGCTCAGGTGCTACTTGCTTCGACGGGCAATCAGGATGAAGCCTTTGCGGAACTACCCTGGCGGCGCAGTTCAAAAGCGCGCGTATTGCCGAGGGTGTTCCACCTCGTGAAGCTTCACACTGCCCAGTTCGCCGCGGACAACTTAGATTGCGCTCACTTCCCCTTCTAGAGATGAGTGTGGTCTTGTTGTGGCCGACTGGTTCAGCATCACCAGCCTGACTTCGCTCATTGCGCCAAGCTCGATTACAATGTTCTTACCAGGAGAAGATGACAAATCTAGAGCGTCTCCATCGAGGGCATCGATATCAAAAGGCGATGACGCTTTTACTCAAGAGAGGCTAAAGTTAGTTATGCCTGATGCTCGTGGTTCGGCTGTTGAGTACGCGCTAGTGGCAGGTATCAACTTACAAAAGTATGCTCTGATGATGCTGTATTTACAGATTATCAGAGACGCTTCCAGAACTCGCCCATGAGACAACCCTCAGTATACCGTTCTGGAGATGGACGTCAACATCACCGAGTCAGCCAACATCAGCACCCTCAGACAATCAGACAGGTGCTCGCTGAGCAAGGCTCACGAGGTGTCAAAGCCACATTACTACGAAAGATACTTGATAGTCGTTTCAGCCAGGCGGCAAGCAAGCCGAGAAGTGCAAGATGAAAATCTTTCCCTCTCAGCACAACGACTGGAGGCGTTGTGCTGATGATAAGAAAGACGTGCTACAGCACTGGAGGCACGTACAAATGGCGGAGGAGGGTGATATGTTTATATATTCGAGCTCTGTGGGTATTGGTACAAGGGGGTAAATGACAATGCAAGAGTAAGAAGAAGTACGCCTGCTTCGCTAGCGTTGTTAAAGCCTGATGATTACGACCAGCGAGAGACTAGGTTGTGCGCCGTTCAGGACATCGCCAAGATGCCAGATACAGGCGATAGTGCCTATTAGCTCGATGAGTGCTTCAATCGTTGGAAAATAGGACATACAACAGCTATCGCCCAAATAAATTGTCATCGTAACAAGAGAGTTGTTAACTCCGTTCTGGGGGTGAATGTGGTATGAGCGCAGTGCTTCTACGATGAGGCTGGCCGGTTGCTCAGCAAGCTGTGCTTGTTGAGCCAGCAAAACGTGACTACTTCAATGATGGCATGTACGTACTATTGCTGACGTGCCCAGCAGGCGCAAAGAACGCTTCTCTTCACAGTGCGTAAGGCAATCGATGACGCTAACCACTATGTGGTGCTAACCATCCTCGAATAAAGTAGAGGGATGCGAACCATTCTGGGTCGAGCACAAGTCTTTGTCTTATTGGGGTAATGAAGGGTATCCTGCGTAATCAAAGTTTGGGTCTGAGCTGACGCTAACGACAATGCAGAGGTGGCTTTGGCTTATCCCCTCGCTCAGCTAAGGTCATCACTGCTGGCAGAGGCATGCACCCTATAACCTATGAAGAGCACAAGTGATATTGCCAATCTCGCAATGTTCAGAGATGTGGTGCTCGATGCTCCTGAGGGCTATTGTTGGGAACACTCATCGCACTGAGATAGGTGGTGACGTTCAAATTGTTGTCCCTACACTCCAATCGGGAGTGAATGACTCTGAGATTTGAGACGAGGGCGTTTCGCTATCGAGTATTGAACAGCGGAGCAGCTTGCGAGGAGAAGCACCTACGCTGGACTACAAGAATAGCTTTCAGATTTTGATGGGCTATAGGCGTCTATCTGTGATGCGCATACCTTGACGGCGGAGTTACTGCCTCTCTTTGGTGATAATGAGAGGCAACTATTGGAAGATTACCAATGCAGATGGGGAGAATCGTTATATACGGGTTACCGTGGTTGGAATCCTATGTCCGGGGTACTCACTTTGGGCGGTTTATGGACTCTGGCTGACGTCACAAAAGCGACCAATACGCAGAATAGCAAAACTCAATTCTATGGGAGTGTTCGAGACACGTATGTTTGACCAATATTGGCACCGGCAACAATCGTGAAGCTCATTATTGGGGGAGACAGGAGGACAGAAGTATCGCAAACGTGGTATATGGGAAGAGTCTTACTCCCTTTAATGGAGGGTAATGACGCTCAGTGCATCGAACCGAACTACTCGAATAGCTTACAGCGGTAGGACATTGAGGTGATGCAAAGACCTTCAGCCAGTTCACTAAAGCCAGTTCCGTTTAACTTCTAAAATGATGAGATTATGATAACTATGCAATACACAGAGAGGGCAGTCATTTTTGACGCCCTCGAAGCTTCTAAACCCCTATGCAGATCTAAGTGGGCAGTACGCTGGATGAGATGGTGACACCCTTTGCGAGGAGGTAAGAATAGGAAGGCCAACCCTTGAAAGAGGTCAAAGCTCTAATAACGGCTTACTTCAATGGCCGAGGCTGATGCTGAGATATTGTCGAGGCTTTGGGTGGAAAGGCTCGAAGGTGTAGCTGTCTGGGAGAAATCCAACTGAATTATAAAGCGGCCTTTGACCTTGCTATGCAGTTGCAAGGAGCGCGCGAACTCTTTCCCAGCATGACCTTTAAGTTTGGGGATGAGACGCACACGTGTCATGAGTTTAAGACGATTGAAGAGCTTACGAGATTTATCTCAACTGGTGGCTATATCACCCAGACACTGCTTAGTGTTGGCTGAAGAGATGGTATTAAGTGGGCGAGCTATGAGCAGCAAGCTCCCTGCAGAACCTGTAAAACAGCGAAAGCCATGAAGGGAAGGCGAGTGAAAGGTTGTGGCGCAATCGGATGGATGGCTATCTTGGATTAGACCACACCTCATCATGAGTTCTTTCAAGACGACCTGCGTAGCACGATGAGTTATACCGCTGCTAGGAGGTAATGAAGATGACCGCAGCGTGCAGACGATGCGCTTGTATCAAGATATGGTGCGACACCTCGCTAGATTACTTTAAGGAGGAAAAGGTGGGCAGTCAGGCTTGGTTCTCAAGCGCCTCGCGGCCCATCTACTACTGGTCGCCAGCATAGATTGCTTGACGCAGTTTAACTACCACTAAAAATTTAACTACCACCAGAAGGAGACGGAGGGGCAATGTCTGTCGCTCTGCTCTGAAGCAGATGGTCGAAATGTAAAATGCAGCTGCCGACATAGCATTATACACAATGGAATAACGGAGACCTCAGAGACTTTTAGTACTGCAAAGGTAGTGATTAACATCATATGCCTGGCCTACCTGAAGGGAGAGGGCAAAAAGAGCTCATCCTTTCATAAATAAACATCTCACCTTTTGTAGACGAAAACGCACCGAGCGTGTGGATGAGCTCAAAAACTCTCTTCCACGCTCGCGCGTGTGTAAGTAAAAGTGAGATGCCACAAAGATAATTAATAATATTGAGATAGTATGAAAAACTCCCATAACTTATTATGTGGTGGAAAGCAAACGATGCTTTTGCTAGCTGGTTTACCACTTATCCCTCAGCACAAGCTCTATACCGAGGCATTTTGTGGAGGTGCATGCCGTCTTCTTCGCTAAAAGGCCTGTAGACGCTGAGATTATAAATGACATTAACATGCACCTCGTGAACTTCTACAATACCTTGCAGTGTGATTATGAGTCATTGAAGCGCAAGATTGATGCAACATTGCACAGCCGAGACATGCATCGCTCGATGCTGGTCATGCACATCTTAGCTTACTCCCGGTTCTTTGACCGCGATAGAGCGTGCGGTGTGGGCATTGTCTCCGATGTCCTTTGCGTCGGCGCTGCTTGATGGGTACGTTTGTTATGACTTTGGAGGTGTATCCCTAAGAAGGTGCCATCTGCTAGGGAGGAATTGGCTGCTCTGCACCTCGCAACACGCTGAGAGTAGTGACCATCGAGAGTAGGCATGCTTTTGAGGTGATTGACACTTACGATAGCGAGTCACGTTCCTACTTCGTTGATCCGCCATACGTAGGCTCTGATTGCGGTCATGATGAAGGTGTTTTGGTGACGCCGACCCAGGTCAGCTCCTCCGACTTCAAGCTGACGCAAGTCGAGGCCAGTCATGCTCACTATGTTTCCTAACGAACTTATATAGCCGAATACGCTGAGCTGCAACGGATGGATAACGCACAGTGAAAGATTTGGTCTCCAGCTTTCAAAGACGTCTAGGCGGAGTGCAAAGAGGAGTGGATGGTTTGCAAACTGTCATTCAAGCTGGATGATGAGGAGCAACGGTTGTTCTAACGCCATTAGAGGCTCGTTCTATTGCGTAGAACGAGCCTCTAATGTTAGTCTATGATTAATTTGAGATCTAGTGCGCTTCAAGCACCGTGGTTAAAGAGTCAATCATGTAATTATTGCCTTGCTCAATTGCACCGGATGTGCCCTCTTATCCTGAAATCCTTGCCAGAGATGCGAGCCGACATTTTGTGCTAACTTGTGGCGACCAATAATCTTTGCTTTCTCTTGCGTAACAGTTCCTCCGATGGCTTGCTTCATCTTTACTAGATGCCATACACTGTTTGCATTTCTCCGAGGTGCTTATCCTCGTGATGAGACGTTAAAGTCGCAATGTCGCCATCCTCGAGAAGCAACCCTTAGCTTTCATTAACCGTTTGCTCTGCTTTCTTTGCTCGAAGCACATAGTGCATTACGAGGTTCTACTACCGCTGCTATTGAGCGGTAGTTTCGATTTGCTAGCTTTCATGCAGTGTTGCTACTCAATCTTGTTGATTAAGATTACTGCAATAAATTTCTGCAGCTAGCGAAAGGTTCATTGCTTCCGTGTCTTAATTTTTAGTTGTTTGTTATTCTGTTACCGATTACACTGCAAAGGTAATAAAACATTTTGAATTGCGCACACAGAAGTGCGGTGATATCTCCTTCTTGCTGGAAGAGAAGATAAATTACGACGTCAAAGCGTTGTGTGTGCTGATTTTTCGCATGGCGCTTCTGTCCTGAAGTTTTCCTTTATAATCGCATACGCTTGATTGCCCAAATTACAGACGCTTCGTTTTGCGGTTTATATTAGAGAAGCAATTTTCTAGTGTATGTAGTGAGAAAGTTGTCGTATTTTTGAAGAAGTCATATAGGGCTGGTCAAAAACATATTCTGACACAGCCCTATATTTGATGTAAAAGAGTAATCTTATTTAGATTACATCATGCCACCCATACCGCCCATGCCTGGAGCCATTGCTGGTGCAGGGTTATCTTCCTTCTTGTCTGCGATGACGCATTCCGTAGTTAAGAACATACCTGCGATGAGGCGGCATTTTCCAAAGTGCAACACGAGTAACCTTAGCAGGGTCAATGACACCCTGGAAGCGTATAGATTTTTCAAATTTATCTAGACGTGCATTGTATCCGAAGTCATCTTTTGCCTTCACGTACTCGCTGAACGATGACAGCTCCTTCCTTTCCAGCATTAGCGACAATCTGACGTAGAGGTTCTTCAATCGCACGTTTTACTATTTCAATACCTGTCGTTTCATCGTCATTATCTCCTGTAAGTCCGTCAAGAGCAAGCGTTGCACGGATATAGGCTGTTCCACCTCCAGGTACAGTACCTTCTTCAACGGTCGCACGCGTTGCGCTGAGAGCATCATCGACACGGTCTTTCTTCTCTTTCATCTCAACTTCACTAGTGCACCGACAGCAAAAGAACTGCTACACCTCCAGCTAACTTGGCAAGGCGTTCTTGTAGCTTTTCCTTATCGTAGTCGCTCGTTGTTTTGTTCGATTTGAGCCTTGATTTGAGCTATACGTTCACTGATAGCCTCCTTACTGCCAGCTCCATTGACGATAGTTGTGTTATCCTTATCAACGGTAATCTTCTCGGCAGTACCAAGCATATCAAAGGGTTACGCTATCTAGTTTGAGTCCTAGCTCTTCACTGATAACTACACCTCCTGTAAGGGTCGCAATATCTTGGAGCATAGCCCTCACGTCTGTCCCCGAAGCCTGGAGCCTTTACAGCGCATACCTTGAGGCTACCACGTAGACGGTTTACTACAAGCGTAGTAAGAGCTTCGCTCTCGATGTCCTCAGCGATAATGAGTAAAGGACGACCTGTTTGAATCGTTTGCTCTAAGATAGGAAGGACTTCTTTGAGTACACTGATTTTTATCGTACAGAAGAATGAAAGGATTTTTCAAGTTGAGCTTCCATCTTCTCGCTGTTAGTTACGAAATAAGGAGATAGGTATCCGCGGTCAGAGTGCATTCCTTCTACGACCTCAACAGTCGTTTCAGTTCCCTTAGCTTCTTCTACCGTGATAATACCTTCTTTCTTTACTTTACGCATAGCTTCAGCAATGAGTGCTCCGATATGCTCGTCGCCATTGGCTGAAATCTAGCAACATGCTCAATCTTTTCAAAGTCGTCACCAACTTCTAGAGCCATAGCACGGATCTCAGAAACGACTTTTTGATACAGCCTTATCAATACCTCGCTTGAGGTCCATTGGGTTTGCTCCAGCTGTAACGTTTTTAAGACCAACGCCTATAAGTGCTTGAGCTAAGATTGTAGCTGTCGTAGTACCATCACCAGCATCATCATTAGTTTTGCTTGCAACTTCCTTTACAAGTTTGTGCTCCCATGTTTTTCAAATGGGTCTTCAAGCTCAACTTCCTTAGCTACAGATACACCATCCTTAGTAATGTAGGGTGCTCCATAGGTTTTTGCTGAGGATTACATTGCGTCCTTTAGGACCAAGTGTAACTGACTGCATTTGCTAAAGAATCCACGCCCTTCTTAAGAAGGTCACGTGCTTCCATATCGAATTTTATCTCTTTTGCCATAATAATCTGATATTTGTCTTGTCAAGTTTAAAGTGTTGCTAAAGCATCACTCTGACGCATGATGAGGAGCTTTTTCGCCTTCATGCTCAATTTCTGTTCCAGCATACTTACCGTATAGAATGATATCTCCAACCTTAAGAATTATCTCTTCGTCCTTAGTTCCTGCCCCGATAGCGATGATTTCGCCTTTGGCTGGTTTCTCTTTAGCTGAGTCGGGAATGATAATGCCACCGATAGTTTTTCTTCAGCCGCAAGAGGCTTACACTAGGGATGCGATCTGCAAGTGGTTTAATACTCATAATTCGATTGTTCTTATTTGTTTAATTTTTCCAATCTCTAAGGCAATGCACGTGCCATTGATTAGAAGGCTGACAATTTGTCTTTAAGTCTTTGCGACTAATAAATCATTAGCCTTGCGATCCTGGGTCGCTACTCGTATATGATAGGGACTTAGGGTTTTGAAGTTGGAGCATCTCTAATGAGTATTCCAAATTCTTGTGCTAGTTCCTCTTTAAGCTCTTGTGCTCGTTGGGGTGTCTTCAAAAGCATGAAATGAGTATCACTATCTTCTAATTCGATGCCAGGTATTTGGAGAGAGCTAGACGTAGTCTATCAGTTTCTTCCCATAGATTTACCCTATTGATTGTTTCAGGAAAAATTATGCTGAGCAATCCATATTCCTGACTTCTATGGCTAGGGCATTGACACTCCATGGTTGCCGAATATGCCTAATTTTGGTAGCAATAGATGGCGATGTTAGGATATATCCGATGCGTGGCCCCGGTATCTTATAGCGCTTAGTGAGCGAATAGATATAGAGAGTGCTTGTCATCAAGGATAACTTGTGGTAAAGCTTTTCTTGAATAATATTCCTTAGCTCGCGATCAATGACAAGGATTTCATTATCATAGTCTTCACTCTGAACTAGTCCCGTTGGATTATTAGGATTGCATAGCCATCTTATTGACGCTTGAGGCGTAATGGTTGATTGGTAAACTTCGAAGCTGAGCGATACTCACTAAAAAGTAGGTTCGTTTATTTTGACTGAAACACCTGAGAAAAGATGGGCAATTAGTAGATAGCTTCCGTTGCTCCATTAGTGACAACTACACTGTCAGGGCTAACGTTATGATGCTCGGCCAAGAGTTTCTGCAGGGTGTATGGTTCTGGTTCTGGATAGGGATGCTGTACAAGTGACAATACCTCTCAAGTATTCTATGGAGAGGTATTATCTGTGTTTTGATGTACATTGGAACTGAAATTAGCTACAATATGCTTGTATTTATATAGGTCGTCACCGTGTCCATTAATCATATTTTAGGCGACTGTATATGTAATCAATATCTAGATGTTGTCTGAGATGATTGGCTAGTTTGTCATACTGTTCATTCTTGAATTGCTCGTAGTCTTGTAGACTATCTTGCTGTACTAGCTTATCTTTATGTGGAGCTAGAATAAAGTCTATAAATGCAGGATTGTCTAGAATGCCATGCAGATAAGTTCCCATACAGCGATCATTTTGAAGTAACCATCTGCTCTGCCATCTTCAAGGATCGTTAAAGGAGATGCTTCCGCCTCATCGATAGGAGTTGTCCGCCCATGTGAATTTCATAACCTTGGCAGACTGTGTCGTGATTTAAGAATGTAAAATTGGCGTTGCTTAGTGACCTTATCTCCTTCCATAGTTGTGCTAGTAGGAAGAAGTCCAAGACCAGGTAAACGGGGTATATTACCCTCTACGCCCTTAGGGTCGCACACCCTCAACTCCCATTATTTGGTATCCACCGCAGATGCCGAGTACTGTTTTTCCGTTACGGAAGGCACGTATGATAGCGAGCGAGCACCATTGCTACGCAGTTCTGCTAAGTCTGATAGGGTACTTTTACTCCCTGGAATAATCACAATATCTGCATGCTCAATGTCATAAGGGTTATTGCTGTAAAAACAGATGTGACTCTAGGGTCTGCCTCTAGACGAGCAAAGTCTGTATAGTTGGATAGATATCTGAGGAGTACAACTGCGATATTAACTTTCCCTTCTTGCCGCTCTTTAGACCTTTTGCTTAGAGCTACAGAGTCTTCTTCCTCAATGATAATATCTTCAAATTGGGGAACAATTCCAACTACGGGAACAGAGCAAAGGTCTTCAAGAATTTTTGTCCTTCCTCAAACAACCTAATATCACTCTAAATTTATTGATGACAATACCTTTGATGAGTTTGCGCCATTCAGGTTTCTGGAAGCATAATAGAACCATACACAGATGCAAATACTCCGCCTCTATCAATATCAGCAACTAAGAAGACTGCCGCATCTGCATACTCGGCCATGGGCATATTGACCAAATCAACTCTTCTGTAAGTTTAGTTCGCTGATGCTACCAGCCCCTTCCATAACGATAGGGCTATACTTATGGCTTAAACGGTCAAATGCTGTATGTGCTTCTTCTCTTAGATGCTCACGCCCTATTGTCCGAAAGTACTCATAGGCGTCTTTGTTTCCAATAGGCTTCCCATGTGTACAACTTGACTCCGCTTATCACTTTCTCGGTTTGAGTAGTAGAGGATTCATATCTGTATGGGGAGCTATCCCAACGACTTCAGCTTGTACACAGCGAGCTCTACCTGGTTCAAGTCCTTCTGGTGTTGCATAGGAATTCAGCGCCATGTTTTGAGCCTTGAATGGTGCAGGGTGATAGCCATCTTGAAGAAGTATACGGCACATACCCGTTGCCAAGATGCTTTTTCCGACATCACTACCAGTGCCAACGAACATGATAGGCTTTAGCTTTTTGAGTCACGACTTTAGAGCTTTAAAACGTTATACGAGGGGTAAGAAGCACTGCATTTACGTGTCTCATCTATCTTTACAGAGATGAGTTTAACGCCAGATGCCGACTAATTGTTGAGGTCCTACAACTGTCACGAGTACTGAGCTAGTTGCTCCGCTGTGGGATTGAATGGAACGGTAACGATATCTTCTGGGACTATGTCTTTGAGGTCGCTCCAGAAGTGGGTCTTCTTGCCAAAAGCACCATTTTATGGTCCCAATTCACCTCCAACCACTGCATAGATGAGCCTTAATTAGGCTGAAATCAATGACTCTACCCGAAGGTCATCTAATTCATTTGCAGTACATGTAAAATGAATGCGATAATTATGCCCATGCAGATGACGGCATTTATTCTCGTGCCCTACGACACGATGTCCCATACTTATATCGTGGTATCGTTCTACTGTAATCATATTTGTATCTATTGTTGGCTGGCAATGATTTTATCGTCCTCGCTTGTTAGGTGTAGCGTTGTGCCAGAACTGATTTCTCCATCAAGAATCATATCTGTAAAGCCTGTCCTCAATCTCCCTTTGGAGTACTCGGCGAAGAGAGTCTAGCTCCATACTCAGCACTATAAGCCATCTTAATAAGAGTCTGAATAGCGGCACTATCAAGCTCAACATTGTAACCTTGTTGCATTAGTCGCTTGCGCAATGGCTTAAGTTCAAGCTCTATAATTTGAGGAGAGGCGTCTTCACTGAGAGAGCTAAATGATATGATTTCATCTAGCCTATTAAGAAACTCTGGGCTGAAAAGTCTTGTTAAGGGCTTTTTCATAATGTCTTGACCTCGATTTTTCTTGGTTATCTCCTAATGAAAAACCAATACCTCGTCCAAAGTCCTTGGCTTTAGCGAGAGCCAGCATTAGATGTAATCATGATAAATCGTATTACGAAAAATCAACCTTGCGCCCATAACTATCTGTTAAAGAAGCCCTCATCAAGTACTTGCAAAAGTAGATTGAATACATCTGGGTGAGCTTTCTCTATTTCATCAAATAGTACTACAGAGTAGGGCTTGCGACGTACTTGTTCGGTTAGCTGTCCCCCTTCATCATATCCAACATATCCAGGAGGAGCACCAACAAGTCTGCTTTACAGCAAACTTCTCCATAAACTCACTCATATCAACGCGTATCCAGCGCATCTGTAGAGCCAAAAAGCTCTTCACAAAGACTCTTTACAAGATGCGTTTTTACCCACGCCTGTAGGTCCAAGTAATAGAAAACTTCCAATAGGACGCTTTTTCGTCTCTTAATCCAAGTCTATTGCGCTTGATACTGCGTGCAATTTTATCCACAGCTTCATCTTGACCAATGACTCTAGACTTAAGTACTGAATTCAAACTCTTCAAGCGAGTAAAATCATTACTAGAGAGGTTTTGAACTGGAATAGATGTCATCATGGCTACAACTTCTGCCACATCGTCAGAGTTTATCTGAGTTCTTTGCTCCTGACTCTGTTGCATCAGCTGGTCTTGAGCATCTGAAATCTCTTGTTCAATCTCTCGTTCCTTATTTCGGTAGCTAGCCGCTAACTCAAACTTTTGTTCTCGGATAGCCTCTAGCTTTTTCTGAGAGTATTGATTGCGTTTCTCTTCTAGCGCTAATACAGACTCAAGGTTACCTTCTGATACGCGCTTATTGCCTTTACGACTACCTGTTTCATCCATGAGGTCAATAGCCTTATCTGGGAAAAAGCGGTCATTAAGGTAGTGGTCAGCCAGGCTTACCATCGATTGTATAGCCTCTTCGGAGAAACTCTACTTGATGGTGCTCTTCATAACGAGATTGTAATTGCTTGAGAATTTCTAATGTTTCTTCTGCTGTACTTGGTTCTACAATAACCTTCTGGAAGCGACGCTCTAGAGCTCCATCCTTTTCAATATGCTTTCGATACTCCTCAAGAGTAGTAGCTCCTATACATTGGATACCTCCACGAGCAAAGCGCAGGCTTCATCATATTAGTCGCATCCATGCTCCCACTTCCCTCCACCAGCACCTACCATTGTATGGATTTCATCAATGTATATAACTATGTTGGTACTAGCCTCTAGTTCATCTAGAATACCCTTGACGCGTTCTTCAAATTGTCCTCAGTATTTTTGTCCCAGCTACTAAGCCTGATAGGTCAAGTTCAAGAAGTCCCAATAAGGTGGGCAGGAACATCTCCAGAAACAATCCTTTGGGCAAGCCCTTCGACAAGGCTTGTCTTACCTACACCAGTTCTCCAATGAGAATAGGGATTACTTTTTCCTTCTTCTTTCCAAGTATTTGCGAAATGCGTTCTATTTCGCTTGTACGTCCAATTACAGGGTCAAGATTTTTCCTGCTTTTGCTAGCGCAGTAATGCTCTCGACTAAATTGAGAGAGTAGTGGTGTTTTTATTCCCAGTGCGCTTTTCCGACATTATCTTTTGTTGCATTGCTACTCCTAGCATGTTCTCTTGTTGAGCTTTCAGAGTCCATTGGCGTATCCTCATCACGATCATCTTCTTCATCGATGATATTCTGAGGAGGAAGGTCTGTAAAAAGCTTTTTAGAGCCTCACTAAGAGCGCCAAACGGGTTTCCTTTGGTTTTTATTGGATGCTGTTTTCATGACAGAGCTATCAATAAGATGCCGTTTGAGATACGTATCATGATTACCCTCTAGTATCGCTCTAAAGAGTAGTATGGGACTAATTGCTTCTTGACTAGTTGTGTCGCATAGCTTAACTGCGTCAGCGATGGCCTGCCTTGAGTGTTCAGCCAAAGAAGGGTCTCTATCTTCGTCTACTCGAGTATTATCGTCTATAAATTTAGAATAATCGTTAATAAACTTAGCTGGTTCAACACCATATTGGCGTAAGTAGTCCATACAAGGGCTACTTCCTTCTAAGAGAATTCCATAGAAGGAGGTCTGGTGTAACTTCCGTCGTTTATTTCTTTAGCCTTCTGAAAGCTAAGTTCCATTGCATTCCTGAAGGTGTCTGTATAATTGTACGTCATGATTTACTTCTAGCAAAGAGCATACCATAAAATGCTGCTACTTTAATAATAAGAACTCATATAGAGAAGATTTGGTTTTTGACTCTTCCGTTAAGCCTCTTTTATTAAATAAAAAGCTACACCAAAATCAAATTTTGGTGTAGCCTTTTCAGATAGATGAACGTTTAGGCTAGTCCTTCTTTACATTAGGTAGTTCTGGTCCGTAGCCTCCTCTTTTTATCTTCGCCCTTAAGAGTTAAGGCTAGAATAACAGCGTGATAAGACCAAAAACAGCAAATACTGCCATGGTGATACTATAGTTATTGAAAGCGACATTTACCTTACCAATGAGTATAGGTACTAAGCTTGGCCCGATATTCTGAATATAGAAGATAATGGCGTAAGCAGAACCGAGTTGCTTCATTGGAACAATCTTAGGTACTGATGGCTACATGGCACTGGGTACAAGCGAGAATGCTACACCCAAAACGAGCATGACTATTACAGCAAACCACCAGAGATTGAGTATTGGTAGAGGCAAAATAAAATATGAACGACGAGTAGCATAAATGAGCCGATAATCATAAGTGTAGCTCCTTTGCCAATGCGGTCATAAATACCTCCGAAGAGAGGGTGAGCAGGATTGTACCAAAAGGTAGGAGGGCAGGAATGAGACCCAGCAAACTCTTGTTCTACATGGTATTTCTCAATCATCAGTTTTGTCGCAAACTTGAGGAAGGGAATACTCCTGCATAAAGCAAAGGCAGAGTAGGGAGTAATGAGCCAAAATGCTCTGTTGGTTACAATAAACTTAATGTCGCTGAGCTTGAAGCCTTCATCATCACTATCTTCTGTTACTTGTTTGTCCTTCTTAAGTAGTGCTTCTGAGTCATCTTCCTTTTTATCCATAACTACATAGACAAAAGTAAGATAAAAGAAGCCGATGAGGAGTACAATAAGTCCTACAAGTACCAGTGCTGAAAGGTCTCCTTCATAGCGGTGCGCAATGATAGAGCTAACACCCAGAGCAGCTGGCTGTTCCTAGACGAGCCATAGCCACTTGTAGACCCTAAAGCTAAGGCCATTTCTTTTACCATTAAACCATTTAACCACGATTTTTAGAGACAGTAATACCCGTAATTTCAGCTCCTACACCAAATATAGCAAAGCCTAAAGATGCGAGTACTACTTGAGTATTCATGCCTAATACCATTTGCCCTTCAAAATCTGTTTTTGAATGCATAGTATTTGATAGCGACACCAGCCAACATAAGGAAAGTTGAGAGTATTCCAGTAAATCTGATACCCATCTTATCAAGGATAATACCTCCAAGAAGAGCATAAATAAGAATACATTGATGTAGCCATAGGCTCCAGAGAAAAAGCCGTAATCCTCAGATGACCATCCTTTAGAACCGGTTAGAATGCTTTCAAGCGGAGAGATGACGTCAGTAAGAAAATAGCCGCAGGCCATAGTAATGGAGACAATCGCTAACGCTCCCCAACGGCGTGGGATTATCTCGCAATGTCTGTTGAATTTGTTGAGTCATGGAAATAAAGGGTTATTTTTGTATTGTTTGTATTCAAGGAAGGAAAGAAGGTCTGCTACAACAAAATTGCTACCTCCGATAAAAACTAAGTCTTCTTCGGTAGCATGCTGTTGTACGTGTTGAGAGGCTGAGGCAACGTTAGGGCATGCTTCACCTTTTGAGTCCAAATTCAGAAGCTAATTTTGGAGTTCCCTTTCGGGTAAAGCTCTAGATACTTGAGCTCTAGTGAAGTAATAGTTGTAGTGCTTGGAAATAACTCAACACTGCCCGAACGTCCTTATCTGCAGACCATACCAAGTATGATGTATAAACGCTTATACTTAGTTTCAGAGTGCTGATAGCTGTGAGACTATTGTCTTGATACCAGCTTCATTATGTCCAGTATCGCCAGACGACAAAGGGCTATCTCTTGAGTGTTTGCCATCTTCCTTGAAGACTCTGTAAGCTCTCACAACATTGGCGAGCCCACGTTGTATAGCATCATCAGATATATTTAGTTTCCGTTTAAGTGCCGATAGGGCAGTAAGTATGGTATAGATATTTTCTTTTTGAGCATCTCCACGAAGTTCAAAGCTTAGATTCTTGATATCTTTGTGGTGAATGCTATAGACCATACTTGAGTACGCTCAAGCTTAGTGATGCCACTATTGTATTCCGCTTCAAGGTATTCCGATTCCATATCCTCAGCCTTTCTATAAAAGACAGAGCGCGTATCCTTATCTAGACCTGGACTCAAGTACGACAGGAATTTTTATGTTTGATAATTCCTGCCTTCTCTTGTGCAATTTCTTTGAGGCTTGTGCCTAGATACTGCGTGTGGTCAAAGCTAGTAGCTTGTGATTACACTAAGCATGGGCGTTATGATATTCGTGCTATCAAGTCTACCTCCTAAGCCAACCTCAATAACAGCGACATCAACTTGTTGGTCTGCAAAAGTATTTGAAAGCCATCATGCTTGTTAGTTCAAAAATGATGGCTGATATTTTTCTACTAAGCTTTTGAGCTTTCTTCCGTGAAACAGCATACATAATCCTCATCAATCATAGCTCCCATTGATGCGAATGCGCTCACGGAAGTCTAGTAGGTGAGGTGAGGGTGAAAAAGTCCCTACTCGGTAGCCAGCTGATTGAGTACAGCGCAGCAAGCGTATGAGATGTACTTCCTTTTTCCATTTGTTCCTCCCACATGTATTGTGTGGTACTTTTTATGTGGGTGCTTGTAGTACTCATCTAATGCAAGCATTCGGTCAAGACCAGGCTTAGAAGCACTACCCCGACCTGCTGAAAGACGGGGGTAGCTGTAAAAGGAAATCTATCGCTTCTTGATAGGTCATAGCGGTGCTTAGATTTCTTTGATGTAAGCTCTGCGCGTTTTGTGGTGAATACGCTCAAAAGTAATTCCATTGCATCTGCACAGCCGCATTAGTCTCAAGCTCAGGATTACTCTCAGCATACTTGATGCCTGCCTTTTTGGAAGACTGGGATTAAGTCGTCAAATAGTAAGGCATTGACGCCTTTATTCTGATATTCAGGAATAACTCCCACAAGGTAGAGGTCAACAACAGGATTTCCCTTGAGATATAAGTCTTTCGCCAAATGGAGACCAGCCAAAAGGATACATCTTTCCTTTTTGCCTTCTGTAAGGCTTTTACTTAGGTTTGGAATAGTAATCGTCAAAATGCAACCACTTGGTCATCTTCTTCTCTAACTATAAGGGTGACGAAGTCAAGATGAATCATTGGGATATACTGCTTAACGTAGTAGTCTATCTGTGCTTTGCTGAGTTCGGAGAAGCCATAAAGAACGGAATAGGCTTTATTAAGCGTATCAAAGATGCGGTGAGCGTAAGGCTCTACTTCCTTACGAGTCTTGAACTTAACTGTTTTTAGTCCGTACTTTTTGGCGTACGATATTACTGATACGTTGGTGCTTCTCAGGGATTGCATCGGGAATCATAATCTGAATTCCTTCCAATCTTGGTCCTTAATGAAGCCTAAGCGTTCCATATGTCTAGGGTAATAGGCGTAGTTGTAGATGGTTGCCATCGTTCCTATTTGGTCAAAGCCCTCTATAAGCATACCTTCATGGTCAAGGTCTGCGAAGCCCATAGGGCCTTGAAGCATATCTTTCTTATGGCTTTTAGCCCACTTAGTTACTGCAGCGAATAGAGCATCTACGACCTCATCATCATTGATAAAGTCTACAAATCCGAAACGCGCATTGTTCTGATTCCAGGTATCGTTGGCTCTATGGTTAATGATACCAGCTATTCTACCAACGATTTCTCCATCTCGGTATGCCAAAAATAATAAGCGCCTCACAGGGATTGGAAGGCAGGGTTTATACGAGGATTAAGCGTATCTAGTTCGTCTTTGATAAGCCCGGGTACGTGGTAGGGATTCCCTTTGTAAAGTTTCAGATTGAACTCTACAAATTTCTTCATATCCGAAGCTTCATGTATTTGTTTTACTTCTATAGACATATTCATTTCTATCTTAATACTACAAAAATTAAGTAATCATTGGAGAAAAGCAAAAACGTTTGATTTTTAGGAAATTAGTATATCGAAAGTCTTCATCGAGTGAGTGCACGCACTAAATTTATACTTCCGCATGCTAAGTTCAGCACTCGGCGAAGTCTGTGCAGACTACACGTGTAGTCTGTGACAAAACTTCAGCGTAGTTTGTACAGACTTCAGCTGAAGTCTGCAGATTGCTCTGTAAGTATATGATTTATAGTTAGTAACTAGTCTTGTTTGAATAGTTTTTGTTTCTGTTATATGACAAGGTTTTTTGGGTCTCTTGTATCTCATACAATGGTATCGTATTGATTAAGGATTAGTACCTTTGCAGGCAAGAGTATTATTTGAGCATTAGAAATACAAAAATATCACAATGGCAGATTGGAAGGATAGGTTAGGGGTACTCTATAGTACTAATCCAGATTATCAATATCAGACTAATGATAACGAAGAGGAGGAAACACTAGACTAGCACAGCAAAAACTTACGTATTAGCCTTAGCAAGAAGCAGAGAGCGGGTAAGGAGGTTACTCTGATAACTGGCTTTGTCGGTACCTCTGACGACTTGAAAGAGTTAGGGCGTACGCTTAAGACTAAAATGTGGTGTAGGTGGAAGTGCCAAAGATGGAGAGATTGTTATTCAAGGCGACCAGCGTGCAAAAGTTAAAGAGATACTTCTCTCTATGGGATATAAAAAGACAAAAAGGATAGAGCATTATTTTTACTCTATTGGATTGAAATACAGCAGCAGTCTTGAGATTTAAAACCTCAAGACCGCTGTTATAATTCAGTATTATTCAGAACCTATTTATATTCTTGCCAGCTCTTAATCTTAATAGCTTCAAGTGGAGTGGTGCAGAAGGCTGTAATGAAAGCCGATGCTAAGCGAGCATTTGTTAGCAAAGGTACATTTAAGTCAATTGTTGCACGACGTAAGCGATAACCGTTTGTTAGTTCTCCCACTGTAAGATTCTTATTGATATTAACGACCATATCAATCTTCTTCTCATGTAGGAGTTCGAGTGCTTGAGGATGCTTTGCCCTCATCACTAGGCCCAGTAAACAAGAGTAGATTCGATGCCGTTCTCAGCTAGCATGTCGTGCGTTCCTTGTATGGCATAGAGCTTTATAACCTTTGTCAAAGAGTAGACGAGCTGAATCTAGCATGTCCACCTTTTGCTTATAGCCGCCTGTTGATAGCAGAACGCTTTTCTCTGGGATACGATAGCCAACAGAAAGCATACTCTTGAGTATTGTTTCATTAGTATCATCTCCGATACAGCCAACTTCTCCCGTACTCATCATATCTACGCCTAGTACAGGATCTGCCTTTTGTAGACGAGCGAATGAGAATTGAGAGGCTTTGATGCCGACATAGTCCAAGTCAAATGCACTCTTCTCAGGGTTTCTCAACGGGTAAGCCCTAGCATGATGCGAGTCGCGAGGTCTATGAAATTAATCTTTAGAACTTTGCTCACAAATGGGAAGCTACGAGAAGCTCTTAGGTTACATTCGATTACTTTAATCTCATTACCCTTGGCTAGGAATTGGATATTGAATGGACCTGAGATATGCAATGCGCTAGTGATTTAGCGACTGATACGCTTGATGCGTCGTACAGTTTCTACATATAATTTCTGCCCAGGGAACTGAATAGTAGCATCACCCGAGTGTACCCCAGCGAATTCAATGTGTTCACTAATTGCGTACACAATAATCTCACCATCACGAGCGACAGCGCTCACTCTCTACTTCTTTGGCGCTGCTCAATAAATTGGCTAACCACTACAGGATGCTCCCTTGCTGACATTGGTCGCTGGTTCAAGGAAACGATATAGTTCCTCTTGGTTAGAGCAGACATTCATTGCAACTCCCGATAGAACATAGCTAGGGCGGACAAGAACTGGGAAGCCAACTTCAGCATCTAAATTCATCAATATCAGATAGAGTAGTGAGCTCCTTCCATCTAGGTTGGTCTACTCCTAGTCGGTCCAAGCATAGCACTGAACTTATGGCGGTCTTCTGCTCCGTCAATATCTTTCCAGCTTGAGTGCCGAGGATAGGAATGTTCTGACGTGCAAGTTTGAGTGCTAAGTTATTAGGGTATCTGACCTCCTGTAGAAACGATAACCCCTTAGGTGTTTCAAGGTCTAAGATATCGAGGACACGCTCTAGTGTTAGTTCGTCAAAGTACAATCTATCTGTAATATCGTAGTCGGTACTAACGGTTTCGGGATTATAGTTAATCATGACTGAGCGGTAACCTTCACGGCGAATGGTCTGCAAGGCATTGACTCCACACCAGTCAAACTCTCCCACCGAACTACCGATACGATAAGCTCTCGACCCAAGTACGACTGCTGATTTACCATCGGCCTCATAACTAATATCATTGGTTGTGCCGTTGTACGTCAGATATAGATGAGTGGTTTCAGCTGGATATTCGGCTGCGGAGTGTATCGATTTGCTTGACTACAGGACGAATACCATGTTGAAGACGTAGAGCTCTGTACTGCAAGTGAAAGCGTATCTCCATGTAGTTCTTCTTGACCGACGAGTTTTCCTGATTTGATAGTCTGAGAAGCCTTGATGCTTAGCATGGCGTAAAGTAGAGCAGGTGAGATTTCGCTTAGGGCTTTGGTAATGATGATAGCTCATCTGCAGTTTGCTTGATGCCAAATAGTCTGTCAAGGAAACCAGCGGTCAAATTTTTGTAAGTTCATGTACTTGGTCTACTGTGCAGCGCCTTCTTCAAAGCTTGGCTACACAACAAAAAGCACGAGTATCGGTTGGCTGACGTAAAGCTTTATCTAGGTCTTGTATCTTAGGAGCCTTGTGGCAACAAAAACCATGCATGCCTTGCCCAATCATGCGTAAGCCCTTTTGCATAGCTTCCTCAAAAAGTTCGTCCGATAGCCATAACTTCACCGACGCTCTTCATTGAGCTTCCTAGCTCACGGTCTACACCATGGAACCTACCTAAGTCCCAACGAGGAATTTTACATACGACGTAGTTCAGCGGAATCCAAGCCGCGATAGAGAAGCCATTGCCAGAGAAAGTAAAGGTCGGTACCATCTATCTCGTCAACCCT